>Ga0192647_100470_pt1 | contig 28336 bp, 33 predicted proteins | sample LauGreFa1BDMLBSN_2_FD_133046 | JGI IMG/M metagenome (GOLD analysis project Ga0192647, IMG submission 133046) | Freshwater lake microbial communities from Lake Michigan, USA - Fa13.BD.MLB.SN - reassembly | ecosystem: Environmental > Aquatic > Freshwater > Lake | place: Lake Michigan, USA... | reverse complement strand
TTAGGCGCAAAAGTAATTAGCGAATCTCCGAAAGAGTAGGTTCACCAAAAATGTATGAAGGCGCCATTCAAGAATTGATTGATGAACTCGGTCGGCTTCCTGGTGTAGGACCAAAGAGCGCACAACGGATTGCATTTCATATTCTCCAGAGCGAATCAGTAGATATTCAACGATTGGTCGAAGCTATTCGCGAAGTAAAAGAGAAAGTTAAGTTCTGCGAAGTGTGCGGCAATGTTTCAGAAGATTTGCAGTGTCGGATCTGTCGCGATCCCAAACGTGAGCTCCATGCCATATGTGTGGTTGAAGAGAGTAAAGATGTGCAGGCAATCGAAAAAACACGAGAATTCCGTGGTCGCTATCACGTGCTTGGCGGTGCGATAAGTCCCATTGAAGGGATAGGGCCAGAGAACCTGCGCATCAAAGAACTCATGGTTCGTCTCGCTGATGGCGCTGTCACCGAGGTCATCCTCGCCACCGACCCCAATCTTGAGGGCGAAGCAACTGCCACCTATTTAGCGCGTTTGATCAAACCCCTAGGGTTGACGGTTACCCGTCTAGCCAGTGGTCTGCCCGTGGGTGGCGATCTCGAATATGCCGATGAGGTCACGCTGGGGCGTGCATTTGAAGGACGGCGAACAGTTCAGTAGTTTTCTCACATTGTAAGACGGACTTCGTCTCATAATATGAGATATTTTTGGCCCAAGGCTCACTACCCTGCCAAAGTTCTCCCATGGCCTTAATTGTGCAGAAGTTTGGTGGCTCTTCGGTCGCAGATGCCGAAGGAATGAAGCGGGTCGCTGCCCGGATCGTGGCGACCAAAAAAGCGGGAAACGATGTGGTTGTCGTGGTCAGCGCAATGGGCGACACCACCGATGAACTTATTGATCTAGCGAAACAGATAACCCCGATGCCCACTGGCCGTGAGCTCGACATGCTCCTTACGTCAGGAGAACGAATCTCGATGGCTCTACTTGCAATGGCGATCGGCAATCTTGGTCATGAAGCGCGATCTTTTACCGGAAGCCAAGCTGGAGTGATCACCGATTCAGTTCACGGGAAAGCGCGGATTATCGATGTTACGCCGGGACGAATTGTTGATGCGCTCAAAGAAGGCGCAATTGCAATTGTCGCAGGTTTCCAAGGAATTAGTCAGGATACAAAAGACGTTACGACACTTGGACGTGGCGGTTCGGATACAACCGCAGTTGCGCTCGCCGCAGCGCTCGATGCAGATGTTTGTGAAATTTATACCGATGTCGATGGAGTCTTCTCTGCTGATCCACGAGTTGTCCCGTCCGCGCGCAAATTAAAGAGCATCACCTACGAAGAGATGTTAGAGCTCGCAGCCAGTGGTGCGAAAGTTCTCCACTTACGTTGCGTCGAATACGCACGTCGTTTTGATTTACCAATTCATGTTCGCTCTTCGTTTAGCGGGAATGAAGGAACATGGGTTGTCAAAGATCGACCAGAAGGAGATGGCATGGAGCAAGCAATCATTTCAGGAATCGCACACGATCGAAGTGAAGCGAAGATAACAATTGTGGGAGTTCCAGATCGCACCGGAGTTGCTGCGCGAATCTTCCAGACAATTGCAGATGTTGATGTCAATATCGACATGATTGTGCAGAACGTTTCTGCAGCTGCAACAGGCTTAACTGATATCTCTTTCACACTGCCAAAAGCTGAAGGGGAGAAAGCGATCGCGGTACTAAATAAAATTCAGGGTGAGGTTGGCTTTGCGTCAATTCAATATGACGATCAAATTGGCAAGCTCTCACTTATTGGTGCCGGAATGCGTTCACATCCTGGAGTAACTGCGACTTTCTTTGCTGCGCTATCAGAGGCTGGTGTGAATATTGAGATGATTTCCACCTCTGAAATTCGTATCTCGATTGTCTGCCGCGCATCAGATCTTGATAAGGCTGTACGCGCTTCACACACCGCTTTTGAACTCGATTCCGACGCCGTTGAGGCAGTTGTCTATGGGGGTACCGGTCGATGAGTAAACCAACACTTGCTGTCGTAGGAGCAACTGGCGCAGTTGGAACGGTGATGCTCGATATTTTGAGCACGCGAGAGAACGTCTGGGGAGAGATTCGCCTCATTGCCTCTGCTCGAAGCGCTGGCAAGAAGTTGATGTGCAGGGGAGAGGAACTCACCGTAGTCGCACTCACTCCAGAAGCATTCGATGGTGTGGATGTTGCAATGTTTGATGTTCCTGACGAAGTTTCCGCCGAGTGGGGGCCAATAGCTGCCGCACGTGGTGCAGTGGTTGTTGATAATTCAGGTGCGTTCCGCATGGATAAAGATGTTCCACTTGTTGTTCCTGAAGTGAACCCTGGTGATATTAAGAAACGTCCAAAAGGAATTATTTCAAACCCCAATTGCACAACGCTTTCCATGATTGTTGCAGTTGGTGCATTGCATCATGAATACACAGTTAAGGAATTAGTTGTAGCGTCATATCAAGCTGCATCTGGTGCGGGTCAATCTGGCATCGACACACTTCTTGCACAGCTAAGTGAAGTTGCAGGTAAAGATTTAGGTTCAGTGGCTGGAGATGTTCGAAAGGCAATCTCTGATCTTGGTCCGTTTCCTGCACCACTGGCGATGAATGTCATTCCGTGGGCTGGCTCTCTAAAAGATGAGGGTTACACCAGTGAAGAGTTAAAAGTGCGTAATGAGTCACGCAAGATTCTTGGAATCTCAGACCTACGAGTATTCGCGACATGTGTCCGTGTACCGGTCATCACAACACATTCATTAGCGGTGCACGCAGTCTTTGAGAAGAAGGTAACGCGTGAAGGCGCTCAAAGTATTTTGAAGAGCGCTCCGGGAGTAAATCTCGTTGACAACCCTGAGAAGAAGGAGTTTCCTACTCCCGCTGATGTTGTTGGCACTGACCCAACGTGGGTTGGTCGGGTCCGAGCTAGCGCTGACGATCCACATACTCTTGATTTCTTCGTCTGCGGTGATAACTTACGGAAAGGCGCCGCGCTCAACACTGCTCAGATAGCTGAGTTGGTAGCGCAAGAGTTTTAATCTCTCCCTATCAGCGGAAACTCCACTTCCTGGCTGGAATCCAGAGCATTTCCAGAAATAACAGAAGTGTTATCTGGAAATCCCTTGACATGCTCATTCACCCGGAGTTTCCTTGCGTCATGCTCCTGGAATTGATTCCAGGTATCTGGCGAGAGGACTGTGGATGACCCTTTCAGGAAAAATTCAGAAATCCAAAAAATTCAGACTCCCTGAAGAGACCAGTGTTCTTGTTGCACTAATTGTCCTAATTGGAATTGTCGGCGCGCTCCGTCCAACATTCTTAAAACCGACAAATCTTTTAAATCTTGCCGCTAGCTATGCAATTGCTGCGCTTTTGGCTGGATGCATCGTTTATTTACTTTCGATGGGAGAAATCGATCTCTCTTTTGGTTGGATTCTGAATTTATCCGCGGTACTTGCAGGTATCTCGATGATTGCCGGTGTTCCGGTATGGCTCGGTGTTTTGATCGGTGTAACAGCTGGAACTGTAATGGGCGCGCTAAATGGCGTGCTTACAGTGTTTATGCGATTACCTCTGATCATTATTACTTTAGGAACAGCATCAGTTTTTCAAGGTATATCACTAATCTCAAATAATTCTGGATCTGTTGTTCCTACGGATGAGAAAATAACTCAGCACATATTTTTTCGAGCGCTAGGTGGCTCCATAGATACCCCCATCCCAATCATTTTGATATTTGTCGTTCTCTGCTTCTTTGGTCTTCATTTGTTACTTCACAAAACTAGATTCGGCTATCGGATTTTGGCAATTGGTAGCAATCCTGAAGCGGCACGACTTGCAGGAATACCAACAAAGAAAATCAAGATTCAAGTCTGTGCGCTAATGGGAGCAGTTTCGGGTGTAGGCGGCGTTCTTTTCTTGGGATTCCGAGGAGCAGTTGACCCAACAACAGGTGGACAGATGCTCTTGCCAGTTGTTGCGGCGGCAATTATTGGTGGCACACCGCTCTCTGGTGGCGCCGGCACTGTGTGGGGATCTCTTTTAGGAGCAATGATTGTTGGTGTAATCGGAGTTGGAGTTGTATTTATTGGAATTGATGCGGTCTGGGGAACTTTAGTAACAGGACTAGTCATTCTCTTTGCAATTGGCGTCGACCAAGTTGTCCGTGTTCGTAAAAAGAGGGTGAGTTAAATAACTAGATTTCAACTCTGTCCACGGGGGACATCAGTTGAATAAACGAAGGAAGGTATAGACATGATGAAGAGCCGTAAAGCTCGCGTTGGTGCTATTGCACTAGCAGCGACGATGGCAATCACTGCAGGTGGTGTGACTTCTCCAGCTCAGGCTAAGGAGAAGAAGCTCACTATCGGCTTCGTGGTACACGTTGTTGGCAACCCATTTATTCAACAGATTATTGATGCCGCCAAGATGGCTGCAAAGGATCTCGGCGTTACTATCAAGGTAACTGGTCCAGCAGGCGCTGAAGGCGATGCTCAACTCACTGCAGTACAGAACCTCGCTGCAGCTGGCGTAGACGGAATTGCAACATCAGTTCCATCTGCCTCCATGGTTAACGGCTTAAATGCAGTTATCAAGTCGGGTATCCCAATCGTTCAATTCAACGGACTTGGTGAAGGTGTAAACGCTCCATATGTTGGCGAGAAGTCAACACAATCTGGTCGCATCCTCGGCAAGATGGTTCTCGACAAAATCGGCGGGACTTCTGCAAAAGGTAAAGTCATTGTAGGTAACTGCTTCCCAGGATTCCCAGTACTTGAGAATCGTCAAGCTGGAGTTCTTGAAAGCTTGAAGAAGGCTTCTGGCGTAACAATTGTTGGACCTTCCGATGTCAAGGTTGATGCCGCAGCTAACTTCGCAGCATGGCAGGGTCTTCTCGCAGCAAATCCAGATGCTCTAGCAATGGTGGGACTCTGTGCTCCAGATGTAGAGAGCATTGGCAAAGTTAACAAGGCAGCCAATAACACCAAGACTATCGGTGCAGGTTACGACCTAACTGCCGGCAACCTTGAGGCTCTTGCAAATGGAAGCGCACACATTTCACTCGGACAAACTCCGTTCATCCAGGGTTATCTACCTGTTTACATCTTGGTCGATAGCATCAAGAAGAAGATCAAGATCAACAAGCCAGGATTTATTGATGCAGGTACCGAAGTTGTCACGGCGACTTCTGTTACCGAACCATTCAAGCTTCCTGCGCTAACCTTCAAAGATCTACAAGCAATGGCAACCTCTAAGACCAAGACTCGTAAGTACTACGATCCAGTCGTTAAGGGTTACATCAAGAACTGGAAGAAGAATCTCAAGCCAATTTCTGAAGAATCTGCTTAATTCTTTAGGAATTAAAAGCAATTAAAAGAGATTAATAGTGCGACGGACGGAGGTCACAAGTGAGTAGCGACTCCTCTCACGATGTGATTTCCGTCCGTTCACTTTCTAAGCGCTATGGTGGCGTTCAAGCTTTAGATAATCTCAATCTTGATTTGGAACGGAATATCGTTCATGCCATTGTGGGTGAAAATGGCGCTGGAAAATCAACTTTTATGAAAATTCTTTCTGGTGGCGTTACCCCTGACTCGGGGTCAATTTCGATCGATGGAGTTAGCTACCCAGAAATAACTGTGCAATTAGCCCGCAAACTTGGTATTGGAATCATGTACCAGGAACTGCGCCTATTCCAACATCGAAACGTGTTGACTAATCTCTTTCCTGATCGCGAGATTCGGCGTGGACCTTTTATCTCTCGCAAGCCGATGGAAGAAATCGCAGGTCCTGTTCTTGAATCTATCGGCCTCAATGTTGATTTATATGCAACTCTTGGCGATCTGGCTATTTCAGATCAACAGCTAATCGAGTTAGCACGAGTAATTATCGAAAAACCGAAATTATTGATTTTAGATGAACCAACTTCAGCTTTGAATGCACGTGAGAGTGACCGCCTTCTTGAACTAGTTAGACAATTACCTTCGCAAGGCACCACCGTTCTTTATGTTTCTCATCGTCTTGATGAGGTATTTGCGGTGGCAAATCAAATATCTGTGATGCGCAATGGTTCTTTGGTCTTCTCGCGGCCAACAAAAGAGTTGGACCGCGCTGCTGTTATTGCAGGCATTGTTGGTGAGGAAAAATCGACGCGTATATCGAGTGGCGAGAAAAGCCAGGGCATCAATAAAGAGAAAGAGAATATTCTTGAAGTAAAGAATTTGAAAAATTTTGGCCAGATTCAAGATGTAAATCTCACCGTAAATGCAGGTGAGATTGTGGGTGTTGCAGGGTTGATTGGTTCAGGGGCAGATGAGTTGCTTGAAACTCTCTTTGGCGCGAAGCCAAAATCTGGTGGAGTAATTTATTTAGAAGGCAAGGAGCGAACAACGCTCTCACCACAGAACTCTGTACGTGACAAAGTTGCGCTAGTACCTGCGGATAGAAAACGTGTTGGGCTCATGATGGAGCGCAGTGTTGCCGATAACTTGTCCCACGTTGCAATTGGCGGTCACAAACACGGAACAGCAATAATCACGAAAAGTGGGCTCGCTACTCGTGCGAGGAGACTTGTCGAAAGATTTGGTGTGAAGACTGAACACGTTGATATACGAGTGGGTAACTTATCGGGTGGAAACCAACAGAAGGTTGTCATTGGAAAGTGGCTCGAAATCAACCCAAAGCTGGTCTTATTGGATGATCCAACGCGTGGAGTGGATATAGGCGCGAAATCGGAGCTGTTCCGGCTAATTCGAGAGATTGCAGACTCCGGAAAAGGGGTGCTATTTCGCTCGACTGAAATCGCCGAGTTAACTAATCTCTGTGACCGTATATATGTAATCAAGAATGGTGAAACTCGGCGAGAAGTGAATCACGTTGATGAATCTGAATTGATTAAACTGATAAATGAATAGCATAAAAAGAAACCAACATATTAGGGGGAGAAATGATTAAAAGAGCATTTACTATGAAGTTAAAGCCAGGCGGATTAGCAGAGTACAAACGCCATCACGATGAGATTTGGCCAGAGTTAGTAGCTGAGATTGAGCGACAGGGCATTGCGCAGATCACTATTTTTGAAAACGATCCTGTGCTTTTCTTGTATTCAGAGATTTCTGATCCTGATGCGTGGGATCGACTTTGGCATACTGAGATCCACGATAAGTGGGGCGAGTACATGGCGCCACTAATGGAGTTCAATGCTGAGGGCATTGTTGACTCAAGCGAAGTGCGTGAGGTATTCAATCTGCGCACCAATGCTGGCAACAAGTAGAAAAGTATTGTCATGTCAGATCATGTTCTTGCTCTTGTAACGGGCGCCAGTCGTGGACTCGGTCGCGAAATCGCACTTGGCTTGGCCAAGTCGGGGCATAGAGTTATTGCGGTGGCCCGCAACAAGTCAGCGCTGGATTCATTAGCAAAAGAATCGCCTACCGGAATCTTTCCGTACGAGTGTGATGTTAGTGATTACAAAGAGGTTGACGCTCTTGCAAGTAGAGTGAAGAAGGAACATGGCGACGTGCAAGTTCTAGTTAATGCAGCCGGAGTATTCGGACCAATTGATCTGATTCACAATACTGATCCGGATCAGTGGGCGAAAACAATCCTTATTGATACTTTGGCTCCATATTTCACAACTCGGGTTTTCCTACCTGGGATGTTGTCGAAAAAATGGGGCCGGGTAATCAACGTAAGTTCTGCTGCAGCGCTCCATCCCCCTGGGGCGCTCAACAGTGCGTATGGCACTTCGAAAGTGGCGCTCAATCAATTTACGCGTCACTTAGCAGCAGAGATTTCGGGTTCGGGTGTTACAGCAAATGTCATTCACCCAGGTGATGTAAAGACCGAAATGTGGGCTGATATCAAGGAGAAAGCTCTTGCTCTAGGGGAAGTCGGAAAGGATTACACGGGTTGGGTTAATTGGGTCGCAGAGACCGGTGGTGATGATCCGAAAAAAGCTATGGAACTTGTTCTTGAAATAGTTTCCAAGTCACATGATCAGGTAAATGGTCGGTTTTTGTGGATCAAAGAACCGTTACAGGCACCGATTCCAAGCTGGGAAGACCCGGTCGATGCCCGTCCTTGGAGTTAGTGATTAACTGTTAACCCCGACCGATGTATGGCATTTTTGTTGCCATCACAGTCATGAATTGAACGTTGGCTTCCAACGGTAGCGAAGCCATATGGTCAACTGCATTGGCAATTATTTGTGCATCAATTACTGGTTCAGACAATCTTGTTCCATTCGGTTGAAGTGCGCCCTCTCTCTGGCTCGATGCCATGCTGGTATCGGCATTGCCAATATCTATCTGGCTGCAAGCGATGTTGTACTTACGACCATCTAAAGCGGTTGCGCGGGTAATTCCGGTGATCGCATGTTTTGATGATGTGTATGGCGCTGAATTTGGTCGAGGCATATGTGCCGATAAGGATCCATTATTAATGATCCGTCCACCTTGAGGGCCTTGATCTTTCATGAGCGCAAATGCCTCTTGAATACAGTAAAAAGTACCGCTGACATTGATATCAAAAATTCTCTGCCAATCTTCCTCTTTTACATCTTCTAACAGTGAAGCGGGAGGTACCACGCCTGCGTTGTTAAAAAGTAAGTCAAGGCGACCAAAATTAGATTTAATATTGGCGAAGGCTTCTGCAACTGAAGTTCGATTACCAACATCACATTTAACTGGAAGTGCAGCTGCACCAATCTCTCGAGCCACTTCTGCGACACCGGCGCTATCGCGACCAAGTAGAGCAACTTGCCAACCGCTATTTGCCAAGGTTATTGCTGTGACGCGACCAATACCGCGATTTGCTCCTGTTACTGCTGCAAACTTTTTAGTGCTCATGCGTTTTGCCCCGGAATCTTTCCATCGAGTTCAGTCTCGATATGAAGTTGAATTAATTCATCAAAAGTCTTCTCGCAGGTGAATCCTAGACTTCGTGCGCGGGTTGCAGGAAATGCTGGAAAATTCCAGGCATCAACCATTTTCTGGGCGAAGGCATCATGGTTCTCCTTTATATAGGAAAGAACTTTCTCACCCGCGACCCGGCGAAGCGCATCAATTTCATCACCGATAGTGGCATGTACGCCAGGCATGGTCATCGAACGGCGATCACCCAAGAGTGAGGTATCAAGCTGCGCGGCATGAACCAGAAAGCCCACGGCAGATTTCGGGGAAGCGAAGATCATCGAAACATTTTTAGATACCGACAAAGTAGTTTCAATGCCTACCAGTGGCTCTCGAATAATGTTTGAAAAAACACCAGAAGCTGCGGCATTTGGCTTGCCAGGACGGACGCAAATAGTTGGAAGCCTCAGCCCGATTCCATCAAGGAAACCACGTCTGCTGTAATCATTAAGCAAAAGTTCGCCGATGGCCTTTTGCGTTCCATAGCTAGTTGTCGGTTGAAGAATGAAATCATCAGTTGTGTTGTCGGGGTATGGACCACCGTAAACAGCAGCAGTAGAGGTGTACACAACCCGAGGGCAGTAGTTTGGTATCGATCGAATCGCTTCAAAAAGATTTCGAGTTCCATCAAGGTTTACTCGATAACCTTTTTCAAAATCTGATTCAGCTTCTCCAGAAACAATCGCAGCAAGATGAAAAATAACCTCTGGCCGCTCTCTAATTAATCTCGAGCAGGTGTCCTGATTGGTGATATCCGCAATCTCTGAATTAATTGCAAAAGTTGCATCACCAGGAATTTTTGGTTCTATGAATGCATCAACTAGTAAAACTTGTTCAATGCTGGCTTTACCGAGTTTCGGATTGTTCACGAAGTAGGCAATCAGCTTTTGGCCGATCATGCCACCGCCACCCAGAATCAATATTTTCACTGTCCCATGATATGTAGCCATCAAATAATTGGCTACAGTCTTTTTATGCAGAGCGGAACAGAGGCAAGAGATTTGAGTTTCTTGGGTTTAAGTGGGTATTAGCGTGTTAGCAAAGACTTGCCACGCTAGCGCAGACTTTGCCACGAGTGAAAGTGTGATGTAAGTGCGCTCACCACGAAGGTAATCGCTCCACTTTCCTACTTTCTTATATTGCAGCCATTGCACCAAAGCGAATGAGTTGAAGAATAAGAAGATTGTAATAACGATCCCGTAAACGAAGGCGGGCGCTGCCGATTCGGTAGGTCCACCAATCGAAAAGACGTAAAAGAGAAGTGCAAGCCATGGCACAGCGCCAGCGATACATCCAAAGATAAAGGGCACCCATCCACCGCTACCGGGGTTCTCATATTTCTCTTGTAGCCATCCAAAAAGAATCATTGCAGCATTCACACCAAAGATGGAGATGAGTGCAGTGATATCAGAGACGCCTGTTACTTGAGCAATGAGCACAATCATCACTGAGGAGCTAATTGCATACTCAACCCAGCGGAAGTAATTTCGTTGTGCTGCCAGGCCTGCGCTGTAACGGCCGAAGAATTGTGGACTTGCAACAATAAAATGGGCGAGCGCGGATAGACCTAGGAAAACTGCGACAGTTAGACCAACTGGCGTGCTAAAGAGAAGTACTGGTGGAGCAAAAGTGGTTCCAGGCGGGCCCGACATATAAGTTGCATTGACAGGTAGCGCAAAATCATTGCTTAGTGCAAGTACCACAATCATTTGCGCGAGATGAAGAAACCCAGCGATGAGATTGATTCTTCGAAGTCCTGTCATATTTACAGTTTTTACAGTTTTTGCCATATAAAAAGTGTACTACCGGTCACTTCTTTCGAATGATGAAGAAACCCCCTATTGCGAGGAAAAGTAAGGTCGCAATCAGAATAATTGATGTATTTTGAGGAGAAGATGGCGCGCTCTCCTTAGTAGCGGAAGGAACATCACTTTTAGCCTGAGTGGAGTCGGATGTTGCGGAAGCGATTTGTTCAGGCTTAAGCGTAAATGAGATAGAACCAGATATTGGATGTCCATCTGCACTTACGACGCGGTAAGTAATTTTGTACTCCCCAGGCATGAAGGTGTTACTTGCTAGATCTGCTATCTCAGTCGAAAGTGTGGTGTTCTCTACAACTGACGGGCTCAGAGGGACATCACGGCCAGTAGGGTCTGAAAGCGCGATGGTGTTTACCTTCTCACCCTCAAGCGCGATGAGCGCCTCACTAAAAGTTAATGAAATCGACTCAGGCATCACAGACAGAACGCTTTCCGCACCAGGATTAGAACTCTCTAATTCCGCATGAGCTCCTACCCAAGTAGGTGGGGTAAGAATAAAGAGAATGGCAGAGATTATTGGAAGTTTCCTTAGAGCCCCAGTTTTTCGCCAATTCATGAGGCCAAATTATTGCAGTTGCTAACTATTTGCAATTTGCAGAGGAATTCGCTGATGGGTAAATTACCGCTCTATTCCAGCGAATAAAGAAGGCGGTAATGATGTTATTGACCAAGCGTCGCGTCATTGATTATTGCCGCGCAACAAAATCTCGCTGTCGCATTATTTTTTAATTCAGCTATTTTCTAATCTCTAATTTTTAAATTACTCAATAATCAAACTAAACATGAAAGGTTTAATTGTGTCTATTTCAAGAAAGTTTCAAGTACTCATAACAACACTCTTTTTCGCATTTGCTTCACTTAGCGCAGTAGCCCCTGCGCAAGCCGCGCCAAAGAATCAGGCTCGAGCAGTTGCTCAAGCTGATTGGCTCGAACAGAATCTTGATAATCCCAAAGTTCGAATCATCGAGGTCTCTACTGAAACAGGCCTTTATGAGAAAGGGCATATCAAGAATGCCTTGAAGATTAATTGGTATACCGATTTGGTGGACACAGTGAATCGAGATCTAGTGTCGACTAAAAACTTCAACAAGCTGCTACAAACCGCCGGAATCGACCGCGACACCACTGTTGTTTTCTATGGTGATAAGAACAATTGGTTTGCAGCTTGGGGTGCGTGGGTATTTAATCGTTTTGGTGTAGAAGATGTGCGCCTACTTGATGGCGGCCGAGTGAAGTGGGAGAAAGATGGTCGCCCACTAACAACGGCAGTTCCGACCTTCAAGCAGGGTAATTTCTCTGTGAAAAAGATCGATCGATCGATTCGTGCCACCTTGATTGCAGATGTGCTTCCTGCTGCAAAAGCAGCCGTAAAAGGCAAAGCTGATGTGAAATTGATTGATATCCGTTCTGCAGACGAATATAACGGCAAAGTTTTCGCTGCCGCTGGCTTCCAGGAACTTGCGATTCGTGCAGGGCACATTCCCGGAGCAATCAATGTTCCATGGGGTTCAAACGTCAATGCTGATGGAACATTTAAGTCAGTTGCTGATTTGAAGAAGCTTTATGCTGACAAAGGTGTTGATGGCAAGCAAAACATCATTACCTATTGCCGTATTGGTGAGCGTTCCTCATTAACTTGGTTTGTTCTGAGTGAGATTCTTGGTTATAACGTGAAGAATTACGATGGTTCATGGACTGAGTATGGAAATTCAGTTGGAGTGCCTATCGTCAATAATGCGGGAACAATCTGGGGAGCTGCGTAATTTCTACAGCTACTAAGTGGTCGCGAGGCGAGCGTGTGCGCACGATCGCCTCTGCGGTCATTCTCGCAGGGCTACTTGGGCTTGCCTATTTTCTCTCCACTAAAGAGGGAGCGAGTACTGCGCCAATATCTCTGCTGATTGGTTTGAGCCTTGGAATCGTTCTTGAGCGAGGGCGATTCTGTTTTTATTGCATCTTCCGAGATGGCATCGAGGATAAAAACACGACTGGTTTGCTCTCAGTTTTTGCCGCGATTGCTGCCGGAGCTCTTGGCTATGCCATAGTTTTTGGACAATTCTTACCAAACACTTCAACCGACAGATTGCCGCCACTTGCACATATCGGGCCATCGAGTATTCCGCTTGCACTTGGTGCATTTCTTTTTGGTCTCGGAATGACGCTCTCAGGCGCTTGCATTAGCGGTCATCTCTATCGAATCGGGCAAGGATATCTTCGTGCGATTCCGGCTCTAATAGGAACGATTATTGGTTTTGGAATTGCATTTCTACTTTGGAATCCTATTTACCTTAACTTTATTTCAGATTCGCCGACTATCTGGTTACCACACAACTTTGGGTACGCTGGATCGTTACTTCTAACGCTTGTTATTGTCACTTTACTATCCGCTTTAGCAATCAAAAAAGGTATAAATTCAGAGCCTATTTCAGGTGAACGCTCAGAGAAGATAACGTTTCGTGCAATTCATCAAAAACTTATAGTTGATCGCTGGAACCCTTTAGTGACTGGCGGCCTTGTTGGCTTAATCGGCACTATTGCCTACCTTCGAGTTGAGCCGTTAGGTGTGACTCGACAGATAAGTACGACAACAAGAAATCTCACTCTCGATAATGGAATTGGTCCAGAAACTCTCAATGGCTTAGACAAAATGGCAGGATGTATCGCACTAGTTTCAGATGTCATTACAAATAATGGCTGGTTATTAATTGGGCTAGTAGGTGCGTCACTAGCTGCTGCGATAACAGGTAATCGCTTCAAACTTTCAGCAATCACACCGGTGAACGCAACAACTGCTTTGGTTGGTGGAATCTTGCTCGGGTTTGGCTCGATGATCTCTCTAGGGTGCACAATCGGTGTTCTACTCTCAGGAACCCAAGCATTTGCGCTTTCAGGATGGATTTTCTTTGGAGCAGTCTTCCTAGGTGTATGGACTGGGATAAAACTTAAATTTCACAAACTCGGTTAAAGATTTGTAGCTATTTAGCTATTTCTTTCGAAACCCTGTGGGGCATTTCGGCTTCACACCAGATATCTTTTTTATAGTTTTCCCTTTGACGCAACTTATTGTCACTCTGTTAGTTTGACCTGGCTTTGGCGCGGCCACTGGAGAGTTTCCAGCAGAACTTGGTTGGACTATTGGTTTTAATTTAACTCGTAGCGTAGGTGAGGAAAATCCGAAGTTATAAGCTTTAATCTCAAAAATATCCTCAGCTTTCAAGTACCTAGAAGTGTAGGTAGCAATTTCAGCCTTGCCATCTCCCTCGGAAATTTCAACTTTAACAACATTGCCTGCCTGCGCTGGATCTAAATTGAAAGCTCTCCGAATTACTTCGCCTTTTACTGCGGTTTCCATCCACCCTTTATTTAATGTCTTACGATCGAAAAGGTAGTGCGGCCCGGTCATTGGAACAGTAATGATTCCCTGACTTTGGTCATATTGCACTTGACCGAGCGAACCAGAGGTTCCCGATACGAAAATGCCTCCTGGGATGTAACCTTTTAATTTTTCAAACTGATATATATATGGCATCACCGTGATACTAAAACCTTGTGAGGCTGTCTCCGCATAAGATTCAGGGTGATTGCAATTATTTTGTGATGAGCGTGGATCAAATGCTTGTCCAGGTATTTTGCAGTTGTATTGGTTGGGATATACCGAGCCAAGAATGACCGTTCGCGAAAGCCCATCATTTCCTTTGGTCACTGAAATATTGGGATTCTTCATATTTGAGGTGAGCACCCCAGCGTTTTGGCCAAGACTGTTTGATTTCACCGTGATTCGCCAAGTGGAACCATCAGGAACAGTATTAGCGGTCCACCCATCTTCGCGATCCCAGCTACGCACAACACCTTTATCAACCCATTGATAAATATTGAAAGCTTCACCACTACTTCCGAACATCAACCGAAAGATGATGTCCGAGCCATCTGGGTTTAAACCCGACGCTGTGTAGCAAGCGTCGTGGTGATATCCATCTCCATAGTTCGGGCGAGCCCCCAGACAAGGAATGCCAAATTCCTCCTGTTTCCATGCGCTCTCTGGCGCAAGTGACTTGTAAGAAAATTTTGGATTTACAGACACTGCAGTTTTTTTCCAGACGATACTCGCGTAATCTAAAAATCCGTTCGCATCTCGTTTTTCACTTGCCGGATCGCTAAATTCGACGCTTTCAATGCAATCAGAGCTTCTAAAACCCGTTGAGCAATCGACCCAATATTTGGTGTCGGCGGGGTAGTAATCGACGGCTTGTGCTGTGGAAGCAGGAGTGAGTGCACCCAAGGTTGTTATCACAATTACAGCGAGCGCCTTTGTTCTAAAGCTCATAAGATAAGAATACGGCCCTCTAATTCATTTTGGAAGAATTATGAAATATAAATTCACCTTTGTCGCAACTTGGCTGGTAGGAATTTCTATATTTCTGATTCTTGCTACGCCCGCTCAAGCATCTCCGCCCTCCTTAACTATCGATACGGTTGAGACGCGCCAAGTTCAGGTGTCAGCGCCAAATGGGGAGCGAGGCGCAGCCTTAGCTAAATTGAAGGATGGGCGATTATTACTAGGCGGTGGAACAAATGGTTCTAGCCTCTTTCTATTTGATCGAGAAAATGAAACTCTGCAGAGTCTTGGTAGAGTAATAAAGAGTAACGAGCGACTTAATGACTCAAGATTTGCAATCACAGATATCGCAGTATTAGAAGAGCAAGAGAAGGTTATTTCGCTTCTAATATCATTCCCACAATACTCGCAAAAGAATCGATGTGTATCGCTCGTTCTTTATAAATATGATTTGAAGTTGGCTGCAACGGTGAGTGTGGTACGCGGCAAGCAATGGTTTAAGAGTTCTCCATGTGTACCTATTAGCGCTGTGCAACATGCGGCCGGGAGAATTGAAGTTATTGACAAGAAAAATGTTTATTTAACTACGGGTGATCTAGGGTTTCCGAAAATTGGTGATCGAAAAGCGCGTGGCACTTTGGGTTCTATATATAAGGTATCGAGTTCAGCGTTTGAGCGAGTCTCTCAAGGACATCGAAATCCACAGGGAGTCCAGTTAATTGGAAAAGATTTGTATATCTCTGAACATGGTCCTCGAGGCGGCGACGAAATTAATTTAATCGACTTGGGTAGAGATTATGGCTGGCCTTTTGTCACATATGGGCAACCCTATGGTTCAGGTGATTATGTCCGGCCAAGCAAAACTGGCACACACGAAGGATTTACCAAACCTCTTTATTACTGGGTACCTTCTGTTGCGCCAACGGAATTGATTCTTCTGCCAGATGACCCTCGGTGGGGAAGTTGGTCTGGCCAGTTAGTTATGGGAACTTTGCGAGAAAACGCCCTGATCTTTCTGCAATTAATGTCAAAGCGCGAGGTCGGGCAGGTCGCAAATGTCAATGTGGGCGAACGAATTCGAGACCTGGAAGTAGGTAATGACGGAAGCATTATCGCCACTACTGATAGTGGAAATCTTTTATTTATTTCACCTGCATAAGTGCAGATAGTTAAAAAGATGGAAGAATAGTGGAATGACTGGGGCGAAACTTATAAACGAAAAAGTTGGTCGTGGCATGGCCTTCATGCTGATAGGTACCGGGGTAACGCATTTTCTTTTCCCAAAACCATTCGACACGATTGTGCCACCGCTCCTCCCTGGCGATCCGAGAATATGGACATATTTAAGTGGTGTTGCTGAGTTGTTCATTGCAGCACTCCTCTTAATTTCTCTTGATAAATCATTTGCGGGAAAACCGATTCGGCTCTGGGGCGTTTATGCCGCCTTCGCACTTTTTGTTGCGGTATTCCCAGCCAATATTTATATGGCCATTGAGTGGAGTACTCGTGATTTTCCGGCTCCGCTATTTGCCTATTTGCGCTTGCCGCTCCAGCTTGGTCTTTTTTATTGGGCCTGGGCACTGGCGAAAGAAATAAATAAATATAAAAAGGTAGCCCTACCATAAACATTACCGCGAAAGATATGGTCGTTCTTTATGATGGCGAATGCAATTTTTGTATTCAATCTGTTGACTGGCTTCAACAAAAACTCGTTGCAACGGCGATTCCATTTCAAAGCGCTGACTTAAGTAACTATCAGGTCACATATGAGCGCTGTACTAAAGAAGTAATAGCAATTTCAAATGGCATCACCTATGGCGGTGCAGATGCGGTGATATTTCTCCTTCGAGCACGAGGGAATCGAATTCTTGCCGCCCTCCTACGCCTTTCCGGGCCAATTACTCATTTTGGGTACCGTTGGATCGCTTCACATCGAGATTCTTTTCTTGTCAAAGTAATAAGTGTGATTTTGAAAAGATCGGTTAAATAGGCTCTCGATGAGTATCACAATAAAAAAACTCCGAGGCTACGCGGTTGCCGCGCATTTTGGGCCGACCATGATTGTCACTGCCATTTCTTTCTTGCTTGCTCGGCAACTATGGTGGGAAGGCCCAGCGCTTGTCATTGCTTTTACCGTCTTTCTTGGCCAGTTAATTATTGGCTGGAGCAATGATTTATATGATTATCAAGATGATTTAAAACATCACCGTGCGAAGAAACCATTAGTAGTCGGTACTATCTCGTTCAATGAGTTAAAGAAGTTAACTTTGGTGGGAATTCCCATCGTAATCATCGTGAATTTGTTGGGCCCACTTGGCCTTAGAGGCGGCAGCGTTTATTTGCTTGGCGTTGGCTGTGGAATCGCCTATAACTTCTACTTTAAGTTTTCGCGGCTTTCACCCTTGCCGTATGCAATTGCTTGTGCAGCATTGCCGGCTTCTATTTTCTATGCTGTTGATAAAAGCCCACCTCTTTGGGTTCTCACTGTCGGATCATTGTTAGGTGTTGCCTTTCATTTCCTCAATGTTTTAAAAGATTTATCTGCCGATGTAGAGAGCAAGATTGATGGATTGCCTCAACGGGCAGGAGAGAGGGTATCTATAGCTTTGATTGCATTACTTTTGAGTGCGGTAGCGCTGATACTTCTTACTAATCCAGTGACGGTTGATCTCTCTTCAAATTTACCCTAGGAATTATCTGAAGTTATTTTGATAATGCTCGCCTCAGGTCGAGTTCCGATTCGAAATGGCGCGAACGGGCTCGTTCCTATTCCGCCGGAAACATGAAGCCATGGCTTTCCATCCTCGACCGTTAATCCGCGCGATCGCCAGGTGGGTAAATCGCAATTAGTTGTGAGCGCTCGGGAACCACCCAGCGCCGAAGGCAAAGGCAGTCGAACCTGACCACCGTGAGTGTGGCCAGCAAAAATGAGATCAACTCCATCTTCAGCCATCGCATTAATAATTCGTAGGTAAGGGGCATGCGTGACGCCGATAGAAATTTCTGCGCGAGGGTTTTTATCTCCGGAGACCAACGAGTATTGATCTCGCCTGAGATGGGCATCATCGGTGCCACGAAATTCAAGAGAGTGAGCGTTAAGCGTAATGAGAGTTTTACTCTGGTTTAAGTCAATCCATCCTCGCTCTGTTAATCCTTCGCGGAGATCGCGCCATGGTAGTTCATTGCCTAATTTACGAATTCCCTTATCTGGAAATAAATAAGAGAGCGGATTTTTAGGTTTCGGAGCGAAGTAATCATTGGAGCCGAAGACGAATGCACCAGGTCGGGCGAGCAGTTCATTAAGTGCATCAAGCACGAGTGGAACAGAATCGCGGTGCGCTAGGAAGTCGCCGGTAATAATGGTGAAATCCACCTCATAAGTTGCAAGTTCACGAAGGTCGTCAAGCTTCCCTTTTTGCTTTGGGGTGAGGTGCAAATCAGAGAGATGGAGAATTGATATTGGCTCTCCCGAGGCAAGAAGTGGGAGTTCGACCTCGTGGAGCGTAATCATGTCTCAATGGTAGGGAAAATATGCGAGAATTGCGCCATGGGCTTGAAAGAGACTTTACAACACGACCTCACTGAATCGATGCGTGCTAAAGATGAGATTGTCATGGCGACTATCCGTCTTGCGTTAACTGCAATCACCAATGAAGAGGTTGCTGGCAAAGAAGCGAAGACCTTAAATGAAGCCGAAATTATTCAAGTGCTCTCACGCGAGGCAAAGAAGCGTCGCGAATCTGCTGAGGCGTTTGAAGCTGCTGGGCGCAGCGATCGCGCAGAGCGTGAACGTGCTGAGGGCGAAATAATTACGCGATACTTGCCGCAACAATTAACTGCCGCTGAATTAGATGCGCTTATTAAGGAAGCGATTGCTCAGACTGGTGCCAGTGGACCTGCTGGGATGGGTCAAGTAATGAAGGTTCTCGCACCAAAAATTGCAGGACGTGCCGATGGTGGCGCAGTCTCTGCTGCGGTTAAAGCTGCGCTATCAATTTAGTTTGTCACTAGAGGGAGAGAGAAAATGGCCATCACAAAGTTTGAATATGTCACTGTTCCACTACTTACCCACGCCACAAAGCAGATTCTCGACACTTGGGGATCTGAAGGCTGGGAGTTGATTCAGGTCATCCCTGCACCAGGTGGGGGAGACCAACTTGTCGCCTACATGAAACGGGAGATTGCTTAATGGCACACGAAAAAGTTAGAGCGCGCCTTGCAGAGCTTGGTTTAGAGCTACCAGTTGCTGCGATTCCAGTTGCTGCTTATGTTCCTGCAGCGCGCGATGGCAAATTAGTTTTTACTGCCGGCCAATTGCCAACAGTTGATGGCAAAATTTCGAAGACTGGCAAAGTCGGCAACGATGTAACTGTTGAAGAGGCTTACGAATTAGCGAAGATTTGTGGTTTGAATGTATTGGCTGCCCTCGCTTTAGTGTGTGATCTCGATGAGATCAAGCAGATTGTTAAAACTGTTGGCTTTGTAAATAGCGCACCAGGATTCACCAATCAAGCCGGAGTTGTGAATGGCGCAAGCGAACTCTTTATTAACGTGCTTGGCGAGGCAGGGCGTGCAGCTCGTTCCTCGGTGGGCGTTGCAGAGTTGCCACTTAATGCGCCAGTCGAAGTTGAGGTCGTAGTAACGCTGAAGTAATTTATTTAGCGCGTTTTGCTAGACGTTCTTCATCAAGGATTGTGACTGCGCGAGCCTCAAGTCGTAACCAATTACGTCCCGCAAAATCTGCAAGCGCTTTGTTTACAGTCTCACGCGAAGCGCCAACTAATTGGGCTAGCTCCTCTTGAGTGAGATCGTGATTGACATGTATGCCTTCATCATTTTCGCTACCGAAGCGATGGGCAAGTTGTAATAGCGCCTTCGCAACGCGACCTGGAACATCAGAAAAAACAAGGTCTTCAACAATGGATGCGGTCCGGCGAAGACGTTGTGCCAGAGATTTGAGCAAGTGGAATGCAACTTCAGGACGTGCACGTAAAAGTTGTTGCAGATCTTCGTTCTTAAGCGCGAGCAGCCGTGCATCGGTAACTGCAGTTGCAGTCGAAGCGCGCGGCCCAAGGTCAAAGAGCGAGAGCTCACCGAACATATCACCGGGGCCGAGGATTGAGAGCAGGTTTTCGCGACCATCATTGCTTACGGTGCCCAGCTTCATTTTGCCTTCGACGATGACGTAAAGGCGATCGCCTTGGTCGCCCTCGGAGAAAAGGACCTTGCCACGGGTAAGGCGAACCTCATCCATCGAGGCAGTAAGGGCGCGAGCAGATTCATCGTCGAGTGCGATGAATAGCGGGGCTTTCCTGACCTCAGTATCAATGGCGTCCATAAGGGCAAACTTACCGGGAATCAGTTGGCGGCGCGAATTCGCGTACCCTGAAGCGCATGGCAAGCGCGGGTGCGATCTACCGAATCTTGAGCAAGGAATACCCTGACGCGTGCTGTGAATTAGATTTCAAAACGCCATATCAACTCCTTGTCGCAACTGTTTTATCTGCTCAATGCACTGATAAACGAGTTAATGCGGTTACTCCGGCACTTTTCACAAAATATCCAGGTGCAAAGGAAATGGCAGGCGCGCGTATTTCGGATATCGAAAAAATTATCAAATCCACTGGGTTCTTCCGCGCAAAAGCGAGAAATATCAAAGCGCTCTCACAAGAAATTATGGGGCGCTACAAGGGAGAAGTCCCTGTTGATTTAGATGAGCTCGTAACGCTGCCAGGAGTTGGGAGAAAAACTGCAAATGTTCTGCTCGGCAATGCTTTCGATATTCCAGGACTGACTGTTGATACACACTTCGGAAGATTGTCGCGAAGATTTGGTTGGACCAAAGAAGATGATCCGGTAAAAGTTGAGCGAGATGTGGCAAAGTTAATCCCGAAAAAAGAGTGGACGCATCTTTCGCATCGATTGATTTGGCATGGCAGAAGGATTTGTCATTCTAGAAAACCAGCATGTGGCGCTTGTCCACTAGCCAAATTATGTCCCTCATTTGGAATTGGTGAGAGTGATCCTCAATTGGCAGAGAAATTAGTCAAGAGTAAGGAGCGATGGTGATGGCTCCCGAATGGTTAAGTAATTTCCTAAATTTAGATGCTCGACTAGGCAGTGATGATTTTCTCTACAACATCCGCCCAAAAAGCAAGGATGTTGCCTCAAGCAAAAAAGGCGCAGTCCTTATCCTGTTGCATGATGGTGTAGATGGACCTGAAGTATTGATCACTCTGCGATCAGAGGGATTGCGTGATCACAGCGGACAACCTTCTTTTCCAGGTGGAGCGCTTGAGGGTGATGAAAGTGCTCGTGATGCTGCGCTACGTGAGAGCACAGAAGAGGTTGGTCTTCAACGCGAAAGCGTAGATTTATTGGCTGAACTTCCCGCTCTCTTTATTCCGCCAAGCAATTTTCTCGTCACACCAATTCTTGGCTTGTGGCGCGAACCGCATAAACTCACTCCTGAAGTAAGTAGCGAGGTAGTCCGAGCTGAGTTCATCGCGTTGAAAGAATTGGCACATCCTGAAAATCGGATCATGCTCCGCCACAAAAGTGGCTACCGCGGACCTGCTTTTGATGTGGCTGGGATGCGGATCTGGGGCTTTACTGGAGGAATTCTTGACCGACTCCTCTATTACTCTGGATTTGAACGAGAATGGGATCAGACAAGAACCGTAGAGTTAGAGCCATGAACCTTGTCGATATTGCTCTCGCCGCCCTCGTGGCATATTCCATTTATAGCGGGTATCGAAGCGGACTAATCACCGGCATCTTCTCTTTTATTGGTTTAGTCGGTGGTGGATTACTTGGATTAAAATATGGAGCTGAGATAGTCGCGAATTTTGCGAGCACCTCATCGCGAATACAGAGCACCGCCCTCGCAGTAGCAGTTGGCGCATTTGCTGGTCATTTCATTCTGGGCCGGATAGCGAAGTGGTTCCGGAAGAACTTCTTATGGAAACCATTGAAAGCTGTAGATTCAATTTTAGGTGTCGTACTGCATCTAGCAAAGACGCTAATACTCATCTGGATTTTTGGCGAGCTTGCACTGATATTACCTAGCGAAGGAATCTCAAAAGCAGCAGATCAGAGTGTGATCATCACGCAAGTATCTACCTATGGACCAAGTGTTCTTGCAGATTTCATAACAAATATTGAGAGCAAACTGACAGATCAAACCAACTAGATTTTGGAAATAATTCATATAAAAAGGTGATTGGCAATGAATAAGATTTCTCGTCTGATGCGAGTAGTTTTTTCTCTACTTGCAGTACTTCTCTTATTAGTCAGTTGCTCATCAACCAACCAATCAGATAAATTTTCGAGCACAGATTTAATGTTTGCAGACATGATGATCCCGCATCATGAGCAAGCGATTCAGATGTCTGAACTTGCAATTGTGATCTCCGATAATGAACAAATAGTCTCACTTGCCCGGCAGATTAAAGGAGCACAGGCTCCCGAGATTGAACAGATGAAGCTATGGCAAGACTCCGGAGACCCTGGACACATGGGACATGACATGATGGAAGATTTTGACGAAGCGGGAAACGGCATGATGGGGATGCTTGATGAAAGTGAAATCTCTGAGCTAGAGCGTGCAAAAGGTGTTGAGTTTGATCGGCTTTTTCTCCAAGGGATGATTGCCCACCATGAAGGTGCAATTGATATGGCTCAGATGATTGTGGATTCAAGTAACGCGGAGGCAGCAGCTCTTGGCAAGGCAATTATTGATTCTCAAACAACTGAGATAGCGAAAATGAAAACCCTGCTCGCTTCCCTTGTTTAATTACTCTTTAATCTTCGCTTTTTCCAGCCTTTAGACCTTCGGAGATCAACTTCATGACATTGGGGTCAGCCAATGTAGTTGAATCACCAACAGCTCGATTCTCTGCAACGTCACGGAGTAAGCGGCGCATAATTTTGCCACTTCGAGTTTTTGGAAGTTCCGCAACAACAAGAATCTGCTTTGGTTTAGCGATTGGCCCAATTTCTTTCGCCACATGGTTGCGAAGTTCCTGAATTAAATCCTCACCACCAACATTCGGCACGCCACCTCGCAAAATGACGAATGCAGCAATTGCTTGCCCAGTCATTGCATCGTTAGCACCCACAACAGCTGCCTCAGCGACAGCAGGATGTGAGACAAGCGCAGATTCAACCTCAGTTGTTGAGATGCGGTGTCCAGACACATTCATCACATCATCGACGCGACCGAGCAACCAAATTGCGCCATCATCATCGAGCTTCGCTCCATCACCAGCAAAATATAGGCCGTTAAAGCGCGACCAATACGTCTCTTTGTAGCGCTCCGGCTCACCCCAAATACCACGGAGCATTGAAGGCCACGGCTTATCTAGAACTAGATAACCGCCGCCCCCATTGCCAACCGTCTTTGCTTCATCATCGACAACCTTTGCGCTGATACCAGGAAGGGTGCCCATTGCAGATCCAGGTTTAGTCGCAGTAACTCCAGGAAGTGGCGAAATCATGATTGCGCCTGTTTCAGTTTGCCACCAAGTATCAACAATTGGGCAGCGATTCCCACCAATAACTTCGCGGTACCACATCCACGCCTCAGGATTAATTGGCTCACCAACTGATCCAAGCAAGCGCAAGCTGGAGAGATTTGATGCCTTAGGAAATTCATCGCCCCATTTCATCCAGGTGCGGATCAAAGTCGGAGCGGTATACAAAATCGTGACGCCATATTTCTCAATGATCTCGAACATACGACCTTTAGTTGGCGAATCTGGAGTGCCTTCATACATCACCTGGGTTGCACCATTAATCATTGGCCCGTAAACAATGTATGAGTGACCAGTCACCCAACCAACATCAGCAGTGCACCAGTAAATATCCTTCTCCGGCTTCAAATCGAAAACATTGCGATGCGTGAAAGCTGCTTGAGTTAAGTAGCCACCAGTTGTGTGGTAAATACCCTTTGGTTTTGCTGTAGTTCCAGATGTATAGAGAATGAATAAACCATGTTCGCTATCGAAAGATTCTGCTTTATGTTCTTCGCTCTGCCGATCAACGATTTCATGCCACCACACATCTCGTGAGGCATCCCAAGCAACATCTTGTCCTGTTCGTTTTACTACTAGTACATGCTTCACATTCTGTTTGCCTTTGAGCGCCTCATCAACTGCAGGCTTCAGAGCATTTGCTGCACCTTTGCGATAGCCACCATCTGCAGTAATGACGACTTTTGCATCGGCATCTTGAATACGAGAGAGCAAAGCTTCTGCAGAAAAACCTCCGAAGACAACTGAATGCATCGCACCTAGACGTGCGCAAGCGAGCATCGCAATTGCCGCCTCTGGAATCATCGGCATATAGATTGCGACGCGATCACCACTAGTTACTCCTAATTCAACAAGAGCGTTCGCAGTTTTCTTGACCTCAGTAAGCATCTGAGCATAAGTGATTTTTCTTGTATCTCCAGGTTCGCCTTCAAAGATGAGCGCAACACGATCTCCACGACCTTCTTCAACATGGCGATCAAGACAGTTAACGGACGCATTGAGCTTTCCGCCAATAAACCATTTTGCAAAGGGTGCATCCCACTCGAGAGTTTTCTCCCATGGCTTCTCCCACTTCAAGAAGCGCGCCTGCTCTTCCCAGAACTTGAGTCGATCAGCATCTGCATGGGCATACATCTCCGCTTTCGCGTTAGCGGCAGCAGCAAATTCGGCTGATGGTGGGAAAGTTCTATTCTCTGAGAGCAGATTCTCAAGCGACATCAGGTCCTCCGACAGATTTCTTCTTTCGATTCACTAAATAGATTATGGCACTTAACGCACCTAAGCCAAGAGCAGTTGCAATCGCAGGGCGAGGAGGGATGGCTGCGAACCTCTGCTTCAACGGAACAGGACGAGTGAAGTAGAGAACTGGCCAATTATTTACCTCAGCATGCGCTCTCAGCCCACGATCTGGATTCACCACACAGGGAAACCCCACGATAGATAAGAGGGGGATATCAGTACTCGAGTCGGAATAGGCGAACGATTTCTGGAGGTCGTATCCATTCTTCTCTGCAATAGCGCGAACCGCCTCAGCCTTTTTCTCAGCGTATGCATAATAGGAAACTTTTCCAGTGTAAAGACCATCGACAATTTCCATTTCAGTTGCGATGACATCGGCTGCCCCAAGCATCTTCCCAATTGGTTCGACTATTTCACGCCCTGATGTTGAGACGATGATTACATCACGTCCATCGCGAATATGTTTTTCAATCAATTCCGCTGCCTCGTCATAAATCATGGGATCGATTGCTGAATGGAGAGATTCACTAATCACACCTTTGGTTTGCTCAACATTCCAACCAGTAACCATTGAAGTAAGTGTCTGGCGCATCTTCTCCATCTGAGCGTGATTAGCCCCTGAATTAGAAAAGAAAAATTGGTTAACGAAATTCCGAATCATCCGTTTACGGGAGATCAAGCCCGCTTCATTAAATGGTTTGGTAAATGCGAGCAGTGAGGAGCGCGAAATGATGGTTTTATCAAGATCGAAAAAAGCAGCGCCTTTGCTCACACAATGAAGCGTAACGATTACCGATAGGTATGCCTACTTCAGGATTTCCAGAGCGGAGCGGTAGCGCACAGAGAAGCGCTCATTAACTCTTCATACTCCCACCCGTGCCTCACTCTCGATCCCCACGACTGTGGGGCACTTTCTCCGCTTCGGGTGGAGTTGGCACCACCACCCTCACAATCCACCTTGCACGTGTAGCTACACGTTTAGGCAAGCGCGTTCTCGTAGTCGAATCAGATACTCGGGCACCACTCCGCGAAATTCTTGGCGCTGTCCCTCCCTTCTGGGAGGAGTACCACCGCGCTAACGCTCTAGTTAAGTCCGAAGCTTTACCGCGGAACCTTCGCTGTGGCTTCGCCCTCCTCACCCGACGAAGTGGCGCGGTTATATCGGAAGAAATTTTTTCGGAACTTTGCACAGTTGCCGGTGAAACTTTTGATTTAGTGCTCTTTGATAATCCAGAACATCGGCCTCTGAACTTGAATAGCATGATTATCGCCGAAAATACTTTACCTTCGTTAATTGGCATTAATTCGCTTACTACAGCGCTTAAACCAAAGATTGTAGTAATTAACAAAACCTTTACTCGATTGAAGAAACGATCGGCTATCGAAGGATTCATCACCGACGCACCAATTTATACCCTACCTCGCTCACAAGATTTAAATCTTGCACTTGGTTTTGGTGTTTTACGAAAACTCTCTCATCAAAATGAACGTAGAGTTGATGAAATTGCAAGAGAGATTCTTCATTGATGCAAGAGGAAATTCTTGATGAAATTCGAGCACAAGTTGTTGCAGAGTTAATTGAGAAGACTCCTTGGATTTCAGAGCAAGAGTTTGAAAACGAGTCCAGAGCGCTGCGTGACATATCCTCAGGATTGGGTCCGTTTTCTCAAATTCTTGAGAACGAAAATTTCACAGATTTTTTTATTAATGCCAGCACAAGCGCTTGGATAAATAGAGGTGCAGGTCTTGAAGAGATTGAGTTCTATTATGAGGAGCGAACGCTCGTCAATTTCATTCGTTCTCAAGCGCTGCGTGTAGGAAAGCTATTTGATCAAGCTCATCCTGCTGTCGATTTGGAGTTGAGTTCAGGAGTCCGGCTCCACGCACTTCTCCCACCACTAGTGGAGAGTGGAGTTCATGTTTCGATTCGTATAAACCAGAAAGAGAGCGTTTGGAGAGCGGCTGCCTTTCAGAGAGAGGCGCTCGACCTCATCATCAAAAGCAGAAGGAATTTTTTAATATCTGGCGGAACCGGTAGCGGTAAAACAACCCTATTTTCGCAGTTGATTGAGCAGGTACCAGAGAATCAACGCCTGCTCATAATTGAAGATACCCACGAGATTCAAGCCAAGCATCCCCATGTGCTCCGATTGCAAGCGCGGGAGAGTAATAGTGAGGGTATTGGCGCTATTTCAATTCGCGAATTGATTCGCCATGCGCTTCGGATGAAGCCCGATCGAATCTTCCTCGGAGAGGTCCGTGGTGGTGATGTTCTCGATTTATTTCTCGCTTTGAATACTGGACATGCTGGCAGCGGCGCCACAATTCACGGCAATTCACCGAACGATATTCCTAATCGAATCGCCTCGCTCGCAATGACAATTGGTATGCCCCGTGAAGGTGCGCTTGCGCTTTTCGCTAGTTCGATAGATCTCATTATTCATTTGGATGGCGACCGAACTGGAAATCGAATTTCATCGATATCACAAGTTGTTTTGGATGGTGCAAACGTGGCCATCCGAAATATTGTCGAAGTAAGCCATTCATTTTCGATGCATGATCTTGCAAAATTAGAGAAGGCTTTCCAAAAATGATTTGGACTTGGCTATTACCTGGCGCACTCAAACGGCCTGAGATTAAAACTGAAATTGAACGCAAGATGGATTTCCTTGAATCAGTAATTGATGATGCCGAAAGTGGCGAGCATATCCACAGTAGTTTCCTAAGGCATCGCTATCAAGGATTATCAAATACTCCAATTGAAAAGTTCTTCTATCTATCATTTGCTCAGGGCTTGTCGCTGTTACCAGCGCTCCGTGACTTAGCCCGCGAGTGTCGATTTGAAATTGAGAGAGATAGAGCTATTGCGATTGAGATTGCTCCGGCACGCGCAACTTTAAAACTACTGACTTATTTTCCCGCGCTCATTCTTGTTGGCGCCATAGCGGGCAATGTCATGCCACTAAATCGAAACTTAATGAATCCAATTCCGCTGACTATGATTGTGATTTCCATTTCGCTACAGGTTATTGGTCGACGGTGGTCAGAACGGATCATCTCGAGCGTTAGAAGTTAATGGCTTCATGAGAGCTCTACCTTCGATACATCGGTTACATTCAATTAATCTAACGCCACTGGTTGGTGCATTTGCACCTACTCTTTTCTTTGGCTGGTGGTGGCTTCTGATTACTCCACCTATGTATTGGTTTCTCAAACGGTTATTGATGCTTTTGCCCTCTGAAGCTAACCTCACGCAGATTAAAGAGCGGGAACGCGAGGCGCTTTTCTTCTTATCAGCTCTGGGTGGCTCGCTTAAGGCTGGCCTGCCACTGCTACCAGCGTTAGCTAATGTAGCGGCGCTACTTACGAGCTCACTTAAAAGTGATATCGAACGGGTCTATTCACTCTTGGTTCTTGGCGCGCAACCACGGCAAGCATGGAGCGTGCTGATGAGCGATAAACAACTTGGAATATTTGCCCGCTCAATAGCT
>Ga0192647_100466_pt1 | contig 28439 bp, 31 predicted proteins | sample LauGreFa1BDMLBSN_2_FD_133046 | JGI IMG/M metagenome (GOLD analysis project Ga0192647, IMG submission 133046) | Freshwater lake microbial communities from Lake Michigan, USA - Fa13.BD.MLB.SN - reassembly | ecosystem: Environmental > Aquatic > Freshwater > Lake | place: Lake Michigan, USA... | reverse complement strand
TCAATCATCACGCGTGGTTGGAGAGAAAATATGAGTGAATTAATTAAAAGAGCAATCACAGTTAAGGCTCGGGTAGTTAGTTCTGATTTTCGTGAGTCATTTGAAAGAGAGATTCTTAATTACGGACATACATTGGGCCATGCCATTGAGCGGCACTCTCATTACGAACTTCGACACGGCGAGTGTGTTTCGATTGGCCTTGTGTATGCAGCACATGTATCAGCGCAGTTCAGCGGACTGACGTCAAGTGGAGTACAACTCCATAAATCAACTTTGGAAGCTCTTGACTTACCTACCACCTATCACTCATCTGCTTGGTCCGAACTCCTTGAGTTAATGCTTCGCGATAAGAAGAGTCGGTCATCATTGCGTTTTGTAACGCTCTCTGAGATTGGAAAACCTACGAGAGCAGAGAACCCGGATGTGAAGATCTTGCAGAGTATCTATGAATCCGAGATGGGACGGTAGATTATGGCTATGAAATGTCTCGTTCTCAATGGCCCCAATCTCTCTCGCCTTGATTTACGAGAAAAGAATTACTATGGAGAAATAACCTATCAAGATATTGAAGAGGCCATAAATAAAGAAGCTGCGACCTTGCAAATTGAGGCAGAGATTCGCCAAAGCAACGATGAATCGGAGATCATCTCGTGGTTACATGAGGCTGCCGATAACAAAATCCCCATCATCTTTAATCCAGCAGCATTCACTCATTATTCCTATGCGATACGAGACGCGGTTGTAATGCTGAAAGCGCCCTGTATTGAAGTACATCTTTCGAACCCACTTTCACGTGAAGAGTTCCGTCACACCTCAGTGATCTCCGGAGTAGTTGATGGAACCATCGCAGGATTCGGGCTTGATTCGTATCGCTTGGCCTTACGTGCTCTGCAGCAATTAGTTAAATAACAAATTCGCGTGTAATCTTCGCGCTTATGGCCACAACTAATGACCTTAAGAACGGCATGACGCTCGATATTGAGGGTCAGCTCTGGAACGTTGTTGAATTCCAACATGTTAAGCCGGGCAAAGGCCCTGCTTTCGTGCGTACAAAATTGAAAAATGTTTTGTCAGGCAAAGTAGTAGAGAGAACATTTAACGCTGGTGTTAAGGTCGACGTTGCGATTCTTGAAAAGCGCGAAATGCAGTTCTTGTACAAGGATCCATCAGGGTATGTCTTTATGGATTCATCGACGTATGACCAGATGACAATCTCCCCAGAAACTGTCGGAGACGCGGCGAATTACATGCTAGAAAACAGTGAAGCTATTGTTGCTGTGCATGAGGGAAATCCTCTTTATGTTGAGCTACCAGCCAATGTTCCACTCCGGATTACTTACACTGAACCTGGCTTACAAGGAGATCGATCCTCAGCTGGTTCCAAGCCCGCAACTCTCGAGACTGGAATCTCCATTCAGGTTCCGTTATTTATCAAGCAAGATGAAGTTGTTCTTGTTGATACCCGTTCGGGTGAGTATTTAGGACGCGCAAACTAAGTGAGTACGCGTTCCAAGGCGCGTAAAGCGGCTCTGGATTTACTTTACGAAGGCGATATCCGTAAGACCTCTGCTGTAGATCTCTTGCACACAAGAGTCACAGATCTGGAGTATGTAATCCGAGATTTCACCAAAGAATTGGTTGATGGAGTTGATCTTCATAAACGTAAACTCGATGAATTGATCACGACATACTCGCAAGGCTGGGATATGGATCGCATGCCAGTCATTGATCGAAATATCCTGCGACTAGCGATCTTTGAACTTCTCTGGTCTAGTGATGTACCAGCCTCGGTGGCTATAAGTGAAGCTTTGGAGTTAGCCCAGACTCTCTCTACTGAAGAGTCAAGCAAGTACATCAACGGTGTCCTTAGTAAGATTCTTGAGATTAAACCCGACCTTGTGTTGTAAACCTTAAGTCTCGATTCTTTAGCGCCTCAGCTAGTTCTACTTCGTTCTTCTTCGTAAGTATCATGAGCGTATCGATGTCGCCCGTGCGCAAACTAAGAAGTTCACCATTCCAGTCTTCTCGCTTGAATGCTATCCAATTTAAAAGGCCATAAACCTGACTAGAGAATTCATCGGGTGTGGCCAGAGATTGCCGAAGCTTTCTGAGATCGAAGGTCAGTCCATGAGAAAGACTCTGCTCCGAGTTTTGCTCTCGATCCGTGAAGAAAGCAGATAAAGGAACTCCATAAAAACTTGCGAGCTCCTCGGCTTTTGCAACGCTCAGTGATCGGGTCCCGCGCTCGTATGAGCCAATCACAACAGCCTTCCATTTACCGCGAGATTTGATTTCTATCTGCTTTAGGGTTAGACCTTGTTGGCGGCGGATATGTTTAAGACGCGCTCCAATATGAAGTGGTGTGGGCATGGCGGCAGGCTAGGGGGTGCCGACACAACCTATTGGTTTCTTCCACAACCGATGGCCATGCTAAAGTCCGTCAACCTTTAACGATCCGTCCTGTGAGGCGGCGAAGGAGTTCTAATGAGCGTTGTCCTCAATGCCGGTGAAATCAACCGTGCGTTACGTCGCATATCGCATGAAATCCTAGAGAAAAACCACGGTAGCGCTGATGTGCTCTTGCTGGGCATTCCAACCCGTGGAGCGTTTTTAAGCAAGAGAATTGCGGGAGATATCAACGAGATAGAGAAGACCTCGATCCCAGTGGGAACTTTGGATATCACCATGTATCGCGATGATCTTCGAATGCGCCCTCCAAGAACCTTGTTGCCAACCGAGATACCCAGTGGCGGGATCGACGGAAAACATGTTGTCCTCGTTGACGACGTCCTCTATTCGGGTCGAACCATTCGTGCTGCATTGGATGCACTTAATGAGATCGGCAGGCCAAAGAGCGTTCAACTAGCGGTCTTGATTGATCGCGGCCATAGAGAGCTACCAATCCGAGCCGATTTTGTCGGAAAAAATATTCCTACGTCGAAGGACGAAACGGTCAAAGTTCACTTGGCGGAGATTGACGGAAACGATGCAGTTACTATTGAAGGTCGTGACGGCAAATGAAGCACCTACTTTCAATCAATGATCTGAGCAAGGATGAGGCGATTAATGTGCTCGATACTGCAGGCGAGCTGTCACGCCTCTCTGAAGGAACAGTCAAGAAGTTTCCTACGCTTCGCGGTAGAACGGTGGTTAATCTCTTCTTCGAAGACTCTACGCGCACAAGGATTTCTTTTGAGGCGGCGGCAAAGCGACTATCGGCAGATGTCATCAACTTTTCAGCTAAAGGATCAAGCCTAAGTAAGGGTGAGAGTTTGAAAGATACCGCGCTTACTTTGCAGGCAATGGGCGCAGATGCAGTGGTCATTCGACATGGTGCATCGGGAGCGCCGCATCAATTAGCGCGGCAACAATGGATGACGGGGACTGTTATTAATGCTGGGGATGGAACCCATGAACATCCAACGCAAGCTTTGCTCGATGCATTCACTATTCGGCGGCATTTAGGTCAGGATTCTGGCGATCTACAAGGTTTAAGGATTGCCATCGTTGGAGATGTTCTTCATTCGAGAGTCGCTCGAAGCAATGTCCTTCTTTTGCAGAAGTTAGGCGCAAAGGTTGTCCTCATTGCGCCACCTACGTTGCTCCCGGTGGGCGTTGCAAGTTGGGGTGCAGAAGTGAGTTATTCACTTGATGCTGAGATTGAAAGCGTTGATGCAATCATGATGCTTCGTGTTCAACGTGAACGAATGGATGATCTCTATTTCCCCACAGAAAGGGAATATTCACGTAACTTCGGGCTGAATTTAGAGCGCATTAACCGCATGAAGAGCGATGCGATAGTGATGCATCCTGGCCCCATGAATCGTGGTCTTGAGATCTCAGCTGAAAGTGCGGATTCGGCTCGTTCTGTGATCGTGGAGCAAGTAGCTAATGGCGTCAGTATCCGTATGGCAGTTCTCTATCTTCTCTTAAGTGGCACAGCACGCTCCGAATCGAATTCAACAATCGAGGTTGGCGTATGAATACGTGGAAGATCGAAAACGCAAAGAATTCTTTGGGAGAGTTGCAACAGATTTTTATTAGTGAAGGTTTGGTTGTTCAAGCGCTTCCGACAGGAAGTCAGCCAACCGTCATCAATGCTGAGGGTCTCCACATACTTCCTGGATTCGTGGATCTTCATACGCATTTACGAGAACCCGGTCGTGAGGATGCAGAAACTGTTCTAACTGGGTCTCAAGCCGCCGTTGCTGGTGGTTTCACTGCAATTTCAGCAATGCCCAACACGCTGCCTGTGGCTGATACCGCAGGAGTAGTTGAACAAGTATTTCGCCTAGGAAAGAGTCATGGCCTCTGTGATGTCTATCCAATCGGTGCTGTCACTATTGATCAAAAAGGTACCCACCTAGCAGAGCTTTCAGCGATGAATCAATCCGAAGCGCGGGTAAGAATCTTTAGCGATGATGGGCATTGTGTCTCTGATCCCTTGGTAATGCGACGCGCATTGGAATACGTCAAAACCTTTGATGGCCTGATTGCGCAACATGCGCAAGATCCGCGACTAACCGAAAACTCGCAAATGAATGAGGGTGAAATATCGGCGCGTTTAGGATTAAAAGGATGGCCGGCAGTGGCTGAAGAGGCCATCATTGCCCGCGATGTCTTGTTAGCAGAACACGTTGATAGCCGTCTTCATATCTGTCATCTCACAACTGCAGGGGGAGTAGAGATTGTCCGCCGCGCCAAAGAGCGCGGTATAAAAGTTACGGCGGAAGTCACCCCGCACCACCTACTACTCACAGATGAGAAGGCCGAGTCGTATGACCCGGTATTCAAAGTAAACCCTCCACTTCGTACCAACAGTGATGTCATCGCACTTCGTGAAGGTTTAGCAGATGGCACGATTGACATCATCGCCACTGATCACGCACCGCATCCCAATGAAGCTAAGGATTGCGAATGGAGCGCCGCAGCTTTTGGAATGGTTGGTTTGGAAACCGCATTCTCGATTGCCTACCTAACAATGGTCCAGAGCGGCCTGATGACTCTTGCTGATCTAGTGAATCGAATGTCGGGCGCGCCAGCACGAATTGGTAGATATGCGGGCCATGGAGAGATCAAGGTTAATTCGCCAGCCAACGTGGTTCTTGTAGATCTTGCAGCAACCTGGCATGTAGAGCGTGAACATCTCCACTCTAAGAGCAAGAACACACCATTTCATGGCATGGAATTACCCGGAGTTATCAAGAAGACCTTCCATAATGGCGCGCTGGTTTACGAAAATTTAGATTCACGCGGGGGAGTCAAAAAGTGACGGCATATCTAGTTCTAGATGATGGCCGTATCTTTGAGGGTGAACCTTGGGCATGTACTGGCGAAACTTTTGGCGAAGCAGTTTTCTCTACTGGCATGACCGGATATCAAGAAACGCTAACGGATCCTTCGTACCACAAGCAAGTTGTGATCATGACTGCACCCCATATTGGAAATACCGGAATGAATACCGAAGATGAGGAGTCACGACGGATCTGGGTAAGCGGTTTCGTAGTGCGAAATCCTTCACCGATAGTTTCAAATTGGCGAGCCCAGAGATCTCTTGAAGATGATCTGATTAAAAATGGTGTTGTAGGGATTCAAGGCGTGGATACGCGGGCGCTCACGCTCCATCTTCGTGATCGAGGCGCCATGAGAGTGGGAATTTTTTCTGGCAGTTCTCTATCTCGCGAAGAGATGGTTGTTAAAGTACGAAGCTCAGATCAGATGTCAGGTGCCTATTTAGCCAACGATGTGTCGACGGCGAGTGAATATGTTGTACCAGCACAAGGTAAGACAAGATTTAAAGTTGCCGCTCTAGACCTCGGAATCAAGGCAGCAACGCCTCGGAATATGTCAGCGCGAGGCATTGAAGTTCACATGGTTCCTGTGAGTACGACCTTTGCCGAACTTCAAAGTGGTGGTTATGACGGACTGTTTCTCTCCAACGGACCAGGCGATCCTTCCACCATGAATAGCGTCGTGGCCCTTGTCCGGCAAGCGCTAGAGGCGAAAATGCCAATTTTCGGAATCTGCTTTGGTCATCAAATTCTTGGACGAGCTTTAGGTTTTGATACCTATAAATTGCGCTTCGGGCATCGTGGTATTAATCAACCTGTCATGAACAAAGAAAAGAATCGTGTCGAGATTACCGCCCAGAATCATGGTTTTGCAGTCGAAGCCCCCGCTGATGGTGATTTCACTACAGTGTACGGAGCAGGACGAGTCACACATATCTGCCTTAATGATGGGGTTGTTGAAGGTTTGAAACTTTTAGAAAGGCCTGCATTCTCTGTCCAGTATCACCCTGAAGCGGCAGCAGGTCCTCATGATGCCAATTATCTCTTCGATGATTTCGTAGAAATGCTCGAGAACAATGCCACGCGATAAATCAATAGAGAGTGTTTTGGTAATAGGCAGCGGCCCTATTGTTATTGGGCAGGCCTGCGAATTTGATTATTCTGGTACTCAAGCTTGTCGCGTTCTGAAATCAGAGGGAATACGAGTCATTCTCGTGAATTCAAATCCTGCAACCATCATGACTGATCCGGAGTTCGCGGATGCGACCTATATAGAACCCATTACCTCTGAGTTTCTTGAACAGGTTATTGCTAAGGAAAAACCCTCTGCAATCCTGGCAACTCTTGGTGGCCAAACAGCTCTGAATGCCGCAATCTCTCTTCACGAAAAGGGCATTTTGACGAAATACAGCACCAAGCTCATTGGAGCAGATGTAGCTGCTATTCGACGTGGAGAGAATCGCGAAGAATTTCGCGCCATTGTCGAAAAGGTTGGTGGCGAGTCTGCAAAATCCATCATCTGTCACACCATGGATGAATGTCTATCTGCTGCAGAAATCTTAAACTATCCGGTAGTTGTACGCCCTTCTTTCACTATGGGTGGGTTAGGTAGTGGAATTGCTTATTCACGAGCGGAATTAGAACAGATTGCTGGCGCGGGTTTGAGATTTAGCCCCGTAACAGAAGTACTTCTTGAGGAATCAATTATTGGATGGAAAGAGTTTGAGCTCGAAGTAATGCGAGACAATCACGATAACGTCGTCATTGTTTGTAGCATCGAAAATTTCGATCCCATGGGGGTTCATACCGGTGATTCGATAACAGTAGCGCCCGCGCTCACGCTAACCGATGTTGAGTTTCAAAATCTTCGAGATTTGAGCATCAACATTATCCGGGAGGTTGGAGTAGCTACTGGCGGATGCAACATTCAATTCGCTATCAATCCGGTCAATGGTCGCATAGTTGTCATTGAAATGAATCCACGAGTCTCGCGCTCTAGTGCATTGGCATCTAAGGCGACTGGCTTTCCGATCGCAAAGATAGCGACTAAATTGGCAATTGGTTATTCACTCGATGAGATACCAAATGACATTACCAAGAAAACGCCAGCCTCCTTTGAGCCGACTCTCGATTACATAGTCGTCAAGATTCCCCGTTTTGCTTTTGAGAAATTCCCCGAAGCAGACCTCAGATTAACAACGACGATGAAGAGCGTTGGCGAAGCTATGGCATTTGGGCGCTCATTTCCTGAGGCGCTCCAAAAAGCAATGCGCTCGCTGGAGAAGAAAAACTCCACCTTTAGCTGGAACTTTACTGAGACTCGCGATGAGTTAGTCGAGGAAGTATCTATTCCCACGGAACATCGATTGATTCAAGTCCAGAAGTTGTTAGCTTTAGGAGAGAGCGTCGACTCTGTTCACCAACGATCCGGAATTGATCCTTGGTTCTTGACTCAAATTCAATCTATCAATCTCATGGCAGATCAGCTTAAGAGTGCACCCGATCTTTCCGCAGATTTATTGCGCAAAGCAAAAAAACTAGGATTCTCAGATGCCCAAATTGCAGAGTGTCGCAATACAACTGCCTCAGAGATTCTCAAGATACGCGAGCGTTTAGAGATGTATCCCGTTTATAAGACGGTCGATACCTGTGCCGGCGAGTTTGAAGCCTTCACTCCGTATCATTATTCGTCGTACGATCTTGAAAGTGAAGTCAAACCGCGCACCAAACCGGCAATTCTAATTCTTGGCAGTGGTCCAAACCGGATTGGTCAAGGAATCGAGTTTGACTACTCTTGTGTTCACGCCTGCTTTGCTTTGAGTACCGCGGGATTCGAAACAATCATGATTAATTGCAATCCTGAAACAGTTTCTACCGATTACGACACTTCAGACAGACTCTATTTTGAACCTCTTACCTTGGAAGATGTGCTCGAAATTTATCGAGCAGAGCAGAAAGCGGGGCCTATCGCTGGAGTTATTGTGCAACTAGGAGGCCAAACCCCTCTAGGACTCTCTGCAGGTCTTGAAGCAGCTGGAGTCCCAATTCTTGGAACTTCGCCGGATGCGATTCATTTAGCTGAGGATCGCGGTGCTTTTGGAGAAGTTCTTGAAGAAACGGGGTTAAGAGCACCCGAGTTTGGTACCGCTTTCTCTTATGAGGAAGCGCTCAAGGTTGCGAAAAGTATTGGCTATCCCGTACTCGTACGACCTTCCTTTGTTCTTGGTGGACGCGGAATGCAGATTGTTTATGACGATGCTCAACTTTCCGAGTTCATCGATATCGCAACGCAAATCAATCCTGAGCATCCAGTTCTCATTGATAAGTTTTTGGATGATGCAATTGAGGTTGATGTTGATGCTCTTTATGATGGCGAAGATCTCTACCTAGCAGGAATTATGGAGCATGTTGAGGAAGCCGGGGTTCACTCGGGAGATTCCGCGTGTGTGATTCCGCCGCAATCGATTGATAGTTCGAAAATTGCAGAGATTACTGAAGCTACGAAGAAGTTAGCCCATGCCATTGGGGTTCGAGGCCTCATCAACATTCAATATGCAATCTCGCAATCTGAGCTCTATGTATTGGAAGCCAATCCTCGAGCTTCGCGTACCGTGCCATTTGTCAGTAAGGCTACTGGCGTTCAAGTAGCCAAAGCTGCAGCACTGATCGCTTCCGGGAAATCAATTCACGAATTGAGAGCTTCCGGTTCACTTCCTAAATCCTCATCAGGCGCTGCTCAGGGAGTCTCAGTAAAGGAAGCTGTATTGCCGTGGAATAGATTCCGACGAAGAGATGGTCAAGGAGTTGATTCTGTTCTTGGTCCTGAAATGAAATCAACTGGAGAAGTTATGGGACTAGCGGCTTCTTTTGGAGCCGCGTTTGCGAAGAGTCAAATTGCTGCCTTTGGACCTCTACCAAAAGAAGGTGCAATTTTTATCTCACTTTCAGATAAAGATAAAGATGCTTCGTTGACCGCGGTAAGGGGTTTAAAGGAACTCGGTTTTACACTTCATGCAACTGCAGGCACTCGTGATTTTCTCTCAAAGCATGGAGTGGAAACCTTGTTAGTGGCTAAGCATGCCGAAAAAGAGAAGAATCCTGACGCTTATTCTGCAGTTGATTTAATCGCGCAGAATAAGATCTCGCTCGTCATCAATACGCCTTTTGGTCGCGGGGCCCAGAGAGATGGACGGATGATCCGAACTTCTGCAGTGCAACGAGGCATCTCATGTATCACAACCGTCCCCGGATTGAAGGCGGCGGTCGAAGGCATAAAAGAATTGCGTCGGGAGACTTTGACTGCGAAATCGATTCAAGATTGGCATCGAGTATGACCGCCATCAATCGCCGGGCAACGCAGAGCGATGTTGAGATCATCTCCAATAAGAAGGTTGGCGCTTACCACCACATGGTCTTTGCAGCTGGAGCGATGGCGGCGTATGCAAAGCCTGGAAATTTCGTTGCGATTTCTGTTGGGGGTCCATCGTCATCCATGATTCTGCGCCGCGCTTTTGCAATCTACCGAGCGAGTGACCGCGGACAGTATGGAGGCACGATCGAGCTCGTTGTTGCTCCGCACGGGCAAGGAAGTCGCTGGCTTACCTCGCTGGATATTCACGATCGGGTGAATATGGTTGGGCCGCTTGGAACGCATTTCGGAATTCCAACAGAACCAGTTAGCGCGCTCTTGGTTGGTGGTGGTTACGGCTCTGCACCGCTCTTTGGTTTGGCAGAAATTTTGAAAGAGCGAGGCTGTAGGGTCGATATGCTTCTTGGCGCTTCGGTTGCAGGCAAGATTTACGCGCCACTTGAGGGCAAACGTTCCGTAAATTCACTTACGATCACTACGGAAGATGGTTCAACTGGTTTGTCAGGCAAAGTAACCGATGTACTCCCAAGCTTAATCGAAAAAAACAGGACTGAGATTATTTATTCATGCGGACCTATGGGAATGCTCGCCGCCGTACAAGAAGTTTCCCAGAAATTTGACACCCTTCATCAATGTGCAGTTGAAGAATCGATGGCATGTGGCATTGGAATTTGCATGACCTGCGTGCTCCCGGTACGTGATGAATCAGGCGTCATCAAGATGACGCGTTCATGTATCGATGGTCCGGTCATGGATGGCGAACGAGTTATCTGGAATTCACATCGAAGAATTCCTGAAGGCACCTGGGGAGCTTAATGAACCACGATTTCCAATCCTTTGATTTCCGATGCAAGTTCGGCTCTAAATACTTTCCATATCCGATCTTCACAGCAAGTGGTTGCGCTAGTTCTGGAAAGGAACTTTCACAGTTTTTCCCTTTGAATGAAATCGGCGCAGTTGTAACCAAATCCATTGCGCTTAAACCCCGTTCAGGACGAGCTACACCGCGCATGGCGGAAACTCCTAGTGGAATGCTCAATTCAATCGGACTTCAGGGGCCAGGAATCGATCAATTCCTCGAGGATGACATTCCCTGGTTGCTTTCCCATAACTCGCGAGTTGTTGTCTCTATTTCTGGTGAAACAGTGGAGGAATATGCATCGCTGGCTCGACGACTCCGTGTTGTGCCGGGATTAAGCGGTATTGAAGTCAATATTTCCTGTCCTAATGTGGAAAATCGCGGCATGGTCTTTGCATGTGATCCGGTTGCTTCTCGCGCAGTAGTAGAGGCAGTTCGACGCAATATCGGGGGAGAACTCCCAATTATCGTAAAACTTTCTCCTGACGTCACTGACATCGTTGCTATCGCAGGTGAAGTGATTTCAGCTGGCGCCGATGGCTTGGCGTTAATTAACACACTGCTAGGAATGGCGATTGATATCGATGCACAACGCCCAAAGCTCGCAGGAAAAACTGGAGGCCTTTCAGGTCCTGCAATCCGACCTGTAGCAGTGCGCGCCATTTATCAAGTCCATGCTGCATTTAGAAACACACCCATTCTTGGAATGGGGGGAGTCACAAACGGTCGCGATGCTCTTGAACTCATTATGGCGGGCGCGAGCGCCGTATCAATTGGGACTGCGAACTTTGGAAATCCCTCAGCTCCAATCAAAGTGAAAGAGGAGCTGGAAGTTTTACTCAAGGAACGTGGCTTTAATTCCGTAAACGATGCTGTTGGAGTGGCACATGAAAAGTAATGCTCCGATAATTTTGGCTCTTGATTTTCCAGATATACAGAGCACACGAGAAATGATTGAGAAAACGTCACATGTTATTTCGATCTACAAGTTAGGACTTGAGTTCTACTCGGCTCAAGGAAAGAACGGTATTGCTCAGATAAAAAGATCTTTTCCTGATATCGATATCTTCCTTGATCTCAAACTTCACGACATTCCAAATACTGTAGCTGGAGCTTGCTCAAGCGTTGCCGAATTGAAGCCACGATTTCTTACCGTTCATGCTTCAGGCGGTGCTGAGATGGTAAGCGCCGCGGTTGCTGTATCACCAGGAACCTCAATCACTGCAGTAACGGTGTTGACATCTCTCAATACAGATGAACTCAACAAACTCGGATTACCTCATCAAACTCAAACACTCGCCCTTGCTATGGCAAAGCGAGCCGTGGAGGCAGGAGCAACATCAATAGTGTGTTCGCCTCAGGAGGTTGGGCTGCTACGTAAAGAATTATCGAGCAATATCGCGCTCATCACTCCAGGCGTTCGTCCTAAGGGCGCATCACATGATGATCAGAGTCGCGTGATGACTCCACGCGAGGCAATGGATGCAGGTTCCAACTACGTTGTCATCGGACGACCGATAACAAAAGCGTCAGATCCCGGTATAGCTGCCGCTGAAATTGCTTCCTCGCTTGAATAATCCGGTTAAGTTCCTAGTCGATAACTTGGTTTAATTGCGCCATGGGAGCGCCTCCACAACTCACTCTTGAAGAGCGACGAGCTGCGTTAGCAAAGGCGGCGCAATCCCGAAAGGCGCGGGCTCTTTTTAAGTCCGAGATAAAAAATGGAGACAGACATTGGTTGGATGCCTTTAAAAGCAATGATGAGGCCATTAAGAAGATGAGAGTTAAAGAACTACTTGAGTCACTTCCTGGATTTGGTGAGATCCGAGCAATGAACATTCTCGAGAGAGCTGGAATTTCAGTTTCACGAAGGGTACAAGGTGTGGGACGTAGCCAATATGAAACTTTGCTCCGCCTTTTGAAAGAAGTAGATAGATGAAACGTGGAAAATTGATTGTGTTATCCGGTCCTGGTGGAGTTGGTAAAAGTACGATTGTGCAAGAACTCAAGAAACGAGATCATTTCTATTTTTCTGTTTCTGCTACGACTCGCGAACCGAGGCCTGGAGAAGTTGATGGCGAGGCCTATCATTTTGTCACTCCATCGCAATTTCAAAGGATGATTGATGCGCGGCATTTTCTGGAGTGGGCAGATTTCGCAGGAGCTAGGTACGGGACACCGCGTCAACCGGTTCTTGATGCACTGACTGATGGCAAAGATGTATTACTTGAAATTGAGATTGAAGGTGCGCGGCAAGTGAAGCATTCCATGCCTGAAGCGATGATGGTCTTCTTGCAACCGCCATCCATGACTGAACTTGAGCAACGCATTACGAATCGTGGAACGGATACACCCGAGCGGATAGCGGCTCGATTAGCCTTGGCAAGGGCCGAGATGGCTGCTGCGGGGGAGTTCGACCATATCCTCACTAATCATCGGGTCGATGAAGTAATTCAATCGCTGGTATCCTTGGCGACCTCGTAAGCTCTAGAAATCACCTTTAAAGGAGTCCCTGTGGCATCGCTCGATGGAATCACTAATCCTCCAATCGACGAACTACTCGATAAGAGCGGTTCCAAGTATTCACTCGTTCTGTATGCAGCAAAACGCGCACGTCAGATCAACGCGTATTACTCCCAGCTCGGTGAAGGTTTATTGGAGTATGTCGGTCCCCTTGTCGAAACCCATGTTCATGAGAAGCCGTTATCTATCGCTATGCGCGAGATTAACGATGGCTTACTCACGATAGAGAATCTCGAACCGCAAAACTAACTTCAGCTATGGCTGGCGCTCCCATCACCTTCCCTCGCGGCCGTGAGTTAATTCTTGGCGTCAGCGCCGGAATTGCCGCCTATAAATCCTGCGAACTTCTGCGTCGCCTCCAGGACCATGGGTTTCTGGTCACTGTCATACCTACGGAATCAAGTTTGAACTTTGTTGGGAAAGCTACGTGGGAGGCGCTCTCAGGTCGTCCAGTTTCAACATCGGTGTGGGAGAACATTGATTCTGTCTCTCACGTTTCACTTGGCGATAAAGCCGATTTTCTTCTCATCGCCCCAGCAACAGCGGATGTAATTGCGCGGCTCGCGCAAGGACGGGCCGATGATTTGCTCTCGACTACTGTGTTGGCGACAACGGCTCCTATTCTTATCGTTCCTGCCATGCATCCAAAGATGTGGCTAAATCAAGCTACTCAAGAAAATGTCCGCATACTCCGTGCTCGCGGGGTTACGGTGATGGAGCCAGATGTTGGAAGGCTGACCGGAAAAGATTCAGGAATAGGCCGTTTTCCGGAAACTAAGACCATTATTGATCACGTTTCGCAAATCTCAGGAAGACAAGCGTTTCTGTCCGGTAAGAAAATTCTTGTCACTGCAGGTGGAACGCGTGAAGCGATTGATCCAGTTCGATTTATCGGAAATCACTCAAGTGGACGGCAAGGATTAGCCGTTGCGTACGAAGCGCTTAAGGCGGGAGCTGAAGTGACCGTGATTGCTGGCGCGACTGATCCTTTTACTCTAGAGGGAGCTCACATCATTGAAGTTGAGAGTGCTCAGCAGATGAAGCAAGCGGTAGAGGCAGAGTTTGTTCACACAGATGCCCTAATCATGGCGGCAGCCGTAGCTGATGCGCGCCCACATAAGGTTTCAAACGAGAAAATAAAGAAGAATGATTTCCTCGAAATCGCGCTCGAAAAGAACGAGGACATACTCGCATCGATTTCTTCGATTAAGGGTAAGCATCAAATTCTAGTGGGATTTGCAGCCGAAACCGCAGATAACGCAACATCACTGGCCGAGGGGAAAATGCAAGCGAAAGGCGCTGATTTTCTTTACGTGAATAATGTTTCTGGGGGAGCGGTTTTTGGTTCTGAGAAGACTTCTGGAACCCTGTTGGGACTTGACATTGCTCCGCGCGAGTTTAACGACGTGGACAAATTCGTTGTTGCTGGAGAGATTCTCAAAGAGGTTGGGCAAAGATTGGAGCGAATTCATGGCTAAGCGTCTTTTTACTTCCGAGTCTGTGACCGAAGGACACCCCGACAAAATTGCCGATGCAATTTCAGATGCGGTGCTCGATTCCCTTCTCAGCCAAGATCAGAAGAGTCGCGTTGCATGTGAAACTCTCATTACAACTGGCCAAGTTCACGTAGCAGGTGAAGTGACGACGGACGGTTATGCAGATGTAAACAGCCTGGTTCGACAAACAGTTCTCGATATTGGCTATGACAGTTCTGATAAAGGCTTTGACGGTAATAGTTGTGGCGTTTCAATCTCCATAGGTCAGCAGTCTCAAGATATTGCTGTTGGTGTCGACCATGCGGTTGAGGAGCGTCTCTCCAAATCTACAGATCCGCTTGATCTACAGGGCGCTGGAGATCAGGGTTTGATGTTCGGTTACGCAACGCGAGATACAAAGGAGTTAATGCCACTGCCGATTGCGATGGCTCATCGTTTAGCCGAAGAACTTACTCGGCAACGTAAAAATGGAACACTTGCATACCTGCGCCCTGATGGGAAGACTCAAGTCACTATTGAGTATGACGGAGACAAGCCAGTCGCATTGGACACAGTAGTTATCTCTTCTCAACATGCTCCTGACGTTGATTTGGAAAAGACCTTGGCCCCCGAAATCAAGAAGTACGTTATCGATCCTGTTATTTCAACATTTAATCTCTCATCCACAAATGTGAGAGTCCTTGTGAATCCGACGGGACGATTCGTTATTGGCGGACCGATGGGTGATGCGGGATTGACGGGTCGAAAGATCATCGTGGACACCTATGGTGGAATGGCTCGTCACGGAGGTGGCGCGTTCAGCGGAAAAGATCCATCTAAAGTTGATCGTTCGGCTGCGTATGCCATGCGATGGGTTGCAAAAAATGTTGTAGCCGCAAATCTTGCAGATCGCTGCGAGGTGCAAGTTGCTTACGCAATTGGAAAGGCTCAGCCAGTCGGGCTTTTTGTAGAGACATTTGGAACCGAAAAAGTTCCAGTTTCTCAGATTTCCGACGCAGTCTTGAAAGTTTTCGATTTAAGGCCGGCAGCAATTATTCGCGATCTCAATCTTCTGCGGCCCATTTATTCGAAAACTAGCGCTTATGGGCATTTTGGACGGGAGCTTCCAGAATTTACCTGGGAGAAAACTGATCGTGCTGACTTGCTAGCGAACGCCGTCAAAGGTTAAGAAACAAGTGGCGACAGAGAAGCCACTCTCGCTGCGCCGTCAAAAAGGCGCTTATCAATCCAAGCGGTCTAGCAGTAGCAACAAACCGGCCAAACAGGCTGAGATCTTCGTCGATAGTGGAGTATTCCATTTAGATGAGACTTATTCATACTGCATCAGCGAAGAACTAGAAAATGAAGTGCGGAGCGGGTCAGTTGTATGGGTTCCTTTTAACAACAAAAAAGTAATGGGAATAGTAAAAGAGATTGGAAATTCAACTGTAACTGGGTTGAAATATATTGACTCTATCGCGCTCTCTTCGGGCTTGACGCCACCATTAATGGAGTTGGCGGATAGATTGACTCAACGCTACGCAGCATCAAGATTTGATCTTTTTAGATTCATGCTACCGCCATTACTCAAACGCTCTACTGAAAGTCCAGTCCATGTTCCAGAAATCCCTGCCTTAGCGAAAACTAGCTCGCCTCATCGTATCTATGTGCAGTGTGAGATTGGGGAAAGTAGTTTGGAAACGGTTGCCCATTCGCTTATTAGGGATCCATCTAAGAGGCGATTAGTGGTGATGCCGACACTGCGTGATGTGATCACTTTGCGGGAGATCTTAGAGAAATCTGGAATTTCAGGGGTAATGGAGTTTGGTTCACATCTAACTCCACGTGATCGGCGTGAAGCGTTTCATCTAGCTTCACAAGGAGATGCGTCTGTTGTCGTGGGGACTCGGAGTGCGATCTTCGCACCAATGCTTGGATTGCAAGAGATCGTTGTACTCGATGAATACTCACCGCACCATCACGAGAATAAGTCTCCATTTTGGAATACTCGTGATGTCGCAGTTTCGCGTTCTGAGATTGAAGGAGTCTCGCTAGTCTTCGTGGGCAATTCAGCGTCGCTCGAATTGCATCGACTTGTTGAATCGGGATGGATCAAAACAAAGAATCGAGCATCACTCCTGTCTCGCCCTACGAGACGATTGATTGTCACTTCTCCAGATTCATATCATTCAGTGATGAAGGATGGTCTAGGGAGGGGGCCGGTCCTTCTCAGCGTTGTTGAAAAGCACTATTCAAATGTCTTTAATTGTGAACGTTGTAGAACAGTTGCTCGTTGCGATTGCGGTGGGCGAGTAATTATCGAAAGCAAAAATGTTTTCGCTTGTTCACTCTGCGACAAAAAGGAGCGTGCATGGCGATGCCGCGAATGCGGTGAATCAAAGATCAGGACCTTTAGGTTTGGCGCAGAGAGAATTACCGAGGATATCGGCAAGAGTTTTCCAGGGACACCTATCTTCTTGAATACGGCAGAAAAGTTAATTGAAGGTGATCTACCTGGAAGGTCAATTGTGGTTTCAACCTTCGGAGTAGAGCCTCTCCATCCTTATGGTTACGGTGCGATTGTTTTGCTTGGTGGAGAGGATCTGGTCAATCGTCCCTTCATTCGCTCAGAGGAAGAAACTCTTCATCGCTGGTTCAAAGTTCTTTCATATCTACACAAAGAGGGTTCGATTTTCATCTCGCTACCGAGCCAGCATGGAATTGCACAAGCAATCATTCAACAAAAGCCCACGAAGTTTCTTAATAGTGAATTAACGGAGCGTTCAAAGGCACTTCTGCCACCACACTCAAGGTTGATCACAATTTCTAGTGATTCCCTCACAATCGTGAGTTTGAGACAGAAGCTAGAGTCTGAGTTTTCAGGGAAGTTGACATCACATACTTCTACCAATGGTGGGACGATGACTCTCAAAGTCGATCACAAATCTTCTATTGAAATCCTTGTCGCGCTGCGCGCCTTACAAAAACTGCGTTCTATTAGGAATAAGAAACTGCTCTCTATCCAAGTAGATCCGTACGAGATTTAGTCGGTTACAATGGGGCAATGGCTATACAACCGATTAGGTATTTTGGTGATCCAGTGCTCACCACACCTGCGGTAGAAGTAAAGGATTTTGATAAGGAACTCCGCAATCTCGTTCGAGACCTCACCGAGACGATGATTGATGCCCCGGGCGCGGGTTTAGCCGCTCCACAGATCGGAGTCCCACTCCGAGTTTTTGTCTGGCATGTCGATGATGAGTTCGGACATTTAGTTAATCCAACGCTAGACCTCAGCGAAGAGATGCAAGATGGTGAGGAAGGATGCTTATCTTTCCCTGAGCTTTCATATGAAACACCTCGCGCTATGCGGGCAGTTGCTAAGGGTTGGAATATGCATGGCGAACCCCTAGTTGTTGAGGGGACTGAGTTCCTAGCACGAGCGCTGCAGCATGAGGCTGATCATCTTAATGGAGTGCTATTCATCGATCGATTACCTACTGAGTTAAGAAAACAAGCCATGAAAGATATCCGCGAAGCGGAATGGTTTATGCAAGCAGAAGCGGATGGTAATTCTTTAGAGATAAAGGTCTCTCCGCATTCCATGTTTGGTCGTAATCTGTAGATGAAAGACGGCTTTTAGGATATGAAAGTCGTACTGGCCTCATCATCAGATATTGCTCAACCGATACTTGATGCCCTTCTTCTTTCTCAACACCAATTAATAGCTGCAATTTCCATGCCTGATAAACCTGCGGGGCGGGGCCGACAGATTCAGCCCAATTCGTTTTCGATTCTTTGCGAACGATTTGGTGTGCGCTTGTTCAAACCCGAGAGTAACGTCGAACTAGGTGAGGTACTGCGTGAGCTGAAAGCTGATCTAGTGATCACGATTGCATACGGACGTTTAATCAAACTCATGGAGCTATCTTTACCAAAACATGGTTGGTTGAATGTTCACTTCTCTCTTCTTCCGCGATGGAGAGGAGCAGCGCCGGTACAAAGAGCGATTCTCCAGGGAGATCGTGAAACTGGTATCTCTATCTTTCGACTGGAGGCGGGAATGGATACTGGTCCCGTTTACGCCAGTCACAGGGTTTCGCTCAAAGGGAATGAAACATATGGCTCATTGCTCAATGAGTTGTCTCTATTAGCCGCTCCTGTCATGTTGACTGTGTTAGCGCAGATTGAGAACGGCGACTCTCCAATCCCTCAGAACGAAGATGGGGCAACTCTCGCCCCTAAACTTTCTAAAGAAGAGGCGCGAATTAATTGGCAGAAGAGCGCTAAGGAAATTGAGCGTCAAGTGCGCGCGATGAATCCATGGCCCATTGCGTGGACTACTTTTAACGATAAACGTCTCTCCGTTCTCAAATCTTCGGTTCGTGATCTTGCAGGTAGCCCTGGAGAAATTCTCTCCTTAGAACCATTCGTTATTGGTTGTGGAGAGGAAGCTATTGAGATCTCATCGCTCAAACCTGAAGGTAAGGCAGAAATGTCAGCTGCTGAGTGGCTCCGAGGTTCGCGCTTATCTAAGGGCGAGTTTTTAAGGTGAGAGTTATCTCGGATGCTCGGTTACTTGCCTTTGAAGCCTTGATTGAAGTTGAGGAGAGTGGCGCCTACAGCAATCTATTGCTGCCGAAATTACTATCGAAATCAGACTTACCCAAGGTGGATAGGGCTTTTGCAGCCGAGCTCGTCTACGGCTCACTGCGTTTAAAGGCAAGACATGATCTCTATATCTCCAAGGCAAGTACGCGGTCACTTGAGGATATCGACACCAAAGTTTTGATAGCACTGCGATTAGGAGTTCATCAGCTCAAAGAGATGCGAGTTCCTTCGCATGCTGCAATCAATGAAACTGTAGAACTAGCAAAGAGAGTTGCAGGTAAGTCGACCGGTGGTTTCGTGAATGCGTTACTTAGGAAAATCGACGATTTTTCCATGGAGGATTTGGCGTTGCCGACTGATATGCAAGCGAGGTTAGCGGCCGAGTATTCGCATCCAGAATGGATTGTGAGTTCATACTTTGATTCCCTCAAGAATCAAGTTGAGGTCGAGCGCTTGCTTCGAGCAAATAATCTTCCAGCTCGCCCGACATTGATCGCTTGGCCCGGACGTTCAACTCAAAACGAATTAGTTGAAGCGGGTGCAAATGTAATCGAAGGAAGCGTTGTTGCGGCTTCGTATGACGGTGATCCAGGAGATATTGATGCGATTCGTGAGAGGCGTGCAGGAGTTCAAGATCTGGGGTCTCAAATTGTGGTTGAGAAATTTCTTCGAACGTATCAGCCGGGTTTACGTTGGCTTGATCTTTGTGCAGGTCCGGGCGGAAAAGCTGCCTACCTCTCGAGCTACATCAATCTCCATGAAGGTGAGTTCATTGCTAACGAGATTTCTAGTGAGCGAGCGAAACTTGTTACCCAGGTGGTGGAGAAGTCTGAGGTAATTAATCACGATGGACGTAACCTGCCGAGTGAGATCGGATCCTTTGATCGCATCCTTATTGATGCCCCCTGCACGGGTATTGGAGCGCTTCGAAGACGTCCTGAGGTTCGCTGGAGAAGAACTCTTCAAGATCTCAAAAATTTAACAACTTTACAATCGGAATTGATGGATGCAGCAGCTCTGCATCTGAAGAGTGAAGGAGTGCTTGCTTACGTCACCTGTTCCTCACATCAAGCTGAGACAAAATTTCAGATTCGCTCATTTCTCAAGAGAAACGCGGAATTCACGCGTGTACCGATTGAAGATAGCCGTTCGGATGAGGACGGAGAATTACAATTATGGCCGCACCGCGACAACTGCGATGCGATGTTTTTATCGATGCTTCAGAAGGGCTAGAGATGATTCGAATCTGTCCTAGTATCCTCAACGCCAATTTCGACGATTTACCAAACGAGATCAGGAAAGTTGCAGAGGTTTCAGACCTCTTGCATCTCGATGTAATGGATGACATTTTTGTCCCAAACTTCACTTTTTCGCTGGAACGCTCTCTTGAGATTATTCAATCCTCTCTACTTCCCGTCGATGTACATTTAATGATTTCTGAGGCAGATACGAAAGCTGTTTCGTATGCAGCCAAGAACACCGCTAGCATTACTGTGCATTACGAGGCTTGCGAAGATCCAGTCGCTACCCTTCGTAGTATTCGCCACTCTGGTAAACGCGCAGGCCTGGCAATCAAACCCAATACTCCGGTGACAGTCCTAGAAGAGATACTCGATGAGATTGACATGATCTTGGTGATGAGTGTTGAACCAGGTTTCGGGGGACAGTCCTTTATGGAAGCGATGATGCCTAAAGTTCAACAAGCCCGGCATTGGCTAAGGCAAAAAGGCTACAAAGACACATGGCTTCAGGTTGATGGAGGCATTTCACTTTCTACAATTCGCACTGCGGCTAGAGCAGGGGCTGATACTTTTGTAGCTGGCTCGGCTGTATATAAAGCCGATGATCCGGCTCAGATGATTCGGGAGCTGCGCGCTGAAGCTGGACGTAGTTGATAATTGGTACTCATGAACATCGTCGACTGACGTAAAATTTCACCCTTAATCTCTGATCCTCCGAGGAGTTACATGATGACCAACGCAAAGTCTTTTGAAGACCTGTGGAGGGAGCTTCAACGAATTTCCACGGAACGTCCTCAGGACTCTTCAACAGTGAGAGCACTTGATGCCGGGGTTCACGCCATCGGAAAGAAAATTGTCGAAGAGGCGTCGGAGGTTTGGATGGCTGCTGAACACGAGGAGAATGAGGCGCTCGCTCTCGAAATTAGCCAACTGATCTACCATCTTCAAGTTTTGATGTTGGCACGTGGACTCTCTCTCGACGATATTTATAGGAAGTTGTAGCTATGACTCAGAACGATTTCTTGAAAGTTGCCCTTCCGAATAAAGGCTCCTTAGCCGAATCGGCAAGTCAAATCATGAGAGAGGCGGGTTATCGCCAAAGAACGGACAGTCGAGATCTAACGTTTCTTGATCCAGATAACGGTGTCGAGTTTTACTACCTTCGTCCGCGAGATATTGCCACATATGTTGGTTCAGGAGAGTTATCAGTGGGCATCACGGGTCGCGACCTGCTTATTGATTCGGGTGCACCGGCCGAAGAGATAATGAACCTTGATTTCGGTCGGAGCACATTCAGATTCGCCGCGGCTAAACCCCAATCCTCGCTAGCTGGAAAGCGCATTGCAACTGCGTACCCAAACCTCGTGAGAGATTATTTGGATAAGACAGGAACCGATAGCCAGATCGTTGCCTTGGATGGGGCCGTTGAGAGTGCAATCAAACTCGGCGTGGCGGATGTAATTGCTGATGTTGTTTCAACAGGCGGCACGTTGCGTCAAGCAGGCTTAGAGGTCTTTGGTGCTCCACTTTTGCATAGTGAAGCGATTCTTATTGAACGTAAAGGTGCTTCACGCGATAACCGCATGGCAACTTTGATACGAAGAATTAGTAGCGTCGTTATTGCCCGCCAATACGTGCTCGTTGATTATGATGTAGAACGAGTCAATCTTGAGAAGTCTTGTTCATTAACTCCAGGTCTTGAATCCCCAACAATTTCGCCTTTGCAGAAGGAGAATTGGGTTGCAGTTCGTGCCATGGTTAAGCGGAGCGAAGTTCATTCAGTTATGGATGAGCTCTGGGAAGTTGGAGCGAGAGGCATTTTGGTTACTGATATTCACTCTTGCCGCCTATAAATATCTTAGAACTTGATCCAATCCAGGTTCACTGATGACAACGTCAGCAACGCTATTGAGTACGGGCTTTCCACGGTAACTGATACCAAGTCCAGCAAGTCGGATCATTTCAAGATCGTTAGAGCCATCTCCAACTGCGACGCACTCATCTAGCGAAACTCCATGTTGGAGAGCGAAGTCACGGAGTGCTTGGGCTTTCCCCTCGCGATTAATTACCTGCCCAGTCGTTCTCCCTGTGAGACGACCTTCCTTGATCTCAAGCGTATTGGCTCGCATAAAATCTAAATGAAAATCAGCAAAGAGAGTGGAAAGTACATTGGTGAATCCGCCTGAGACAACACCTACGAAATATTGGGATTCTCGTAATGAAACAAGCAAGCGCTCAGCACCTTGCGAAAATGAAATATCCGTTATGACATCTGACAGGATTGATTCGGGAAGCCCTGTTAGTAGCGCAACCCTTTCTTGCAGCGCCTTGTCGAAATCAATTTCGCCTGCCATAGCTCGCGAAGTAATCGAAGCCACTTTGTCGGCATACGGAGTTTTCGCCGCAAGCAGATCAATTACTTCTTGATTGATCAGCGTTGAATCGACATCAAAAAGTACAAGTCTGTATTTCATAGCAGTTCAAGTGCGACATCAAAATTCTTTTCTTTCAGAACTTCTTGAATGTCGGATTCGATGGCTGCGGCATGAGCAGGATCAAGCCCTATTTCGACGCCGATGATCACTCGGTTCGATATCGCGATGCTTTGGGAATCCAGAATAGTGAGCGTAAACGGCTTAAGAGATTCCTCGATGAGAGAAAGGATTTGGTCACGTTGGCGAGCATCTCCGGGGCCGCTTGCCAGAATAATTGCCTTAGATTTGTGTTCACCCACTCACGGAGTTTAGCGAAGATGCTTCTTTGACGAGGTATCTTGTCACCCTATGGGAGCGTTATTACATGTTGAAGAAGTTACCGTTCAGCGCTCCACGAAAACAATTCTTGGCCCAATTACCTGGCAGATTAACGAGGGCGAACGTTGGGTTATTTTGGGCCCCAACGGCGCAGGCAAAACGACGCTTCTCCAGCTGTTAGCAGCGCTGATTCATCCAACCCAAGGCAGAGTAGAAATATTGGGAGAGGCGCTTGGAGCTGTTGATGTTTTTGAATTACGCCCCAGAATCGGATTCACTTCCAGCGCGATGCTTGAATTATTACCGGATGATGAACGAGTAATGGATATCGTTTTAACGTCGGCATATGCCATCGCAGGTAGGTGGCAAGAGGAGTATGACCTCTGGGATGAATCTCGAGCGAAGGCACTGCTCACTACTTTTGGTGTGAGAGACCTAGGCGAACGAATTTTTGGAACTCTCAGTGAAGGCGAAAAGAAGCGAGTACAGATTTCGCGCGCTTTGATGGCAGATCCTGAAGTCCTTCTTCTTGATGAACCCGCCGCTGGTCTGGATCTTGGCGGCCGTGAAGATATTTTACAGCGCATAACTGCGTACACAAGCGATGAGCATTCACCGGCAACAGTCATTGTCACCCATCACATAGAAGAAATACCTGCCGGTACAACCCACGCACTATTGCTCAAGCAAGGTTTAGTGATGTACTCGGGATTAATCGGCGATGTTCTAACCGAGACAAATATCAAGGAAGTTTTTGGGGTGGATATCAATCTGAAATTTAACGGTTATCGATATTTCGCTTCTGCCAGGAACTAATGCTTTTTTCTCTAGTTCCAGAATTATGGCGTGAAGTACTAGCGCCTCATGAGGATCTGATTAATTCCATAGGTCGAGAGTTGCAACAACGAGCCGATAAAGGCGAGCGAATTCTCCCGGATCGGAAATGGGTTTTTAGGTGCCTAGAAATGTCACCCAGGGAAGTGAAGGTAATTATTGTTGGACAAGATCCTTATCCCAATATTTCAGATGCAGTTGGGTTGGCTTTCTCTGTGGCGCCAAGAAAGTCGGGTCTTCCAGGATCCCTCATGAACATTCAAAAAGAAATCATTACCGATATCGGCTCAACTACCACTTCGGATGGAGATCTGAGCCGGTGGAGTTCTCAGGGCGTGATGTTGCTTAATCGAACTCTCACTGTTTCTGCAGGAGAGAGCGCTTCCCATGCATCCCTGGGCTGGGGAGAAATTACTAAATCAGTAATTGCGCATGTAGCAGCACATGGGGCTATCGGAGTTCTCTGGGGTAATTCCGCAAAAGAAATGGCTCCGCTTTTTTCAGAAGAGAATCGAATTGAAGGAGTCCACCCAAGCCCACTTTCGGCACATAGAGGCTTCCTGGGTTCAAGACCTTTCTCTCGCGTAAATGAGAAACTCCTAGCTCAAGGTATCGAGCCAATTATTTGGTAGCGTCAAAAAACTAACGGCCCGGATTTCTCCAGGCCGTTAGAGGTAGAACGTCAATAATCTACAAGTGAGCTACCAGTCTTAGGAGACCCACGTATTGATTGGATTATTGAGGAAGTAAATCATGAATAGACCAGCAACGAGAAGCAGCAATGGATGAATATCCTTGCTGCGTCCTTGAAGTAGTCGAATCACAACATATGAGACAAAGCCTGCACCGATACCTACAGAGATGTTGTAAGTAAATGGCATCAAGATGATAGTTAAGAAGGCTGGAATTGCAATTCCATAATCTTCCCAATCAATCGACTTGATCTGCGTCATCATCAAGAAACCAACGATGATGAGAGCTGGAGTGGCAGCTTCGTAAGGAATGATTGCAACAAGCGGAGCAAGGAAAGTCGTAAGCAGGAAGAGAACTCCCGTAACAACTGAAGCTAAACCAGTTCTTGCACCTTCACCAACACCTGAAGCTGACTCAATGTATGAAGTGTTGGATGAGACGCCAGCAGCTCCACCTGCAGCAGCTGCAAGTGAATCAACGAGAAGGATACGGTCCGCATTTGGCGGTGTTCCATCCTTGTCGTTGAGACCAGCTTCTTGACCAATCGCTGTCATTGTTCCCATGGTGTCGAAGAAGTCCGCCAAAAGAAGTGTGAATACGAGAAGTAGAGCTGTAATCAACGGAACGCGTTCGAACGAACCGAAGAGGTTGAAGGATCCAAGTAATCCAAAATCAGGTGTCGCAACAACTGACTCTGGCATTGCAGGAACATTGAGGTTCCAGCCCTTTGGATTTACATTGCCAGTTGCGCCATCGAATAGTGGACCAACTTTGAATGCACTCTCAATGGCAACGGCAAGCGCTGTTGAGATAACAATTCCTATGAGGAGAGCAGCTTTAACTTTCCGAACCATCAAACCGATAGTCAAGAAGAGGCCAAATGCGAAGACAATTACTGGCCATCCGACAAGCTCACCATTATTTCCGAGAGTTACTGGTACAGGACCAGTTCCGGTGCGGCGAACAAAGCCAGCGTCAACGAGGCCGATAAGTGCGATAAATAGACCAATACCAACGGAGATAGCAATCTTAAGTTGAGTTGGAACGGCGCGGAAAACCGCAGTGCGGAATCCAGTCAGAACCAAGACGGTAATGATGATGCCCTCAAGGACAACGAGTCCCATGGCATCTGCCCATGTCATCTTGGAGGCAATACCAACTGCGACGAAGGTATTGAGGCCGAGGCCGGTTGCGAGAGCTAATGGGAAGTTTGCAACAACGCCCATTAGGATCGAAAGGACTCCAGCAACAAGTGCTGTAGCCGCTGCAATCAGAGCGAGGTTCGGAGCGTCTCCGCCGCCGAGGTATTTCCCATCGCCGTCTTTCGTAAGACCGATGATGAGTGGATTGAGTGCGACGATGTAGGCCATCGTGAAGAAGGTAACGACGCCGCCACGAACCTCTTGAGCTACCGAGGATCCGCGTTGAGAGATTTTGAAGTATGAATCAAGCATGCTCTTCCTTTCATCCCAAAAAGGGATGCCGCTAATTTTTTTACGCTGGTGGTTGCGACAGCGTGTGAAGGCAGTCCACAAACTGAGGGGAGTACGAGAAACCTATTAGTTACTTCTGAGTAAGGCGGGCAACGACACCAAAAGAACTTGCTACGGCATAGCCAATGAGCAAGGCAAAAAGTGCAGTTCCAAGGCCAAGACGACCCCCAAGTAGGGCTCCGCAGATCAGGACACTTACTTCAATCATGAAACGAACCCGGCCTACAGGTATGCCTGTTCGGCGATGAAGGGATGTCATCCAACCATCGCGAGGGCCAGGCCCGAGACCGCAGGTGATGTATAGAGCCGAACCTGCTCCTACTAAGAAAATTCCGGAGAGGACATAAAGCAACTGAATGGCAAAAGTGTGTGGATGGGGAATTGCTGCGATTCCAATATCAATCGCAGTTGCGATGATGACGATGTTTGCAATCGTTCCAAAACCGGGTTTTTCACGCAAAGGAATCCATAGCGCAAGAACGATTCCGCTAATGAGAAAGGTTGCGGCTCCGACCGAAAGCGGTGTGCGAAGTGAAATTCCTTGAGCTAATACCGACCAAGGTGCATTTCCTAGGTCAGAAACGATAATCAAACTGTCACCGATGCCAAAAATAAAAAGCCCAAAAGAGAGGATGAATACGCGCGGGACATTCAAATCCCAACGATGATTCGCGGTCCACGGAGTGACTGGCACAGTTTTATGGGGTTTTAATTTATTGATCAATTCGCGCACTTTCGAACGCTACACCATGCATGGCTTACACTTTCAGACATGTTTGTCGGAGCGGGAACTGTCATCAATATCGTGGCGATCGTGGGCGGTGCAGCTATAGGCATTCTTATTGGCAATCGTTTGGCCGAGAGAACTCGCAACCTCATGACTGATGTTCTAGGAGCAATTACTTTGATCGGCGCTGCTTCTTCCATTAAAGCTCTGTGGAACCAGGAACTTTCTAGCGCCCTTCCTGAAGGATGGCCGATCATGGTGGTCCTTGGTTCACTACTTCTAGGCGGCCTTATTGGTTCTACTTTAAATATCGAGGCGAAACTTGAAGGACTTGGAATACGTTTAAAGAGGCGTTTCGATGCACAGGGCGATTCACCATTTGTTGAAGGGTTTGTTACTGCATCATTGATTTTTGCTATCGGACCGCTCGCAATTCTTGGAAGTATTAGCGATGGTATGTCTACCGGTATAGATCAACTTGTTCTCAAGAGCACTTTGGACTTTTTTGCTTCGATCGCTTTTGCGGCAGCGCTCGGTTGGGGAGTCGCAGTTTCGGCTCTTCCGGTGGGTGTTTACCAATTTGCTTGGACTGGGATCGGATTTGCGTTGGGCTCAATACTTTCTGATTACCAAGTAAGCGCGATGACAGCAACGGGTGGAATTTTGCTGCTCGGAATTGCATTTAAACTACTGAATATAAAGCAGATCGCGATTGGCAATCTATTGCCAGCTCTCGCAGTCGCACCGTTGCTAGCTTTAGGGATTAGTTACCTTTAAAAAGTCGAAGCATCAATAACAAAGCGGTACTTCACATCGCTTGCTACCGTACGTTCGTAAGCTTGATTAATGTAGTCAGCTTTAATTACTTCAACATCGCTGACGATATTTTTAGCCCCACAGAAGTCGAGCATTGCTTGCAATTCGGGCATGCCACCAATCATCGATCCGGCAATGGAGCGACGGCCATCGAGCATCGTTCCGGCGTTAATTGCGTAAGGCTTTCCGGGAAGGCCAATAATGACTAACGTTCCATCGGTTGCCAAGGTGGATAGATATGGATCTAAATCTAAATCTGCGCTTACTGTGTTCAGAACAAGATCAAATTTCTTTCGCAGTGGTTTATGCCAATCGTCGCCCTTGGTCACAATGAAATGTGCCGCTCCCATAGCCTTCGCATCAGCTTCTTTATGAGCGGAGTGAGAAAAGACCGAAACTTCCGCACCAAGGGCTGCAGCAAACTTAACTCCCATATGGCCGAGACCACCAAGTCCCATCACGGCAACTTTTGAAGTGGGGCCTACTCTCCAATGTTTAATGGGGGAGTACAAGGTAATGCCAGCGCATAGCAACGGTGCGACGCCCGCAGGGTCAAGATTAGAGGGAACTTTTACGGCATAACCTTCTTCAATCACAAAGTAATTCGAATATCCACCGAATGCGATGATTTGAGAATTTCTCTCATAGCCGTTGTATGTTCCTGTCATTCCCTCAAGGCAATATTGCTGGAGGCCGTTGAGGCAATTGGTGCATTCTCGGCATGAGTCTATGAATACGCCGACTCCGATACTGT
>Ga0192647_100464_pt1 | contig 28479 bp, 31 predicted proteins | sample LauGreFa1BDMLBSN_2_FD_133046 | JGI IMG/M metagenome (GOLD analysis project Ga0192647, IMG submission 133046) | Freshwater lake microbial communities from Lake Michigan, USA - Fa13.BD.MLB.SN - reassembly | ecosystem: Environmental > Aquatic > Freshwater > Lake | place: Lake Michigan, USA... | reverse complement strand
TTCTACGACGTTCTTCAGCTTCCGCTTCTCTTCTACTACGTTCTTCTTCTGCTCCAACCACTATTGCCAACATTGCCATTCTTTCCTGTTTGATACGTTCAGCTTCAGCTTCTTTTCTTCGGCGTTCTTCTTCAGTTCCAACCATTAATGCCAACATTGCCATTCTTTCCTGTTTGATACGTTCTTCATCTTCTGCTTTTTTTATTTGGTCTGCTGCTTCTTCTGCTTCTTTTCTTCGGCGTTCTTCTTCGGTCCCAACCACCAATGCCAACGTTGCCATTCTTTCTTGATTCTCATGTTCCGCATTATCATCTATTTTCAAAGTATTCTTTTGTGTTGACATAATTAATGACAATAATTTTGCTTTCTCTGATTCCTCTTCATGCGCTCGTTCTTTATGATACATATATTTAATAAATGCTTCTCTGTCCAATAAAAGGACAACTTGCGGGTCTGTCATTTCAGGATAAAACTCAACTTTACCTTCGGGGGTCTTGCGTCCAACAAGCAAGAATGGAACTCCTAATTCAGGTGTTATTTTAGTATCAAAGTGATAGTTTTCAGGATAATATGGGTTTTTAGGTAAGGATGTTGTTAATTCAATCATTTTGTCCAACCACACTCTCATTGTAGTAGTTTGGACAAACATAGGGGTTAACTTATTTTTTAAGTCTTTATCTACTACTTTTTCTTTCTGTACTACTCCTTCTTCTTCTACTCCTTCTTCTTCTCCTCCTTCTTCTTCTACTCCTTCTTCTTCTCCTCCTCCATATTCATCTGCTATATCTCCTCCTTCTTCATCTTCGGCTTCTTGGTCGCCTTCGGCTTCTTCAATTTTCTTAGATATAGTATCAATTACGGCATCCGTATATTCACCACTAAATATATTCTGACCTAAGTTAATAGTATCCTCTTTATCATCAAGTCCAATTACATTACGCCGTGTCAAATACTTAAACGTATTATAGCTGCCAATTTCTTTAGTAAAATTCCAGAAAAAACGCGGTTTTACTTTTTTGTCTACCATGGTCCAATCTCTCAAATGAAAATATTGTAAATTTGGATCAAATATACATAGTGCCAAAAACCAGACGTTATCATTTTTGTAACGTGTAAAATCAAATCGGTCTGGACCAATAATTTTTAAAATATCAGTTTCCGGCTTAAAATGAACATTTCCTTCATCGTAGGCTATTCGAATGTCGGTGATACGACGACCAATCACTTTGGATTTCAATTTGGATTTGTTTATAGTGGACTTAGCACCATCAACAATTGCTGTTTTCGCGGAATTAAACCTATCAAAAAATGCTCCTCCTGACTGTTTTCCATAAAACACATCATCCGCATCAGCATGATGGTCTATATACGCAAATTGTTCAAACTGGTCCGGAGTGATTTGTAATGATAGTTTATCTAATGATTCATAGATTTTTTTATAAATATTGTATTCTTCAATATATTTTAAATATTGACTTGTAAAATAAGAGTCATTTCTATTTTTTTTATATACAGATGTGTATAAAATATCCATTGTTAATAACCAACCTTCGGTAATATGTGAAAAAAAATTAGATGTAACATTTTGTTCGGTATCAAATTTTTGTTTTATTTTTGTTAATTCGTCATCAGCTTTTTTTAATTTATTAGCATCTTTTTTTAATTCATTAGTAGTTTTTTCTAAAATATCAGCAATTTCTTTGTTTAAACACGTTTTCAATGTTTGATATAATCTTTTTTCATATTCACGAAACAATATATATGGAATGTTTTTACTAATATTTTCGAGCTCGGTTTGTTCTTGTTTTAAATTAATTTTTTGTATTAATTTTGGTTCTGTCAATGTATTATTATTTGCCGCTATTGCGGCAGTCAAGGCAACAATTTCGGAATTGTTATTATCACCTTTTGCGGGTGTCGCAATTGCGTTTGTAAGAGCAGCTGATGCGGCAGTCAAGGCAACAATTGCGGAATTGTTATTATCATTTTTTGCTTCGCCAGTTAATCCAACAACTTCGGAATTGTTATTATCACTTTTTGCTGCGCTAGTCAAGGCAACAATTGCGGAATTGTCAGACATAATATTATATTATACACCTATAACATTATGTAAATATACATACACACAATATTTATTTAAACATCGGGCGCTGACCACGATGAACTACCATTGGGTCGGGCATGTATGCCGTCTGCGATTCAAACAAGTTCAATGACGGCAACTTCTTGAAATCCGGTTCAATCGGGGCTTCGCGAAACACCATATTGTCCGTGCCATGACCACGCAGCAACGACTCAATATCGCACGCGTTATTTGCTAAATCAAATGGTGTCATCGACGCACCAATCAAGCCATTTCCTGGTAACATTGTCTTAGATGCTCGGCCAAAAAGGTTTCCGGGATTGCTGTAATAATCATAGAATCGCGCATTAAACTCTTGTTCCATGTCGTAATCTCCACGATTGGTCTTTTTGCGTGTATTAGATTCTGTGATATGAGTTATTTTTTTTTCAGCCATCGTGCAAAAATATACACAATCACGAGAAAAGTTTGGCGTGTAATGCTGCGTATGTGGGATGCTTATCACTAAATTGATCTGGGTGACCCATATATGCACAAAACATGGGGTGAAAGAGAGGGAGGTTATCATAAGCGAGAAGGATACAGAGACCGGTTTGGGGGTCCTCTGACAACATAAATCCCGCGGCTTTCAAATAGAGGGTTTGGAACAGGGGATGGTCATGTGTTTTTGCGTAAATCCAGTCGAGTGCGACAGTCAGGGCGGCGTCGTCACAGTCTTGTTCGTCTTGGGTCAATGAATCTAGGTCCGTCGAAGAAGTCGGATTGGATTCCATTTTCAAGATGGTTCGGAGAACTTGGCGATAAGTTATGTCGTCGTAGTATACCACAGATGAAATAGAAAAATTATAGGGTGAAGTTGTCATTGCTAAATAAATATAACATCGAGTTATATTTATGTGGTGTTGTAAGATAATATGGAGATGAGCGAATGCGGAACCCAGAGCGAATGCGGAACCCAGAGCGAATGCGGAACCCAGAGCGAATGCGGAACCCAGAGTGAATGCTAATTACTGGTTGTTATTGTTATGGTTCTTGTGGTTCTTCCTCTTCTTGCTTTGACGTCTCTTTCGAGAACTTCCACCCGCATATTGAATAAGCTTTACTTTTGCGTTTTGCCAAGCAGTCAAAGCAACCACTTTACCAGCCTGGTCAGCAGCCGTCCTTATATTATTAATTAATCTATGATATTCTGTCAACATTGGCCATACTGCTGCTACTGGGGTATGAGTAGCTGCTTCTCCAAAATTGGCGTTGTTAGCGTCGCCGGCGGCGGCGGCGGCTGGTAATTCTCCAAAATTAAGTGCCATTTCTTCTTATACAATTACTCCCGAAAAAAACACTTAGTACCCACTACCGCTAGGCAAATGTGTCGCCTTCGTCGCTGACCTGGTGGCGGACCCTCCTCTCGTCCATCCATCCAACGCCGCCTCTTGTACTAAATACTTCGGGTTCGTAATGGTCTCCTTGATACTATCCAAGAGAGGATACATCTGGTTATTCATAAACGACTGCTCCGTAATAGTCGACACACTCTTCTTGTTACTCACCAAATCCCCCTGCATCAACTGGGATTCCAACGCAGGGTCGCAAGACCCTCTTCCTAAATAAGGCACGGCAACAAACGGCCGGGTTTGTAGCGACAGCTTCTCCAAAGACCGCGCGTTCTCTTTCAAGATGCTGAACTTACTATCTACATCCACTGTAGCGGCGGTCGCGCCAGAAATGCCACCCGAGCTGAACATAAATCCAGGCTGCGCAGTAGCAAAATTGACGTGGTTGTCACTTCGGGATTCGCTAAAATAGTTGCTCATCATATAATTATTGAACTTCGAGTTCATCACAGTTTGCTGGGATTTATCAGTACCATCATTGCGGATCCTCTCATTACTATGAAAAACATACGAGTGTAAAGATGCCATATTCTGCTATATATACCGCTAACAAAAAATCACACCGAGACAAAAGCACGACCCCTAAGGCACGACCCCTAAGGCACGACCCCTAAGGCACGACCCAAAACGTCATGTATTCGAAAGAACCAAGTTAATAGTTGTTGTACCTGGCAACACCCTTGGCACAGGCGAAAGCATTGCCCTCTTTACACGACACCATCCCGCCATAACAGAATTCCGAAAATGACTGCTGGTCATTCGGTATAGTAGTGCTCGCAGTCGAATTAAAAGGCCGCAACGACTGTTCAAACACGTATTCATCGCCTAAATCCTTGAACAACTTCTCGGTAATATCTGGCTGGTCGGGGTTGGCATTGCGTACAAATTGCTTTGCCTGTTCAACAATATCCGCCGCGACATTGGAATTGCCACTGGGTGGCGCCGGTTTGCGCTGAGGATTATATATGTAATCCGTGGGCAACACATTGCCAAATGGATTACCAGCATCAGGTCGCCGAAACACTTCCGTGGGTTTATCCACCTTGTAAAGCGTCTGAGCAGGCGTGGTGGCATCTAAATTACGTTCAGCACCGAACCCCTCTTTTTTCTGCTTAATCTCGTCTTTCTCTGCGTTCTTATGTTTGAAAAGCAAATACACAAAGAACACCGAGACAGCACCGACCAGTAAAATATGCGTGCTCTTAGTATAGAGGAAAGTCATAACCGTCAGCAATATTAGCACACGCGATACGGCATTTAGCTTCTGCTCAAACGACATATCCTCGGTGGGAAATAGCTCAAATAAATACTCGGAGTTCAGTAAAATATTGGGATTGTTGCTCCAAAAAGGCACCAGCGTGGCAACCGGTTCTTTCCCACTGCTTGAGCAAGTCTCGGGTGACGTCGACATCTCTTCCGGTAATATTTTTATTTCTAAACTATCTTCGCCGCCTTTGAATGGAGTTTCATTTAATGTGCTCATTATATAATAATGACTATAAACGATTATTCACAATAGAGCATGACACACAATAACTTGCTTACACCGAATAACTTAGTTATACCAAATAACTTGTTCATATGTAATGAGAGGCGTCCTTATGTGCTTCATGCGACATATGGTGAAACACGCGCTGTCCATAATCATCATAACTACTGAGTCCATCTTCTATGGCCAACATCGGATAAACTATTGCGCGGCGACCTTCCTTAGTAATTGTCCAGTCCGCGCTAAATTGCCGATGTCCCGCGGGATTCGCCAAGAACCGGTCGGCATAGTCGTCGCCATATAATATGAGTATCCGGGTCGCCTGTTCGCGCGACAACATATACATTTGTGTACCCCAAATATCGCCATAGTCATAGTATCGATATTGTGTCGCATGACCCGTGGCAACATCCACATAACAACTCTGCCCCAATTTGGCATATCCGCCATTATCCTCTCCTAAAACCGGATGTGTGATTAAATACCCCAGCAACAGTGTGTCTAGACCAAGTCTGGTAAAGTCATCAACCACATGTTCGAGTCTGGCACCAAAATCCGCGTCAATCAAGATGTCATCTTCGCAAAAAACGGCGCAACCCATATTTGGGTCAGTTTCTTCTAAATATGCGCGAATCATATCAAGATGCCCCATCATACACGACCAGCATTTCTCGGTATGCGCACTTAGACCTCGTCCTGCAATTCGCGGGTCCGACGACGATACACCTGGAAACATTCTTGCGCAAACACGGGTCCTGTCCCATTTCTCAGTCATTGCGTCAAATCTCTTAGTATTTGCGTAATTCAGGCAGTAAATTGGACAACGGTCTGTCATAATAATAATGTTGTAGCCTCTATTGTTAATATGGTTTCGCATATTAACAACTTATTTGAACAATGGACTACTGCGGTTCATTCCATAGGCCGTAATAATGGTAACAATCGTAACCCAACAAAATCACGTATATTCACCCGAATCCATTAAACAAATGCTACAAACATCATCCTAAATAAGATGACGCAGCCTCTAGGCAGTTATTGACACATGCGATCATCATTTTACACCTTTTCACCCGCTAGGGGGAAGATGCGCAATATGCAACACCTTCACCACTCATAACTGCCCTCCCTTCGGGAGTGGGCATATTGAATGAGAAAAGGTGTAATAGACGCAACATTATTGGCTTCAATATGCCTAAACCACGACTCCATTCATATAGTAAATGGAGTCGGATAAGCCCGTATTTTAACGATGGTACTTGCCCACTCGCGCAAACGAATCCACCACAAAAATGACAAATATGCCTAAAAACGAGTACAAAATAAGTTCTTCGGTGATATTGCTAGTTTTCTCCAACTTCAGGTCTTCCAATATATTGGTAATGTTATTGAGCTTTTGAATAATCGCGCCGTTCGGTTCATTGGCGGACTTCTGCGAATAATACGGTTTTCCTAAAATACCGCCGGATTCGTAACTTTTGGTATAACTGCTCAACGAATCCAGGGTAATATCATTTGGTTGAGCCGCCGCCGCAGCCGCCGCACGACGCAATGTATCAGATTCAAACCCCTCTTTTGGCAACAAATCTGCTAAATTATCCATGAACGATTTGGATTTACCGGGTCCAGGAGCCACCGGTCTAAAGTCGGCGAGACCGTTTCCGGAATCGATGGGGTCGGCCGTAATACGATTCAGCATATCATTCACGGCGGTGCTTCGTTCATCGTTGGTTTCCATTGTCATTTTGAGTTGGTCGGAAATGTCTTCTTGTTCTTCTAAATCTGCCGCCAACGACGACATTGATGATGGCTCTTCGGATTGAGGCTGAGGAGACCGCTGTGTTCGTCGTTTGCCAATAGAGGGGGTGCGTTTTTGAGTATTACAACCTTTCCAAGGAGATGCGGTATTTAGTAAAGACATATCTATCTATATTTTCAATAGTTATATATATACCGAACATACCGAAAGAATGGATCCAAAAATAGCAATAAAAAATATGGCGAAAAATATGAGTAAATATTTTGACGATGATTCGATAGTAATGCAGTTCATACCAATTATTCTAGTGCTAGTGTATGCTTCATATAAGCCATGGTTTGTCGATGCTACTCACACTGTTTTAGGAAAAGTAATAGCAATAATGTTAATTGTTTACTATACCTCGATTGACTACGTCTATGGAACATTGTGTTGTGTGATTGTCATTGCTTTTTACCAGATGCATGAGATAGAGGGATTTGTGGAAGGAGCTAATGGCGAGAATAAAAAGGCGAAGGATGCTAAAACCCAGACTTCTGCCGAAGCTCAGGCTTCTAATGCAGATGTAGCCAAGTCTGAAGAAACCGTCAAAGAAGAAACAGTCGAAAAGTTTTCAAACCAAGTAGATGCTTTCGCATCTGCTTTTGCAGATGCCCGCGAGACATTTATCCGCGATAAATGCCATAATGGAGTCCTCATTCACAAGGGATTCCCTGTAAAATCCGAAATGGCGGACCACGTATATTCCGAGATACAATTCAACACCCGAACACGTTGCAATCCATGTGACAAAACATGCGACTACAGTATTGTAGATGCAAAAATCAACACAGAAACCGAGTTATGTCCACGTTCCTCCAATAACTTATTCGATATGGTCCGCGATACATTTTACCCCAAACGATGTAGCTGGAAAGAACCCGTGGCATTTCAGCCCCCAATTCAGCATAAATAATATTCACATATGGTATAATGTCCAAAACCAAGAAACCAGTTGAAGCCGGCTGGACAGGACTCATACACGAGAAATTAATGAATATTAACGACAGCAAAATATTCGCGGGACTTATGATAATAACACTCAATATTGCGTCCAAGTTCGCCACATTAAAACTGGGCAAAACTGCGGAAATGTATTTGAAATATACATTTAGCAAACAAATCCTGGTATTTGCGATAGCATGGATGGGGACCCGCGATATTTATATTGCGCTCAGCCTGACAATCATTTTTATCATTTTGTTTGATTTCTTGTTGAATGATGAAAGCAGTTTTTGTATATTGCCACAAGACTTCAAAGAATTCTACGACAATATTGACGCCAGTATTTCACAAGAAGAGTACATTAAGGCGAAAACAACTGTTGAAAAATATGTAGAGCAAAAAGAGAGCATGGCAGCTTATGCCAATAAATCCAAATCCGTGGCGGATGTGTCATCAAGCAATTTTAAACCTTTGAACTTTTAAAACGCCGATTATATAGCCTGAAATCGCTACCTGAAGGGATGCGATTTCTCGGATATAAAAGGTGTTTTTATCAGTCGCAAAGTGACAGTTACCTAAGCTCATTCAAAGATGCCGACCTTTAGGTGCTCGGGAGATGTCCAATTGGGCATCGACCACAGAGCATTTAAAATGTGCAAAGGTGTATATGAAGAAATAACCCGAGTAATATTGTGTATAACAAAATATTACTATAATATAATAGGATGACAACAATCGATGGCTATGATTTGGATACATTGAATATTATGATATATAATAACATTGACCCCAAAAAACCGATTGAATTGGACGCCAAAATGTTCATGTTTGACGCGCCGATTAAAAGCGACAATGGCAAAATGTGGATTTGTACCAATATCAGATACAGCGAAGAAATATTGATGACAAAAACGCACTTTGAATGTGTCCAGATGTTTTTTGACCAGACATTGTTTTTGAAATATGTTAAAGAATCGTCTGTAAAAAAACCGAATAATACCCCGGCTGAAGTAGGTAAAATTAAGGATGAAACAAAATGGTCAGACAGTGAAGAAAATAGCAACAAGCTTAAACCATGTAGTTCAAATCACGAATGTTTTATGAAAGAAAACATGCTTCTAGCGTTAAAATATTGTTTCACTATCACATTTCCAGTAAATAATTCGCCGTTTTCATATAGCCAAGGTCCAAAAAGCAGTATTACAATTGGCAGTTTTATAAATAGTTTGTTCAACTCGGACAAATATGCCAATTACACGCATATGAAAGTAGAAGGCAAGGAAGCAACAATCATTGGTTGTCAATGGATAGATACTATTAAATATCACCCGGTGTATCAGAAGGTGAATAAGAGCATTAAACAATACTTGGTGAAGGTAAAAGGGCCATTGATAAAGTTATTGGAGCAGGTGATTGTAGATATAGATAAAGAATATAGTATTGGACACAAGTATTATACATATTTTAATAATTCTATTGACAAATATTATGAAGCAAAAAAAGGACATGATATAGAAATAGTTAAAAAAGCTGGATTGGATGATTATCGTTTACTAAGTACATCACCAGATGATAATTTACTTGTTACACAAATTACTGAACTAAAAAATAGTATAGATTCAATTAATATTGCTTCAATAAATAAATTATTTTTGTTTTTATACCACTATTATTATGTTTTACTTGAAACAGAAATTGAAACAGGAAAAGAAATTGAAACTAAAACAGGAACAGAGAAAGAAACTAAAAAGTTAAAAAATATTTTATCAAAATCATTAAAAAAAAGTTTAGACCTAATATTGCTACTCTGTTGTGTATGTAGCAAAGATGGTTATAACCAGTTTGTAAGGGATCTTGGAATTGACCAAGTGACATTACAAAAATACGATTTTCATAAACCTCTCATTACTGCGTTTGAATCTATTACTATACCAAACCGTGAATCAACCAATAAAGACATTCGAGACCTATTTGATTTAACTGGATATGAGATACCTGGATTATACAATGTTTATCAGGAAGGCGGATTTTATGATATTATGAATAATGGAGACCAGTCAAAGGAAGTCTTTATAGGATTCGACAGAATTAATTTGAGTGCCGATAAGAAAAAAGCACCACATTTTGAAATATATTTGGCAATAGAGTTTGCCGGAGGGCTTGTAACCGATACAAATAGAAGCGCCGTTAGTTGTTTGTTTGAAAACAATCGTCTTGGCAATATGTTACAACGCCTTATTAAGAGTGAACAAAAAAGCACAGACATATTGGAATTGCGTGAATATATTGATTTGACAAAACTTATTCAAAAGACTGAGAAAGACATGAAAGCTAAGGCAGAAAAAGAGGCAAAAGAGGCAAAAGAGGCAAAGGAGGCAAAGGAGGCAAAGGAAGCTAAAGCCGTAAATGAGACCAAAGAAGTATCCGTTAATAATGTTGCGCCAAATAAAGATAATTTACTACAAACAGAATTGGACAAATTGCCTGGTGTCACCGCCGATATACAAAAAAAAATTGTAGAAAAAATAAACAAAGAAATACCGGCGGTAAAAGAATTGGCAGATACTATTTCAAAATACAACAAAGAAGGTGCACCATATAAACCCGCATATGACAAAATGCTGACCAAGGCAAAGAGCGATATTCAATCATTGATACAAAACGCCAAGTACGATATTGATAACAATCCAGATTTAACCCAGGATAAAAAGGAAAAAGCCAGATATGATTTGATGGATTATGAAAAAATAAAAGAACTGATTGTCCAACTGATTGACCAAACATTCTTTGAAAATGATAAAGAGAGGGCAAAGAAGTTTCCAGAGGAGAAACCAGCACCAGCGGTAGCACCAGCGGTAGCAAGAGGCGGTTCAAATAAGACACGCCGCCGCCGCCGTTATCGCCGTCATCGAAAAACACGACGAATATAATAAAAAAATATTGTATGTCTATATTTTGGGTATATAGACATATTAGTGGACCAAACACATTAGTGGACCAAACACATTAGTGGACCAAACACATTAGTGGACCAAACACATTAGTGGACCAAACACATTAGTGGACAGGTATTTTCAAGAAAAACAGTCCACAAACAATGAGCCCAATACCAATATATTGATTCATATCAGTAAACCTCTCCCCCAAAATCAAATATGCCACAATATATTCGATGAGTGCCGATATACCATCCCAAGATGCTTTTACAACAATAATTGAATTGTTACGCAACGATTGAATCAAGAAAAATACAACACCAATGTATCCAAGAATACCATATCCAAGGTTCCCGAGTCCTCCGCTGTCTGCATACCTTTTCAACGCAAAATCACCAAATATTTCAGAAATAGAGAGAAGACCAATTGCTTGTAGATTCATATACTATATTTACTATTGTGATCCTAAAACATAATCAACTAAGCTTTCACAACTTTAAATGAGAGACCCACCTCACCAATCGCATTTTCCCATATTCCCGAGATTTTCAGAATAGCTAAACTTTCACCAGAGCACAATTCGCACACATCATACTTTGTTTGAATATATTCAGACAACTTGGCACATATAGCATTCCCCTTTATTCTGCGATATTCTAAATATCCGCTCAGTATATCCTGTTCAATTGACTGAAACACTGCAAAACTTGCGCTAGAAATAATAGGTTTCATGTTATTTTCAATTACCTGTATAGGAATGTCTAAATAAACTCCGTACATTACCATGAAATCGTCACAATAATTCATTTTTGTAAATAGTCCATCAAACATCATGTTTGGTTTGGTTTCCAAATAATTAACACTGTTTTTGCTAAAGTTATCGGATTTAATAAGAATATTCATTGTTCAAATATATAGATACAATCAACAGCAGAATAAGTTTATACTAATTTGCTAAATAGTATAAATTGTGGTTGTGCGTGTGGTTATGAATTGTGCTTAAGCAATTTGGTGTGCTTAAGCAATTCGGAGTCCACCAGCTAAGCCAGTGCCGATGGCAAGGCCAGCACCCTGTCTCGACGAGGCGCCCATAGAGGGGACAAATGTGTCCAAAACGGCAAGAGTAGCCGCGGCAGTCAAAGCAATGACAACAACCTCCTCAACATCGAGGGATTTCTTGGGGATAACGTAAGCGGCTAAAGCTACGATGATACCTTCAATAATGTATTTGATGGCGCGTTTAACAAGCTCGTTGAAGTTCATTTTTATATATAGTTATACAACAAAAAAATGTATAAATATCATTAATTACAAAAATTACTTAAACGGCTAACCAATAATAGAATATATCACTAAATGTCCGGCTTCCAAAAAAAAACGCTAGATAATGGAAAAGAAAATCCTAAATATGTTGACTTATGCGAAGAAGATGCCACCATCCCATCTCAAAAGTTTGTATGTATTTCATTCATTTCTCCCGAAAAGATTCTCAAGCAACGTGAGCAATACATTTTTGAGAAGTATGTTCAGCAATGGGAGTTCAGCAAGTCAATTGAGAAGTTTGGCGATTTTGTAAACTTTATGTCATTTAAGTACAAGATTAAGATTGATGACATCATGGTAGATATGAAGGAATACGTTGAGGAGGAGAAGAAGAAGCTAAAGTCTTATTCTATTACTGATGACTTCAACAATTTCATGGACAAGAATGAAGACCGAATCACCGAGGAGTTTAATGCTAAAAACGAGTTTCATACATCGGTTCGAGGAATCAAGGTGCGCGGGTCTTACAGTAGTCAGGCAGAGGCCGAGTTACGCGCCAAAAAGCTGCGTGAGACTGACCCTAATCACGACATCTTTGTAGGGCCGGTTGGTATATGGATGCCCTGGGACCCTGATGCCTACAAGACTGGTCGTGTTGAGTTCATGGAGGATGAGTTGAACCAGCTTCACCACGAGAAGATGAAGAATGAGGAGAAGGCGAAGCAGGAGTTTGACCAGAGAGTGCGTGATGCGAAGCGCAAGGCAATTGAGGAAAATGTCAGAAAGGCGCGTGAGTCGGGTAACAAGCTTACTCAGACCTTGAATGAGAGCGGCGAGTTGGTGGGTGTTAACAAGACAGTCAATTTTGATGAGCGTGATGTGGCGGATGTGAAGCCATTTAGTGGAGGCAAGAGCGAGGCAATTGCTGAGCCCGCAAATGAGATGGAGCACGTTTAAGGGAACTCGTCGTATTCAGCGAAGCTTACGCCTTATGATCCCATACTAAGAAATCTTGTGAAATACACCAATCCCCACAAAAAATTGATATTGTATCCAATACAATACCAAAAGTAATAATATAACCTACAAAACAATTTATAATCAAATGTCATCGCTCATGAACAGCCCCGTCAAGATAGAAACCGCGGATTTGCCACACGTATTCAAGTCGTCGCGTCGCTGTCGATTCAGACCCAGCAATACACTTTGGGCAATCGAATATGTATGTAATTTTGATTTCCGCGTCCGCAATTATAGCGATTTGTGCTCACTCTTGGAAACGATGCGGTATTGGATGTTTGATAATACACCAACTGCTTATTTTGACGCAATATTTAGTAAGAAACACATTGTAAAAAAAATGATGGAAGAAAACACGCGAGACATTGTACTAAGATTTCCCAACTTCCGGCCTCTCTTTGAAACAAGTATATTGGTGGACACCGGGACCAACGAAGAAAAACACCGCATTGCGATTGAAAATGGATACTATGCCCTGGCCGAGTATTTGTGCCAGAGTGCCGAGTATTTGTGCTAGGGTATTGTATAGACTTATAAATCAAAAATAAATAATTTTGATAATTTGTATTATTATTATATAAATGTATTTTGAGCTATTTTTTGTTGTATTTTTTGTTGTATTTTTGTTTATTTGTATTTATTATTACAGAAAAGTAAGAATTGAATGTTTTAAGCCAATAAATGAACCACAAACAAACCCATCAGTAAATATTATTGTCTCACGATATAATGAAGAATTGAATTGGACAACAAAGGACACATACAATAAATATAAATATATAGTTTACAATAAAGGCACAAATGAATATTTTGATAAAAAAAATGTATCTAAGATAGTGAATGTGCCAAATGTTGGACGTGAATCGCATACATATCTATATCATATTGTAAATAATTATGATAATTTGGCAGACATAAACGTTTTCCTACCTGGCTCAATCGATACAAATCACAAAGTCTTTAAAAAAAATAAGTTCGCAAAAAAACTTTTTACAAATATTGAAAAATATAATAATGCGGTTTTCTTGTCATTTGGAAATATAAAAAATAACAGTATTACAAAAGAGTTTCGCAATTTTAAAGTAGATGTGTATTCATCTACAACAACAATAAATCATAAACAAAACGCAGAATATACAATTAGAAAGAGTGAACATAGACCATTTCAAACATGGTTTAGATATAATATTGGTTTGGTCAAAGTTCCATATGTAATACATTATGGTATTTTTTCAGTAAACAAAAAAGATATTCTTCAAAAACCCAAATCATATTATGAAAAATTACTAAAACTCGTATCAGACCATTCAAATCCAGAGGATGGTCATTATTTTGAAAAGAGCTGGGGTGCGGTATTCTATCCATTTAATAATACACATGTAATAATCGACCCGGATATAATTGACCCATTTAAGGGTACATATAATAAGTAATTTATGATAAATCAATAAGAGATAATACAAATACGTAAGCTTTGCTTATGCCCCATTAAGGAGGGATTAAAAGGGCATAATGGGAGCTGAATACCGTAGGTTTCCATTAAGGAGGGATTAAAAGGGAACCTTGGTTCCCTTTATTAGACCGTCGGCACAAACTCCCAGTCTAACGATTCACACACCTTCTTCCACACCATATCCTGTTCCAACTGTTTCTCCCGGTCCTTCATCATTGGAATATACGGCAAGTACTGCGTCTGGTCAAGCAGCACACACAACTGGAACAGCGTATAAGTACAGTTGAAGAAATTGGTCCTATGTGCCGGGCAATGGACCGCCCACGGCTCCTGAATCTCGATGAACAAAATACATAACGTGTCTTGAAGCTCGTCGCTCATTACTGGCGGTTTGATACCCAAAATCGAATTAATATACTGAATGTGCTCAAAATACCGATTGAATCCCAGCTTCTTCAGTATTTCGCGCATCTTTTCATAATTAATTTCCGTTGTCAAGTCCTGGATGCGCTCCTTCTTAATGCGCCCGCGAATAGCCTCTATCACGTGCGCCGGGATTTGCGTTGTCTCTTTCGCCTGAAACTGCGACAATATTTCCTTAAAATGGTTCAAGCGCACATACGCATTGTAGGTGACCTCGTTCGGCGGTTCTTTATAGATCGGCTTCTCATTATCCACGATGTATTGTACGTAGACCCCACATTTCGTATTATTACAGATGAGAATCCCTTCTTCATCTTGGGGGATAAGTTCACCGGTTCGGCAGCTCTGACATACATCCGTATTCACATTATAATCGCTTGTATTACAATAGTCGCGATTGACATTTTTCCAGTAGTTATGATATTTCTGTCGGGATGCCTGGCTAAGCGCGGTTGATGCCTCTTCTGGCGTCTGTTTTACTTTAAAAAAAGAGTTTAACACGTTTTTCCCGCTACTCTCTCCCGTAGAAATCTTCTTTTTTTCCTCGAAATAATTGAATATATAGGGGACATTTTCAAGTAAATACTTGTTTTTGAGAGACTTCATTTTTTTTAATTGGTCGCCAATATCGCGTACTCGGTCAAAAATCTCCATACGTGTGTCAATATCATCGTCGGAGAGCTCAGTTAACCGCGAACGGAGTTCGGCGCGTTCAGCCTCTAGCTGTGGTATTTGCGTGGTTTCAACGGAATGAAAGTTGTCCAACAGTTGACAGTGTTTTTCATCGATAGTTATGTTGGATGGCAATGATTTTTTTTTCTTAATGCTATGATTAGGCATTCGTCTTTTATATTTAGATGAATATTTATTTATATAGTTATGGGGGCTTAAATACTTCTTTGGATCGAATACTTCTTTGGATCGAATACTTCTTTGGATCGAATACTTCTTTGGATCGAATACTTCTTTGGATCGAATACTTCTTTGGATCGAATACTTCTTTAGGTCGAATACTTCTTTAGGTCGAATACTTCTTTAGGTCGCAATGAAGACATTTATAAGCCATAATATATTTATACATAATATAATGTCATTGGCAGCTACGTTACGAAAAACCGCATCCAAAGTAGGAACATTCGCAAATAATCTGGTTCCATCTGGCTCATCATTTGACACTTTAAACAACAAGTGGATCCTCTATTTTGTTCTTTTTGTCAGCGTTGTTGATTTATTCAATTTTTACAAAATTGGTGACGTCACAGCCATCGCAATTTTTATTATTGTCGGATTCTTAACAACATATTTTAGCAAGAATATGCTAGTAATACTGGTTATTTCTATTGCTGTTACACATATTGCAAGGTATGGAAATGCCTCTCTTGAGGGCATGGATAGCAAAGAAGAAGAAGAAGAGGAAGGTATGGAAAACAAAGAGGAGGAAGAACTAGATGAAGGTATGGAAAACAAAGATGAGGAAGAACTAGATGAAGGTATGGAAAACAAAGAGGAGGAGGAAGTAGATGAAGGATTACAGAATAAAAAATCTGCTCCTGATAGTTTGACCAAAATAACCAAGTCTCTTGATGAAATTAAAAAAGTTCATCCTGATGAAATCGCAGGACAGACACATACCCTTATTGAGCAAACCAAGAAGGTTCAAGAAAATATGGCACTATTAGAACCGTATTTGAAGCAAGCTGCTGACGCAACTAAGCCATTGAAGGCGGAGGGGTTCTGTGATTATGCTTCTGCGTACAAGAAATAAAGGATGTTCTCATCCTCTCTCGTTATTATATTATTCGAGCTATAATATAATATACTAGCACAATGGAAGAAACCTTGCTGGTCATAATATCACTATTTGCAATAATAATTTTAACACTCATGTACGAACCACCTCCAATAAGAGAAGGTTTAGACATTGGCAAAGAAATGAGAAAAACATTTGAAAAACCCATCAAAGAGGTCAAAAAGGCAACCGAAAAACAGTTCAACAAAGCCAAGAAGGCGACCACCAAAGAGTTCAACAAAGCCAAGAAAGAAACCACCAAAGGTCTCAATGTTGTCAAGAAAGAAACCACCAAAGGACTCAATGTTGTCAAGAAAGGTGCTGAAAAGCTTGGTAAAGATATTACAAAAGGATTCGACGATATCTTTAGCGAGGTCACAAATATTTTTAATTATATTATGTGTGGATTCAACAAAGTTAAATCACTTCCAGACTGTTTTTTCTGGTATTTTCTAGATATGGTTTACGGAATATTTTACTTATTCTACGCAATGTTGGCAAGCGTCATTCCGCCTCTCAAAGATGGTGCCAAGATGTTGGGAAAGGGAATTAAAATGGCGGATGAGCTAGTACATGATATCACCGGGGTACATTTCAATCGATATCCAAAAGATGTTATGAACAAATGTTATTTATGTAAAGTCCCCAAAAAGAAGAAACGAAAGAAATAAAGCCAATGTAGCGACTAATAAAATGACACGAAAATTGTGTCATTTATGAGTGGGTTAAGTACCCATTTAGGGTACAATTGTTTTGCTTTGCAAAACTTAAACACAGAAGAGAAAATGAGATTTGTCTCATTTTTCTTTTCGGTCGGTGTAATATCAGTAATTACTATAATGGCAAAGAAATGTTTACCCGGTGTGATTTGTATTGAAAACATGACACTGTTTTTGCTAGTTTTTATCGCAGTAGTACTCGTATATATATTTCACAAAAATGTTGTGGAAAAGCCGGTAACTAGTGAAAAGCCGGGTCCTACCATTGTTGTATTGGACAAATATTTAGGCGAAAGTCGTAATAACGTCCTTTCACCGCCAGAGAATCATATGTTTGAACCGGATTTAGTTGGAACTTTTCCTGAGGTACGACCTGAGGTACGACCTGAGGTACATGTGCGCCCTAATATCAACATTGCCACTCGCGGAACAAACCAAAATTATAGCCAGATTGGAATCTTGACTCGCCCTGGTCTAAATACGGAAACACTGATACTGCCTCTCATGGGTCGTCGTCTTGATTCTGGTCGCAACAAGATGCAATACTATACCATATCCAATACTGGCAATATGAACACCAAGCTACCAGTGAGTAAAGATGGTCGCAGTTGTACGGGTGAATATGGATGCGATGAAATATTCAATGGTGATACAGTTTATGTCGAAGGATATGCTGACACATTTAAGGCAACAATTTATGAGAATAGCAGATACAATTATATTCCGAGCATAATGTAATATTATGGCTGAAATACTTTCATTTGTTTTGGCATCATTGAATAAAAAAGATGACCTTAAAGATAAGTTGTTTTATGTGCCAGGTAATATATTTAATAGGTTAAAAAAAATACAAAAGCAATCATCAGATAAATCTGAGCAAATTAAAAATGATAAGCTGAAAAAAGAAAAAGAAATAGAAGAACATATTAAAGCCACAGGCAATTATTCGAATATGTTTTGTATTGTTGATGATAGTAAAAACATTGAATGTATCGATGAGCGCGTTACCGGTAATGCTAGCAATAAAGAATAATTTATTTTACACCATTGTTGAAGCGCAATCTTCAACCCATAAAATAACATAGCCTCTATTGTATTTTATACGAATCAAAAATATATACAAATAATATAAATATTGATGTCGAAGTGTATAGAATCAACTATTGATGTAAAGGTAAATACAGATTATGAGAAAGAAATTGCGGCAAATATAGCAATTTCGATTGGTGTAGGAATGCTAATTTTATTTTTAACAATTTGTGCTTTACATTATATTTCATCTTCAACTGCTATTTCATATGGTATCAGTTTTGAAAACAACACAAAACTTTTTGATTTTAAAGGTTATACGGCGTATGCAGTTGTAATGAGTATATTTTTTTTAATATCATTATCATGTTTGATTGGATATGGAAGCAGCATAAAATTTAATACAGAACTAACAAAAAAAACAGAGTTGGTTCTATCTTGGTTACCAGCCATAGGAATTATATTTCTACTAATGTCAGCTACCATGTTATGGTTCAAGGCATATGTATATACGAAATCAGTCTAGATTGTTTCATAATATTTTGTAAAATTATGAAAAGAGTGGAGTTACACTTTAGTGCACCTTTACATCATCATCGAAGCATTGTGAACATTCTCCGCAACTGGTTTATATTCACTCGACACGTAGGTAATCAGACTACTTTGTCCAATCGGCGCCATTTGAGCAACCATCTCCTCCTCCAATGTAGTAGGAATTACTGGGTTCATCTCTGCCAGATCGGCATCTTTCTTGGCCTGGGTAGGCACATATGTCATCATCGGCACACGGTTGTTCATGCGAGCACTGCGCCTGACCACCTCATACGCAACAAATAGTCCAATCACACCCAAAATAGGATTATAGTGCATAAATAAAAAGAGGGCGATAAGCAAAACACCGACCATACCAATCGGACTGTCAATGTAAGCGGCAATTTTTTCGGGCATTTCAATATCAGATGCCAAATAAATAATAAAAAGTACTAGAATGGCAATATCTACTTTTGTCATAGTTCGAACTTGTGATGATAGATCCATTGTAGTTATGTATATTATATAGTAGGTTTTTTTGAGCATAGTAATTTTGTAAATATATTAGAAACAAGATGACATAGTATAGTAGTATCTAGAATGAAATCCAATTATTTTACACAATCTGCGAGACCATACGCTCAACAATCGAATGTAAGTCAACCGAAGCAACCTTCCGCAAAAACACCGTCGCAATTGGTAAAGCCCCCTTTTGCAAAGCCACCATCCCAAAGGGAAAAGCCACCGTCCCAAAGGGAAAAGCCATCATCATTCTCAAAAAAAAAAGTTATTACCCAAGTAGAAATGCCTAAAACCGCAAATACATATCTTGGCCCCAAGGGCTACACCATCTACAAATCCGACCTAACTGATGCCCAAATCCAATATGTGAAAGATGCTCTCACCGTAAAGCCCGTGACTCCCGGCATAACACTTGCGGCAACAACCACTTTCCCTGCCTATCGTGAATCCCCACAGAAACTCTATGTGCCCCGGTGTTTCGGAATCGCCCATTTTGGACCTCCAAAATCAACCAAAATCCCATCCGGCGACGACATCGACGTGCCATTTGTCGGTACGCTCCGCGATTATCAGCAAGAGGTAGTGGAAGCATACGTGAAAGCCGTCGCCGACCCAGTCGCATGTAGCGGCGGGCTCGTGAATCTCCCCTGCGGATACGGCAAAACCACAGTTTCGCTAAATATCGTATCCACAATGAAAAAAAAGACCCTCATTATTGTCCACAAAGAATTCTTGCTCAATCAATGGGTCGAACGTATCCAGCAATATTTGCCAACGGCCCGCATCGGTCGCATCCAGGGCCAAATCATCGACGTAGATGGCAAAGACGTGGTCATTGGGATGCTTCAGAGCCTCTCAATGAAAGACTACGACGACGCAGTTTTTGCCTCATTCGGTCTCATTTTAATCGACGAAGTCCATCACATTGGTTCAGAAGTCTTCTCATGTGCGCTGTTTAAAATCGTCCCCCAATATACGCTCGGTCTCTCGGCAACAATGGATCGCAAAGATGGCACCACATTCGTGTTCAAAATGTTCCTAGGCGATATTGTCTACAAAATTGCGGAGAAAAAACAGCGCCATGTCCAGGTTCGCGCTATCCAGTTTCAAGGAGGCAACGCCGACCCCGCATTTTCCCGCGTGGAATACGATTTTCGTGGCAACCCCGCATATAGCACGATGATATCAAAGTTGTGTGAATATACGCCCAGGTCAGAGTTCATTATTCGCGTTATCCAAGATATGTTTGAGGAAAACGGAGAGCAACAAATCATGGTGATTGCTCATAACAAGAATGTGTTAAAATATATCCACGATGCCATAGAGGCGCGCGACATTGCCACAGTGGGATACTATGTTGGTGGGATGAAAGAGTCGGCACTCAAAGAGACAGAGAGTAAACAAGTAGTGATTGCGACCTACGCAATGGCGGCGGAGGCTCTAGATATCAAGACACTGTGTACGTTGATAATGGTGACACCAAAGACAGATATTGAGCAATCCGTGGGGCGAATCCTGCGTTCAGATCACGAAATGCCGGTAGTGGTGGATATTGTGGATAGTCATGAGCCGTTCCAGAAACAGTGGGCAAAACGCCGGGCGTTTTACAAGAAGGAGAATTACCGAATATACAAGGCCGCATCATCGGTATATGTGCCACCGATCAGTGATTCAATGCCTCCATGTTGGGATCTCGTATATGAGCCGAAAGTGAAGACAGCGTCGTCGGTTAAAGCAGAACAAGAAGAAGATGCTGTTGCTAAAGACGAAGACGACGATGAAGATGAAGACGAAGAAGACAAACCAACTGGCAACTGCCTAATTACATTGGATTTGGCCGAATAACCGGGTTTCTACGTTTCTGCGTCTTTCTAAGAAACATCTTGTTTCGCGTTCTGCCATATTTACAATATTGCCGCTGTGAAAACCCTTTCGGGTCTCGGCAATTGATACTTTTCTTGTATTTATTACTCCATTTTCGCCGCGTTTCCATTATTATATATTGTAAAATATATAATAAATAATATGGACCCATTACACAAACGATATTTGTTATTTTTGTTTGGGTGTATTGGTACGCGGTCATTATTTGCTCTCACTGCAAAAATGATAAGTCTGGAATACTTGCCGATTCTAGGTTATATAGCCATAGTCCCAATAATTGGGTTCCTCTATATATTCGCAACTGGTTCCAGAAAAACAGGATTTGAAATTGGCGGTGAAAAAATCTGGTGGAATTGGTTGAGACCGGTTCACGCATTCATGTATTCTTTATTTGCGTACAACGCTATATCTGGAAATAGGGACGCATGGCATTATCTTGCGGCCGATGTGGTTATTGGGATTGTTGCATTCTTGGTTCACCATTGGTATCATTTATTTCCGCATCAACCGGTTAACCAAATAGATAACAAGTAATCCTACGAGCCCCCATGCTATATAATTCTCAGCGGAGTGACAAAAAATCAATCATATATTGTACACATTTTCACTCGCAAGGGTTTGTCATCCCAAAACGCATTACTTATTCCACCGGAACAACATGTAGAACGCGGGTATTAGCACGAGTGTCCACGCAATATAATTTGTAGTAGAGTCGCATGAATAATTGACAATAGTTGCCCAACCAATTATCAAAATAATGGCCAAAATAAATATTTTCAGGCGAACCATGAGAGGCCTCTCTTTTTTGGGGAAAATCGAAATCAATACAACATCAATGGTCGCAAGAATTACAAATAATTGTGCTGGGTCGCAAAGGGTTGATAGGAAATCCATAATAATATATATTTGTTTGGTATATATTATTTGTTAGTTCTAAGAAGTGAAAATATATTTGAACGAATTAGTCTTGAATCCATTGAACGCGGAACTGGACGCGGCGGTGTATGCCCCAAAGTCCTCGACATAAACCCATTCGCCGATGGCTAAATCGGGTAGCATGGCGTTTTCACAAATGAGGTCAATGCTGTCGCATGTGGGTCCGAAAATTGTGCTCATATACTGCCCGCCGTCCCTCTCATTGAATGGCAAAATAGTTGGTACATTGTGGTCAAAATAAATACAATTGAATGAGCCGTATATACCGTCGTTCAAATAATAGATGATGCGCTTACCCGAAGGGTACGTAGGGCCAGAGGCATCCGCCTCATACGTAGGGCCAGAGGCATCCGCCTCATACGTAGGGTCCGAATACGTAGGGTCCAAAGGCGAAGCCGACTTATCCGATGCTTTACACGTAATGTCTGGTGCCGACGTCTCATACAGTATCTTCTTCCCAATGACATTCAGAACCAAAATATGCGACTTCTGGGCAAAATATCGCCCTGGTTCAGCAATAAACTGGACATCTGGCATATCTCCAAAAAAATCATGAATCCCGTCTCTTACACGCTTTGCAATGTCTTCAAATCGGATAGTCCTATCCACACCCGGAAACCCGCCCCCAATATCAATTGTATTAATATGAAACCCGATTTCTTGTGCTGTATTAGTGGCACTCCGACAATCCCGAATGGCCTCATAGAAATTCTCCGCGGATGAACATCCACTCCCTACATGAAAACTGAACCCCACAATATCCAGTTTCAGCGTCTTGGCTATCCTCAAAACCTCATCAACCTGCTCCAAACGACATCCAAACTTCTTGTTGAATTTACACAAACTCTTGCTGTCATCCACCGCCAACCGCAAAATTAATTTGGCATACGGGTGATACAATTTAATTTTGTAGAGCTCCTCTTCACAATCAAATGTCATCAAGTCCACGTCATTGGCTCGCGCATACCGGATTTGCGACGACATCTTACACGGATTTGCAAAAATGATTCGACTTGGGTCTGCCGTAATCTCAATAATCGTCTTGATTTCATTCTCTGATGCGCAATCAAAATTACATCCCAATGTCGCAAGTGCCTCTAATATAACTGGATTGGGATTACATTTCACGGCATAATGTGGCTTCACATTTGGCAAAAGCGCGGTCCATTTATTGTATGCCTTGGTGATTTCGCCCAAATCGATGATGAAGAAGGCGTGGTCGCTCTGGTTGTCCTCCAAGTAATCGTTAATTATGTCGTATGTTTCGTAATCACTGCCGTAGAATTTGACGTTGTTTTTCTGGAAAAAGGCGTTTCCTAGCAATTGGTCGGCTGCGCCGACGCGGTTATACTTTGCGGGTTGGTCCATATCAGGGATTCCACAAAAAATGCTTATATTGTTTTGCGCAAATAATAATGAGAATAATATAAATCCGAACATATTGAGAAAACTACTATGGCTAAAAAAATGCCCATTGTGATAAGAAAGTACTCGCGATACATTATTTTGTTGGCAAGACCGACATCAATATTTGTAGCCAATTCTAAATCCCGCGCCATAATGTGAATATGATGCCACCTCTATAAATTGTTTACTGTGGTTAATGTTAAGATTTGAAGCTAAACTGATGAGGTGCGTTCTGAACGATAGGTGCGTTCAAAACGATAGGTGCGTTCAAAACGATAGGTGCGTTCAAAACGATAGGTGCGTTCAAAACGATAGGTGCGTTCAAAACGATAGGTGCGTTTACACCTTTTAACTTGAATGCGCAAAGGTGTAAAAAATAGGTTAAGATACAACACTTTGAACCTCACGTCTGCAAATAGGACAATTGCTGTGACTTTTCAACAAAGATTCACAACAAGATTTGCACATACAAAGATGCCCACATGGGACAAGAATCTCGGTGGAGTTTTCAACCATACAAACAACACACTCGGTGATTTCATATATTTTAAGACTGGTCATATCCAGTTTTGTAACAATTTTCATATTTGTAGTTTTGATTTGATAGAATGCCTGTGTATTTGGACGTGAAACCAATATAATATCGTCGGGTCCAATTTCGTAAAAATACCCGTCTTGGCGAACATCTTTGGGAAATTTACAGTTTAAATTATTGTTGTAAACATTTGTATATACTTTGCCTTCGGTATCCGTGAAACTGAAGAATTTGATTCTTAATTTACTTTTTTCCTTTACACATTGAAGAGTGACCTTTGACATTTTATCATAATTTGCTATTATTTTTTTAAAAAATAAACGCGATCTTACACCCTACAAAAAAATGATACAATTTTCGTATCATTTTTATATATATGGGTGCGCTAGAAAAATTGTGAAAAATCAAGCATTTATGATTGATTTTTAAGTGTTGTTCGAGCGCACCCTATTGGTGCGCTCGAAAAATTGTTTACTGCGGAAACATCAGTTTCCGCGGTAAGGTGTTATTTGAAGATGAGCTCCCTGCCCTTATGGGCGGGGAGCTTATGTTCGAAAAATTGTTAAAAATCAAGCATTTATGATTGATTTTTAAGTGTTGTTTGATTCTTACCCCCATCGGGGTAAGAATCAAAAAATTGATTATTTTCAAACACTTAAACACAATTCCACAAAACAAACTATCTACATCTTTATCAAAATGGACATCACTAAACAAGACAAACTAACCAAGTTCGAATGGGAATCTATCGAACGCACCGTAACAGAAGACGAACAAAAAATCCTAAATCTCATTAGCGCCGGATACAAAGACGTGTCTCAGCGCTACAATGACAATCTCTCGCTTTTCAGCTACGCCAAAATGGAAAAAACGGCAACAATTGAAAACTACCTCTACACTAAGTTCTTCAAATCTGAAATTGATATACTCACCGCACTAATTCGCACAATATCTGGCGCACCTGCTTCGCTCACCGGATTCAAGGTTGACGAAATCAACATCAAAAAACTTAAATCCGCCGACCTTATTCGCCTAGAAAACATGAATACAACCATTGAAATCAATCGCGAAAACATGATTGAGTACGTCTATATCAAGTTTCTAACCAAAATGTTCCAGTTATTTGCGAAAGACGACACCGGCTACGCATTTTACCTCTATACACTCATCCAGTTGCGCAATATCAATGTCCCCAATCGAAACGGATTCATCATGGACTTCATCGACAAGAGCGTCGAGTTCATCAATAGCCGCACGGCTCTTCGCAGCATCATTGTCAACGCATGCGACTTCATCGAAAAGAATCCCAACCTTTTCAAATACGGAGATATCACATTGTACGATCACCAAAAACGCCTCTATACATTGTTCAAACATACCCACGAAAAAAACAAAGACCGTCGCGAAAAACAATCTAATTTGGTGTTGTACATTGCCCCCACGGGTACTGGTAAAACGCTTTCGCCAATCGGGTTAACAACCGACTTTCGCGTGATTTTCGTTTGCGCGGCAAGACACGTCGGTATGGCGCTCGCCAAATCCGCGATTTCTACTCAAAAATGCGTGGCATTTGCGTTCGGATGCGAGACAGCAAGTGATATTCGCCTCCATTATCTGGCAGCATCCGTCTACAAAATCAACAAGCGTTCTGGTGGAATCGGCAAAGTCGACAACAGCGTCGGCGATAAAGTCGAGATTATGATTTGCGATGCCAAGTCCTATTTAACGGCGATGCATTATATGTTGTCGTTCAATGATGCCAATCGCATCATAACCTATTGGGACGAACCCACAATTGGCATGGATTATGCGGAGCACCCTCTCCACGAAATCATCCATCGCAATTGGTCAGAAAACAAAATCCCCAATATGGTTCTTTCATCTGCGACTTTGCCTAAATACAACCAATTATTCCCAGTAATCACCGATTTTCGCACAAAGTTTCCGAATGTCTTGGTAACAACTATTGAAAGTCACGATTGTAATAAATCCATATCTCTACTAAATAAGTCGGGGTTCTGCGTATGCCCCCATCTCTTATTCCCCGAATATCGCGACCTGGTAGAATGCGTAGCCTATTGTAAAACAAACATGACACTTCTGAGATACTTTGACTTGGGCGAAGTTGTCCGATTCATATGTTATCTAGAGGCCCAAGGACTGGTGCCTCCAGATATCAGCGCCGATGTATATTTCAAACAAAGCATTTCGACAATCAAGATGAACAGCTTGAAGATGTATTATTTGGATATAATGGAAACCATTGATATTGAAAAATGGCCGGAAATATACCAACACATGACTGCGACACTGCGACGCAAGTTCGAACGGCTGCCACCGACCATACGTAAATCCTCGAGTATGTCCGGTAGAAACCATCATAGCTCAGGAAAACCGTTGGCACGCAGCACCAGCGTAAATGGCATGGAGGATACCACCGAGCTCAATTATGTGGAAAAGGCAAAAGCAGCGTCGCTCAATTCGGGCGGGATATTGTTAACAACGGCCGACGCACACACGCTTACCGACGGCCCCACAATCTATTTGACGGAAAACATAAAGACAATCAGCAACTTTTATATTCAGCAGTCCAATATCCCGAAGAAAGTGTTCGATGTCATCATTGAAAAAATAGAAAAAAACAACGCAATAATAACACAAATAACCAAATTAGAGGCGGCATTGGAAGACGTTCTTGGCGCCGAAATCAAAAAGGAAAAGAAAATGTCAAGCGAAGAAATCACTTGTCCTGAAGCGCGTAAAATCACCCAACAAATTGATGATTTGAAAACGAATATCAAATCGATTGTATTGGAGTCCGTATATGTACCAAACACGACATTTCATCAGCAAATCTGGACAGATGTAGTGGTAGATTCCGCGTTTGTTCCCTCGATTGATCAAGACACAATAAAACAAATCATGGAACTGGTAATCGACGACAGACTCAAGGTGTTATTGTTGCTCGGCATCGGGTCATTTGAAATCCAGGAAAACACGGCATACACGGAAATTGTCAAACGCTTGGCAAACAACAAGCAGTTGTTGATGATTATTGCGTCGTCCGATTATATTTATGGAACAAACTACCAATTTTGCCATGAATTAATTGGTAAAGACTTGACGAATATGTCGCAACAAAAGACGATACAGGCGCTAGGTCGTGTTGGACGAAACAATATTCAGCAAGAATACACGGCAAGGTTTCGAGAAGACGCAATTATTATGAATCTGTTCAAACAACAAGAGCACAATATTGAGGCAGATATGATGTGCCATTTGTTGAAGACGGATGATGATAATGACGAATAGTGTATATAAACTTGTAATAACTTATATAAACTCGGTTTTTTGTGAGTCGCACAAACACAATGTAATTGACGGTTAGTGAGTGTTGATAAATAGTTCCCGCCCCGATTCAATCTCTCTAAAGTCACGGTCTACCTGTTTCGGCAATTCAAATGGCACAGCCAATGTGCTAATATCTTCGCAATATTTCAAATATCCAACCGACTCATTAAATACATTCGGCACAGCATAATTCAAAACAAGTTTATTTAGTCGTTCTACCTGGGCGGTTATGCCGGTAGGATAATGCTGGGCATATTGTAAATAAATACTGCGCATAACAATCTTGAGCGTATCCGGCTTTTGTGGCATCACCGTGAATTGTTGCTTGGACATCTCATAAACACCGGCACGAATACCATTCTGGATAATCTGCATATTTTCAGCGGAAAAATACACTTGCGCCAAGACATTGTCTTCCCATTCGCCCGTAAGTGCTCCGCGGTATTCAATTGCCTTGTTTTTGATGGCGACCTTTTCCGCCATTTGAAACTGGATGGCGGGGTCGGGTTGAGATACCAAGTTGACACGACCATTATATCTTGCTAAATCCAGTATTTTTCTATTGTAAGCATTTTTCATTTCATCAGATATCATCGAGCCTCTCTTTTAAAATACAACCAGACATTTTTATGGGATATATATATAATGTTTGAAATCGACAGTTTTTATTTAATTATCTTATCAGTGGCGGTATTCATATTGATTCTAGCACTGGGATTTAGTGGATGGATGTTGTCAAAACAGAATGACCAAATTAATTTTCCCAATATAACCACAACATGCCCCGACTTTTGGACAATAGACGAAACAGGAAATTGTGTTCAACCCAATGCAGCAGACAAATTTAATTATGGTTCATCAAACATATTATCAAATTATGTAAAACTAGGAACATCAGGCACCCCTGGCCCCGTCCCTGGAAAAACTGATACAGCATCATTTGATTCAAAAAACGCCGCGTGGGGTTCTGGTAAA
>Ga0192647_100463_pt1 | contig 28482 bp, 22 predicted proteins | sample LauGreFa1BDMLBSN_2_FD_133046 | JGI IMG/M metagenome (GOLD analysis project Ga0192647, IMG submission 133046) | Freshwater lake microbial communities from Lake Michigan, USA - Fa13.BD.MLB.SN - reassembly | ecosystem: Environmental > Aquatic > Freshwater > Lake | place: Lake Michigan, USA... | reverse complement strand
GATGCTGGACTCGGCACCGTCAAGTTGACGCCCGCCATGGTTGGACACGATCAGTGCGTCAGCGCCACTCTCTACGGCGAGTCGTGCGTCCTCTGCATCTTGGATACCTTTCAAAATGAGTTTGCCGCCCCAGCGTTTTTTCACCCATTCCACATCGTTCCAATTGAGTGTCGGATCAAACTGGCCATTGGTCCATTCGCCCAATGAACTCATGTCGTCGATGCCTTGCACATGCCCAAAAATATTGCCAAATTTTCGGCGTGGTGTACCCAGCATATTCAGGCACCAGCGAGGCTTGGTGGCCAAGTCCAATAAATTGAGCAAGGTGGGTTTGGGCGGTGCAGACAAGCCGTTTTTCAAATCACGGTGGCGTTGTCCCAGAATTTGCAAATCCAGCGTCAACACCAATGCCGAGCATTGCGCGGCTTTGGCGCGGTCAATCAAACGTTCGATGAATGAACGGTCGCGCATCACATACAACTGAAACCAAAAGCCGGGCCCTACATGTTGCGCCACATCTTCGATCGAGCAAATGCTCATGGTCGACAAGGTGAATGGGATGCCAAATTTTTTGGCGGCTCGTGCAGCCAAAATTTCGCCGTCAGCGTGTTGCATGCCCGTCATGCCAGTGGGTGCAATCGCCACGGGCATGCTGACGTTTTGACCGATCATGGTGCTGGCAGTGCTGCGACCTTCCATGTTGATGGCCACGCGTTGGCGCAATTTGATTTTTTGAAAATCGTCTTCGTTCGCCCGGTATGTACTTTGTGTGTAGCTGCCTGAGTCTGCGTACTCATAAAACATTTTTGGCACACGTTTTTTGGCCAGCTGTTTCAGGTCGTCGATATGGGTGATCACGGTCATCAAAAACTCTCCTGTTCAATCACCCGATGTTAGCGCCCTCGGTGTGGAGCAAGCGGTGGGCTTGGCCGAGGCAAAACCAATCGTCAGGGAGGCAGTGCAGCATGCTGCCACCCTGTGAAGCTCAGGCCCAAATCACCATTTTGCTGTCGCTGTACCATTTTTCGACATCATGCTGCACCACAAATTCGATGCGGCTGCGTTTGATTTTCATGGTGGGGGTGAGGCAACCGTTTTCGATCGACCAAGCTTCTTTCGCAACCACGAGCATTTTGAGTTGTTCATAGTCAGCTGTTTGTTGGTTGACTTTTTGCAGCAAATCATTCAGTTCGGTCTCGACTTGCTGGCGCACATCGCTTTTGTGCAATTGCGGGCGCAGATGTTCGGCCAACACCACCATGGCGTAGGCTTTGTCAAAGCCGCTGCCAGACACCATGGACAACTCGACCATGGGGTGCGCGTTCAATCGGTTTTCGATCGGTGCGGGCGCCACGTATTTGCCTTTGCTGGTTTTGAATTGTTCTTTCAAACGTCCAGTGATTTTCAATTGACCGTCAGGCGTGCGAGAACCCAAGTCGCCGGTTTTGAAAAACCCATCGCTGGTGAAACTTTGTTCGTCCAAATCGGGCCGCTTGTAGTAACCCACCATTTGACCCGGTGACTTGATCAAGACTTCGCCCTCAGGGCTGATACGCACTTGCACCCCAGGGTAGGGTGGCCCGACCGTGCCAGGATCGTTTTTGTCTTGGGTTTGGCTGTGGGAATACGCAAAGTCTTCGGTCATGGCGTAGCCCTCCACCAAGTTCAGTCCCAGACGCCTGTACCAGCGGATCAAATCGGGTGGTAATGGCGCAGAACCGCTGCCTGCGAGTTCGACATGGTCCAGCCCCAAACCCGCCAGCACCTTTTTTCTCACGATATTGCCAAGCACTGGAATCATCAGCAGTGTATTTAATTTCTTCGCGGGCATCTTGGCAAACACCCCTTGCTGAAACTTCAGCCACAACCGTGGGACAGAAATGAATATGGTGGGTCTGGCGCGTTGTAAGTCTTGAATGAATGTGTCCAAGGATTCTGCAAAAAACACTTGCAAGCGACCGTGGGTGAATGCAGCCGATTCGACAAAAGCCCTCTCAAATACATGTGCCAACGGCAAGTACGACAACATACGGTGCGTGCGGTCACTGCCCAAGTTGTGGTTCATTTGACCAATGATGCCGTTGGCCGCAGCCGTGATGCGGCCAAAGCAATGCATGGCGCCTTTGGGTTGGCCAGTGGAGCCAGAGGTGTAGATGATCATGGCCAGGTCGTTTGCATCGCGGGTCGGGTTGCCCGTGATGCCCACGGTGTTGGCGACGATGTCGTTCCATTTGTCAAATGCAGTGTCGGGCGACAGCGGAAAAGCAATACAGGGAAGTTGGGCCGGCACACCTTGTGATTGTTTGTGCCATTCATCAAGTTTGCCGACAAACAGCAAACTGGCTTCTGAATGTTCCAGCACAAATTTGACGGTGTCTGCTTGTTCGGTTGGAAAGATGGCAACCGTGGTGTAGCCTGCCATCCAGATGGCGAGTTCGGCCATGAAGAAATGCGCACAATTTTTCGAAAGAATGGCGATTTTTGCCGAGCGTGGCAATCCTCGCGATTGCAAATGCGCCGCCATGCGCCTGGCTTGGTCCAAGGTTTGCGCCCATGTGTAATTGACCACCTGTCCGTTGCCCACAGGTTGGGTCATGAAGATTTCATCGGCATGGTTTTTTTCATGCGCGTAAATTTTTTCAAGAATCAGGACATCAGAGTTGTTCATGCTGTGCTCTTTCGGTGGAGGTGTCGGGGGTTGGGTGTGACAGCCTGTTTTTGTGGTTCCATCATACGCATACAAAAGGTTTGGTTGAGCCCATGTGACAAGCGGCTTATGGGCTGCGGACAAAGTGTTTATCATGCATCACATAGGTATTTTTTGGCGTTTGTTTCAATCTGTGAAATTCCACATTCACCATGTGGTACTTTGGGCATGTTTTTTTTTCGGCGTCGCAAGCGCATGCTGGCAACTATTTTTTGGGTGACATGACCTGTCCGTGAATCGGTTAAGAAAAAAACCTGCGCACGGTTTTGTCATGGGTTTATGGAGGTTATGGCGACAGTTGGACAGTAGAAAGCGCAGGAGATGCCATGCGTATCGATTGCGAGACTGGGCGCTAGGCTTGGGTGGTTTTTCCTTGAAGGAGCGAGTGGTATGAAGCGCGTTATTTTGTTGTTCTTGTTGGCGGTCTCGTCATGGGCGCAAGCCGATTGGACATTGGTGTTGAAGAATCCAGAATTCGGAGAAAACTACTACGTGGATTTGCGAACACTCGAAGAAGTAGAGGGCGTGATGCAAATCACCACGATGCAAGATTTCCCCACCAACAAAAAAGAAGCTTGCCAAGGCGAGACCTGCGCATTTGTCAGCAGCTCACGCATTTCCGTTCGTCACATTGAATGCAATGCGGGGCGTCAGCGGCAAATTCAGTTCACCGATTTCGATGGACAAATGGGCACGGGTAATGTCACCCAAGCGGCGGCATCGAGAGATCCTAAAAAACGTTATTTCCGCTGGTACTACCCCGCACCCGGGTCTTTTTTCGAGGTGCTGATCAAACAAGTTTGCACCCGTTAAGGCTGCATGTGTGCAATCTTAGAACTGGTTCAGGGTCCGGGTTGTAATTTATACACTTTGCCGGAGTCGCCAAACGGCCCCATGCCTTCGTGCGTCAGCACATATATTTCGCCGCTGCGGTCTTGTGCCAAGCTGATGATGCGGCTTTCTATTTGAACCACCTTGTCTAATGGCCAAGGGGTTTGCTTTTCGGCAGTGGGGGTGGCCACAAACAACTGCCCAGAGGCTTGTTTGAAGGACGCGCTCCAGTCAGCCACCACCAACTTGCCTTGCAGTGAGGGGATTTTTTTGCCACGGTACATGCGTGCACCCGTGATGGCAGTGCCCACGCCTTTGACACCGAGTGTGGAGTCAGGGTGGTTGGTTTGCATGTTGGCGTACTCCACCACCGGCATCTCCAGTGGTTCACCTTCGCTGCCTTTGGAGTTGCAATCCTTGGGTGGCTGTCGGGGCTTTAAGCGGTCTACGCAATGTGTGGCCTCCATGAGAGGCCAGCCGAAATTACCCGGCCCCGTGACTTTGTAAGCCGCTTCCCACAGCGTCTCGGCGATGGCGGTGACATACAGGTCGCCGCTGCCGTTGCTGTCGAACGCAATTCGGTAGGGATTGCGAAATCCCCACGCCCAAATTTCGGGGCGCCCTTGTGAGGCATTCAGTGGGTTGCCTGCGGGAATCGCGTAGCCGGGAAAGCCACGGTCAACATCGATGCGCAAAATCTTGCCATACAAGCTGTGGCGGTCTTGCGCCAGCGCGTCCCACAACAAACCCTCGGCAGGCACATTGAAGGCTTCCCAAACCACCCATTTGCCTATGCCGTGTGACGCGCCGCTGTCGCCCATGCCGATGTAGAGCATGCCGTCGGGGCCAAACGCCATGGCGCCACCGTTGTGTTTGCGGCTGGGCCAGTCCAAGGCCAGCAATACTCTTTCAGTTTGTAGGTCAACACTGACAGTGTTACCTGTCTTGGCGGTGAATTCGGAGATACGACGGGTGTAGTTCCAGTTTTGCGGCGCGGCGTCACGCAAGGGTGCAGAATAGCTGACAAAAAACCGCCCGTTCTTGGCAAATTGAGGATGCAGGGCAAAACCCAATAAACCGCGTTCTTCAAAATCGTTCGCCACGGGCAACATGCGACTGCGCAAATCCATGACCGGCGCTGGCTGCACACTGCCATCGGCGCCCATCAATTTGACCAAGCCGTCTTGCTGAACCACCAAAAACCGACCGCTGGCATCAGGCAGTTCTTCCAAGTGGATTGGGGCGGTCAAACCACTGGCAAGTAACTTCAATTCCAGTTTTTGGGCGTGGACCTGGGGCACCAGCCACAAAAAACTGCTGAGAAGGCCGACCAGGCCGATCCGAGTCCATTGGGACAGCGATTTGCATTTGACCATGCGAGGGGAAAATAGGGCAAAACTGGGCATAAATATTGGCAATTGATTTCCCCTGGCATGGGGAGTGGAATCTTGTGCGCCCCAACGGGCCGACCGCGAAAAGCTGATAAAACCTGAGTATAGTTTCGAAAAAACCTACTTTTCCTTTTCACCAGGTGGTCATATGTCGCGGATGAACTCAACTTTTGTGTCCTTGTTGTGTGTGATGTCATCTGCCTTGCCAGTGCATGCTGCTGACTTGGACAACACCGAACGCATTTACCAAGCTTCGTTTGGCGTCATCACGGCCTTCGGTTTGAAAAAGCAAATCGATGCCGATCCGAATTGCCAAGGCAAATCTTTTGCGGGCTTCGACCTGAACCAGTTTCTCGATGCCATCCCCAAAGATTTTTTAACCAAGCCCGGTCAGCGCCAAGGCATCGCCAACCAGTTCAGCGACTATTTTGAACAACTGGACCAGATCCAGTTGCCGTCTGGCAAAAAAATTGCACAACATTACCAAGACATCAAGCAATCACCTGATGTGGTGCAATTTCAGCAAAACGCTGGAGGGGATGCTTCTGCCTACTGTAAAAAAATCTACGACATGTCGGGCGACATTTTTCAGCAACAAATCGACAGCATCAAGCAATTGATCGTCAAAAAATAAAACGACGGTTTTTGCAGCTCAGCTTCGTCGGCTGAGCGTGATGGCTTTTTCAGGGCAAGCCGCCACACACAAACCGCATGCTTTGCAAGCATCCACATGGGGTGCATAGGCCATTCGCATGCCATGTACGCGCACTTTGAGTTTGTTCATAAAACCCAGCGAGGCGTAGTCTGCGTCGTCGATGCGGCGCACCTCAAACACCGATTCGGGGCAAACCCGTTCGCAGTCGCCTTTGCCCTCGCAACGTTTCATGTTGATCACAGGCTCGAACAAGCCCGGTAATTGTTTGCATTCGCTGCTGGAGCGTTCAAGCGTGTCGGTGGTCATTCGTAAGAGGCACTTTCAAAATCAGACCAAGGAATGCGGGCCGGCTCGGGTTGCCATGTTTTGGCGTTGACGGCGGCGCGAACCTCGGGGTCACACAAATGGGGGTGGCTGAGACAAACCTTGGCAATCGCTTGCAACTCTGGTTCCCTGGCTTTGCCCGCCAAAGCCTGCAACACCACTGCAACGCCTTCGCGGGTGGCGCATGGCACGGCGCCGCGCCAGATTTCAGGGGCAATGAAACGGTCGGCTGCCCAACGCTCTTGCACGAGTTTGATGAGCATGGTGGATAAATCGGTGTTGTAGCGTTGGTCAACCCCTTGGATTTGCCAAATCGAGGAATCTAAAAAAAACGCTTTGACGATCATTTGGTTCCAAGCGGCTTCGTCAAAAAATTCGAGCGGATAAGGATTTCGGTGTGCCATGGCTTCGTACACCGGACGCATGGTGGAACGAATCGCTTCGCGGGCTTTGGGCTCCAGCGCTTGCGGTTGCGGAAACAAGGCGAAGCCACGAAAAATAGCCAGCAACTCGTTGATCTCAGAGGTATCGACCAGCAGCGACACTTGGTGGGCAAAGCTGGCATCGTCTGCTTGGTAAACCGCCAACGTGAAGACAATGCGGGCTGTTTGGTCAATGCTCCAGTCGCTCGGGTCCAAGCCCGGGCGCAATTGGTTTGCCGCCTGCAATTCCTCGGCAGAGGGCTTTAAATCTGCTTTGCCCAGTTTGCGCGGTGCCAACCCGAGCGCTTTGAACCAGCGCCCTTGTTCGGGTTGTTTTTGCAAGCTATGGAGCTCGGTATCAAACCATGCCAATGCATCGGCAGTCAAACGAAGTTGAAGCCAGCCCCGCAGCAGTGATATGGCAGACCCAATGGCCTCTGGGGATAAATGCTGGTGTTTGGGATACATGGCAAAACCTCAAGCGTTCATGTGCCGGGAATGAACTTTTGAAACAAACGGCACAACACATATGCCACTATACAAGCCGCTACCCAGGGCCAGCTGGCGCCAGCGACAGCGACTGCTGCGGCATCGACCAAGGCGCATGCCGCAATCAACTGCGCCACCGCGCGCGGTACATCACCGCCTTGGCGTCGCAACGCCAACAACCGCACGGCGTATAAATCAGCACTGGCCAGCAACAGCAAGGCCACCCACGCCATGGCGGGGAGATTGAAAAACACCATGAAAATCAGCAATGGCGCGGCCAAAATCGCCAGCGGCCAGAGACGGTCGATCCGGTCTAAGCTCTCTTGTTTGGCCGCGTAGGTCAAGCCGGCGATATGTGTGAATACCGCCAACATGCCCCACCACAGAGCTTGCGGTGTGTCTGGGGCAAATGTCCAAGCGGCCAGCAAATACACCAACGCCCGACAACTGCCCATGATCACCGGCGACCAGACATTGCCCTTGTGCCAAGCGTTGTACAAAAGAATAGCCAAGCTCAGTGCAACGCCTGCTTGCACCGCCAACATGCCGTAAGGTGCGACGATGTAAATACCTGCCATCAACATCGCGCATCCCATGGCAGACACGGCTTTGGCTGAAATTTGACCCGAGGGAATGGGACGGCTTGGGCGTTCACGCGCATCAATGTCTGCGTCAAATGCATCGTTCAAATACATGCCACCGGTGTAGAACAAGGTGATCGCGAGCATGACCCACAACAACTGTGGCAGGTCAGTGTGCAAGCCCGCCAAACAAGCGCCAGCAAGCACATTGGTCCAGACCGTGGGCAAGTTGGACACCCGACCGATTTTCAACAGCAACGTGAAACGTGGGGCAGGTGGGGTAGATGGATTCATGTGGTGAGTATCTGGTGAACGAATTGCAGTTCGCGGGCGATGGCCTGCGCTTTGCTATCGGTTTTGAGGGCGGCAGGCAACACATCCCAAGTATAGGTTTCGACCTCCAGATGCGAAGAGAAACCTTCGAGTTTGCAGCCTTGCAAGGTTTGCAAGAGTTGCGCCTGCGTCGTGGAAATAGCACCTGCATGTTCCAGAAAAACCGGTACATGGCAATGCACGCGCCACTCGCCGTTGGCTTGCCCGGCTTGATAAGCGGCCATGGCTTGGGGCAAGTCGAGAAAACGCGTGAGGTCTTGCGACTGCACCACAACTTGGTGCAAGTAAACCGCATCGTCGAACATGTGCAGGGCGGGCAACAAATCGGCTCGCATATCGGGTATGCGAACCGCACTGGACAACTGTATTTTGGGTATACAAATACCGACCGCGCGCAATTGCCGCATGGCTTGCAACGGATCTTCAAACGCGACCGCACTGTGGCAAACATCGAAGCACACGCCCAAATGGGTGCGCAATGCCGCCATGGCTTGTTCGTTGCTGCACGACAAAGTCTGTGCCAACTTCGACACCACGGCGGGACTGCGCATGTGATCCAAGATGAAATCTGCCGCCTCTTGCGTGGTTTCAAGATAGCAAGCAGGCTCGGGTTCGAGCGCCAGCGCGATCAGCTTGCCTTGTCGCTGTGCGCAATCGACCAAATGCACCACGCATTGCAGCAGATGGTCAAGAATGTTGTCCAAGGCGCCGGGCGCTTGCGCTGCGTCGCGAAAACCCACGGGCACGGTGGAGATGCTGCCATCCACGCCCTCGGGTAGCAAGGCGACCAATATGTCGATGCAAGCCAGCGTGTAGCGCAAGCGGTCGGGTGAGGTCCAATCGGGCAAATACACGTCTTGCTTGACTTGCGTGCCGTGGAATTGACCGTAAGGAAAAGCGTTGAGGGTGAACACATAGGCGTTCAAACCAAGTAATTGCTGTTGAAAAGCTTTGAGCGTGTGGCTGTCTTGCAGGCTGAAAGCCGCTTGGCCCGACAAACGCAAACCAATGCCCATGGGCGCACCCTGTGTGAGCGCATCCCGTATGGGTGGGACAAAAGTGTTTAGGCTGTCTCTGACTTCTTCCCAGCTCTCACCTGCGTGGATATTGGTGCAATAGGTGAGGTGGGGTTGGGCTTTGAGCCTGGAAAGATGCATTGCATTACTTGAGGTGTTTTAACCACGCAATGGATTCGGTCACCCATTGGTCGTTGATTTCATGCACTTCTATGCCTTTGCCAATCGCGCTGAGCAAGGTGATGGTCAACTCGCCGCCGAGGTGTTCTCTGAATTCGCGCAAGCCTTGTAGCACCGCCAGACGTCCGCTTTCATGGCGGGCTTCCAATTGGTCATTCCAAAGTTTGAAGCCCAAGGTGACCAACAGTTGATGAACCCGCATGTCTTCACCCGCAGGCAACAAGCCTGCCAGCACCGAGTAATGGGCATCCAGTGCAATGCCAATCGCCACTGCTTCTCCGTGGCTGAGAACATGCTGGTTGGTCATGCGCTCGAGCTTGTGTGCCACCCAATGGCCGTAATCGAGTGGACGCGCCGAGCCTGATTCAAAAGGATCGCCACCATGGGCGATTTGGTTCATGTGGATTTGTGCCGAGCGTTTGATCAGGTAGGACAGTGGCACGGTTTCAAACCGCGCCAACGCCAAGGCGTTGCTTTCCAGCCAGAGGAAAAATTCGCGGTCACGGATCAACGCAACTTTGACCGCCTCGGACATGCCGCAACGCTTTTCGCGAGCGGGCAGTGAATCGATGAACACACCGTCGTTGATCACCGCCCATGGGGGGGCAAATGTACCGACCAGGTTTTTCAGGCCCAGCCAGTTGACCGCGTTTTTCACGCCCACGCCACTGTCGTCCTGACCAAGAACAGTGGTGGGAAAGCGGATATGGCGCACGCTGCGGTGGAAGATGGCGGCGGCATAACCCACGGCATCCATGATGGCGCCACCACCGATGGCAATCGCAAACGAGTGACGGTCGATGGCTTTGTCTGACAGGATTTGCAGCAGGTTGGTGATGAAGTCAGGGTCGTTTTTACATTCCTCACCGCCTTGGAGCACCACGATGTCGCCCACCAAGTCGAGGAATTCGTTGTGCGCCGAAAAATACGCCTGGATTTGCCCTGCCAATTGCGGCAAAGCCTGTGCCACACCGCCGTCGATGAACACCGCGACACGGTGGCGCTTGCCGGGTTCACGGCGGCGCACCACATCCAGCAAATGCAGGTTGACCGGATCGAACGCATGCCGTGTGAACACCACCGGGTAGTCGTACTCCACGACAAAGCGTTGCATTTGCACACTGTCAACGATGGCACGGGTGTCGGCGCTGTCGGTTGGTGCCGGAAGACCCGCATCGAGTTTGCGTTGCTTGTTGGGATAGTGGTAGATGTTGTTCATAGGTACTCAACTCAAAAAATCAGGAAGCAGGGGTGGCGTTATAAGCGTCGCCAAAAATGTGTCTGAGCGCAATGTCTTTGATGTCAGTGGCCGCCACTTGGGCAGGCAACCATTGCGGTGTGTCGGTCATGACCAATGGACCGTCTTGCGGGTCGTCAGTGGGTCTGCCATGCGAGCCTTTGACCAAGGTGGCGTCCAGCGGTATGACATCCATCAGCATGCGGAAACCCAAGAATTTTTTCAGCAGTTTGCCGATGACGGTGAGCTTGGGAAATGCAATGGCTGGGTCGAGGAACAATTCCACGGGGTCGAAGCCGGCCTTGCGGTGGATTTCCACCGTGCGTGCGAAATCGGGGGCCAGCGCGTCGTCCAGCCAAAAATAGTAGGTGAACCAAGAGCGGGCGTCAGACATGACGACGAGTTCGCCACTGCGTTCATGTGCGATGCGGTGTGCCGCTTGCTCGGACTTGTCCCAGACCGATTCCACGCCAGCAATGCCTTGAAGCAACTGTTTGACTTGGGGCACCATGGCCGGGTCACGGATGTAAACATGGGCGATCTGATGGTCAGCCACCGCGAACACCGCCGAGGTGGTGGGGTCCAACATTTCGTGGCCGTCTTCCATGCGAATTTGCAACCAGCCTTCGCGGCGGAAGTGACGGTTCAAGTGGATGGGACGGTCCACAGGCGTGATGCCGTATTCGGACAACACCATGACTTTGCGGCCATGCTTTTGCGCAAAGTCGATCAAGTCGCCGACCACTTGGTCTACCTCTTGCAAGGATTTGGCCACTGCTGGATGCGACTCGTCCGGGCCATAGCGTTGCAAGTCGTAATCGAGATGCGGCAGGTAGACCAGCGTGAGGGTGGGGTCAAAGTCGGTGATGGCCAACTCGGAAGCTTTGGCGATCCAGCGGGTTGACGAGATATTGGTGTTGGGGCCCCAAAAATTGAACAGCGGAAATTTGCCCAAGCGGCTGCTGAGTTTTTCACGCCAATCGGTGGGGACCGTGAAGCAGTCTGGCAGTTTGCGACCGTCGGCTTTGTAGATGGGGCGCGGTGTCGCGCCGAAGTCGTGGTCTGACGCCATGTTGTACCACCAGAACATATTGGCGCAGGTGAATTGCGGATGGCGGGCTTTGCCAGCTTGCCAGATTTTTTCACCCTTGACCAAGCGGTTCGATTGCCGCCAAAACCAAATTTCATGCAGGTCGCGAAACAACCAACCGTTGGCCACGATGCCGGTTTGGTCTGGGGGCAGGCCGGTCATGAAACTGGCCTGCGCCGTGCAAGTGACAGCAGGCAATGTGGTGGTGAGTGGGCGCATGCCACCTTGTTTGGCAAACGCCGTCAAGCGGGGCGTGTGTGGCCCCAGATGACGAGGCGTCAAACCCACCACATTCAAAACGATCAAAGGCTGCATAAGACAAGAAACAGGATGGATGGGTGGCGTGTCAGCGGATCACGTTGGCGTCAACCGTGCGGGTGGTCACCTTGGGCTCTTGGCCGCGCAACACGGAATTGCCTTCGTACAAAGTACGTTGGTCAATCGCCTGAGGTTGCAGCCAATGGGATTCGTGCATTTCGCCATTCAGGCCATAAATGGCCAAGGCGTTTTTGTAAACCACTTGGTGAATCGTGTCAGCGGAGATACCCCGGTCAGCCATCAGGCGTGCAGTTTTGGGCACGGCGAGCGGGTCAGACACCCCCCAGTCGCAAGACGAATCCACAATGACACGCTCTGCACCGTACTGTTGAACCAAAGCGGCCAAACGCTCGTTACCCATTTTGGTGGACGGGTAAATGGTGAAAGCGCACCAGTAGCCTCGGTCGAGCACTTCGCGCACCGTTTCTTCGTTGTTGTGGTCAATCACACAACGGGCGGGATCGAAACCGTGTTCCTCCAAAACATCCATGGTGCGTTGTGTTCCGCGTGTTTTGTCGCGGTGCGGCGTGTGGATCATGATGGGCAGATCGAACTCTTTGGCGAGTTCGATTTGCGCACGAAACACTTTGTCTTCTTGCGGTGTTTGTTCGTCATAGCCAATTTCACCGACAGCCACCACGCCTTCTTTGGTGAGGTAGCGCGGCAAGACGGCTAACACTTCATCGGCCAGTGCGACATTGTTGGCTTCTTTGGGGTTCATGCCAATCGTGCAGTAGTGGCGAATGCCAAATTGACCCGCGCGAAAACGCTCAAAGCCGGTGATGGTGGAGAAATAGTCGATGAAGGTACCGACGTTGGTGCGCATTTGACCCAACCAAAAAGCGGGCTCAATGACGGCGACGATGCCGGCTTGCGCCATGGCTTCGTAGTCGTCGGTGGTGCGCGCTGTCATGTGCGCATGCGGGTCGATCATCATGCCCAAACCACCCGTGCGAATGGCGCGGAAATCTTTTTTGTTCAAGGCCAAGCGCTCGGCATCGTCCATGATTTTTTGCAGCATGCTGGGTGTGAATGTGCCACCGCAGCAAGGACATGACACCGATTTGCCACTGAACATTTCTTCCACCGAGGAAGCATGCGTGTCTTTGTCAGACGATGGGTGTGAAGGATGCGTTGTCATGAGAAATCTTCGTCAAGCGTCACTCCGCAGAGTGAAATAGCACTTTGAAATTATGGAAAAAAAACTATATCACTTCAGGGCTGAAAAAGGCATGGGGGAAGCCCTGCTTTGCGTCTGAAATCCCCTCTTGTCACCCTTGAAATTCGTGGTGAAACATTCGAATACTACATTTTGAAACGGTTTGTGTTTTTCAATCCGCTTGCCTGGCCCCTTGCGGACTTGTGCTCCCGCTTGTCGGCGAAAAAAAAAACCTGCTGGAGTCAGGAGCAGGTTTTCATGAAGAGGCATGCAGAACTTGGATGGCTTCAAGGTTCAAAGACTGAGCTCATGATGTAAGCCACAACACCTACGCGCTGTTTTTCATTGAAAACCGCTTTCCAGCCTGGCATTTTGCGAAACCCATTGGTGACGCGGTCGTAGACGAAATCCGGTTGATAGCTTGACGGTTTGAGCTTAGGTGCTTTACCGGGATACGCACTGTTGCCATGGCAATGGCGACACTGACCATCCCAAACCTGTTTGCCTGACTCTATGTAGCTAGGGTCTTGCATCACTTTGGTGGTCATGTCAGGCAAGGGTTCACTGGCAGCGGCTTCTTGTGCCCACGCTTGAGAAGTGAGACACAAAACGGCCAACAAAATTGAAACACACGCAGTCAACGGTGTGCGGCAGAAAAAAGTGGGGGATGTGTGCAAGGAATTCATGAAATTCAGTGTAATACAAAAAAAACTGCCGCCTGCTCAGCGCAGGCAGCAGTTTATCCTTCAAGGTCGCAAAAAGTTACTTGACAACAACTTTGTAGATGGTGTCTTGTGAACCGTTAGGGCCAGTGGTGATGGAAGTCAAAGCGTACACATCGCCATTGTTGTCCTGAGCAAAGCGCAGGATGTAAGGGTTTTTACCATTCGGTGTACCACCTTGGACGCTCACAGAAGCGACTTCCATGCTCCATTTGCCGTCGCTACCTTTGGTGCCGACGAAGATTTGGCCGTCATTTTCAGCGAAGCCTTTGCTCCAGTCGCCGAAGATGTACTTGCCTTGGGCGCCAGTGCCTTTACCGCGTGACACATAACCACCTGCGATAGAAATGCCTTTGCAGCCATTGGGAACGGCGGTGCAGTTGGCATATTCCATGATGGCGGGTGTGATGCCAGTTTTGTCGCAGTTGGCGGGATGGTTGTCAGGCTCTGCCCAGTTGAAGCAGCGCATCACACCTTCCACACGACGCCATCCGGCGTTTTGGCCTTTCTCAACAGCCTTGATGGCTTCCCAGCTGTTTTGCTGCACATCGCCGCAATACAGGGTAGAGCCGCCAGCCATGTCGAATGAGCATGCCCATGGGTTACGCCAGCCAGCAGACCATATTTCTGGCAACACGTCTTTCTTGCCCGCAAACGGGTTGTCTTTAGGAATGCCATAAGGCTTGCCGTCAGTACGTCCATCGACGTCGATGCGCAGGATTTTGCCCATCAGGGTCATCATGTCCTGGCCATTACCGATCAGAGGATTGTGGCCAATGCCCCAGTCGTTGGCGTAACCGCCATCACCGGAAGCAATGTAGAGCATTTTGTCAGGGCCAAAGCCGATCCAGTGACCGTTGTGGTTGAACTGGGGCCAACTGATAGAAGTCAGACGACGTGCAGAAGATATGTCCGCCATGTTTTTATCGCCTTTGGACACGGTGTACTCTTCGACCACGTTGCTGTGGTTGTACCAAAGCATTTGGCCCAAATCAGATTGGTAGTCCAAGTGGGCAGAGTAAGCCACATAGAACTTGCCATTGCTCTTGAAATTGGGGTGGAAAGCCAGACCCAACAGGCCACGCTCGTCAAAGTCTGCCATCAGTGGAACGATTTTGCTACGGATGTCGAGGAATGTTCCAGTGACCTTACCGTTTTCAAGAATCTTGATACGGCCGTTTTGCTCAGCGATGAACAGGCGGTTATCGCCTGGAGGTTGCACCATGGCAAGCGGTGTGTTGATGCCACTGACAACTTTTTCCAATGTGACGCTTGGGCCAGCATGTGCTGCTGAGCCAAATGCCATCAACGTTGTTGCCGCGATTGCTGCAACCAGTTTTAGTACGCGCATTATGGATCTCCTCTTATGAATGAAAAAACAACTTCTGATTGTTGCCGTCAAGTCACCCCTGTCGGGTCTTCCATGGCAGGCAGCCATCTTCCGTTGAAGGAATAGTAGAACTGTTTGCAGGCCGGTCTAATAGGTGTAAACACTATTAAGGGCAATCCCTTGAGGACAGTGGCTGTGCGACGGCCTAGCTTTCACCCACCGGCGGGACGGCTTTGTGCAATGTGCCAGCCACGACCCGGGCATTGCGGCTGAAACTGAAATAGGCCGATGCCCAGTCCATCAGCACGACCAAGCGGTTGCGAAATCCGATCAAAAAGTAAATGTGCGCCAGCAGCCAAAACCACCAAGCCCAGCGGCCCGAAAACCGCAACGGGCCCAATGGCGTGCTGAGATCCACGACAGCAGCGTTGTGCCCGATGGTGGCCAAGTTGCCGTAGTCGGCATATCGGAATGCACGCGTGGGTTTGCCTTCGATGCGGCTAAGGATGTTGTGGGCGGCCCAGCGGCCCATTTGTTTGGCACCCGGGGACACGCCCGGCACGGCGGAGGGGGATTTTCCGGGGGCATGGCTCATCGCCAGCGCCAGGTCACCGATGACGCTGATGGCGGGAAAACCCGGCACACTCAGGTCCGGGCTGACCATGAGCCGCCCGGCGCGATCGGTTTGGCAATCGGTGTGTTGTGCCAGCAATACCCCTAGTGGTGAAGCTGCAACACCGGCGGCCCACACCACACATTGGCTGGCAATTCGGTAATCGACCGTGCCCAGCACACCGGCAGGTGCGGGGCCACGCACTTCCAAACCGGTGGCGTCAATGCCGGTGACGATGGCATTCAAACGCACTTCAACACCTAGCTTTTCTAATTGCTCCAAGGCTTTTTGGCTGAGCGATTCGGGCATGGCTTGCAGCACCCTGGGGCCTCCTTCGATCAGCAAAATGCGGGCATCGTGCGGGTTGATGCGGCGAAATTCACCCACCAAGGTTTGTCTGGCAATTTCAGCGAACGCCCCGGCCATTTCAACGCCGGTCGGGCCTGCACCGATCACGCACAGCGTCAACCAGTGTTGGCGTTTTTCCGGGTCGGGTTCTTTCTCGGCGGATTCAAAGGCGAACAGCACCCGTCTGCGGATTTCAAAAGCGTCTTCCAGCGTTTTGAGGCCTGGGGCGAAAGCCGCCCATTCGTCGTGGCCGAAATAGCTGTGGGTGGCGCCTGCGGCCACGATCAAATGGTCGAACACCACGGTGGTGTCGTCCGATAAAAACACTTTTTTGTCGCTCGGTTGTATGTCCAGTACTTCGGCCAGCAAGGTCGTGAGGTTGGCTTGGTGTCTGAACAAACTTCGCGTGGGTGCCGCAATCGCGGGTGCGGCCAATCCAGCGGTCGCCACTTGGTAGAGCAAAGGCTGAAACAGGTGGTGGTTGGTTTTGTCAATCAGTGTGATGTCAACGTCGGCTTTGGCCAGCGACTTGGCGGCTTCGAGGCCACCGAATCCGCCGCCGATGATGACCACGTGGGGGCGCTTAGCGGGCATGGTTGGCAAGTCTTTGGCGGTGACGCGCGATTTGCGTTGCGACCTGTGACGGCGCAGTGCCGCCCAGGGTTTGGCGGGCATCCAAAGAACCTTTGAGGCTGAGCACCTCAAAAACATCTTGTGCGATGGCCGGGTGAAAAGCTTGCAATTGCGACAGCGGCAGTTGCGATAAATCCAAGCCACTGGCTTGCGCGGCTTTCACTGCGTGCGCGACAGTCTCGTGGGCGTCGCGAAACGGCAAGCCTTTTTTTACCAAGTAGTCGGCCAGATCGGTGGCGGTGGCGTAGCCCTTGCTGGCGGCTTCTTGCATGCGTTGCTTGTTGACTGTGAGACCGCCTTCTTTGGCGCCAGTCGTTGGGTGGGTTTGCCCACCGATCATTTCCGCAAAAATGCGCAACGTGTCTTTGAGTGTGTCCACCGTGTCGAACAGCGGTTCTTTGTCTTCTTGGTTGTCCTTGTTGTAAGCCAAGGGTTGGGCCTTCATCAAGGTGATCAGGCCCATCAAGTGGCCAACCACTCGCCCGGTCTTGCCGCGTGCCAGTTCCGGCACATCCGGGTTTTTTTTCTGCGGCATGATGGAAGAACCCGTGGTGAACCGGTCAGCGATTTGTATGAAGCCAAAGTTTTGGCTCATCCACACAATGAGTTCTTCAGACAACCGACTGATGTGCAACATGCACAGTGTGGCCGCCGAGGTGAACTCGATGGCGAAATCGCGGTCGCTGACCGCGTCCAAACTGTTTTGACAGACTTGGGCCACACCGTGGCTGTCGACCATGCCCAAGCGGCGCGCCACACGTTCGCGGTCTAACGGGTAAGTGGTGCCCGCCAAAGCGGCGGAACCCAGTGGCAGGCAATTGGTGCGCTCGCGCACTTGCGACAAACGCTGTTGGTCTCGCGCAAACATTTCGACATAGGCCAACAGGTGGTGCGCAAAGCTGACCGGTTGCGCCACTTGCAAATGGGTGAAGCCGGGCATGATGGTGTGGGTGTGTTGTTCGGCCACTTCCACCAAAGCCGATTGCAAAGCGCTGAGCAGCGCATCGATCGCGTCAATTTCACCGCGCAACCACAGGCGCACATCGGTGGCTACTTGGTCATTGCGACTGCGCCCGGTGTGCAGACGCTTGCCCGCGTCGCCGACCAATTGAGTCAACCGCGCTTCGATGTTCAGGTGAACGTCTTCCAGTTCCAGCTTCCACTCGAACTGGCCGCTTTCAATGTCAGCGGTGATGTGTGCCAGCCCCTTTTGAATATCGGCCCAATCTTGTGCGCTGATGATGCCTTGGGCATGGAGCATGTCGGCATGCGCCAGACTGGCTTCTATATCGGCGCGCCACAACCGCTGGTCGAAAAACACACTGGCGGTATAGCGTTGTACCAATTCGCTCATGGGCTCAGAGAACAGGGCGGACCAAGCCTGGGATTTGCGGTCTAGCGAGTTGGAAGAAGTCATGCGGGCATTTTAGGTGCGGGCCACCAAGGCGAGCCAACGCAGAGCTTCATAGGAAATAGGGTCAGCAAATGGCGCCTCGTCAAAGCTTGGGCAAATGATCGGCAAGTTTGTAAGCCTTTTGAAGGTGCGCCAATGCTAAATTCATGACACACCCTAGACAGGGGCAACTCAAGGGAGATATCGGTCATGTTGAAAATAGTTTTAGGGTTTGTCGTGTTTGCGGCTTTGTCCTTGTTTGTGATTTTCAAAGCAGGCGACAAAGTGGACATGGGCGGTGAAAAGCATGGTGCGGAAGCAGTGCATGTGCCTGAAGATTCCAAGCCTGTCGCCGCACCTGCATCAGCAGCTGATACGCCAACTGCGCCTGCCGCGCCTGCGGCCGCCCCGGCGCCGGCTGGCAAATAAGCCTTTGCCTCTCAAGGCCTCAGTTCAAAGGCCGTCTCTTGACCCAGCGAATCCGGTGTACTTGCTGAAGCGAAGTGTCAGCCGGTGTTGCGCAACCCCGCCGCGATGCCATTGATGGATAAATGGATGCCACGTTGCGCCCGTTCGTCGCTGGTGCCCGCGCGGTATCTGCGAATCAGTTCGACTTGCAAATGGTGCAAGGGATCGATGTAGGGAAAGCGGTGTTTGATCGACCTGGCCAAAGAAGCGTTGTTGGCCAAACGCTGTTTGTTGCCGGTGATCCATTGCAAGGCTTCTGAAGTGCGTTGCCATTCGGTTTCAATGGCTTTGAAGATTTTTTTTCGCAGCTTCGCGTCTTCCACCAATTCGGCATAGCGTGACGCCAGCGCCAAATCGGATTTCGCCATCACCATGTCCATGTTGGAGAGCAAAGTGCGGAAAAAGGGCCATTCTTTGTGCATGCGGCGCAGCATGGCCAATGCTTGTGCGCGAGACAGCGTGGGGTGGTCATCTAAAAATGCATGCACCGCAGAGCCAAAGCCCAACCAACCGGGCAAGGTCAAGCGGCACTGGCCCCAACTGAACCCCCAAGGAATGGCCCGCAGGTCTTCGATACGCTGCGACGGTTTGCGCGAGGCTGGACGCGAACCGATGTTCAAGCCAGCGATTTCACGCAACGGCGTGGCTTGAAAAAAATAGTCGCTGAACCCTGGTGTGTTGTAGACCAGTGAACGGTAAGCGTTCATGCTGTGCTGAGACAACTTTTCAGCCGCTTCGATGAAACTTCGCGGCGCACGCCGCTGGGCCGGCAGCAAGCTGGCTTCAAGCGTGGCGGCGACCAGCGTTTCCAGGTTGCGGCGTCCCAGCATCGGGTTGGCGTATTTGGAATTGATCACTTCGCCTTGTTCGGTCAAACGAATTTGACCGCGCACCGTGCCAGGGGGTTGCGCCAAGATCGCGTCAAAACTGGGGCCACCGCCTCGGCCTACCGTGCCGCCGCGACCGTGGAACAAACGCAAGGTGATGCCGTGCAATTCTTCCAAGGTGTTGAACACATCGACCAAGGCAATTTCCGCCTGGTAAAGAGACCAATTGCTGGTGAAGATACCGCCGTCTTTGTTGCTGTCTGAATAGCCGAGCATGATGTCTTGTTCGCTGCCACTGCGGGCCAGCAGCGCCGCTATACCGGGCAACGCAAAATAGTCGCGCATGATTTGCGGTGCATGTCGCAGGTCTTCGATGGTTTCGAACAACGGCACTGCAATCAATTCAGCTTTGGCGTCGCTGTTTTGGCTGCCTTGCAACAAGCCGGTTTCTTTTTGCAACAACAGCACCTCTAACAAATCGCTGACGGTTTCGGTGTGGCTGATGATGGCGTGGCGAATCGCGTCAGCGCCGTGTTGTTGGCGTATGCGTTTTGCGGTCTCAAAGATCGTCAATTCAGACACGGTGTGAGCGCTGTAACCGTGGCCGGGAATACGCAAGGGTCTGGGGTCGTTCAAGGCTTGCAACAAAACCGCTTGCCGTTTTGCTTCGTCTTGCTTCAAATATTGGGGTTCAATGCCAGCCGCTTTGAGCAATTCAGCCACCACCAATTCATGCTGGTCTGAACTTTGGCGCAAATCGATGGTTGCCAAGTGAAACCCGAACACCTGAACCGCGCGCATCAGCGGTCGCAATCGCGGCAAGGCCAAAGCTTGCGCATGTTGTTCGCTCAAAGATTGGTTGAGCACTTGTAAATCGTGCAGAAATGCATCGGCATTCGGGTAGGGGTGCTGCGGCGGCAATGCGTGGCGTGCGGCTTCTTTGCCGGTCAGGTGCAGCAGGCTGGCAGCCAATCGTGCATAGATGAATGTCAAACTGCGTCTGTAAGGTTCGTCTTGGCGGTGTGCATTGGTGTCTGGCGATGAATCGGCCAGCGCTTGCAATGCTTTAGGCACACCCACCAACATCGCAGAGGTGGACAACTCACCACCCAGCCAATGCACTTCAGTCAGGTAGTGGCGCAACACCACTTCGCATTGGCGCTTCATGGCCAAGTCAAGCGTGTCTGCATTGACATTCGGGTTGCCGTCACGGTCGCCACCCATCCATTGGCCCATGCGAAAGAACGAAGCAATCGGTTGCCCGCCCAATTCGTTTTCCAAATCGGCATACAGCTTGGGAATTTCTGCCAAAAAAGTCGATTCGTAATACCCCATGGCGTTTTCAATTTCGTCGGCCACGGTCAATTTGGTGAACCGCAGCAAGCGCGTTTGCCACAGTTGCAAAACGCGGGCGCGCACCAGGTGTTCGAGTTGCGCCAGTTGGCGAGCGCTGGTCGCGTCTTGGCCGCGAGAGACGATGTCATCGCGGGCTTGCAAGCATGCTGCGATGCCGCGTTCCGCATCCAAAATACTTTTGCGTTGCACCTCGGTCGGGTGCGCGGTCAGCACGGGGGAAATATAGGCATGTTCCAGCGCTTGGCGAATGGCTTTGGGGCTGACCCCAGCGGTTTTGAGTTTGCCCAAGGAAGATGCCAGACTGCCCGGGTGCACATCACCGGCGCGGTCATGTGCTTGTTGGCGGCGGATATGGTGTTGGTCTTCGGCCAAGTTGGCCAAATGGCTGAAATAGGTGAAGGCGCGAATGACACTCACGGCTTGGTCGCTGCTCAGTGAGGCCAACAGTTTTTTCAAAGCGGTTCCGGCTTGGGTGTCTGCATCGCGCCGAAAAGCCACCGACAAGCGGCGAATTTGTTCCACCAATGCAAACGCTTTGTCGCCTTCTTGCTCGCGGATGATGTCGCCTAATATGCGGCCAAGCCAACGGATGTCGTCGACCAACGGTCTTTCGTGACTGGATAAAGCGGGGGAGGAAAACTTGCGTGAGGTCGAACGTTGGGGCTTGGGAGTCATGTGAAAAATCTGCTGGTTATAGAGGGAAAACCACGAGATGCGTGCATGCTAGCATCGACCTGACCTATCAGTAGACGGCCTTTGGTCATTAGTTTTGAGCACACCACATCTCACGATTGCGACGCGCGAAAGCCGCTTGGCCTTATGGCAAGCGCACCATATGCAAGACCTGCTTCGTGCACGCGGTTGCCAAGTCGACATACTCGGCATGACCACCCAAGGCGACCAAATCCTTGACCGCTCACTCAGCAAAGTTGGCGGCAAAGGTTTGTTTGTCAAAGAACTCGAAGTGGCCCTGGAAGAAGGGCGCGCCGATTTGGCGGTGCACTCTCTCAAAGATGTGCCCATGGACATGCCTGAAGGCTTTGAATTGGCCTGCGTCATGGAACGCGAGGACCCCAGAGACGCATGGGTGTCATCCCAATTTGCAAGCTTGCAAGATTTGCCCATGGGTGCGGTGGTGGGCACCTCAAGTTTGCGTCGCACGGTGTTGCTGCGCCATTTGCGCCCCGATTTGCAGATTGAGCCATTGCGCGGCAACTTGGACACGCGCTTGCGCAAATTGGACGAAGGCCACTATGCGGGCATTGTGTTGGCTGCTGCCGGTCTCAAGCGCTTAGGTCTGGGCGAACGTATTCGGCATATTTTTGACACCCAAGACATGTTGCCTGCCGCTGGTCAAGGCGCATTGGGTATCGAAATTCGCGCAGCGCGTGGCGATGTGCGCAGCGTGTTGCAACCACTGGCGCACCACACCACCTGGTTGGCTGTGGCGGCTGAGCGTGCTGTCAGCCGTGCCATGGGCGGCAGTTGTTCTATGCCACTGGCAGCCCATGCCGTGTTGCATGGCAACTTGCTGGATTTGCATGCCGCTTGGGGCAACCCCGATTTGAGCAGCACCACCTTGGTTCGGGCGCACAGCCAAGGTGAAGTTTCCACATTGGAAGAAGCAGAAGCCCTCGGCTTGTCGGCGGCACGCCAACTTCGGGCGCAGGGAGCCGGTTGATTGGGACACGGGCGCCGTGTCATATTGACCCGTCCGAGCAGCGACAGCCAGGCGTGGGTCAGCGGCTTACAAACAGCGGGTCACAGCGTGTTGCATTGGCCACTCATAGACATAGCCCCTGTACCCAACAGCTTGTCCATGGCTGACATGGTGGCAAGCGCAGGCAGTTGCCATGCCATCATGTTTGTCAGCCGCAATGCGGTCACACATGCCGTGGCAGCGGGTTTACAACTGGTCAATGAACACGGCCCGCGTTATTGGGCGACGGGCCCAGGCACTCGCCAAGCTTTGTTGGATGCCGGTGTGCCAGCGGCCCGCATTGACGCGCCGCCTGCCGATGCCGTTCAATTTGACACCGAAGCCTTGTGGCAACAGGTCCAACCCAGTTTGCAGGCCAAACAAGTGGTGTGGATATTGCGAGGTGCAGATGCAAACAACGCCGAATCGGCGATGGAAGGTGTGGGACGCGACTGGTTGACGCAGCAGCTGCGCCAGCTTGGAGTGACAGTGAAAACATGGGCGGTCTACCAACGGGTTTGTCCGCGCTGGGACACGGCGCAAGTCTCCCAAGCCACGGCTGCGGTCAGTGATGGCAGTGTGTGGGTATTCACCAGTTCTCAAGCGATTACCCATTTGAAGCACCTGCTGCCAAGCGTGCCTTGGCACAACGCCAAGGCGATCGCCACCCACGACCGCATCGCGCAAGCGGCGAGGCAACTGGGCATTGCGCAGGTGGTGGTTTGTAAACCTGCGGTGGGGGCAGTGCTGTCGTCATTAGAATCGCTGGCATGAGCAGTGCCCCAGACAAAGCCCCCCTTCCATCCACTGCAACCCCACCCTCTTTCTTGCGCATGACAGGTTGGCGTCAAAGGTGGCCATGGTTGACGCTGGTGTTGGTGGTGTTGTGCGCACTGGCTTGTTTGCAGCTGTGGATCAAGCTCTCCACCATTCAAGAACAGTTGGCGCGGCAAAGTGCAGATGCCACGCAGATGTCTGTGCAGGCCAACGGACTGGCCAAACGCGCCGAAGAAATCACCCAGGAAACAGCTGCCAAAGTCTCTTTGCTGGATTTACGCTTGAATGAAGTTGCGCTGCAACGCACCCAACTCGAAGAATTGATACAAAGTTTGTCGCGTTCACGCGATGAAAACTTGGTGGTAGATATCGAATCCGCGTTGGGCTTGGCGCAACAACAAGCCGAATTGACCGGCAGTGTGCAGCCCATGCTGGCCGCTTTGCAAACCGCACAAAAGCGTTTGTCCAAAGTACCGCAACCCCGACTGGCCCCTGTGTTGCGCGCCATACAACTCGATATCGATAGGCTGCAATCGACCTCCACCACAGACATCCCAGGCTTGTTGATCCGCATGGATGAATTGGTGGTGCTGGTCGAAAACCTGTCGTTGGCCAATGCAGTCGGCCCGGCCAACCGCGCCGCACAGGCCATGCAAACCAAGCCCATGCCCTCTTGGGCGCTCATTTGGCAAAACAAAGACTGGTCAGGCATGGGCCAACGCCTGTGGTCCGAGGTGTCAGGCTTGGTGCGTGTCAGCCGCATCGAACAACCGGACGCGGTGATGTTGTCGCCCGAGCAAGGGTTTTTTGTGCGCGAAAACCTGAAATTGCGCTTGCTCAATGCCAGACTCGGTTTGCTGTCTCGCCAAATGGCATCAGCCCGCAACGATCTGGCATTGGCCGAGCGCGAGCTGACCCAATTTTTTGACCTCAACAACCGCCAAGGCCAAACCGCCAAGTCCTTGATGAAGCAAGTGCAGTCGCAAATGCTGCAAACCACCCTGCCGCGCTTAGACAGTTCTTTGTCAGCGCTGGCCACCGCAGCGGCAGGGCGCTGATATGCGTTGGTCTTTGTGGTTGCTGGCGCTGTTTGGAGTGGCCGTGGCTGCGGCACTTGGATTGAGCTTGCAGTCAGGTACCGTCACGGTATTTGTGGCGCCTTACCGGGTAGACCTGTCGCTCAATTTGGTGGTGATTGGTTTGCTGATCGGTTTTGTGTTGTGCTACGCCGCTTTGCGTGGCGTGCTGGGTTTCATGGAATTGCCGGCTCAAGCACGCAGATGGCGTTCGCAACAAAGAGAACGGGCTGCGCAGCAGGGCTTGCTCCATGCGATCGTGATGTGGATGGCCGGGCGTTTTTTGCGCTCACGCAAAGCGGCGTTGCAGGCTTTGGCACAGGTCGAGCAATTGCTGTTGCATGGTGATACCCCCCACCAACCGGCGTGGCGACTCATGCGCAGCCTGCTGCATTTGCTGGCTGCCGAAAGTGCCCATGCCTTGCGTGACCAGACGGCCCGTGACGGGCATTTTCAGCAGGCGTTAAACCATGACATAGGCGTGCGGGTTGACCAACGGCTGGAGTTGCGAGATGCCGCCTATTTGAATGCCACGCGCTGGTCTTTGCATGACCGCGACAGCCAGCAAGCCCAGCAGTTTTTGTCACAGTTGCCGCTGGGCGTGTCGCGCCGCACGGTGGCCTTGCGTTTGCGCCTGAAAGCTGACCGGCTGGGACAACAACATTTGCCCGCTTTGGACACGGCGCGGTTGTTGGCCAAACACGGTGCGTTTTCCGCGTCTGCGGCCCGCAGTTTGTTGCGGGGCTTGGCCATCGCGTGTTTGGATGAATGCCATGACAGCAGCCAGTTGCAGTCGAGTTGGGCCTTGTTACAACCGGATGAACGCAGCATGGCAGACATTGCCTTGCACGCGGCGCAGCGTTTGTTGGCGTTGCGCGGCGATCCCCAACTGGCATTGAAATGGTTGACCCCCGTGTGGCAGCAGATGGCCAATGCCGACGACTCATTGGCCAGCACTCAGCGACAAAAGCTGGTGCAAGTACTGTCGGATGCGTTGCACGAGATGGAACCGGACAGCGAATGGTTGGCCCGTGTAGAACAAGCGCGGTTGGTCAACCCGCGCAGTTTGGAATTGCAATACTTGAGCGGCATGGTGTGTGTGCGCCACGGTTTGTGGGGCAAAGCCCAGCAAATGCTCGAGCAAGTTGCGCCCCGATTGACATCACCCATGCTGCAGCGCCAGGCTTGGCGTGCGTTGGCCGAGTTGGCCGAAAACAAAGGCGATACCGCACAGGCCCTGGCCTGCTGGAAGTTGTCGGCCAAGGTGTGACCGACAACGACCCGCAGCCCATTGGTGGGTTACGGGTTGTGGCTTTCTTCAAACGGCATGTGCAATTGCGACAAATCGCGTTTGGTTTCCACCAGAATCAGCGGGCCTTCTTCTAACACCAAGGGGGCAGGACGCTCGCGCGGCACATGGACTGGGCGTGGCTCGGCAGCTATCGCGGCTTGGATCAGGGCCACGCGCTCTGGGTTGGAATTGATCCATTCCAAACCGCTGGACTGCGCCACCTGTTGCAACTGCACCATGGGCAATGTGAACGCACTGACCTTGGGCATGGATTGGGCGGCAGCCACGGGTGTTGGTGCGTTCACCTGTTCAGGGTGGACAGGTGCATGGCTGCTTTCTGAGGCCTGCAGGTTGCTGGCAGCGTCAGACTGACCGGCTCTGGATTGGCGTTCACGGCCTGGGCGTTCACGGCCTCGGCGTTCGCGCCGTTCATGGCCACGCTCGCCTTGAGGCGACACAGGTTGCGCATCGTCTGAACGCTGTTCGATGGTTGCAGGCTGGTCGGGTTCTGTGGCGTGAATGGCTTCTTCCGTTTGGTTATTAGCCTCAATGGCAGTGTTTGGCGCAGAACGCTCGCCACGGCGCGAACGGGGGCGTCTGCCGTCACCGCGTTCACGGCCTTGGCGCGGCGGTCTGTCGCCGTGGGCGTTGTCTGCTGCTTCAGCGGGTGGGGTTGAGGCGTCTGGCTGGCCACTTTCATCCAAACGGGGCTCTTGGCGTGGGCGCTCTGGGCGTTCACCACGAGCGTTTCGGCTGGTGCGGCCTTCGGGGCGTTCACCGTTGCGCGCATCGGATTTGTCGGTGCGTTCTGTGCGACCTTCGCCTCGTTCTGCACGATCGCCGCGACGACCACCACGGCGGCCATCTTGCGAGCCTCTGCCAGATGAGCGGCTGTCGCTGCGTTCGCCAGGTTTGGGGGTGCCACGGGCAGCGTCTGCAGCCGGTGCGGCAGGCGCTGTGTCGCCACCGAACAATCCTTTGAGCCAGCCGAAAAAGCCTTTTTCTGCCGGGGCAGATGCTGGCGCTGTTGGCCGAGTGGCGGCTTGGCGGGCTTCGGGCGCACGGGCTGGACGCGCTTCAGCAGCAGGCGCCGGCATGTCGGGCAACACGCCTTTGATGACCGGAGACTGGCGATTGGTGGGTTCTTGTGAACGCCGTGTGACCGCGGTCGGGTCTTCGATGTCCTCGGCCATTTTGTAGCTGGCTTGGATGCTGTCCAAGCGCGGATCGTCGTGCTTGAGGCGCTCGAGTTTGTAGTTCGGTGTTTCCAGCCCTTTGTTGGGAATCAGCAGCACATGGGTGCGTTGCTTCAATTCGATCTTGGCGATTTCGGGACGTTTTTCGTTCAACAGAAAAGAAGCCACTTCCACCGGCACTTGGGCGTGCACGGCGGCGGTGTTTTCTTTCATCGATTCCTCTTGGATGATGCGCAAGATTTGCAACGCCGAGCTTTCGGTGTCGCGCACATGGCCGGAGCCGCCACAACGTGGACACGGAATAGAGGCACCTTCGGAGAGGGCCGGGCGCAAGCGCTGGCGGCTCATTTCCATCAAACCGAATTTGCTGATCGTGCCGAATTGCACCCGGGCACGGTCTTGGCGCAACGCGTCGCGCAAACGGTTTTCCACCTCGCGGCGGTTTTTTGATTCGTCCATGTCGATGAAGTCGATGACGATCAGGCCGCCCAAGTCGCGCAAGCGCATTTGGCGCGCCACTTCATCGGCGGCTTCGAGGTTGGTGCGGGTGGCGGTTTCTTCAATATCGCCGCCCTTGATGGCGCGTGCTGAGTTGACGTCCACCGACACCAGCGCCTCGGTGTGGTCGATCACGATGGCGCCGCCAGAGGGCAAGGTCACGGTGCGGGCGTAGGCCGATTCGATTTGGTGCTCGATTTGAAAACGGCTGAACAACGGCGTGTCATCGCGGTAGCGTTTGACCCGTGCCGCATGTTCTGGCATGACATGCGCCATGAATTGCTGTGCTTGGTCGTAGATGTCATCGGTGTCGATCAGGATGTCGCCGATGTCGTTGTTGAAATAGTCACGGATGGCGCGAATGACCAAACTCGATTCTTGGTAAATCAAAAACGCGCCTTTGCCGCCTTTGGCCGCACCGTCGATCGCTGCCCAGAGTTTGAGCAGGTAGTTCAAATCCCATTGCAATTCGGGGGCGCTGCGGCCAATGCCTGCGGTGCGGGCGATGATGGACATGCCATTGGGGTATTCGAGCTGGTCCATGGCTTCTTTGAGCTCGGCCCGGTCATCGCCTTCGATGCGACGGCTGACGCCGCCGCCGCGCGGGTTGTTGGGCATCAGCACCACATAGCGGCCAGCCAGTGAAATGAACGTGGTGAGCGCCGCGCCCTTGTTGCCGCGTTCTTCTTTTTCCACTTGTATCAGCAGTTCCTGGCCTTCACGGATCACGTCTTGGATACGCGCTTGGGAAGCAGACACGTTGCTGGAGAAATATTGCTTGGAGATTTCTTTGAAGGGCAAAAAGCCGTGGCGTTCTTCGCCGTAGTCGACAAAACAGGCTTCCAGTGAGGGCTCGACGCGAGTGACGACGGCTTTGTAAATATTGCCTTTGCGCTGTTCGCGGCCTTCGATTTCGATTTCGTAGTCGAGCAATTTTTGCCCGTCGACGATGGCCAGGCGGCGTTCTTCAGCTTGCGTGGCGTTGATAAGCATCCGTTTCATGATGCGTTCCTTTTCTTGCGTTACAACACAGGTCCTTCGCGGACCAACGATGCCGTGGGCCTATGCAGGTAACGGGAAAAGAAATACCGAGCAGCCTCGCGCCGACCCGTCGCTCAATGGCGACGTCGGGCGGGAGGCGGGTGGATGCGAGCGAGTTGAAGTCGAACGGGCATGGCAAAAGATGCCAGCGGGTTCCAGCTGAAACCTGTTGAGACGGTGCGTGAAACGCGCAAAGTCGCTGCTGGCAACAGCCAGAGCATGCACATTTTGAAGAGCACCCAAATCAGGTTCATGTGTTTCGTCAATCTCACTGTGTTCCTTGCAGGCTCACAACACACCTGCAATGGTGGTATTTCGTTTCAGCGTTTTCCAAGGCATGGGCTTGTGCGTGGCCACAGCGCAGACCGCAATGGGGCGGTAAGACTTGCGGCGGCCACATCGGGCATCGACCTCTCAGTGCAGGTAGGACGTGCTCTAATCTCTTATTCAAATCAAGCACTTAGAACCGGACACTGGTGAA
>Ga0192647_100455_pt1 | contig 28693 bp, 23 predicted proteins | sample LauGreFa1BDMLBSN_2_FD_133046 | JGI IMG/M metagenome (GOLD analysis project Ga0192647, IMG submission 133046) | Freshwater lake microbial communities from Lake Michigan, USA - Fa13.BD.MLB.SN - reassembly | ecosystem: Environmental > Aquatic > Freshwater > Lake | place: Lake Michigan, USA... | reverse complement strand
GGTGGAGCGGAGGAGGATCGAACTCCCGACCTTCGCATTGCGAACGCGACGCTCTCCCAGCTGAGCTACCGCCCCACACGAGGGCGCGGATTCTAGCACCCCATCCGCCAAATGCCCAAACACGGTAACGACATCCCCAAACGCCACAGCCACTGCGGCCAGATCAATACCGCAAACGCAACACGGAAGCGGGCCCGAAGCGCGTCACGGTGACAACATAAACGGCGTCGAACTCGTCGTCGCTCATCGTGACCTCCGCGCGACCGCGCGTCAGCTGCTCGACCAGCGCCGGTACGGTGTTCGAGTGACCGATCACCACAACGCGCTCACCCTGGTGGTGCTCGCCGATGTCATCCAGCAAACCCTCGACATCGTTACCGGCGCGCGTCGTGACGGTGACGCCCAGACGGGCGGCCAGAGGTGAGGCGGTCAACTGGGCACGGCGCGTATCGCTCGCGTAAACCGCTGCGACGTCCGCCTCCCCGAGCAACCGCGCGAGCCGCAGCGCCCGCTCCTGACCCTCGGCAGAGAGCACCGGGTCGGGACCGCTCTCGGGAGGCGCCTTCTCGGCATGACGCACCAGGACAACCGTCGTGGTGGTTGAGAACAGATACAGACTGACGCGCACGGCCGCGAGCAGCAACAAAGTCAGGATCACGGCCGCGAGCAGCGCAACCCAGATCGGTGCGAAAAACGTTCGCCGCGTTCGTGTTAGCCCCGGTGCTTTCATTGCGTTCTCCTGCTGAGCAACCACTGCCACGACGTCAGCTGGTGCTGGCCCTGAAGGTTCCGGTACACCACTGCCTCCACCATGCGGGGTTGACCGCCGAGCTCCACGCGCAGGCGCAAGCGGAAATTCAGGCCGGCCACGACCTGCCGCTCGACCCGCTCGATCGTCAGTAACTTGAGCGGCAATTTCTCCTGAACCGCCCGGGCACTCACCGCCGCGCTGGCGGCGGCGCGCTCGTCAGGCCCTATGGACGCCGCGGTCTGGTAGGCGCCGGGCATCGGCAGCGGGGTTGCAGAGCGCAAGTCTAAGCTGGCCATTCCAAGCAGCACGCACGCCGAAGCGATGGACAGGACACTGCATTGCATGACGCCAAACTATACACTTGGCCGAGATCGCCGAGGCCCATCGTGAACCCGATCGTCTACGCCATCCCCGTTTTCATTCTCACCATCGCCCTCGAGGCCTGGTTGGCGCATCGGCAACGCATCGCCACCTACGATATCGCCGATGCCATCACGAGCCTGCACTTCGGGATGCTGAGCCAGGTGTCGGCCGTGTTCGTCCGTGCTTTGACCTTAGGGGTCTATGTGCTCGTGTTCGAGCACCTGCGCTGGTTCACCCTCCCGGTGGACAGCGTGTGGGTGTGGCTCGGCGCGCTCATCGCCTACGACTTCATCTATTACTGGGTGCACCGCTTCGGTCACGAGACGCATTTGATGTGGGCTGCGCATCAGGTGCATCACTCGTCTGAGTACTTCAACTTGTCGACGGCGTTGCGCCAAACCTCGACGGGCGCCTTCGCTTCCTTCCCCTTCTACTTACCCATGGCACTGCTCGGCGTCCCGCCGATGGTGTTCGGCGCGGTAGCGCTGATCGACCTGCTGTATCAGTACTGGGTCCACACGGAACTTGTGCGCAAACTGGGCTGGGCTGATCGGGTCTTCGTGACCCCTTCGAATCATCGCGTCCACCACGGCCAGAACGACTACTGCATCGACCGCAACTACGGCGGCATCCTGATTGTTTGGGACCGGATGTTCAGCACCTTCGTCGAAGAGCGCGACGCGGAGCCTGTGGTGTACGGCATCCGCAAACCACTCGCGTCCTACAACCCTCTGTGGGGAAATCTGCACACGTATCGCGACCTCGGCCGGCGCATGATGGCCAGCGACTCGCCGTGGGCCGCGCTGCGCGCCATGGTGTCGTCACCCACGAGCAGAGCGTCGCAGCCGGAGCATTTCGATCCGCGCCGGTTCACGCGCTACGCACCACCGACCACAAAAGCCACACGGACGTACGCACTCATCCAATACGCCTTGCTGATCGCACCGACCACCCACTTCATCGCCGTGGCAATGAGGCTCACGATGGGCGAGCGCGTGGCCTACGCGCTGCTGATTCTCGTCTGGACCGTAGGCGTCGGCTGGGTGCTCGAAGGCCGGCGCCACGCCCGCAGCCTCGAATCGCTGCGCGTGGGCGCAACAACCAGCGCTTTATTGCTGCTCCCCGCGTGGTTTGGCTGGCACACCAGCCTGGAAGTGAAACTCGCTATCGCCGCCATCGCCCTTGGCAGCCTGCAATTGATTCACCGGCGCTGAAAAAGCTCCCGACTCTCAGCCTCAGCTACAGCGCCCCGATCGACGTTTGCACGTAAATCTCGAGGCGAATACCCATACCGCTCACGAAACCCCCGAGTGAAATTCGCGGGAGTGGCGAAGCCCGTCAAGTCGCTGATCGTCGACACCGTCTCCTCCGAGCCCGCCACGAGGTCATGCGCCCGACGCCAACGCTCTTCGCGAAACCAATCGAACACCGTCCCGCCGCAGAATTTCTGGAACGCCTGACCGAGTCGACGCCGATTGGTGCCAAGCAGCGAAGCCAACTCATCCAACGTCGGCGGGTTACGCATCCGTTGCCGTAATTCCTTTTGCGCAGCGGCAACCAGCAAGGCACTCTTGGGAACAAGGCTCTCGGACCTCGGTTCATCGCTTGCGATAAACTCGCTCAACCGCCGATCTGCCAAAGCAAGGTGAACACCAACTCTCGCCAACACTTCCTCTGGAGCGAAAGGCTTGCTGATGTAATCGACGCCGCCCGCAAGAAAACCGGATAAGCGCTCTTGCAGATCCGAGGCTGCTGTCAGGAATATCACCGGGATGTGCCGCGTCAACGGCTCGCTTTTTAACAGCCGACACAAGGTGTAACCGTCCATATCCGGCATCCGGACGTCGAGCAGGATCAGTCCCGGCAACATCTCTTTGGCCTGCTCCAAGCCGCGACGCGCATTTTGCGCGACGCTGAACGTTAGGTCTTGGACAGACATCATCTGCATCAGCAACCGTAAATCGACTGCCGAATCATCAATGATCAATACGTCGACTGACAGCGCGCTCATGGTCCGCTCGCGTCCGCAGGCGCCATACCAGCCAGGCGTTTCAATCGAGCGAAATCCAATTCCACCGCCGCTTCGTCGACTGCCGCAGCAAATGATGCGCAGTCGGGTCGGCGCCGACGAAAGTCACTGGCCCAACGACGGATGTGGGTGACTGCACCCAAAGTCACCCAGCGCGCAAGCGCCCGCTTGTCTTCATCTGAAAGTTCGGGGGCCGACAGGTCATCCCGGTTATCACCGACCTCGTCTGGAGCCAACCATCGCAGGGAAAGCAACTCGCCGATGCACTGCAGCAACCGATCATGGTCGATCGGTTTCATGAAAAACGCTGAAAACCTTGGTTCCCCCCCAGTTTTTTCTTCCCGCATCGGAGGAGCGGCGGAAATCAAGATCCGCGGGACATCCGGAGCAATGCGCTCGAGCGTGTCTAGTAATGCCCAGCCACCGCCGTCGTCCATGAATTGATCGACGACCACGAGATCGACTTGGAGCCCGGCATCAAGTTCGCGGGCGGCCTCGGTGCCACCCCGGGCTGCAACAACCTCGAAGCCGGCCATGCGCAGTAGAGCCTCGAGAACGACCAGGCTGTCGGCAGTGTCATCAACGACCAAGATTCGACGCCGCGGGCCCACGTAAGAACCATGCGCCGGCGAATCGACGGCCTTTGAGCCTCGTACATTGGCTGGCGCATCGACGCTAGGGAGCGTGAGGGCAAAGCGAAAAGTCGCGCCCTGACCAGGTGCGCTGGCCACCTCTAATCGCCCACCCATCAGCTCCACGAGCTGCCGAGAGATTGCCAGTCCAATTCCCGCGCCTTTACCGATGCGCTCGTCCGCACGGCCGTGGGACGTGGGATGAACCGCACGTTCAAACGGTTCGAAGATCCTCTGCAGGTCCTCGGCCCGTATGCCCTCACCCGTATCCTTCACCGAAAACTCAACTCGATAATCGCTCGCGCCTGCACGAGCGACCGTGCAATCGAGAAAAATCCACCCATTGATGGTGTGCCGAGATGCATTGATGAGTAGATTGTCGAGGACGGCGCGCAGACGACCCGCATCAGCCTGCAACCACAGCGGCTTATTGCTCATCGACTCGTCGTGGAATCGCACCACGAACTGGTTGCGATTACGGACGGCGAAAAGCTTTCCGCCGACTTCGATAACTCGCAGAAAATCCTTCATCTCAAGCGGCTCCGGGCACACCTGAATCGCACCGGACACCCCGCGCGCATAATCGAGAATGTCATCGATCATGCGCAACAAATGCCGACCACTGCCCAAGATGGCTTGTAGCCCATTTTTTTCGCCTTTTTTCTCCTGGCGAATGAGCAACTGCGCGTTGCCAAGCACCGAATCGAGAGGCGCCCGCAACTCATGGCTCATTTTGGCGAGGAAATCGAGCTGCGCAGTATTTCGCGATTCGGCAGAGGCTAGTTGGCGATTGATGCTGGCGGTGCGTTCGACCAACGCCAGCATTAGCATCACCACCACTAGCGTGGCTAGGAGCGGATAGAAACCAAACTCCCAAAGGGCAACCGTGAGGTCTCCGCGATGCACCAAAAAACGCAGCATAACTCCGAACAAAAAAACTACTGCGGCGGCAAACAAACAGGCACTGAAAGCGCTGCCTCGGCGCCACTCGGCAGACGCCTGTTGGGCAAGGATTAAGGCGAGCGTAAACGTGGCGACATGCCACAACAACAAACCGACCTCATACTCGAAGACGAGGGCCAGCACATATCCCAGTAGCGCCCCAGCAACGAGAGTCGCGACCACGGGCTGGTACCACCCGCGTTGACGGTTCAGCCCAGGAAGCAAAATATGAAAAAAGGTGATGGCGCCGATAGCCGAGGCCGCTGCCGCAATGATCGAAAAACTATCGGGGATCGGCTGTGAGGAGGGCCAGAGAAAACGTTGCAGCAAACCGCTTCTAAGTAAATAAGCGACTAACTCACCCGACACTGCGACAGCAAAAGAGACGTACTCCAGCTGACGACTGACGAAAAACATCAAAACGGCAAACAAAATCGCCACCACCATACCGCCGCTTAGAGACGCAGAAACCAGATTCGAGCGCTCAAGAACGCGTTCGCGCGCGGAAGGCCTCCACAGCTGGGGTTGGACCCTCAGCATGCCATCGGACAGCAACTGAACGTACACCGCCGTGATCGAACCGGGCGGCAACACTATTCGAACGGCATTTTCCCCGCGAACGGCCGGATCACGTCGATCCATCGGGGTGCTGAGGCCGGAGTGAACCGGCAGCCAATTTCCGTGGCGCCAGACGAAAAACGTTACCCGATCCACAAGCAACGGCAGGATCACAAGCTCACGCGCGATCTCCACGTCCGCCGGGTTGAAGAACCGCATCCTGACCCAGTGGGCACGATCTGCAACTGATCCCCGGAACCCGCCGTTCTCATCCAGCGGGCGCCAGAGACAGTCCTTGGTTAAAACGGAGCTCAAGGTTTCATCAAGCGACGTAGTGCACCACTCGGCGCTGTGTGAGAGATCTTGATAAGCGCTCGACCACTCCACCGTCACGACCGCGGAAACAGAGTTTCCCGCTGCGACGGCAAGCCCGGGTACAGCGAGAAGCAGCAGGGTCGCCGACACAGCGTGCAGCCATGAGAAAACCCACCGTTGCGCGAAACTGAACTTGGGGAAATACACAGAGAACCCCGCTCGCCGCCGCACTGCTCGCCATCTACCCTATGGACGCAGCTGCCGCCTGAGCCAGCCATGAATGAAAAAAGCCCCTAAATGAATCACACCCAGTGTAGTCGACAACCCATAGTTTCAATAGGCATCGATATAGCATCCTGAATAAGCCCACTAAGCGCATGACCAAGACTCAACAAGGCACGGATCGATCACCAGCAGAGGATCACTTGATGACTCTGCACAGCGCCTCTTCTCGGGTGAAGGGCACCATGCACCTGTTGTATGAAGCCCTGCAAAACGGACATGGCATCGGCCCAGCCCATGCAGATGCGGTCTGCGCCGTAATTGAGGCTGCTGCGAACGACATGGAACGAATTTCCGAGGCGACCGACGCGCTCGTTGAGTTACACCTCAGGGCCCGATAGGTAGAACAACAACCTCTGGAAAGTCGCTCGCCCGGTCGATACCCTCCGCCGGCATGTCTTTAAATTGGAGCGCCTCAGTCCGGATCGCTGGCGCGATTGTTCTCGCCGTCGCGGCTGTCGTCATTGCCGTTTATCTGCAACGTGCGGCCGTGGCCGTGTGGGTCGCCGAGCGCGCACTCCAGGGCATCGCTGCAAACAGTGATCCGCTGTCATCCCTTGAGGATGGTTTGCATGTCGGCCTATGCGGCGCGGGTTCACCGTTTCCCGACCCCGAACGCAGCGGACCGTGCACCGTGGTGATCGCCGGGCGGGACATGTTCGTCGTCGACGCGGGTGGCGGTTCGGCGGCGCAACTGGCGCGTATGCAACTGAATCCTGGGCAACTGCGCGCCGTGCTGCTCACGCACTATCACTCCGACCACATCGGTGGCCTTGGCGATCTGTTGCTGCAACGCTGGATCGGCGCAAATGCCTCCCAGCCGCTGCCCGTTTACGGCCCTCAAGGCTTGCAGCAAGTGCTCGCGGGCGTGGAAGCCGCATACCGACTCGATGCGGGGTATCGAACGGCCCATCACGGCGAGACGGTGGCCCCGCCCGCAGGCTTTGGCACCGAGCCACGCCCCTTCGACGTGAGTGTGGAGGCTCGTCGAGTGTTGCTCGATTCGCCCACACTCCAAGTGGTGGCCTTCCGCGTCGAACATGGGCCCGTGTCGCCGGCTGTGGGATACCGCTTCCGCTACAAGGATCGTACCGTCGTCATCAGCGGCGACACCCGCCGCAGCGCCGCCGTGCAGCGCGAGGCGCAGGGCGTGGATCTGCTGGTGCACGAGGCTCTTTCGCCGCAACTCGTGCGCATGATGGAACACAGCTTCGCGCGCGCGGAGCGACCGCGCCTCGCGCAGATCATGGCGGACATCCGCAACTACCATGCCTCGCCGGTGGAGGCCGCGCAGACTGCAGCCGCAGCAGGCGTCGGCATGCTGGTGTTCAACCACATCGTGCCACCCTTACCGGTGCCGGGACTCGAGACGAAGTTTCTTGAAGGCACCACAGCGGAGTTTTCTGGCCCGATGCAGGTCGGCCGAGATGGCGACTGGTTCAGTCTGCCCGCGGGCAGTCGCGCCATCGAGCGGGGTCGCAGGCCGTGAAGGTTCTACTCGGCCGCGCAGGCAGCCGTCTTGTGTCCTCACCTGCGTTACGCAGCGCCGTGCGCGCCTCGCACGCTGCACTGCGCAGAGCGAGCTCACGGTCGCCCACCGTGCACGTCTTCCACGATGCGCAGGATCCCTACAGCCACCTACTCGCCGTCGTCATGCCCGCCTTCGCCAATCGCTACCGGGTGCAGATCGTGAATCACGTGGTCCCACCGCCCGATGCCGACGCGGCACCTGAGTCACGCGCTCTCGCCGACTGGGCCCGCCGTGACGCCGCACGTCTCGCCCAGCACCATGGGCTTGCGCTGCCCACAGCCCTCCCCGCACAACTGGCGGTCAACCAGCAGACACTGCAAGCGGGCGACGCGCTGCGACGACGCCTTGGACACTATCTCGGTGCGACGCTCTACTTCGAGGGCGAGTGGTACTGGGGGATCGATCGATTGCATCACCTCGAGGCGCGCCTCACACAGGCGGGACTGCGCAAAGAGCCGGAACACGAACCGCTGTATCCGCCGCCGCGAGTCTCCTCCGCCCACTCCGCAGCGCCCACGACGGTCGATCTCGCTCGCGCACGACGGCTGGCTTTTTTCTGCTCGCTGCGCAGCCCGTACACGTATCTCGCGGTGGGTCGCGTTCGCGCGCTTGCGGCGAGCTATGGCGCAACCCTTGAACTTGCGTTCGTGCTGCCGATGGTGATGCGAGGTTTGCCGGTCAACCAGGCCAAGCGGCTCTACATCGTGCGCGACGCCAAACGCGAAGCTGAGCGACTGAACTTACCCTTCGGCGATATTGCCGATCCCGTCGGACTGCCCACCGAGCGTGGGCTGGCCGTGTTGAACCACGCGATCGCCGCCGGCTGCGGCCCGGATTTCCTCGAGTCCTTCCTGCGCGGAGTGTTCGCCGAGGGTATCGACGCGGGGAGTCAGCGGGGGTTGCAGCGCATCGCACACCGCGCGGGCATGGACTGCGCAGCGGTGACTCGCGCGCTCGATGACCCCTCCTGGCGAACCCTCGCACAGCAGCACCGTGACAGAATGCAGCACATCGGGCTTTGGGGCGTACCCTCGTTTCAGGTCGATGATCGCCCGGGGCTCTGGGGGCAGGATCGGCTCTTCATGGTCGAACAGGATCTGGCGGCAGCATGAAAAATCAAAGAATAGTCAAATGGACGGTGCTCGGCGTCGCCGTGATCGCAACCCTCGTTGCGGGCTACCAGGCGCTCGGTGGTCGAACGGGACTCGCGCTGCTCGGTGTGAGGCTTTTTCTGCGCGAGAACAATGCGTCGTTTCGGGACATTCGCTGGCAGCAAGGCCCGACCACACCCGCGCAAGCGGTCGAAAACCGACCTCCGAATATCGTGCTGATCGTGGTCGATGATCTCGGCTACGCCGACCTGACGCTGCATGGAGGTGGGATCGCCGAGGGCCGCGTGCCCACGCCCAACATCGACCGCATTGCCCGCGACGGCGTTTCTTTTGATACCGCCTACTCGGGCAACGCCACCTGCGCGCCCTCGCGCGCCGCGATCATGACGGGACGCTACGCCACACGGTTTGGCTTTGAATTCACGCCAACGCCCAAAGCCTTCATGAAACTCGTGATGCAGTCGGGAGCGCCGGGACGAGAGTCGCGCGCACCGATCTATCACGCCGATCGTGAAGCGAACCAACCGCGCTACGAAGACATGGGACTGCCGACGACTGAAATCACCATCGCTCGCCTGCTCAAGTCGCGCGGCTACTACTCCGCCCATATCGGCAAATGGCACCTCGGTGACAGCCCGCAATTCCGCTCCTACGCACACGGCTTCGACGAGTCGCTCTCGCATCTGCACGCCGCCTCCATGTATCTGCCGACCGACGACCCGCGCGTCGTCAATGCCATACCCAAGGTCAATCCGGTCGATCGATTCCTGTGGGCTGCCGAGCCTTGGGGCGTGCGCTTCAACGACGGCGAAGTCTTCAAGCCTGATCGGTACATGACGGACTATCTGACTGATCACGCGCTGCGCGTAATCGAAAGCAATCGCAATCGACCCTTCTTCTTGTACCTCGCGTACAACGCGCCGCACACGCCGCTGCAAGCCACGCGCGAGGACTATGACGCCCTGCCGTTCATCACCGACCAGACATTGCGCGTCTACGCGGCAATGATCCGCTCGCTCGATCGAAATATCGGTCGCGTGCTGCAGGCCCTGCGCGATCAAGGCGTCGAACAAAACACCCTCGTGATCTTCACGAGCGACAACGGCGCGCCGCATTACATCGACTTGCGCGATCGCAACGCGCCGCTGCGCGGCTGGAAGGCGACCTACTTCGAAGGCGGCATCCGCGTGCCTCTGCTCATGCGCTGGCCGGCGGGGCTGCCCGCAGACCGGCGCGTCTCTGGAATGGCTGCGCATTTCGATATCTTCGCGACCATCGCGGCCGCGGCGGGTCAGCCTGTCCCGACCGATCGCCCGATCGATGGCGTTGATCTGCTGCCCTTCGCACGCGGCACGGCCACGACCCCCTCGCCGCACGAGCGCCTGTTCTGGCGTACCGAGGACTACCTGACGATGCGCGAAGGACCGTGGAAGCTGCAGGTGACGCAGCGACCGCGCAAAGACTGGCTGTATGACCTCGCGACGGACCCGGGTGAACGCAGCAATCTCGCAGCGCGCGAGCCAGACCGCGTCGTCGACATGAAGGCCGCCATCAATCGATTCAATGCTGAGCAGGCGAAGCCCATTTGGGAATCCCTCGGCTCAGCCTACGTACCGATCGACAAGATCCTCGCCGACCCACCGGCGGCGGACGACGAATATGTCTACTTCGCCAACTAATCCAGGCGCGGCGCCCGCGATCGTCATCACCGGCGCTTCGGCCGGAATCGGCCGGGCACTCGCCTGCGAGTTCGCAAAGCGTGGCTGGCGCCTCGGTCTTGCAGCCCGTCGACTTGATGCGCTTGAGGCGCTCCGTGACGAGTTGCACTCGCAACCGGCCTCGCGTGCAACACAAATCGAGTTGCTGCAACTCGACGTCGATGATGAAGACGCGGTGGCACCGAAGTTATCGACGCTGTTTGACGCGCTCGGTTCGGTAGACGTGGTCGTCGTCAACGCAGGTATCAATTCGTTCTCGTCCGTCGGACGTGGTGATCTCGCCACCGAACGGCGAATCCTGCGCACCAATCTGTTGGGTGCGATCGCCACCATCGATGCGGCTGCGGCGTTTTTCATGTCGCAGCGGCGTGGTCATATCGTCGCCATCGCCTCGGTGGCTGCCAAGGTCGCCGTTCCGCGTCAGGCCGCCTACTGCGCCAGCAAGGCGGGTCTTGCCCAGTACATGAACTCGGCGCGGATCGAGTTGTCCCGACATGGCGTCACGGTCGGCACCCTCCTGCCCGGCTTCGTCGTCACCGACATCATGCCCGACATCGGCAAATATCCCTTCGCCATCGCCGCCGACGTGGCAGCCGCCGACATGGCGCGCGCGATCATTCGTCGCCAACGTACCGCATACATTCCCTCGTTCCCGTGGCGCTGGGCGCATCCGCTGCTGAACGCACTACCCACATCCCTGTGGCGTCGACTCAGCCGATGACTGCGACGGATTTCACGAGCGCCCACACGGACACCCCCGGGGCGAGGTTCAGCGCATGCAACGCGCGGCGCGTGACCCGCGCCAGCAATACGGTGCCCGCGCAATCGAGACGCACTAGCACCTGTGAGGGATGATCGTCAGCGATCACGGTCGTGATAATCGCGCGCAACTGGTTCTGGATGCTCGAATCGCGGGGCTCCGCGATGGCGAGACTGACGTCGCGGGCCAGCACCCGAAGGCGTACCGCGCGCCCCATGGGCCAGCCTTGATCGCGGACCCAGAGCGCGCCGCCCGGAAAATCGGCCCGCGACAGCTGCCAGGCTGCATCATGCTGCGCGATGTGACCGGAAAGCAGCACGCCGGCCTCTTCGCCCACGATCGTCGGGTTCTCGACGCTCGCCAGTACTTCACCTGCAGACCCACTTGCCTTGACGCGCCCGTTCTCGAGGACGAGCAGATGATCCGCCAGTCGCGCCACCTCCTCCATCGAGTGAGTCACGTACAGCATGGGTAGTGAGATCTCGTCTCGCAATCGCTCCAGCCACGGCAAAATATCGCGACGCCGAGCGGCGTCGAGCGAAGCCAGTGGCTCATCGAGCAGCAGCAAACGCGGCTGACTGGCGAGCGCACGCGCAATCGCCACCCGTTGCCGCTCGCCACCAGACAAACCTTGCGGCGTACGCTGCAACAGCGAGCCGATGCCGAGCAATTCGATTGCCGCGGCGAGTGTTGCGCCGTCTACCGGCACCGAAGAGCGGCGCACGCCGTAGTCCAGGTTGCCCTGCACATCGAGGTGCTCGAACAGACTCGCTTCCTGGAAAACGTACCCGAGGCGACGCTGCCATGTTGGAACAAGCAGCTTTCTCTCGGAGTCCTGCCATAGCGTCTCTCCAAGCGACACTCGTCCATGCGCCTCGGTCTCGAGCCCCGCCACGCAGCGCAACAAGGTGGTTTTGCCTGAACCCGAGGCACCGAATACCGCCGTGATGCCGCGTGCGGGCAGCGCCGTCTGCACGTCGAGTACAAAACCCTCGCGCTTCAGCATCAGCTCGAGCGATAGCCCGCCGGCGACTGCGGTGGTCACAGCAGTCGCCCTGCGCGCGAGCGAATCGACGAGACGAGAAACAACACCGCAAAAGAGAACACCACCATCAAGGCAGCGAGCCAATGGGCCTCGTTGTATTGCATCGCCTCGACGTAACCATAGATCTGCGTGGAGATCACGCGAGTTTCACCGGGGATGTTTCCGCCGATCATCAGCACGACACCGAACTCACCGACCGTATGCGAAAAGCCGAGCACGCCTGCGGTCATGAGCCCCGGCCTGGCATACGGCAAAGCCACGCTGAAAAACGCATCGAGGGGCCGCGCGCCGAGTGTGGCCGCGACCTCCATGGGCCGTGCGCCCATCGACTCGAAAGCGCGCTGAATCGGCTGTACCGCAAACGGCAACGAAAAAATCACTGAGCCGAGGACGAGCCCGGCAAAAGTGAACGACAGGACGCCGAGCCCCAACGCCTGGGTCAAACGTCCGAGCGGACCCTCCGGGCCGAGCGCCACCAGCAGATAAAATCCAAGCACCGTAGGCGGCAGGACCAAAGGCAGCGTCACGAGCGCTGCAACAGAGGCGCGCAGACGCGACCTCGTGCAAGCCAACCACCATGCGATCGGTGTCGCCACGAGCAACAGGATCAGCGTGCTCACCGTGGCGAGCTTGAGCGTCAACCATACCGCATCGAGCACCGCTCCGTCGCTCACGACCCCTCCGCCGGAAACTCGTAACCGAAACGTTGCATCACCTCGCGCGCCCGGGCGCCGCGCAAAAACTCAAGGAAGGCGACGGCTGCAGGGTTGTCTCGGCCCCGTTGCAGCAGCAGGGCATCCTGCGCAATCGCAGCATGCCATTCACGAGGCACCCGCCACATGGATCCGGCCGTCATCCGCCCATCCTGCATGACCTGCGAGAGCGCGACGAAGCCGAGCTGCGCGTTGCCTGAGGCAACGAACTGAAGGGTCTGTGCAATATTCTCACCTTGCACCAGACGGGAACGAACCTGCTCGATGAGTCCGAGGTGCCCCAGCGTCTCGATAGCCGCCTTGCCGTACGGGGCGAGAGCGGGATTGGCGATCGCCAAACGGCGCCACTCGCGACTCCGCAGCACGGCGCCCTCGCCATCGACGAGTCTCGGGTCCCCACTCCACAGCACGAGTCGCCCCGTTGCATAGGTGAACGAGTAGCCCTCGACGCCAACACCCGCAGCGCGCAACATGGCGGGCGTGGTGGTATCTCCAGCCAGAAAAACGTCGAAGGGCGCGCCATGCCGAATCTGCGCATGCAGCGCGCCCGTCGAACCGACGGCGACAAGCAGCCGATGCCCGGTGGCGCTCTCGAACAACGGCACGAGGCGTTGCATGGGTCCTGCGAAGTTCGCGGCGACGGCGATGCGCGCCTCCGCGGCGGGCATCGCGGGTGCCCTAACGGCCAGCATCGCCAGCCACAGCCCGCAGATCAGCACATGTTGTAGCCGTCGGCGCATCGTTGTTAATTCAAAGCCTTATTCGTTATAGTCACATTATGTTCAGTTCAGACAAAAGCACCAATTTTCATCGGAGGGTCGAGACATGAGGGGATCGTTCAATCGCACGCCGCTCACCGCGGTTGCTGCCGCAGTGGCTACCATTCTGACGGGTCCGCAGGCTGCCGCACAGGCGACCGGCGCGAGCAGCGAAAATTCACTCGCCCTGGAGGAGATCGTCGTCACGGCGCGCAAGCGCGAGGAATCTTTGCAGGATGTGCCGCTGACCGTGACCGCCGTCAGTGCTGCCACTATCGAGTCGCTCGGTATCCGCGACTCGCGTGACCTTGCGCTCTACACGCCCGGCTTCTCGAACGTGTCCTCCTTCGGTCGCACGAACGCCGAACGTCCGGTCATTCGCGGCCAGTCGAACATTCTTGGCGACCCGAACGCCTCGTACTTTGTTGACGGCGTGTACCTCTCGGGAAGTACCACGAACACCGAAACCGCGAACCTCGAACGCATCGAAGTCATCAAGGGCCCGCAGGCGGCTCTCTACGGCCGCTCGACGTTCGCCGGTGCCATCAACTACGTCACGCGCAAGCCGTCGGACGAATTCGAGGGCAAGGTCTCGGCGACCTTCGGTCAGTACGACCAGCGCGACGCCAACGCGTATGTGTCCGGTCCGATCATCGAGGGCGTGCTGCGTTACTACGTTGCCGCATCGCACACCGAATACGGCGGCTCGTATGACAACCCGTACGATCAGCGCCATGACCTCGGTGCCGAGCAGTCGGACGCCGTCACAGCCAAGTTGCAGTGGACGCCCAACGAAAACATCGATATCAACGGTCTGGTCACCTTCCAGCAGGACGATGACGGCCCGAACGCGATCGGGTTGCAGGGGCGCGAGTTCAACAATTGCCAGCTGACGAGCACGGCGTTGCCGCGCAGTCGCGGTTACTACTGCGGCGTCGCCCAGCCGATCTCGAAGCTCACCATCGGCCAGCGCTCGGACTTGTTCCCGAATCCGGGCGTCGATCGCGACCGCCTGCGCGCCGCTCTCAGCGCTAAGTTCAACTTCATGGACGGCTACGAACTCGTCTCCGTCACCGGCTATAGCAAGGAGGACTACCACATCGAAATCGACGTGAGCTACGCCGGTTACGATGCCTTCGGCCTGCTCGATTCACCCGCGCTGACGCCGCCGGCTGCCGGCGCTGCGGGCGATGGTGCCCGGCAGTTCCGCAACAAGGGTTCCTTCTGGCGCCTGCAGGATGAATTCCGCGAGGACTTCTCGCAGGAACTTCGTCTGCGTTCGCCGTCTGACCGCGCCTTGCGCTGGACACTCGGCGCCTACTTCTACAAGCAGAACGACGACTTCACGCGTGAAGACAAGGTCACCCCGGACGGTCGCATCGTACCGAACGGCGCCGCGGCGATCGCGTACCGTGACGTGGAAAACGAGGCCATCTTCGGTGGGCTCGAATACGACTTCAACGATCAGTGGACCGCGACGGCCGAGTTCCGTCACGCCAAGGACACCAAGAAACAGGTTGGTGCCCAGTACACCACGACGCCGGTGGCCGCCTCGCGCTGCGCGGCGGGTGGCGACGGCATCCAGATCAGCACCTCGCCGACCACGGGTTGCGTGATTTCGTCCGGCGTACGCGTTCAGACGGCGCCCTTTGCCGGCACCTTCACCAGCGACAAGCCGCGCTTCACCTTGCGCTACAAGATGACGCCGGACATCACGTTCTTCGCCAACTATGCCGAAGGCAACAAGCCGGGTGGCTTCAACTCCGCCACGGTCATCCCGTTGCTCGAGGCGATCGGCAAGACCGCGGCGTACGACGAAGAAGAGTCGGAAAACTTTGAGGTCGGTGGCAAGTTCCGCCTGCTCGATGGTCGGGTGTTCGCCTCCTTGACCTACTTCGATACCAAGCTCTTCAACCAGCAGCTGACCCAGAACATCGTGGGGCTCAATGCGGCCGGTGCCGTGATCGCGAACTCGTACATTGAGAACGTCGGCAAGACCAACTCCTCGGGTATCGAGCTCGAAGTCACCGCGCGTCTCACCGAACGCCTCGATCTGAGCCTGGGCGGCGCCTACGTCGATGCCAAGATCAAGGAGTACGTGAACCAGGACCAGGCGGATCTTTACAGCAACCGCCCTGCCAGCGCATTCAGCGCCATCTCGGCAACGAACCCCGGTGGCTGCGGCACGCTCACGGGCACCGCTGCGGCCAACGCGGCCGCCTGTCTCGCGCTGCGCAACCTCGACAACGCGCAGTTCGGTAGCGTAGCCGGCAAGCGCACGCCGCGCGCACCGGAATACAACGGCTACGCGATCCTCAAGTACACCATGCCGTTGACCGGTGACATGGACTTGTCACTCGGTGGCGATGTCGTGTACGAAAGCTCGAAGTTCGCGCAGGTCCATAACCTCATTGAGACGGGTGCCCGCACCTACTTCAATGCGCGCATCGGAGTCGAGACGGACACGTGGTCGGTGTCGCTGTGGGGCAAGAACCTCGGTGACGACGACACGGGCCTCGACATCCTGCGATACATCGATTCGCGGAACATCGCCTCGCCGTCCACCCGTGGATTCGCGGTCACCCTGCCGCGGCCGCGACAGGTTGGCATCACGGCGAACTACAAGTTCTGAGCCTAGGGCGGCGTCAGTGAACGGGCTACCCGAAGTCCTATAAAGGTACCCCGGCTGCCGCCGCCCATCTTGTGGCGGTGATCAGACCGCAAGTTGAGCGCAGTGTTGACCCATGAGCCCCCGCGGTTATTGCGGGGGCATCGACCGGCGGCAGTGACTGCACTGCCGTCGGTGGGGGCGCCGAGATAACTCGGTCGATAGCAGTCCTCCACCCACTCCCACACGTTGCCGTGCATGTCGTGCAGGCCAAAAGCGTTGGCCTCCCGCGTACCCACGGGATTGATGTGCCCGCCCGAGTTCCCCGAGAACCAGGCATACCGCCCGAGTTCGGCGGGATCATCACCGAACGAAAACAACGCGTCGCTCCCCGCGCGTGCGGCGTATTCCCACTCCGCCTCGGTGGGCAGGCGATACAGGCGACCGCTCTTGGCCGACAACCGACGCAGGAATTCCTGTGCGTCGTACCACGACACCGTCTCGACGGGCAGACGACCGTCACCAGTCACATAGTCGCTGGGGTTCGCTCCCATCAACGCCTGCCACTCATCCTGCGTCACCTCGAACTTGCCGATGGCAAACGAGCGGACCGTCACTTGCCGTCGCGGCGTTTCGTCGGGCTCAGGGTTGAACGCCAACTGCGGGTTGGGCTTGCCGCCCATCATGAAAGAGCCTGACGGCACGACCACCATCCGCGGGCAGCCCTCGCAGTCGATGAATGAGTTGTCGGCGGCATGCGCGACCTGAGTCGGCAGCAGCACGCTCAGCGCGGGCAGGACAATGACAGCAATCGAGTTGGCACGAGTGATCATGGGTGCATCATAATTCAGTCGATGACGTTCGCCGCACTGCCCCGTTGCACGCTCACATTCACCGCACTGACGCTGGCGTGCCTGTTCGATGTGGCGCATGCCGCGCAACCCTTGAGTACGTTTCGCGACTGCTCCACCTGTCCGGAGATGGTGATCCTTCCGGCATCACCGGCCTTCGCAATCGGCAAATATGAGATTACCCAGGCGGAGTGGTTCGCCGTGACGGGAGAGCAGCCCGCGGAGTTTCAAGGCGACCGCTTGCCCGTCGAGACTATCTCCTGGCGCGATGCGCAGCGCTTCGTCGAGCAGCTCGCGGCGAAAACCGGTCGTCCGTATCGACTGCCCACCGAGGCCGAATGGGAATACGCCGCGCGTGCGAGTAGCACCACCCAGTACCATTTCGGCGACGCGGCCACCGAACTCGATCAGTACGCCTGGTTCATCGACAACGCCGAGGAGACCACCCACCCGGTCGGCAGCAAGCGCCCGAACGCATGGGGACTCCACGACATGCACGGCAACGTGTGGGAGTGGACCACCGCCTGTGACGAGAAAAAGCGCAGCCCGTACATTCGCGATTGCCACCGCCGCTATCGCGGGGGCTCGATTGCCAACAAGGCCTCGAGCCTGCGTATCACGCACATCCAGTCAGGTGGTGTCGGCGATCGCTACTTTGCGTTGGGCTTGCGCGTCGCGCTCAGCCTCGATCAGCCCTAACGCAAATTCGGATAAGGCACGAAACTGCGTTCACTCTTGACCGCGGCGGGCGGCAAGGGGAAGCGCACTTGCTCCGGCAACTTCGGCTCCACCTGCACTTCGTAACCGGTGATGCGCTCCATGGGTTCGCCCTGCTCTACCCAGCGCTCCATCAGAGCCAGCGAGTCGAAATGTCGCCCCTCCGGAATACCCGAGGTGCAGTGCATCTCACCGGGGACCATGTACAGACGAAAAAACTCCTGCGCTGCATCGACGCTACCGGCCTCGGCAACCAGTCGATCGTAATACTGCAGCGGATACGTTCCAGGCATCGCCGATTCGTTCCAACCGTGAAGTACGAGGATTTTCCCGCCGCGCGACTTGAAAGCCCGATAGTCCGTGCCATCCGCCGTCAACTGGGCCTCGGCCTTGGTAAAGCGCGACGTGGGCCATGCAAGATCGAACTGCGACAACTCGAACCCAGGGTTGGCGCCCGTGGGCGACAGCAAATAGCGCATGATCTCGGCCGCAAAGCGCTCGTAGCGCGGCTCCACCCCAAAGAATGCCGGTGACCAGCGCAATTCCGAACCCGGCGCCATGCCGGGATGGATGGACCGCCCCGCCGTGTCGACGGGCCCCGCATACATTTTCTTTGCCACCGCGACCTTCTGCGCCGAGAGGCAGTCCGCGGCACTCGATGGGTCACTGGCCCGGCATTGAATGGTGGCCGGATCGAAGCGACAGAGTTGCGGATGAGCCAATTCGCCATCGCGTTCACCATCGAGTGCATCGCAGGTCCGCAGCACGGCCTGGTGTAGCAGCTTCAGATCGTCGACCGACATGATCTGCTTGCCCTCGGCATCACGGTTCGCGAGCACACTCCAGGCAATCAGGTAAGTTGAGCGAGTGAAATTGAAGACGACGCCGCCGTTGGCGATGATGCCGTCGAAGTCCTCAGGGTATCGCTGGGCCGAAATAAGTCCCTGCCGGCCACCCGTGCCGCAGCCGCGGAACAGCCGGGTCTGGGCAGACCGTCCATAGAAGCGCGTCACCAACTGCTGCGCGACCTGCGCGGTCACGTGCGTCGCACGATGACCAAAGTCGATCAAGGCTTGCTCGTTGTTGGCTGCCCAGATGGCCGATTGGCTATTGGCGCCCTTGTGGCCCATATCGGTCGCGGCCACGGCATAGCCCCGTGCGAGTGCATCACCCGTGGCATCGATCGGCACATAGCCACACAAACCGCGACAACCCTGCTGAAGGAATCGCCCGTTCCACTGCTCGAGGGGGAGCCGGACCTCGAACCCGACCTGCGGCGTCACAAAGCCGCTGACCGCACAATGCGCGGGCAACGAATCACTGGCGGATACCGCGCGGGCACTGCCGATCGCGACGGCGTCGCCACCGGCGAGCTTGAACGGCGCACTGGCCAGAGCACGGCAGGCCTGTGCATCGGCCGCATGTACCGGCACCGTGACGCACAGCAACCCCAGCAGCAGCCAACTCAAACGTCGGGGCTGCCTCACGCTCATGCCTGCAACGCTCGCAGGCCCATCAATCGCCCGAGCGCCAAGGCCGAGGTGACCATGGAGCCGTTGGTGTAGGCGTTGCCCGACAATGCACCCGCACCAAGGGCTTCGCCTGCGGCAAACAAATTGGGCACGACTTGTCCGTCGGCTCGCAAGACACGCAACGATGAATCGACGGAAATGCCTGCGAAGGACATCACCGTCCAGCCGCTCATCCGGATTGCATGCCACGCCCCGGTGCCGAGAGGCAACGGGCGGTGAAGGCGACCCAACGGATCGGCTGCGCCAGCGCGCAAGGCGAGATTGTAGGTCTCGACGCTCTGCCGCAGCCCTTGCGGATCGATACCGGCACGCAACGCCAACGTGGCTAGTGTCTCGGCGCGCGTGAACATGGGGTGCCCGTCGCGGAACGCCGCATCGACACGCTCCCGATTCCACTTGCCGAGCAAACTCGGCGCGGCATCGAGAATCGCTGAATCGAACACGACCCACAATCGATGCCCCGGCTGACGCGCCAAGGCCTGCTGACGATGCTCGTGACTCGGATGATCCTCGCGCACGAACCGCTGCCCGCGCGCATTGACATGAATCTCCCACGGAGGCCGCCGCTCGGGATCGTGCTGAAACGACCCATCCTGACCGGCAGGCATCAACTCGCCATCGAGCAAGGTGCCATAGAGTGGCACGTACTTTTCTCCACCGCGCAACACGCCACCCACGCCCAACGCGAGCAGCAAGCCTTGCCCTTGGCTCGATGGTCGGGCGCTCGCCGTCGTCAGCGGGACGCCATGCAAATCGGCAAACATCGTCGGATTGGCCGCGCAGCCACCGGTCGCGATAAGCACGCGTGCGCCGAGACAGTCCTCGCGACGTCCGCCACTCTCGACCACCACGCCTCGGACCGTCCCCCGCGCATCGACGATCAATTCGACCGCAGACGTCTCATGGCGGATCACGATGCGACCCTTAGCCACCTCGCGCTCGAACGACGGCTGCATCGCCTTGAGCAGCGAACGCCCGCGCTCGGGGCCGCTCTGGTAGCGCGCCACGAGGAACGGATCATGACCCTTGCCGCGCACGGGATCACCGTCGAGCACCGTAAAGCCTTCACCCGCCAACCAGTTGAGCGTTGCCGGTGCCTGTTCGACGAAGAGTCGGGTCAATGCCGGATCGGACGTCGACCGATTGATGCGCATGTGATCGGCGTAGTGCGCCTGCGGTGAATCCTCGATCCCTTTCGTGCGTTGCCACACAGTCTGCGAGCCCGAGACCTGCCCCGTCGACCGATCCAGCGTTCCACCCAACTGCGAGGTCGCCTCGATGACAAGCACCCGCGCGCCGGCTTGTGCAGCAAAGATAGCTGCCGGCATACCCGCGGTGCCCGCTCCGAGCACGATCAAATCCCACTCCGCACGCTGACGCATGTCGCGATCTCGAGTCCACACGAGGGGCGCACCGAAACTGCTACCCGCGACCACTCCACCCGCAGCCAACGACTCGAGGAACACACGACGCTTCATGACCGAGCTTCCCCTGTATTAACGCCGACCGCGACACGCCGCGTACCCAGAAAGTTGGCTACTGCATCGGCCCAGGCTTCCGGCTGCTGGTCGATGATGGCGCCCGTTCCGCCTGAAAGCTCAGCGTAGGCGAAGTCGGGTCTGAGTGCCCTCGCGCGTAACGCTTGCGGATGAATGCGATCGCCGGTGTTCGATAGCAGCAATGTCGGCTGGGTGATGCGCGGCAGGCTCGCCGCGTGGTCATATTGGTACGCGGCGTGATGGCCGTACCAGAACGGCCCAAAGCCCTGGAACTTCTCGACGACATAGCGCGTGATCAGTCGCGCATCGGAGCCCGGTCCGTATGCACGCTGATGACTGAGAAAACTATCCTGCATATGTTGGCCGTCATCACGGTACTCGAACTCGATCTCGCGTTTTCGCACGCCCTCCAGACCCGCAGCGCGCTCTTCCGGAGTGATCGGGAACGCGCCGTTCAGGATCAAGCGACTGACGCGCGCCGGTGCTTGCACGGCCACTTCGGTGGCGACTAAAGCACCTGTGTGGTGCCCAAGGACGTGACTGCGCTTGAGACCGAGATGATCCATGACGGCGACGATCGCCGGCACCCAGTCACCGACTGCCGGCACGAAGGGCGTCGGATCCGAGCAGCCAAAGCCCGGCAGATCCACCGCGATCGCGCGAATGCCCCGCGCGGCCAGTGGTGTGAGCACGGCCTCGAACTGTCGCGCACTCATCGGCGCTTGATGCAGCAACAACAGCGGCGTGCCGGACCCCGTGTCGTAGTAGTGGACAAGACCGTGGGCCCAGCGGGCGTAGCCTCGAGGAGAAGGCGCCAGCCCCGCAGGCGCCTTAGCTGCGGCGCCAGAGCCAACCGCGTGGGCCGCCAAGCCGGCACCCGCGGCCATGAACTGGCGACGCGAGGTCACTTCGCTGACCGCCGCGCGTCGTCCGCGGCCCAGTCACTCGTCACTTTCTCCTCGTCGATCAGCGTCCGGCGAACCACCTTCCCGTCTTTCAGGTACTGCGTGGCGCGGGCGCGAAACCGTCCGTCGCTGCTGACCGATACGATTTCGTGGGCGTACAGGCCTGAACCGTCCTTGTAGTTCAGCAGGATGACGGCACTGCGCAAGGTTGGATCGTCCGGCACGTCCATCTTCCAGCCGTCGAGTCGGGCGTTGCCAAAGTAGATGCGGCCATCGCGAACCTCACCGTAAGACTCGAGGATTTCCGCTGGCTTTCCCGCCGGGTAGTAGCGATTGGTTTGGTGGTAATCGAGCCGGCCATCGCGCGGAATGACACGCATGGTGATCTGGCTCGGGAACTCGGCCGTCAGCTTGCCCTCGGCGTCGTAGCGCCGGAACGTGCCGTGCCAGACGCCCTGTTGCTCGGCGATGTGCGGCTGGCCGGAGCGCGTCAACATGATCCAGTTGAAGCCGTTGAGTTCGGCGCGCACGCGACCATCGGCGATGAACGTGGTTCGATCTCGATACCACAGCTCACTCCCATAGAGCAGCATTTCGTATTCGACATGCAGCCCACCCGCGCTCGCATCGCGCGATACGCAGGCACGCGGATCCATGCCGCCCCGATACCGTTGATATTTCCCCTCCCAGCGAAACCACAGATCACACCCGGGGCGAGACACGTCGAAATCACTCAAAGGCATCTTGGCGACGCTGGCCGGATCCAGAACATCCCTTCCGTGCTGGGCGCCCTTGAAGAACAGCTGCCGACCGCGAATCTGCTGGCGCTCGGCGTCGTAAGACAGCGCCACGATCCGTTGTCGGTAGGCCTTGTCGGGAGCCGAGGCACGGAACTCCTCGAAATAGATCACGGTTTCGCCCAGCTGGGGAGCGGCAAGCATCACGGCTTTGAACTGCCGGCGCTCGCGCCCCAGCTCTGGTACGTCCGGACCGGATCGGTCCAGATGGGCACGGACCTGCAGGTGGTTGTCGAACGAGCCGACCCAACGGCGCGCAATATCCGCAATGGCTTCACTCGGCGATGCCGGCAAGGCCTCCGGTGTCGCAGCAAACAGCGTGCCTGCGCACCCCTGGGCGAGCAACCACAACACTCCGACACGCTTCAGACACGACCACCCGTTCATATCTTCTCCTTTGTAATACTGGGACCCAGCATGCAGCCCCGCTTGATGCATTTTCGCACTGTAACGGTGCTCCTGTGCAAAGGGTGATGCGATGCGCGGCCGCTGCCATAGTCGGTGCGCATGGCTGACGACGGCCACCGGGCGATGAGTTTTGGGACAAGCCAAGTCGGACTGCTAAAATTACGATGCGCCTCGATCGCGCCCCCAAGGAGCCTGTCATGGAAGACCAAAAGCCCGCCTCCGCCACACCGCCGGCACGCGGGTGGCTCGCGCGCAGCCTCGATGTCGTCGAACGCGTCGGCAACCGCCTGCCCGACCCGGCGGTGCTGTTCCTGATCCTGATGGTGCTCGCGTGGGTCATCAGCAGCGTGCTGTCGGGCATGACTTTAACCGAGATCGACCCGCGTAGCGGCAAGCCCCTCGAGATCCGCAACCTCCTCGCCGGAGAGTCGCTGACGGCCTTCATGGCGACGATGGTGGCGACGTTCACGGCTTTCCCTCCATTGGGCGTCGTCCTCGTGGCCATGCTCGGCCTCGGCGTCGCCGAGCACACCGGTTTCATCAATGCGATGCTGCGTGCCGCCATGGCCGTCACGCCACGGCAACTGCTGACGCCCGCGCTGATCGCGGTGGGTATCCTCAGTCACGTCGCGGTCGATGCAGGCTATGTGCTCGTGATTCCGCTCGGCGCAGTGATTTTCTATGCGGCTGGCCGACATCCGCTCGCGGGCATCGCTGCGGCATTTGCCGGAGTCTCGGGCGGCTTCAGCGCCACGCTCGGCGTCCCTTCCAGTCTCGATCCGCTGCTCGCAGGCCTCACGCAAACAGCCGCGCAGTTGGTGGACCCCTCAGTCGTCGTCAATCCCCTCAATAATTTCTACTTCACCACCGCCTCCTCGGTACTGATCGTGCTCGTCGGCTGGGCGCTGACGGATCTCGTCATCGAGCCGCGCCTGCGCGGCACGGCGGTCGATGGAGACCCGAGCAATCTGCCCACTCAGGAACCCTTGCGGGCCGAGGAGCGCAAAGGTCTGCGCATCGCCTTCCTCGTCATGGTGCTAGCCATCGCTGCCTTTGCATTGACGCTGATGGGAGAGAACACGCCGTGGGCCGCCGCACCAAACGCCGAAGGTGAGCGGCTGTTGCTCACGGCGGGCGCCCCGCTCATGCAATCGATCGTGCCGCTGATCTTCATTGGGTTCCTGTTGCCCGGCATCGCCTACGGCGTGACGGCCGGCACGGTCAAGACACATCGCGATATCGTCGCCGGCATGACCAAAGCCATGTCAGGCATGGGCTACTACATCGTCATGGCGTTCTTCTGCGCGCAGTTCATCTACGCGTTCGGCCAGTCCAATCTCGGTGCGCTGATCGCGCTCAAAGGTGCTAATGCGCTGCGTGACGCGGCGCTGCCGCTCGGCGTGACGCTCGGTGGCATCATTCTGCTGACCAGCCTCGTCAACCTACTCATCGGTTCGGCGTCGGCCAAGTGGGCGCTGATCGGCTCGATCATGGTGCCGATGCTCATGCAACTCGGCGTATCGCCCGACTTGACGCAGGCGGCGTATCGCGTCGGTGACAGCTCCACCAACATCATCACCCCGCTGCTGCCCTACTTTCCCTTGATCGTGGTGTTTTGCCGCCGCTACGTCCAACGCACCGGGATCGGCACGCTGGTGGCGCTGATGCTGCCCTACTCGATCACCTTCATCGTCAGCTGGACGTCGTTCCTGCTGCTGTTCTGGGCAATGGAGTTGCCCCTGGGCGTGGGCGCTACCTACGAGTACACGCCGCCCTCACAGCGCTGAGTCCACGGTCGTCGTCCCTGGTCGGTCGGTGCCCCGAGCATTGGGGTATACTTCGGTCGCTTCTCGAAGTGCCTGTGGCCCTTCGGGCCGCCTATGAGCTCAGCCTCTACGCATCCCCCCACCCACGCGCCAGCAGTCACCCCTGCGCTTGTCGTCGGCGCCATCGGGATCGTGTTTGGTGATGTGGGTACAAGTCCCCTTTACGCGCTACGCGCGGTCATGGAAACCGGGCTCAACCCCTCGCTCCTGTCCGATGTGCTCGGGGTGCTGTCGCTGATTTTCTGGGCGATTGCCCTCGTGGTCGGCCTCAAGTACGTCGCGATCGTTCTAAGAGCCGACAACGACGGTGAAGGCGGCGTTCTCGCCCTCACTCAACTGGCGCTGGCACGCGCCAACTTCAAGGTCGCCGGAACGCTGTCGATCATGGGACTCGTCGGTTGCGCGCTGTTTTTTGGCGACGGGGTCATCACACCCGCCATCTCGGTACTGAGCGCCGTGGAAGGCCTTGAACTTTTGGCGCCCTCACTCGAGTCGGTTGTCGTACCACTGGCGCTCGGAATCCTGCTCGCTCTATTCATGATTCAAAAGAACGGCACGACACGCATCGGTCGCGCCTTTGGTCCGATCATGGTGACGTGGTTCATCGTCCTCGCCTCGCTCGGGATCAACTCGATCCTGCAGACCCCCGAGGTGCTGCTCGCCGTCGATCCGCGTTATGCATTCGAGTTGTTGTACCGACATCCGCTCGTGGCGCTCGCCATCTTCGGCGCCGTATTTCTGTGTGTCACGGGTGGCGAGGCGCTGTATGCCGATCTCGGACACTTTGGTCGTAAGGCGATCACCCGCGGCTGGCTGCTGCTCGTGTGGCCGGCACTGCTGCTGAACTACTTCGGCCAGGGCGCATTGCTGCTGCGTGACGCCAGCGCGATCCAAAGTCCATTTTTCCTGCTGGCGCCGCGCGATTTGCTGCTGCCGCTGGTCTGCCTCGCCACGGCCGCGACCGTCATCGCCTCCCAGGCCGTGATTTCCGGCGTGTTCTCGATCACTCGGCAATGCCAGCAACTCGGGCTGCTGCCACGGATGCGCATCGTGCACTCCTCCGAGCAAGCGATCGGGCAGGTGTACGTGCCGTTCATCAATTGGATGCTCTGCTTCACCACCTTGATACTGGTTGTGGGCTTTGGCTCCTCGTCCTCTCTGGCGGGTGCGTACGGCGTGGGCGTGTCGGTCACCATGGCGCTCGACTCGATCCTCATGCTCGCGCTACTGTGGTCGGCGACGAGTCGATATCGCTGGGTGTTGATCACGATCTTGTGCTGCGTGCTGCTGATCGAAGTCGGTTTCATCGCCGGAAATCTCCTGAAGCTGCCCGACGGTGGCTGGGTTCCGCTCGCACTCGGCCTGTTGCTGTTTTTCATCATGGCCACCTGGCGTCAGGGGCGCAGCGCGCTCGCAGCCAAGCTTCGACGGGATGATTTCACGCTCCCGGAATTCCAGCGGCTGATCGCGCAGGTTCAACCTGCCACGGTCGAGAAGACCGCCGTGTATCTGGCGAGCGACTCGACTTCGATCCCACGCGCCCTCGTGCGCAACGTGCAACTGAACCGTGTGCTCCATGCACAGACCGTGCTGCTGACGGTGCAAACCGCGGCCTCGCCCCGCGTGCTGGTGGGCTCGCGCACCCGGGTGCAGGAACTGTTACCCGGCGTGTATCGCATCGTCTGCACCGTCGGGTTCATGGACCACGTCGATGTGCCAGCGCTGATGCAGGAGGCCCGACGTCACTTCAAAGATCTTGAACTGAAAGGCGCGGTGTACGTCGTCGGCCGCGACGACATCATCACGTCGCGGCGCCCCGGCATGACGCGCATCCAGAAAGCGCTGTTCGCATTCATGTCGCGCAACGCCGAGTTTGCCGGCAGTCACTTCGGCATCCCCGCGGAGCGTATTCTCGAATCCGGGCAGCAAGTGGAGATCTGAGTCATGCGTGGCATTGGGCAACCTTCTGCACGGTCGCGATGGATTCTCGGCCTGCTCACCGCGGCCACTGCACTCTGCACCACGGCATCAGAGCCGATTTACGCCGCGGCATCGGGCGCATCCGCCGAGCCGATCGTCCGCACTACCACGGGTCGGTACCAAGCGACGGCGGACTCCGACGGCACGCTGGCCTTCAAGGGCATCCGCTATGCCACGGCTCCCGTGGGGGCCCTGCGCTGGCAACCCCCGAAAGCCGCGCCCGCTACGCGTGAGCCGACTCGCGCAGCCGCCTTCGGTCCCGCATGTCTGCAAACGGGCGCACCGTCCGCCGGCACGCCCGCGACAAGCGAGGATTGCCTGTTTCTTAACGTATGGACGCCCGGCCTCGAACGCCATGCGAAGCGCCCAGTGATGGTCTGGATCCACGGCGGCGGTTTTCGCTCAGGGTCGGGCAACATCGCTGGCGACAGGCTTGCTCGCTATGGCGTGGTCGTGGTCTCCATCAATTATCGGCTCGGCCCGCTCGGATTTTTTGCACACCCGGACCTGCCCAGTGATATCGCCAACTTCGGACTGCTCGACATGGTCGCCGCACTGCAGTGGGTCAAGGACAACGCCCGCGCCTTCGGTGGTGATCCGCAGAACGTGACCATCTTCGGCGTGTCCGCCGGCGGACAGGCCGTCGCCCTGCTGATGGCGAGCCCGCAGGCCAAAGGCCTTTTTCACAAAGCGATCGCGCAGTCCGCGTATGCCACCTGGGCGCTGCCGCGCAATCGGAGTGCTGCATTGCCCGCCCCCAAAGGGCAGAATCTCGGCCCCATCGAATCGGCCGAAGCGTCGGGCCAACGCCTCGTCGAGCGAGCACGGCGGGACGCGCGCTTGCCCGGTCAGCCAAACTCGTCGGCGCTGCGCAGCCTCGATGGCCAGGCGCTGGTCGATGCCGTGCGGGGCTTCCAGTTGCCGATCGTCGATGCAGCAACCTTGCCTGATGAGCCTGCGATCGTATTTTTGCGTGGGCTACACGCGCGCGTGCCGCTGTTGACGGGCGGCAATAGCTACGAAGGGTCGGTGATGCCCGAATCCGGGATCAGCACCGAGGACTTCTCCAACATGCTGGGTGCGGACTTCGCCGCACTGCAGCGTGCCTACGCGAGCGACTTCTCAGTCGATTCCGCGCTGGGTGTCCGACGCCTGTTCGGCGACTACCGCTACTTGCTCTCCGCCAGCACCCTTGCGCGTGCGAACGCCCGCGCGGGGCAAGACACCTGGCTCTACTACGTCGACCTCGCAGCCGAGCAGCGTCGCCCGCAGTGGCCGGGTACGCCGCACGGCTATGACTCGGCGCTGCTGTTCGATTCGGATACGGCAGCCCCCGAAGCCACGCGCCAGCTCGGCGAGCGTTTGCGAAAACATTGGGTCGCCTTCGCACGCACCGGCAATCCCACCGCGGCGAGCGGCATGCGGTGGCCAGCCATTGAGCCCGATGCCCTCCGGTGGATGGTGTTTGGCAATCCTGACGTGGTGCGGGACAATATCCTTGTAGAAAAACTCGAATTGATGTCGGCCCGTTACCGCAAGCGACTGCCGCAATGAGACCTGCAGCGGCGACTCTGACGGCAAAGATATCGCGGGCTCGGTGGGACAGCCCTCTTGGCGCGATGCTGCTCGAAGCCAATGAGACGGGGCTCTGCGGCGTATGGTTCGAGGGCCAAAAACATGGCCCCGAGACACGCAACTGGCCCGCGCGCTGCAACAGCCCCGTCATCCGACAGACCATCCGCGAATTGACCGAATACTTTGACGGTCGACGTCGGCACTTTGACACACCCATCGACTCGAGTATCGGGACCGAGTTTCAACGCGCGGTATGGAAAACGCTGCGACGAATTCCAGTCGGGCGAACCTTGACGTACGGAGAGCTCGCGCGTCGGATCGGCCGACCGACGGCCGTGCGCGCCGTGGCGTCGGCCGTCGGGCGAAACCCGGTGAGCCTGCTGGTACCCTGCCATCGCGTCATCGGCAGCGATGGCTCACTCACCGGCTACGCCGGTGGTCTGCCGCGCAAGGCGTTCTTGCTCGCGTTAGAGAAATCGATCTGCG
>Ga0192647_100454_pt1 | contig 28718 bp, 31 predicted proteins | sample LauGreFa1BDMLBSN_2_FD_133046 | JGI IMG/M metagenome (GOLD analysis project Ga0192647, IMG submission 133046) | Freshwater lake microbial communities from Lake Michigan, USA - Fa13.BD.MLB.SN - reassembly | ecosystem: Environmental > Aquatic > Freshwater > Lake | place: Lake Michigan, USA... | reverse complement strand
CATCGCGTACCATCTGCATTGCCTGTTCGGCAGATTCTGCGCGCAAGGTACGATGTCCGGCGAGTTCCAGGTTGCAGGCGACCAGTTCCTGTATGGCTGGCTCGTCTTCCACAACCAGTATTGTTGCTGCCATGCGCGCTCCAATGGGTAATTTACCCCCCGCATATTATGAACCTGTTGTTACAGCCGTATTACAGCGCTGCGGCACGTAAATGCAAGCCATTGGTTTACAAGCAGTTTTATTGATTGCTATCGGTCTCGGTTATGATGATGACTGACGCAACACGAACCGCAAACGGAACAATCATGGCCGGACTCAACAAGGGCGTATCCCTGCCCACCGAAATCACGCTGCATCAGGCGTCGCGCGCGCTGGAAATCGCCTTTGCCGACGGCAAGAGCTTCCGCCTGCCTTGCGAATTCCTGCGCGTCCACTCACCTTCTGCTGAAGTGCGCGGCCACGGCCCGGGGCAGGAAACGCTGCAGACCGGCAAAAAGGATGTGACCATCACTGCAGTTGAACCGGTCGGTCAGTACGCCATCCAGTTACGTTTCTCCGACGGCCACGACACCGGCATCTATTCCTGGGATCTGCTGTACGAATACGGCAATCAGCAGGAATCGATGTGGCAAGAATATCTGCAGCGCCTGCAGAAAGCAGGCGCCAGCCGCGAAGCCTGAGTTCAACCATGGGCAAAACCACCGATTTCGGGTTCCAGAAAGTCGCCGAAGACGAAAAGGCGCGCAAAGTCGCCGAAGTCTTTGATTCAGTCGCATCGCGTTATGACCTGATGAACGATCTGATGTCCGCAGGCCTGCACCGCCTTTGGAAACGTTTTGCGGTCGAACAAAGCCTGGTGCGCCCGGGCCAACGCGTGCTCGATGTTGCCGGCGGCACCGGCGACCTGACCAAGCTGTTTTCGGAGCGTGTCGGCCCCACCGGTTCGGTCGTGATCACCGATATCAACGGCCCGATGCTGCGACGCGGCCGCGACCGCCTGCTCGACGGCGGAAAGGTGATTCCTGCGGTGCAGTGTGATGCCGAGAAGCTGCCCTTCCCCGACGAATATTTCGACTGCGTCTGTGTGGCATTCGGGCTGCGCAACATGACGCACAAGGACGCTGCCATCGCGGAAATGCGCCGTGTGCTGCGCGCCGGCGGGCGGCTGCTGGTACTGGAATTTTCGCGGGTGTGGCAGCCGCTGGCACCGCTGTATGACACCTACTCCTTCCAGGTGCTGCCGCGGCTCGGCAAAATGATCACCAACGATGCCGACAGCTACCGTTATCTGGCGGAATCCATACGGATGCACCCCGATCAGGAAACCCTGAAAGCCATGATGCAGGACGCCGGACTGGAGCGCGTTCAATATTTCAACCTTGCTGCCGGTGTGGTGGCCTTGCACCGCGGCGTCCGTTTCTGAACTGCGCCTGCTCTGGCAGGCGAGACATCGTTCATTACCTCGACTATTACAGTTTGCAATGAACTGACAGGGAGCTATCCCTATAATTGCGCTGTCCAAGCAGTATCCATAACACGAGGAGTTCGAGCATGAAAATAATGATATCTGCGCTTGCCCTGTTTTTCGGTCTTGCCATGGTCGGCGTTGAAGCCGAGGCTGCCAAGCGACTGGGTGGCGGCAAAAGCATGGGCATGCAGCGCAACACCACGCAGCAGGCCGCACCTAAAGCGCCGGCACAGCAGCAACAACAGGCTCAGCAAGCCGGTACTCCGGCGCAACAACCGGCCGCTGCCGCGGCTCAGCCGGCAGGCAACAAATGGCTGGGGCCGCTGGCCGGTCTCGCCATGGGTGCAGGATTGATGGCCTTGTTCATGAACAACGGCATCGCCGGCGCGCTTTCCGGTTTGCTGCTGGCCGCAGCCATTGCTGCCGTCGCCGTGCTGGTCTTCCGCGCCCTACGCAGCCGCACTGCTCAGGCGCCGATGCAATACGCCGGTCATCAGGGTACGGTTGCACCTGAGCCGATGGCCATGGGCGGCGGGGCTACCGCACCGCACGCAGTAGCTGCCACGGCTGGCCGGTGGCCTGCTGATTTCAACGCTGCCGAATTTGTACGCCATGCCCGTCTGAACTTCGTTCGCCTCCAGGAAGCCAACGACAAACGCGACGGCACCGCACTCGCTGACTTTCTGACCACCGACCTGTTGACCGAAATCCAGGCGCAATGGCAAAGCGAAGGCGCCGCAACCGGCAAAACCGATGTCGTCACGCTGGAGTCGGAAGTGCTGGAAGTCGTCAGCGAAGGTTTGTTATACGTCGCCAGCGTGCGTTTCTCCGGCCTGATCCGCGAAGACGCCTCCTCTGAAGCGCAACCCTTTGCCGAAATCTGGCATCTTGAGAAACCGATGCGCGGCTCCGGCGGCTGGCTGGTGGCAGGCATCCAGCAGGCCTGATTCGGGACATGGCTGCTGCAGGTTCACCGCTGGACGTACTGATTGGCGCGCCGCTGAATCATCTGCTGCGCGCCAACAGCTGGGCGCGTGAATCACTCAAACCCTACGCCGGCAAAACGGTCAGCGTGCGTTGCCTGCCGTTTGCCGCCAGCCTGCGGATCATCGACTCCGGCGAAGTCACACCGGCAAGCGCCGGCACGACGCCCGACGCCATACTGACCGTCACTCCCGCTCCGCTGCTGAGGATGGCGACCCGCGATGACACGGCCTGGCGTGACATCAATGTGGAAGGCGATACAGCACTGGCCGGCGCGGTGAACCACCTGTGGCGCCACTTGCGCTGGGATGTCGAGGAAGACCTGTCGCGCGTGTTCGGCGATGTCGCCGCGCACCGCTTGACCGGCTCGGCGCAGGCAATGGCACAGTGGGCAAAAATGAGCGGTGAAAACCTGATGCGCTCGTTCTCCGAATACTGGACCGAGGAACGACCTGCCGTTGCAGCGGCCAACGATCTGGCCGGTTTTGCCGCAGACGTTGACCGCTTGCGCGACGACCTTGCCCGTCTGGAGAAACGCATTTCGAAGCTGGCTGCACGCTGATTCCGGCGGTTCCGCACCCCGCCGACCCCGCGGACGGATAAAATGCACTTGTGCGTATCCTCCGCCTGCTGAAAATCCTCCGTGTTTCACTGCGTTTCGGGCTCGACGAGTTCCTGCTCGGGCATGAACGCGTGCGCGCGTTGCGGGCCATAGTCAGCACGCTTCTGTTCTGGCGCGATTTGTCCGAGCCCCGCGCTGTACGCCTGCGCCTGGCGCTGGAAACCCTGGGACCGATTTTCGTCAAATTCGGACAGGTACTGTCGACACGGCGCGACCTGATTCCCCCGGACATCGCCGAGGAGCTCGCCCGGCTGCAGGACCAGGTGCCACCCTTTCGCGGCGCCGACGTTGAACGCATCCTCGCCGCAGCCTATGACAAACCGCTCGGTCAGGTGTTTTCGCGTTTTGACCTGACGCCCATCGCCAGCGCCTCCGTGGCCCAAGTACACATCGGCGCTCTGCCCGACGGCAAAGAAGTCGCAGTCAAGGTGTTGCGCCCGGGAATCGCCAGCATCATCACCAAAGATGTCGCGCTGCTCGACGCCGGCGCCGTGCTGCTCGAATGGCTGTGGCTGGACGGCAAACGCCTCAAGCCGCGCGAGGTGGTCGCCGAATTCGCCCGCCATCTCGAGGATGAACTCGATCTGATGCGCGAAGCTGCTAACGCCAGTCAGTTGCGCCGAAACTTCCGCAATTCACCGCTGCTGGCCGTGCCGGAAATCCACTGGCAGTACTGTTCCACCGAAGTCATGGTCATGGAGCGCATGCACGGCATTCCGGTTTCCGCCGTTGCTGACATGCGCGCACAAGGCATCGACATTCCGAAGCTTGCGCGTTCCGGTGTTGAAATCTTTTTCACCCAGGTGTTTCGCGACGGCTTTTTCCATGCCGATATGCACCCCGGAAATATTCTCGTCGCCAGCAACGGTCAATATGTCGCGCTCGATTTCGGCATCATGGGTACGCTGACCGACACCGACAAACGATACCTGGCTCGTAATTTCATCGCTTTTTTCCGTCGCGACTACCGGCGCGTCGCCGAAGTCCATGTCGAATCCGGCTGGGCGCCACCGGGTACCCGGGTCGATGAATTCGAAACCGCGATCCGCGCGGTATGCGAACCGATATTCGACAAACCGCTGAAGGACATTTCTTTCGGCAAGATACTGCTGCGCCTGTTCCAGACCTCGCGCCGCTTCAACATCGAAATCCAGCCGCAGCTGGTGCTACTGCAGAAAACCCTGCTCAATGTCGAAGGTCTGGGCCGCGAGCTCGACCCCGACCTCGACCTGTGGCAGACCGCAAAGCCCTTCCTCGAACGCTGGATGTCGGAACAGATCGGCTGGCGCGGCCTGGTGCGGCGGATCGGCGAGGAACTGCCTTTTTGGAGTGAATTGCTGCCGCAGCTGCCGCGGCTGACCGAGCAGTTTCTGGCGCGTGATCCTGAAGCCGCGTTGCGATCGCATGTCGATGCCCTGCTGAAGCAGCAACGTCGCAACACCTGGCTTCTGGGGGTGACGATCGCCCTGCTCGCCGCGCTGCTGGGCCTGCAGCTGCTGTCGTAATCGCATCTCCCGCGGCTATAATCCATCGGCAAAAGGGGATTTGCGATGCTGCTGTGGTTTGTGATTGCCTATCTGATGGTTTCCGTCGGTATCGGCCTGTGGGCTGCGACCCGCGTCCATAACACCAAGGATTTTGCCGTTGCCGGCCGTTCGCTGCCGCTGCCGATTGTCACCGCGACGGTGTTCGCCACCTGGTTCGGCGCTGAAGCGGTATTCGGCGTCTCCGCGCAGTTCGTCAAGGACGGCCTCTCCGGCGTTGTCGCCGATCCTTTCGGCTCCTCGCTGTGTCTGGTCATCGCCGGTCTGTTCTTCGCCAACAAGCTCTACAAGCTGAACATCCTCACCGTCGGCGACTTTTACCGGATGCGCTACAACCGCACGGTTGAAGTGATCACCTCGCTGTGCATCGTCGGCTCCTATCTGGGTTGGGTCTCGGCGCAGATCAAGGCGATGGGGCTGATTTTCAGCGTCATCACCAACGGTGCAGTGAGCCCCGAGCTGGGCATGATCATCGGCGCCGCCATCGTGCTGACCTACACCACCTTTGGCGGCATGTTCTCGGTCGCTATCCTCGATTTCGTGCAGATGACCGTCAGCATGGGCGGGCTACTGTTCATCGCCTGGACCGTCAGCGGCATGACCGGGGGCGCTGGCGTGGTCATCGAACACGCTTCGCAGGCCGGCAAGTTCGAATTTTTCCCGCCGCCCGATCCGTGGATGTGGCTGACCTTCCTCGGCGCACTGTTGACGATGATGCTGGGCTCGCTGCCGCAGCAGGACGTATTCCAGCGGGTGACCTCGGCGAAATCCGCCAAAATCGCCATCGCCGGTTCGCTGCTCGGCGCGTCGATCTATTTCTGCTTCACCTTCGTGCCGATGTTCATCGCCTATTCGGCGACGCTGATCGACCCCCAGCTGTTCAACAATCTGCTGGAAAAAGACTCCCAGCTGATCCTGCCCACACTGGTACTGCAGCACATGCCGCTGTTCGCGCAAATCCTGTTTTTCGGCGCCGTGCTGTCGGCGATCATGAGCTGTTCATCAGCGACGCTGCTCGCGCCGTCGGTGATGTTCGCGGAAAACATCGTCAAGGGTTACTTCCCCCACCTCTCCGACCGCAAGTTCCTGTGGATCATGCGCGTCACCATCGTGACTTTCGCCGCGATCGTGCTGCTGTTCGCGCTCAACTCGAAATCGTCGATTTTCCATATGGTCGAGTCGGCGTACAAAATCACTCTGGCCGGTGCGTTCGTGCCGCTGGTCGTCGGCGCGTTCTGGAAACGCGCCACCACGCAGGGTGCGCTGGCGGCGACGCTGGGCGGACTGATCTCATGGATCCTCGTTGAGGTCCTGATCGGTGAAGCCAGTCTGATCCCGCCGCAGCTGATCGGTCTGGTGGTGTCGGCATTCGGCATGCTCATCGGTTCGCTGCTGCCGCAGCGTTACGGTGTCGCGCAGCACCACGAACACCCGCCCCATCACCACGCACAGCCGCATACTCAATCACCGCCACATCACGGCTGAGCGCAGCAGGCGCATTCACCGGTCGCCCATGCCGCGGACATCCCTGATCAAAGCGGCGCTGCTGCTGTTGCTCGGCATCAACGCTGCCATTTATGCGGCAACCGGCCGCATCAGCGAAACCCTTGAGGCCTTCGCCTGGTTCACCCTGCTGCTGCTGTTCGAGCTGGAGACCCGTGGACCGGTATGGGCGCGGCGCCCGCGAATCACGCTGGCACTCGACGGCCTTCGCCTGCTGGCCACCACCGCCATCGTCTGGGCAGCTACGGCCTTTATCGAAGAAGGTGAATGGCTGGATGCCGCCAACGCCTGGCTGTGGATCAGCGTGGTGCTCCTGCTCGAACTCGAAATCCGCGCGCCGGACCGGATCGCACGATGGCGGCGAGCCGCCGTTGCAGTCTCTATACTGCTCTACACCGCACTGACAGCAGTCGCCGCAGCGTGGTGGCTGCAGGGCGAGTGGCTGGACGGTTACGACGCGGTGTTATGGATCGCTGCGTTTGTATTGCTGGAACTGGATTTGCTAAGCCGCCTTCCCGGCGCCTCCCGACACGCCCCGAAACGGCGTTAATAACCAACTGTTTTAATTGATTATTTGTAAGCGGCGCGGAAGGCGTCCGCAAACCGCGCCAGATCCTGCTGCGGCAGACGGTTGATGCCGGCTGCCGCCTGTCGGCCGCCGCCGGTGGCAAACGCCGAGCACAGCGTCTCAGCCCCCACCGGATTGCTGCGTGGTGCACGCACGCTGACCACATAACCATCGGCCTTGGTCACAAGCACGGCATGCGCCCGCTGCGGTTCCGCCTGCGCCAGGCGGTTGCTGAACACACCGTTGACGCGCCGGCTCCACGCCGCATCCGGCAATACATACAGGGCGGCGGCATCATTGGCGAATTCAGGCTGCAGGTCTTCGGCACGCGCCAGATCTTCAGCGCCTGCCTGCTTCAATACCTCGAACACCGGTTCATCAAAGATGAAATGCCGCGGATCGCGATACGGCGCGATCAGCTGATACAGATCGGCCGGATGATAGTGCAGATCGTCGATGCTCTCGCCATAGGCGTTGTAGTTGATGGCCTCGCCCAGCTCATGCAGGCGCGCAAGCTCGGTGTGATCGAGTTCCAGCGGCTGCGCAGCTCGGATTGCCGATTCGACCAGGTTGTCACCGAACGCGGCCACCACCGCCCACAGCCGGTGCCGCCCGGCGAGATGGCTGTCGACGATCAGGCTGGTGCAGATATCGGGGGCGGTATCGATGTGCGCACGAAATGCCGGGTGCTGCGGCAATTCGCCGGCGGCATGATGGTCGAAATATTCGATGCTCGCGCCCAGCTGCAATGCCCGCGCCACCGCGGCGGCGTTGCTGCGCAGGGAAACATCAAGGACGGTGAGGCTGTCACCCGCCTGCGCATCGACGCGCGCCACCAGCGCGGTGTCGCGTTTGACGCCGGTTACCAGCTCGGCGTCGCGGGGCTCGTCCAGCCGCAGCTGGTGCAGCGCGCAAATGCCGTCGGCGTCGCCATTGAAGATATCGTAGAATTTCATGAATGATGCCGGATTACACAGCGGGTGCCATGCCGCACGATTTCCGGTCGCGCGGATTTCGCGTCGCTGCCATGGCGGCGCTAGCTTACAGTCTGGTGATCATCTATGCCAGCCTGCAGCCCTTCAGCGGCTGGCGCATGGAAAGTACGCCATTCGGTGCTTTCCTGTTCGCGCCGTGGCCACGCTGGATTACCGTCGAAGATATCGGTTTTAATTTCGCCGCCTACCTGCCGCTCGGCTTCCTGCTGACTCTGGCGCTGTGCGCCCGCCTCCATCCGCGTTCTGCCGCGCTGATATCGGCAATCGCCTGCACCGTGCTGAGCATTTCGCTCGAGTCCGCGCAGCAGTACCTGCCGGTGCGCATCGCCTCCGCCACCGATGTGCTGGTCAATGCCTGCGGCGGCACGGTCGGCGCGCTGATCGCACCGCTGTTTGCCCCGGGTCACCGTTTCGGCGAAAGACTGGCCCTGCTGCGCAGCAGCGCCTTTATCGGAGGCCTGCGTGGTGACGCCGTGCTGGTGCTGGCCGGACTGTGGCTGCTGACCCAGTTGCACGCGGCACCGATCAATATGGGCAACGGCGACTTCCGCGGCAGTCTGGAGCTGGCGGCGCGCTTCGCCTACACACCGGAATCGTACCGTTACGCCGAGGCCGGCGTGGTCATGCTCAGTATTCTCGGAATGGGTCTATTGCTGGCCAGCGTTGCACGAAGCATTGGCTGGGATTACTGGCGGGCGCTGTTGCTGCTCATCACCGGCGCTGCCGTTCTGAAAGCCGCTGCAGCCTGGCTGATCCTGCGCACACCGACGCCCTGGAACTGGCTGACGCCGGGTTTTGTGATGGGCCTCGTCGCCGCAATCCTGCTATTGCTGCCGCTGGTTCGCCTGCCGCCCCGCGGACGCGGCCTCGCGGCGCTGCTCACCCTGGCTGCTGCGGTGATTCTGGTCAACTGTACGCCGGAGAATCCGTACCGCAGCGTGCCCATTCATCTGTTGCCCGGCCGGATCGGCCATTTCCTCAGTTTCAGCAGCATGATCCGCGCCTTGTCCGATCTCTGGCCCTTCCTGACCTTGCTGTTCCTGCTGGTCAGCCTGCCGCTGCGTTACGCCCCGAACCGCCGTTGAATCCGGAGAAGCACATGCCCCGCAAACCATCCGCCACCCTGACCAGCCTGCGCGCCGATCTGCGCCGTTTCGCCGAAGCGCGTGAATGGCAGCAGTTTCATACGCCGAAAAATCTGGCGATGGCGTTGAGCGTTGAAGCGGCCGAACTGGTCGAATGCTTCCAGTGGCTGACGCCTGAACAAAGCGCCAAACTGAACGCCGGCGACCGGCGCGCCGTGGAGGAAGAAACCGCCGATGTGCTGCTGTATCTGCTGCGGCTGACGGATGTGCTGGATATCGACCTGTTACAGGCGGCGCAACGCAAGATGAAGCTCAATGCACGCAAATACCCGGTCGCCCTGTCGCGCGGCACGGCGCGCAAGTATTCACGGCGCTGAGCGCGATCCCGCGCGGTTATAATCCGTGCTTGGCCGCATCGCGGCCCAGCCCAGTCCAAACACCCCCGATGAGCCACTTCAAACACCACGTGTTTTTCTGCTGCAACCAGCGCGAACCCGGTGCAAATTGCTGCAACAACCACGGCGCCCAGGATCTGCGCGATTACGCCAAGAAAAAGGTCAAGGCGCTGGGGCTCTCGGGCGAAGGCAAGACCCGTATCAATCAGGCCGGCTGCCTGGACCGCTGCGATGAAGGTCCGGTCCTGGTGGTTTATCCGGAGGCAGTCTGGTACACCTATGTCGACCGCGAAGACATCGACGAAATCGTCACCGAACACCTGCAGCACGGCCGCGTCGTCGAACGGCTGAAAATCTGATCCTGACTCCCCCTGCAGCAACACGATTCACCCGATGACCGCCACCGAACTCCGACCGATGCCGCCGTCCACGCTGGAACGCCTGGTCGTCAACGGCCCAGCCGGCGCGCTCGAAACCGATCTCAATGATCCCGGCCTGCCGCGACGCGGCATTGCGGTGATAGCGCATCCGAATCCGGTGCAGGGCGGAACCAAAGACAACAAGGTCGTCACCACACTGGCCAAGACGCTGTTCGGACTCGGTTACGTCGTCATCCGCCCCAATTTCCGCGGCGTCGGCGCAAGCGCAGGAACTTTCGATCAGGGCAATGGCGAAACCGATGACATCATCGCCGTTATCCGTTACGCCAAGGAACGCTTCGGCGAAATGCCATTGCTGCTCGCCGGTTTTTCCTTCGGCGCCTTTGTGCAGACCCGCGTCGCACAACAGGTTACTGCCGAACGGCTGGTGCTGGTCGGTCCGGCAGTGAGCCGTTTTCCGACCGAAGCCGTGCCGGCCAACACGCTGGTCATACACGGCGAGCATGACGAAGTCGTGCCGCTCGCCGCGGTATTCGACTGGGCGCGGCCGCAACAGCTGCCGTTGGTCGTCGTGCCCGGCGGCGAACACTTTTTCCACGGACGCTTACACCTGCTCGCGCAAATCGTGCGCGTCCATTGCGCATGAACACCGCTTCGCCGCTCAGCGTCGCCGGACTGCGCAAAACCTACGGCGGCAAGGAAGTCGTCTGCGGCGTCGACCTCACGCTGCAGCCCGGCGAATGTTTCGGCCTGCTCGGGCCTAACGGCGCAGGTAAAACAACGACCTTGCGGCTTTGCCTGGGACTGACCGGCCCCGACGGCGGCAGTATCCATGTGCTCGGCCATGAAGTGCCGCAGCAAGGCCGCGAAGCCCGCGCGCGCATCGGCGTGGTGCCGCAATTCGACAATCTCGATCCCGACTTCACCATCCGCGAGAACCTCCGGGTGTTCGGACGTTACTTCGACATCCCCGATGCGACGCTGCAGGAACGCATCCCGGCGCTGCTCGAGTTTGCCGGTCTGACCAGCCGCGCCGATACCCGCATCCAGACCCTGTCGGGCGGCATGAAACGCCGGCTGACGCTGGCACGCGCGCTGATCAACGATCCAGAACTGCTTTTCCTCGATGAACCGACAACCGGACTCGACCCGCAGGCCCGCCACGTGATCTGGGAGCGGCTGCGCAACCTGCTGAAACAGGGCAAGACGCTGCTGCTGACCACACATTTCATGGAAGAAGCCGAACGCCTGTGCAGCCGCATCGCGATCATGGATCATGGCAAGATCATCACCGGTGGCGATCCGCGCGCGCTGATCGCGCAGCATGTCGAACCACATGTGGTCGAAGTCTATGGCGAGGGCGCGCCCGACTGGGCTGAGAACTTTGGTCGCCGGCACGCCGAACGCTGCGAAATCACCGGCGAAACCATTTTCTGCTACACCAATGACCCGGCACCGCTGATCGTCGATCTCGACGGCCGCGGTGACCTGCGTTATCTGCACCGCCGCGCCAATATCGAAGACGTGTTTCTGAAACTCACCGGGCGCGACCTCAGGGACTGATATGGCCACACAACACTGGTCCCCGCCCCGTTTGAGCCTGCGCTTTTTGCATGTCTGGCGGCGCAATCTGCTGGTCTGGCGCAAGCTGGCCATTCCGTCGATGCTCGGCAATCTCGCCGATCCGCTGCTCTATATGTTCGGTCTCGGTTACGGACTGGGCCGCATGCTCGAATACGTCGGCGGTCTGTCCTACATCGCCTTCCTCGCATCCGGCGTAATCTGTTCGAGCACGATGATGAGCGCCTCCTTCGAAGCCATGTATTCGGCGTTCTCGCGCATGCACATGCAAAAAACCTGGGATGCTATTCTCAACGCACCGCTGACGCTGGACGATGTGCTGCTCGGCGAATGGGTGTGGGCAGCCAGCAAAAGTTTCCTGTCGGGCAGCGCTGTGCTGGTCGTTGCGACTGTGCTGGATCTGGTGCCTTCGCCACTGGCAATCGCCGTGATACCGGTCATTTTCCTGACCGGCCTCGCATTTTCGGGACTCGGACTGATCATGACTGCATTGTCACCGAGTTACGATTTTTTCATGTATTACTTCACGCTGTGTGTGACGCCGATGATGCTGTTGTGCGGGGTATTTTTCCCGCTCAATGAATTGCCGGCCGCCGCGCAGATTCTGGCCCAGCTGTTACCGTTGACGCATGCTGTCGCTCTCGCACGCCCTCTGGTCAACGGCACGATTCCCGCGGATTGGCTGCTGCACATCGCCGTATTGACGGCTTATGCCGCCGGCAGCGCCTATGTCGCACTGGCACTCACCCGGCGCCGCCTTCTGCAGTAACATCGACACCATGCTCTGGGTCAAAACCTTCCACCTGCTGTTTGTCATCTCCTGGTTCGCCGGCCTGTTCTACATGCCGCGCATCCTCGTTAATCTGGCAATGGAGGACAACGAGACCTCCTATGCGCGCCTGCTGCTGATGGCACGCAAACTCTATCGTTTCATGACCCTGCTCGCCGTCCCGGCACTGGTGTTCGGCCTGTGGCTGTGGTTGGGCTACGGCATCAGCGGCGGCTGGCTGCACGCCAAGCTGGTGCTGGTGGTGTTGCTGGTCGGCTACCACCATGCCTGCGGCAGCCTGCTGAAAAAATTCGAGCAGAAGCGCAACACCCGCTCGCATGTCTGGTTCCGCTGGTTCAACGAGGTGCCGGTGCTGGTATTGTTCGCCACGCTGATCCTCGTGGTGCTGAAGCCGTTCTGACCCCGTGTTCCGCCTCGCCGCAATCATCGCGCTGTCATTTGCGCTGCACCCCGCCTGCGCCGCCGAAGCGCGCATCATCGTGCAGCAGTCGCCGCTGGCCGGATTCCAGTATTACGACGGCAAGGTATTGTGGGACAACATGCGTGTCGGTGATGCGCTGACACTGGTGCGCGAACCGCAGAATCCACATGACAGCAACGCGGTACGCGTGGAATGGAAAGGCCAGCCGCTGGGCTACGTACCGCGCCGCGACAATCGCGATGTGGCACGGCAGATGGATCGCGGCGTTGCCGCACAGGCGCGCATCGTGAACCTGAAGGACGCGCGCAATCCCTGGCAACGCGTCGAATTCGAAATTTTTGTGGAACTGGCTGTCGCCCGCCCCTGACATGGAACACTTTTTCGCCACTTGCCCGCGCGGCCTCGAAGGCGTACTTGCTGAAGAGCTCAAGACCCTCGGCGCGGCTGACATCCAGGCCGCAGATGGCGGCACCGGCTTTCGCGGCCCGTATGCGCTGTGCCGCAGCGTCAATCTCGAAAGCCGCATCGCCAGCCGGGTTTTGTGGCGGGTCGGTCACTGCAGCTACCGCAGCGAAAACGACATCTTCAATGCGGCCAAAAAAATCCGCTGGGCCCAATGGTTCGGCCCGAAACAAACCATCCGCGTCGATACTGCAGCGATCAAAAGCCCACTTCAGAGCATCGACTTCGTCACGCTGCGCGTCAAAGACGCCGTCTGCGACGTGCTGCGCGATACCGAAGGCCTGCGCCCCGATGTCGACACCCGCGCGCCCGACGTGCGCATCCATGTTTTCCTGACCCGCGATGATGCGGTGTTTTATCTCGATACTTCGGGCGATGCGCTGTTCAAGCGTGGCTGGCGTACGGTTGCCGGTGAAGCCCCGCTGCGCGAAAACCTCGCCGCCGGCATTCTCAAACTCGCGGGCTGGACACCGGAACAGCCACTGCTCGATCCAATGTGCGGCAGCGGCACTTTTCTGGTCGAAGCAGCACTGATGGCACGCAACCGCGCACCGGGCCTCGGCCGCAATTTCGGTTTTGAGAAGCTGCGTAACCACGATGCCGCCGCCTGGTCGGCGGTACGCGAGCAGGCTGCAAACCGTGAAAATAAATCAATAAAAACAGATATTTACGGTTATGACCGCAGTGGTGATGCAATTGCCATCGCTACCCGTAACGTCACTTCGCTTGGCCTGGAATCGCAGATTGCGCTGAAGCAATGCAGCTTCGAAGACTCGAAACCACCGGTCGCTGGAGGGCTTCTGATCACCAACCCGCCGTACGGTGTACGCATGGAAGAACTCGACGACCTCGCGGACTGGTATCCGAAAGTCGGCGACGTCCTGAAGCAGCGTTATTCAGGCTGGACGGCTTTCATCCTCACCGGCGATTTGCGCATGGCAAAGCTGATCGGATTAAAACCTTCGCGGCGCACTCCGCTGTTCAACGGTGCGCTGGAATGCCGCCTGTTCCGCTTTGAAATGGTGGCCGGCTTCATGCGCAAGGACGCGCCGCCGAAAGCCTAACCGCGCAGTACGCGGATGATCAGCGATCCGCCGATCAGCAACAGCAGCACACCGATCGCCTTGAGCAGGGATTCACGCGATACGCTGAGCTGGATGTGATGCCCGGCCCAGATGCCGCCGAGTGCGAAGGGCAGCAGCAATGCGGCGCCGATCACCCGATCGATCAGAATCAGCCCGCCGAACAGGAACACCAGCGCGCGGATCGACGTCGACAGCAGCACCATATTCGACAGCGTCGCGCGCAGCACCGCCTTGTCCGGCAGACGGCGTGAAAGATAGATCGCATACGGTGGCGCGCCGACGCCGAACAGCGTGCCGGCCGCGCCGCCGCAGAATCCGGAAATCACTGCCCAGGGATGGCGCGCAATACCGAGCTGCGGCGCGCCGGCAATCAAGGAATACAGGCCATAACAGAACAGGAACAGGCCAAAGGCGGCAATTGTCGCGTGCTGCGGAATCGTAACCAGTGCGGTGACGCCGGCCACCGCGCCGGCGAGTGAGCAAGGCGCCATCCATTTGAGTTCGCCGCGATCCGCCTCTTTTGAAAAGCGCGATCCCAGTGCCAGTGCCGCTGACACGTCGAGCAGCACGCACATCGGCAGCACAAAATTCAGCGGAAAAAAGTAGGACAGCGCCGGCACCGTGAACATCGCCGCACCGAAGGTAGTGATGCCGAAAATGACGTATGCGCCGAGGATGATCGCCGCGCAGGCCGCATAGGTCGGCAGTTCGAAGGGAATACTGAAAGGGATATCCATCAAGAAAAACGCCGGCCCTGAGGCCGGCGTTCCCCTGCATGAAGATGCAGAAAATCAGACAAGGTTCAGATGCTCGATACCCGTCATCACATCCTTGTCCTTGGCGTCCTTGCTGTTGAGCTTGATCATCAGCCGCAGTTCATTCATCGAGTCAGCGTTGCGCAGCGCGTCTTCGTAGCTGATCTCGCCGGCCTCGTACAGATCGAACAAATGCTGGTCGAAGGTCTGCATGCCCAGCTCGCGTGACTTTGCCATGATGCCCTTGATCTCGTGCACTTCGCCCTTGAAGATCATGTCCGAAATCAGCGGCGAATTGAGCAGGATCTCGACGGCGGCAGCGCGGCCCTTGCCGTCTTTTTTCGGGATCAGTCGTTGTGATACCAACGCACGGATATTCAGCGACAGATCCATCAGCAGCTGATGTTTCCGTTCTTCCGGGAAGAAGTTGATGATCCGGTCCAGCGCCTGGTTGGCGCTATTGGCATGCAGCGTCGCCATCGCCAGGTGACCCGTTTCTGCAAAGGCAATCGCATGGTCCATGGTGTCGCGATCGCGGATCTCGCCGATCAGGATCACGTCCGGCGCCTGACGCAGGGTGTTTTTCAGCGCGGCGTGCCAGTTTTCTGTATCGACACCGACTTCGCGCTGGGTGACCACGCAGTTCTTATGGTCGTGAACGTATTCAATCGGGTCTTCGATCGTGATGATGTGGCCGTAGCTGTTCTCGTTGCGGTAGCCGATCATCGCGGCGAGCGAAGTGGACTTGCCCGAACCCGTGCCGCCGACCAGAATCACCAGACCGCGCTTGGTCATCACCACGTCCTTCAGCACCGGCGGCAGCTTCATGTCGTCGAACTTGGGAATCGTGGTGTTGATGGTCCGCAGCACCATGCCGACGCGACCCTGCTGCATGAAAGCATTGACGCGGAAGCGCCCGATATCGCCCGGGCTGACCGCGAAGTTGCATTCCTTGGTCGCCTCGAATTCGCCGGCCTGCTTGTCGTTCATGATGCCGCGCGCCAGTTCGGAAGTATGCTGCGCGGTCAGCGACTGCTGCGCCACCGGCGTCATCTTGCCGTCGAGCTTGATCGCCGGCGGGAAACCCACCGTGATGAAAAGGTCCGAGGCCTTTTTCGCGACCATCGCCCGCAGCAGGTCGTGCATGAACTTGACTGCCTGTTCTCTTTCCATCTTTTTACTCCCGTATTCTCAGCACCGCCCGCCGGCTCAGCGGAACGAGTCCTTGTTCATGGCCTTGCCGCGCGCTTCCTCGACCGACACGATATTGCGCTTGACCAGATCCTGCAGATTCTGGTCCAGCGTCTGCATGCCCAGCTGGGCGCCGGTCTGGATCGCGGAATACATCTGCGCGACCTTGTTCTCGCGGATCAGGTTACGGATCGCCGGCGTGCCGACCATGATTTCATGTGCGGCGGCACGGCCGCTGCCGTCCTTGGTCTTGAGCAGCGTCTGCGAGATCACCGCGCGCAGGGATTCCGACAGCATCGCGCGCATCATTTCCTTCTCTTCCGCCGGGAACACGTCGATGATCCGGTCAATGGTCTTGGCAGCGGAACTGGTATGTAGCGTGCCGAACACCAGGTGACCGGTTTCAGCTGCGGTCAGCGCCAGCCGGATGGTTTCCAGATCGCGCATCTCGCCGACGAGGATGATGTCCGGGTCTTCGCGCAGCGCCGAGCGCAGCGCGTTGGCAAAGGACAGCGTGTGCGGACCGACTTCGCGCTGGTTGATCAGGCACTTCTTCGATTCGTGCACGAACTCGATCGGGTCTTCCACCGTCAGGATGTGACCCTGCTCGTTTTCGTTGATGTGGTTGACGATGGCGGCCAGTGTGGTCGATTTGCCCGAACCGGTCGGACCAGTCACCAGCACCACGCCACGCGGCTGGTTGGCGATATCGACGAATACCTTGGGCGCCTTCAGGTCTTCCAGGCTCAGCACCTTGGACGGAATAGTCCGGAACACTGCGCCGGCGCCACGCTGCTGCACAAAGGCGTTAACGCGGAATCGCGCCAGATTGGGGATCGAGAACGAGAAGTCGCACTCGAGGTTTTCTTCGTAAAATTTGCGCTGGCCGTCGTTCATGATGTCGTACACCATGGCATGAACGTCTTTATGCTCCAGTGCCGGCAGATTGATGCGGCGGATGTCGCCATGCACGCGAATCATCGGCGGCAACCCGGAGGACAGATGCAGATCGGACGCCTTGTTTTTGACAACAAAGGCCAGCAGTTCGGAGATGTCCATTTATAATTCCCTGGGAAGTGTTGCCATGCGGGCTATGCGGGATGCCGTATGCGCGCACCCAAGCGCTGGAACATGCGCCAACCAGCCTCTGAGCGCGTCGAAATTATGACCACAATCGCCGAGAACTTGCAAGCCGTACACGACCGCATCCTGCGTGCCGCGGCCGCTGCAAATCGCGCACCGGACAGCGTGCAGCTGCTGGCCGTCAGTAAAACCTTCGGCATTGAGGAAGTAACCGCCGCATGGCATGCCGGACAGCGAGCATTCGGCGAAAATTTCGTGCAGGAAGCCCTCGACAAAATCGCCGGGCTGGGGCATTTCGACATCGAGTGGCATTTCATCGGTCCGGTCCAGAGCAACAAAACTCGCCCGATCGCCGAACACTTTGCCTGGGTGCACAGCATCGAGCGGGAAAAGATCGCCCGCCGCCTCAACGATTCACGGCCACCACAGCTACCGCCGTTAAATGTGCTGATCCAGGTCAACGTCAGCGGCGAAGCCAGCAAAAGCGGTGTTGCCCCCGGTGAAGAACGCGCTCTGGCCGAGACCATCCGCAGTCTGCCGCGCCTGCGCCTGCGCGGCCTGATGGCCATTCCGGAACCGACACCGGATGCCGACCTGCAACGCCGGCGTTTTACACTGTTACGCAGCCTTCAACAAGGATTGCAGGCGGATGACAGCGGCGTGGACACGCTGTCGATGGGCATGTCCGACGATCTGGAAGCCGCCATCGCCGAGGGTTCGACCATGGTCAGGATCGGCACGGCCATCTTCGGTTCGCGGAAAACCGCGAAAAGCAACCCCTGAACCGTATAATGCGACGAGCGGGTTTGCGGCCGCTACCGGGGATCCACTTCACATCGCAGTCACATTTCGCGTTTTTTGCATCAACACATGAACATCCTATTCATCGGCGGCGGCAATATGGCTGCCGCGATCATCGGCGGGTTAATCGCCAAAGACTGGCCGGCGGCCTCGATCCACGCGGTTGATGTGCTGCCGGAAGCGCTGAAACGGCTGGAGCAGCAATTCGGCATCCGCACTTCGACCGACGGTGCAGCTGCGGCGCGCAATGCCGACTGCATCTTGCTCGCGGTCAAGCCGCAGCAGCTGCGCGATGTTGCACGCAGCCTGGCTCCGGCCATCGACGGCAAACTGGTCATCAGCATCGCCGCCGGCATCCGTGGCATCGATCTCGCACGCTGGCTCGGCCCCGCGGCACGCATCGTGCGCGCCATGCCCAACACGCCGGCGCTGGTTTCTGCGGGCATCACCGGATTGCACGCCATGCCCGGCGTCAGCGAATCCCAGAAGCAGGACGCAGAACGCATTCTTGCCGCCGTCGGCGCCACCTTCTGGGTCGGCAGCGAGCGCGATCTGGATGCGGTCACCGCGGTATCCGGCAGCGGCCCAGCCTATGTGTTTTATTTCATCGAAGCGCTGGAACAGGCGGCGCTCGAGCTGGGCCTACCCGCGGAAACGGCACGCCAGAGCGCGCTGGCCACTTTCGCCGGCGCGGTCAAACTGGCGCTGGCCGACAGCGCCGACCCCGCTACACTGCGTGCCCGCGTCACTTCCAAGGGCGGCACCACGGAGCGCGCCATCGGCCTTCTGGACCAAGCCGCTGTCAAGGCGGCGTTTGTGCGGGCCGTGCGCGGCGCCGCAGAACGTGCTGACGAGCTCGGCGACGAATTGGGCAAAGACTAGGAACCGGGAGCAGCGGACGAAATGTTGGGCAATGCACTGATTTTCATCGCACAAGTCGTATTCGGGCTGCTGACACTGACCCTGCTGCTGCGTTTCTATCTGCAATGGGTACGCGCGCCCTATCGCAATCCGCTGGCGGATTTCGTCAATGCACTGACGGATTTCATAGTGCGCCCCGCGCGCCGCGTACTGCCCGGGTTGTGGGGTATCGACCTGCCGACATTGCTGCTCGCGTGGCTGATGCAATTGCTGGAATGGCTGATCGTGCTGCAGGTCCGCGGTTTCCGCTTCGGCACTGAAATCGGCATGGCGCTCGTCGGCATTGCCGCAGTGGCTGCGGTTGCCGTGCTGCAGATGCTTGTCTACATCGTGCTGTTCTCGACGCTGTTGCAGGCGGTGCTGTCATGGATCAATCCCGGCAGCCCGATTGCACCGCTGCTTGATGCCATGACACGGCCCTTTCTGCGCATGTTTCGCCGGAATATTCCGCCGATCGGTAACGTCGATCTGTCACCGCTGTTTCTGATGGTGGCCTGCCAGCTGATGCTGATGCTGCCCATTGCGTGGCTGGAATCCGTCGCTCTGCGCCTGCTGCGATGAACGACGGATGGCTGCGCTTTCACGCTGAAAGCGCGTGCCTGACGCTGCAAATCCACGCCCAACACAATGCCAAATCCACCGGCGTTGCCGGTCTGCACGGCGACGCGTTGAAAGTGCGTATCGCCGCGCCGGCGCTCGATGACAAGGCCAATACCGCACTCCTTGCCTGGCTGGGCACGGCATTGAATCTGCCGCGGGCTGTGCTGAAAATCCGCTCCGGCGCGACCTCGCGGCGCAAAGTGGTTGAAATTCAGCCGGCGGATGCCGTCATTGCTGCGCGTGCCGCGCGTCTGGCCGGAGAATAAGCGCTTCCGGTCAGCGTTCTTCTTCGGAACCGCCTTTGCGCACCCGCCAGGCTCTTACCAGCAGCGTCAGGCCGATCCACAAGGCCAGCAGTGCCAGCGGCACTGTCAACGCTAGCGGAAGCAGCAATGCGACGGCGGCGAATCCGAGACACCCCAAGGCAACGCTGAGCATCATCCCGGACTCGGCCGGACCCAGCATGCGGCGGTTGCTGAACGCCGCACCCACGGTATTCCCGATGCGTAGCGCACCGGCCGCGGCGCGCGAGGCGCGACCGCCGGATCCGGCCGCATGACGGTTCCCGGTCCGTGGACCGGAATGGCTGACGCGATGCCTCGGACCGAGCACAATCTCCGTGGCATTGCCGAGATCCTCTTCATACATCTGCTGCATCTCGCCCGCGCAGAGCTGATCTTCGATTGCGATATCCAGTTCGTAGTTGCCGATCCAGCTGGCGATATTCAGATTGGTGGATCCGACCCGTGCCCAGCGTCCGTCGGCCACTGCGGTCTTGGCATGCAGCATGGCGCCATTCCACTCAAACACGCGGATGCCCGCCTCCAGCAGCGGCCGGTATCCCGAACGGGAAACCTGTCCGATGAAGGGAATGTCGCTGGTGCCGGGCACAAGCAGCCGCACATCAACACCGTCGTAAGCCGCGGCCCGCAACGCCTGTACATAAGGCGCGATGCCGACGAAATAGGCGTCGGTCAGCCACAGTGTCTCCCGTGCCAGTGCGGCGATCATCTGATCCAGGCGGTACAGTCCGGCGATATTGGGTTCCGAAGCGAGAACACGCAACATGACATCACCCGCCGGCGGCGCCGTCACCGGCAACACATCAAGAACACCCTCTCCGGTAGCGGCCCATGTCTGTGCAAAAGCCCGCTCAATATCGGCAACAACCGGACCACGAATCTCGATACCGGTGTCACGCCAGGGCGCAATGCCGCGTTGCGCATCGCCGTGCCATTTGTCGCTGACACAGAGTCCGGTGACATAACCGACCTCGCTGTCCACGGCGACCATCTTGCGATGGTCCCGCGTCAGCCAGCCGAAGGGGCTGTCAAACCGCGGCCTGTTGAAACAGCGAACCTTTCCGCCGGCTTCGATCAACGGCTGCAGCAAGCGCTGCGTGCCGACGCCCAGCGCGCCCATCCAGTCATAAATCAGGCGCACGGCTACACCGGCACGTGCACGCTCGGTCATCGCCGCCACAAATTCGCGGCCGGTCCTGTCGTCGGCAAGAATGTAGTTTTCAAACAGGATGGATTGCCGGGCTGCGTCAATTGCCGACAGCCATGCGGGATAGTTCCCGCCGGCATCGCGCAGCACACGAACCGCGTTGCCGCCGACCAGCGGGGCACCTGCAGCCCGCGCGAACATCTGCCCCGCAATCTGGCGCAGTTCGGCGCTTGCGCGCGGCAAGGCGTTTTCGCGGACCTGCGGTGGAACGGAAAGGGCCATGGTTCGCCTTGAAACAGAACGGATCGTATTACATCAGGACGATGTCGAACTGTTCCTGATTGTAGGCCGACTCCACCTGCAGTGAAATCGGCTTGCCGATGAAGTCCGACAGCATGGCCAGATTGTGGGACTCTTCATCGAGAAACATGTCGACAACCTGCTGCGAGGCGAGAATACGGAATTCCCGTGCATCGAACTGCCTCGATTCGCGCAGCAGTTCGCGCAGCACTTCGTAACAGACGGTCTGCGCCGTCTTCAGCGCACCACGGCCGGCACAGGTCGGGCAGGATTCACAAAGGATGTGCGCAAGGCTCTCGCGCGTGCGTTTGCGCGTCATCTCCACCAGACCGAGCTGGGTGAACCCGTTGATGGTCATCCGCGTACGGTCACGGGCCAGCGCCTTGCGGAATTCGTTGAGCACGGCATTACGATGCTCCTCGGTGTCCATGTCGATGAAATCAATAATGACGATGCCGCCGAGGTTGCGCAGCCTCAGCTGGCGGGCGATGACCTGTGCGGCCTCGAGGTTGGTCTTGAAGATCGTGTCATCAAAAGTGCGTCCGCCGACAAAGCCGCCGGTATTGACGTCCACCGTGGTCAGCGCTTCCGTCTGGTCGATGATCAGATAACCGCCCGATTTAAGATCAACCCGCCGCGCCAGTGCACGCTCGATATCGTCTTCGACATTGTGCAGATCGAATAACGGGCGCTCGCCCTGGTAATGCGCCAGTCGCGGCACCACATTGGGTGTGAACTGCCGGGCAAAATGGCTCATCGCCTGATGCGTTTCATTCGAGTCAACGTAAATCCGCCCGGTTTCCTCGTTTGCAAAATCGCGCAGCACGCGCAGGCTGAGATTGAGATCCTGGTAGAGCAGCGCCAGCGGCGCCGCCTTGCGCGCCTGTGCCTGGATGTCGTGCCAGAGTTTGCGCAGGTATTCAACGTCTGATGCGAGTTCACGGTCGGACGCCGCTTCGGCCATGGTGCGGATGATGAATCCGCCCTTTTCATCGGGCGGCATCAGCTGCTGCAGCTTCTCGCGCAGATGCACGCGCTCTTCTTCGTCTTCGATGCGCTGGGAAATACCGATGTGCGATTCCTGCGGCAGGTAAACCAGCAGGCGCCCGGCAATGCTGATCTGCGTCGATAGTCGCGCCCCCTTGGTGCCGATCGGATCCTTGATCACCTGCACCATCAGGCTCTGACCTTCATTGAGCAGCCGCTCAATCGGCAGACCCGGTTCGCCGTTGACGCGATTGCCCCAGATGTCGGCAACGTGAAGAAACGCAGCGCGTTCGCCGCCGATGTCGACAAAGGCGGACTGCATGCCGGGGAGCACACGCACCACCTTGCCCATGTAAATATTGCCGACAAAGCCGCGCGCCGAGGCCCGTTCGATGTGCAGTTCCTGGGTCACGCCGTGTTCGATGACGGCTACCCGGGTTTCCTGCGGTGTGACGTTGATCAGTATGTCTTCGCTCATGGCGAATCTCAGGGGATGCTGATGCCGTAGCTGCGCAGCAGCTCTGCAGTTTCTGCGAGGGGGAGTCCCATGATACCGGAATAGCTGCCCTCGATACGGGTGATGAAAGCTGCCGCCAGTCCCTGCACTGCATAAGCGCCGGCCTTGTCAAAGGATTCGCCGGTGGCGACATAACGGCGTATTTCTGCGGCATCCAGCGGACGAAACCAGACCTGTGATTCCGACACCCGGGTCTCCAGGCGGTCTTCCGCGGCAAGCGCGACTGCAGTCAGCACACGATGCGCACGTCCCGCCAGCCTTGCCAGCATGCGCGCAGCCTCATCCGCATTTGCCGGCTTGCCGAGAATGTCGTCATCACAAACTACCGTCGTGTCAGCCGCCAGCACCGGTCGCATCGCAACCCGCCGGGCGGCAACGATTCTGGCAGCAGCCCGCGCCTTGTCGCCGGTCACCCGGAGCACATAGTCGTCGGCGTTTTCTCCATGATGCGGCGTCTCGTCGATATCGGCATCGCGGCCGGGTCCCTCGCGCAGCGGGATCAGTTCGAAAGCTACGCCGATCTGCCGCAGCAGCTCGCGACGGCGCGGACTTCGTGAAGCCAGATAGATGGATCTGTCGTTCATCGGAACATGTCTCTGCGCAGATCAGTCACGGTGATAGGGATGACCTGAGAGCAGCGACGACGCCCGGTATAGCTGCTCGGCCAGAACCACCCGGACCAGCCCGTGCGGCAGCGTCAGCGGCGACAGCGACCACAGCAGATCCGCGCGCGACTTGATCGACTCGTCCAGCCCATCGGCACCACCGATGACAAAGGAAATATCACGACCGTCGTTGCGCCAGCGTTTGAGATGATCGGCCAGGGTGCGAGTCGGAAAACTCCGGCCGCGTTCGTCCAGCACTACCCGCAGCACTCCCTGGGGAAGCGCTGCCTCGATGTGTTCGGCCTCGGTTTTCAACCACCGCGGGGTATCGCCGGTCGCATTGCTGCGCTGCGCGGGCTTGAGTTCTTTAAGCTGCAGGGGCATTTCGCGCGGCATGCGTTTCGCATACTCCCCGAAAGCCTCGTTCACCCACGCCGGCATGCGATGACCGACTGCGAGTATGGCCAGCTTCACTTCGCGGCGCGGCTCGCTGTTTTGCCCGCCGGTGCCTTAACCGCCGGTGTTTTGCGGGCTGCGGTTTTTCGCGGCTTGGGCTGCGACGAGCCCCAGATTTCTTCAAGGTTGTAGTACTGCCGGATCGCCGGCTGCATCACATGCACGATCACCGCACCGAGGTCGACCAGCACCCACTCACCGGTCTGTTCACCTTCAGTGCTCAGCACGCTGCCGCCCGCCTTTTTCACTTCTTCACAGACGTTGTTGGCCAGCGCACGCAGCTGCCGGTTGGAATCGCCGCTGACGATGATGACCTTGTCGAACAGAGCGGTCATTTTCTTGACGTTGAACACGACGATGTCGCGACCCTTGATGTCTTCCAGGGCGGCAACAGCGATCTTGGCAAGCTTTTCGGGTCCCATCAGTCTCCAATATACGAGCTATTGTCGTTGTACAAGTCGTTGTCCTGAATATATTTGATTATCTGCTCGGGCAACAGATAACGTGGATTGGCGCCGGCGCGGATTGAATCCCTGATCAACGTCGCAGAGATGTCCAGCGCGGCGATCGGCACCACCACAATACCGCCGGCGGGTGCTGTGTGTATGCCAAGCGGTTGCCGCATCAGCCGCTTGTTGTATTCCGCAGCCAGGGGCTGCGGCATCCGCGATTGCCATGTGTCAACGGGAAAGCCCGGGCGATACGCAACAGCAACATGGGCAAGTTCGAACAATTGATGCCAGCGGCTCCATGTCGCCAGCTCCAGAAAAGCATCTGCACCGAGCATCATTACCAGCGATTGTGCAGGTCCGGTTTCGGCCCTTATGGCCATCAGCGTATCAACGGTATAGCCAGGCCCGGCCCGAAGCGTCTCGCGCGGATCAACTGTTAAGAGCGAATTGCCGGTGACAGCGAGTTGCACCATCGCCAGCCGGTCTGCTGCGGGCGCCCCCGGCGAAGAACGATGCGGCGGCGTACCGCTGGGAAGGAAGCGCACTTCGGCAAGACGCAGTTTGTCCGCCACTTCCTGAGCGAGCCGCAGATGACCGTAGTGAATGGGATCGAAAGTGCCGCCCAGAATGCCGATCGGAGCGGCCATTCAGTGAGAGCCGCCATGCTGCGTGGCGAAGAACCGGGAATTCAAACGGCGCTCATGATTCTGCACGCACCATTAGAGCACAAGCCGGCGGATATCCGACAGCACTGTGGTCAGGTAGGTGCTGAAACGCGCGCCCAGCGCACCGTCGATCACGCGGTGGTCGTAGGAAAGCGATAGCGGCAGCATCAGCCGCGGCACGAATTCCTTGCCGTTCCAAACCGGCTTCATAACCGCTTTGCCGACGCCGAGGATCGCCACTTCCGGTGCATTGATGATCGGCGTGAAGAACGTGCCGCCGATGCCACCAAGGCTGGAGATCGAGAAACAGCCGCCCTGAAGGTCTGCCGGCGAAATCTTGCCGTTGCGCATGCGGCCGCTGAGATCACCCAGTTCCTTGGCAATTTCCAGCAGGCCCTTTTTGTCGACATCGCGGATCACCGGTACGACCAGCCCACCGGGGGTGTCGACGGCAACGCCAATGTGGAAATAGTTTTTCAGCACCAGGCTCTCGCCATCCGGCGACAGCGAGGCGTTGAATTCCGGGAACTGCTTCAGCGCGACGACTGCTGCTTTCATCAAAAAGCCCAGCATCGTGAACTTGATACCGCTTTTCTTGGCTTCGTCCGACTGTGTTTTGCGGAAAGCTTCCAGCTCGGTAATGTCGGCTTCATCGTGCTGTGTGACATGGGGAATGCTTACCCAGTTGCGGTGCAGGAATCCGCCGGACAGTTTTTTGATGCGTGACAGCGGCTGCGTGGTCACCGGGCCGAACTTCGCGAAATCGACAGGCTGCATCGGTGGCAGATTGAAGCCGAGACCGCCTCCGCCTTCTGCACCGCGCGGTTTTGACAGTTCCGTTTTGACAAAAGCCTGTACGTCTTCCTTGGTCACGCGGTCCTTGGGGCCGGAACCCTTCACGCGGGACAGATCGACACCCAGTTCACGCGAGAAACGGCGCACTGACGGGCTCGCATGAGCCTTGCCGAACCCTGCCTCATCCACGGCAACCGCCGCGGGAGCTGCTGCAGGTGCCGGCTTTACTGCCGGCGCTGGAGCCGGCTTGGCCGCTTGTGCTGCAGCGGCGACCGGAGCAACAGGTGCTACAGGCACGGGCGCGGCCTTGGCCGTTACGGGAGGGGCTTCAGTACCCGCTTCGAGCATCAGCACCAACGCGCCTTCCGACACCTTGTCGCCAACCTTGATGCGGATTTCCTTGACGGTTCCTGCCGCGGGCGACGGCACTTCCATCGTCGCCTTGTCGGACTCCAGGGTCACCAGCGGATCTTCCGCGCGAACGGTATCGCCGGGTTTGACCAGGATCTCGATCACCGGAATGTTCTTGAAATCGCCGATATCCGGAACTTTGACTTCGATTGCGTTTGCCATGTGCTGAGCTCGCCTGCGTTATACGGTTGCCGGATTCGGTTTGTCGGGATCGATGCCGTATTTGACGATGGCATCGGCAACGGTTTTCTGCGGCAGCTTTTCCTCGTCGGCCAGCGCCTTCATCGCCGTTACGGCGACGTAACGCCGGTCGACCTCAAAAAACTGGCGCAGCTTGCGCCGCGTGTCCGAGCGGCCGAAACCGTCGGTGCCGAGCGCGGTGAAATTGCGCCGTGGCAGGAAAGCGCGCACCTGATCCGCAAAAATCTTCATGTAGTCGGTTGCCGCGATAATCGGACCGCTGCGATCGTTCAGGCAGGTTTCAATATGGCTCAAGCGCGGCTCGGCTTCCGGATGCAGCAGGTTCCAGCGCTGCACATCGAGGCCGTCGCGACGCAGTTCGTTGAAGCTGGTGACGCTCCAGATGTCGGCCGCAATGCCGAAATCCTTTTCCAGCAGCTCGGCGCCGGCGATGACTTCGCGCAGGATGGTGCCGCTGCCGAGCAGTTGCACCTTGGGCTGGTTTTTCTTGGCCTTGCCTTCCGACAGCAGATACATGCCCTTGAGAATGCCTTTTTCCGCACCGGCGGGCATCGCCGGGTGGGTGTAGTTCTCGTTCATCACGGTGATGTAATAGAACACGTCTTCCTGTTCCTGATACATCCGCCGCAGGCCGTCCTGGATGATTACCGCGACTTCGTAAGCGAAGGTCGGGTCATAGGTCACGCAGTTCGGAATGGTCGACGCCAGAATATGGCTGTGGCCGTCTTCATGCTGCAGGCCTTCACCGTTCAGCGTGGTACGGCCGGCGGTGCCGCCGAGCAGGAAGCCGCGCGCGCGCAGATCGCCCGCCGCCCATGCCAGATCGCCGATGCGCTGGAAACCGAACATCGAATAGAAGATATAGAAAGGGATCATCATCTGCGCGTTGTTCGCATACGACGTTGCTGCGGCAATCCATGACGACATGGCGCCGGCCTCGTTGATGCCTTCCTGCAGGATCTGGCCGCCCTTGTCTTCCTTGTAGAACATCAGCTGATCGGCGTCCTGCGGCGTGTAGAGCTGGCCGACGTGGGAATAGATGCCGAGCTGACGGAACATGCCTTCCATGCCGAAAGTGCGCGATTCGTCAGGCACGATGGGCACCACACGTTTGCCGATTTTCTTGTCACGGATGATCGTGTTGAGAATGCGCACGAAAGCCATCGTCGTCGAGAATTCGCGATCCTCGCTGCTTTTCAGCTGGGCTTCGAATGCCGACAGGGCCGGCACTTCCAGCGGTTCGACCTTGCGCTTGCGCGACGGCAGTGAACCGCCCATCGCAGCAATGCGCTCGCGCAGGTATTTCATTTCCGGCGAATCTTCGGCGGGCTTGTAAAACGGCACCTCTTCCAGCTGGTCATCCGGAATCGGTACGCTGAAACGGTCGCGGAAGGCGCGGATCGAGGCCGTGCCCATTTTTTTCTGCTGGTGGGTGATGTTCTGACCCTCGCCCGCCTCACCCATGCCGTAACCCTTGACGGTCTTCGCCAGGATCACCGTCGGCTGGCCGGTGTGTTTCATTGCCGCAGCGTAGGCCGCGAAAACCTTGTGCGGATCATGACCGCCGCGGTTCAGGCGCCAGATATCGTCATCGGACATGTTCGATACCAGGTCCGCGAGTTCCGGGTACTTGCCGAAAAAATGCTTGCGCACGAAGGCGCCGTCCTGCGACTTGAAGGTCTGGTATTCACCGTCGACGCATTCTTCCATACGCTTCAGCAGAATGCCCGACTTGTCCTTCGCCAACAGCGGATCCCAGTACGAACCCCACACCACCTTGATCACGTTCCAGCCCGAACCGCGGAAATCGGATTCGAGTTCCTGGATAATCTTGCCGTTGCCGCGGACCGGGCCGTCGAGCCGCTGCAGATTGCAGTTGATGACAAAAACTAGGTTGTCGAGTTTCTCGCGGCCGGCCAGCGAAATCGCACCCAGCGATTCCGGCTCGTCCATCTCGCCGTCTCCCATGAAAGCCCAGACCTTGCGGCCCTGGCCTTCGATCTGGCCGCGGTCTTTCAGGTAACGCATGAAACGCGCCTGATAAATCGCCATCAGCGGACCGAGGCCCATCGATACCGTGGGGAACTGCCAGAAATCCGGCATCAGCCAGGGATGCGGATAGGAAGAAAGCCCTTTGCCGTCGACTTCCTGACGGAAGTTGCTCAGCTGGTCTTCGGTGATGCGGCCTTCCAGATAGGCGCGTGCGTAAACGCCAGGTGCCGAATGCCCCTGAATGTATACCAGGTCACCGAGGAATTTTTCATTGGCGGCGCGAAAAAAATGATTGAAGCCGATGTCGTAAAGCGTCGCTGCTGATGCGAAGCTGGCGATGTGCCCGCCCAGTTCCGATGACTCCTTATTCGCGCGGATGACCGTGGCCATGGCATTCCAGCGCACCAGGGCGCGGATTTTTTCTTCCAGCACGGCATCGCCCGGCGAACGTTCTTCACGCTCGGGGGGGATGGTATTCAGGTAAGCGGTATTCGCGTTGTACGGGATGTAGGCCCCGGCACGGCGCGCTTCGTTGACCAGTTGTTCAAGCAGGAAATTGGCGCGGTCCGGGCCTTCGCGCTCGAGCACCGATTGGAGGGCTTCCATCCACTCGCGTGTCTCCTCGGGATCCAGATCTCGCTGGAGGTCGTGCA
>Ga0192647_100453_pt1 | contig 28732 bp, 27 predicted proteins | sample LauGreFa1BDMLBSN_2_FD_133046 | JGI IMG/M metagenome (GOLD analysis project Ga0192647, IMG submission 133046) | Freshwater lake microbial communities from Lake Michigan, USA - Fa13.BD.MLB.SN - reassembly | ecosystem: Environmental > Aquatic > Freshwater > Lake | place: Lake Michigan, USA... | reverse complement strand
CGTGCCTTGAGGATAAACCTTGGCGTAACGGATGATGCCTTTGGCATCAATCACGTAGGCCGCACGTTTGTCGATGCCGCGCTCCTCGTTGAAGATGCCGAATGCCTTGCCCACCGCACCATGCGGCCAGAAGTCCGACAGCAGAGGAAATGGCACACCACCCAGGAAATCGGCCCATCCCTTCAGGCTCGGCACCGGATCGATGCTCAGTTGGAGGATCTCGACATTCAGCTTCTTGAATTCTTCGTAGTTCTCACGGAACCCACGGACTTGATTGGTTCATCCGCCCGTGAACGCAAAAGGCATGAACGCCACCACGACCGCACGCCCCTTGAAGCCGGACAGCGTGATTTTCTGGTCGGAATTGTGAGCGGCCAATGTGAAATCTGGCGCGGCACTGCCTGCTTGAATTTCCATGCAAGTTCTCCTGATTATGGTTGGACACCGAACTGCCGGCAAAGAATACCTGCCCGCCCCCGCCGCGGCAATCAAAGCCGGTGAAATCCGGCATCAGCCCCGGCGCTCTCCGCGGATCATGTAGAGACTGCTGCAGACAATCACCGCAGCACCGGCCAGCAGCCACAGCTCGGGCACCTCGCCCCACACCACAAAACCCAGCAGCGCCGCCCACAGCAGCGCGGTATAACGGACCGGCGCCAGCGCCGAAGCCTCGCCGGTACGTAGCGCGTCGATGATGCAGAAGTGAGCAGTACCGTTGAAAATGCCCGCAGCCAGGAACCAGAAGGCGTCATGCGTACTGACCGGCGCCCAGCCCATGGGCAGCGTTGTGAAACCACCGGCCATCAGAATGATGTTCGACCAGAACAGGATGGCAATGGAGGTTTCGGTACGCGAGAGCCGTCGCGTAACCACATCTCGCAGTGCATTCACCATAGCTGCGGTCAGCGGCAGCAGCAGCGCCCACTCGAATCCGGCGCTGCCGGGTCGCATGATGATCAGCACGCCTACAAACCCGCCGATCACCGCAACCCAGCGGTGACGGCTGATGCGCTCGCCGAGCAGCGGCACCGACAGAATGACCATGAAAATCGGGCTCATATAGAGCATGGTGATCGCGGTGGCCAGCGGCAGCTTGGCGAAACTCCAGACGATCAGAACCGATCCGATAATGAACAACACCCCACGCTGCATTTGCCCGCGCAGATCGACCACCCGCAGCAGGTTCCAGCGGCTGAAAAACATCATGTAGGGAATCAGCACCAGCAGCGTTCCTGCCTGACGCAGTCCGACGACCTGCCCCACGGGATGGTTCTGCACCAGATATTTGCTGACGGCATCGTTCGCTGTCAGCAGCAGAATACCAATGGCCATCAACATCAGACTGCGCAACATAGGAGACATCAGCTCATCTTTCCCGGCGCAGCGCGCCATAACAGTCCCGCAGACAGCAACAACAGCAGACCGGCGAGCACCAGTCCTCCGGAAAATCCGTAACCGGCATCAAACAACAGCCCCGCAAACACCGGGCCGATGATCTGCCCCAGCGCGAACGACGCAGTCATCGCCGCGACCAGCCGCGCCGCATGGCCGCGTGACACTTCCTGTGCCACCTGCAGGCTGGTCATTGTAGTCACCACAAACGTGCCGCCGACCAGCAGTGCGGAACCAATGACCGCTGCCAGACCCGACAGCAGCACCGGCAGTAATACGCCCGTCGCCATCAACACATGACTGGCGATCCATACGCTGCGATGACCGATCGCTGCTGAACGGGATGCGGCAATGAATGTCGATACCACCGCTGCCGCGCCGAACACCGGCCACGACCAGCCGAACAGAGAGGCATCGGGTACTACAGCTTTTGCCATCACCGGCAAAAATGTCGCGGGAATGATGTAACCGAAACCCGAAATGCCGTAACAGAGCACCAGCAGGCCGGCATGGCGGCTGATGCCGCCGCGCGAATCACGGGAAGCTGCAGGCGCCGGCGGCAGTACGATGGCGCCCAGCACCGGCAGCACAATCACCGCTGCGGACAGCGCTACCAGGCCGGCAATACGCCAGGCCCATGCCGAACCGGCGTCATACTGCATCAACAGCAGGCACAACAGGCCGGCTGCAGCAACACCGCTGCCGACACCGGCATAAACCACGCCGGTGAGCTTCGGACGACCGCGTTCCGCCAGGGCAGCCATGCAACGCGTCGACACGGCGATGAACATCAAAGCACTGGCCACGCCTGCGGCAAAACGCAGTAGCGCCCAGAACATGAAGTTTTCAGTAAATCCCATCGCCGCTGTTGTCGCCGCGACTGCAAGCAAGGAGCCCGACAACACGCCGCGGTTTCGCACGGGCCATGCCGTAGCCACGAGTGCGCCGGCCAGATAACCGAGATAGTTGCTCGAGGCCAGCCAGCTGCCGCCGATGATGGAAAGGCCGAAATCATCCTGCATCATCGGCAGGATGGGAGTGAAGGCAAAACGGCCGATGCCCATGGCCACAGCCAGCGCGGCCATGCCGGCCACTGCGATACGGAGCGCTGAAACAGGCGTCATGGAGTGCCGACTATAACCGATCAGGACACAGATAATTTTTCAATATAAACAATGGTTTATAATGTGGTCTTGAGCGCCGCAAAACCGCGCCGCACCAGGACTCTCATGACACCCACCGCAGTGAATATCCCGCCCGGCCGCTACCGTCATTACAAGGGCAATGAATACGAAGTGATCGGTATCGCCAAACACTCGGAAACACTGGAGCCGATGGTGGTGTATCGCCCGCTGTACGGCGAAGGCGGCCTGTGGGTGCGCCCCGCCGGCATGTTTGCCGAGAACGTCACCATCGACGGCAAGACCCAGCCGCGTTTCGCCCGGATCTGACATGAGCATCAACTGGTTCCCCGGCCACATGGCCGTCGCCGTCGAGAAAATCAAAAAGGCGATGGCCGATCACGATGTTGTCGTTGAAATCCTTGACGCCCGCTGTCCGATGGCCAGCGCCAATCCGCTGATCGAATCGTTGCGCATGCACCGCCAGCGCCCCTGCCTCAAGGTACTGAACAAGGTCGATGCGGCTGACCCGAATGTCACGCCGCAGTGGGTCGCGTATTTCAATGCACAGAAAAATACACACGCCATCGCGCTGTCGGCAAAAAAACCGGGCGATGCCAACAAAATCATCGCCGCCGCGAAAAAACTTGCGCCGCACCGCAATGAGAATCTCAAGCCGCTGCGCATGCTGATCATGGGCGTACCCAACGTCGGTAAATCGACGTTGATCAATGCGCTCCTCAAGCAGCGCACCGCCAAGGTCGGCGACGAACCCGCCGTCACCAAATCGCTGGCGCGTTATGAACTGTCGCCCACCGTGAGCATGACCGACACGCCGGGTCTGATGTGGCCGAAGATCGGCCATCCGGATGACGGCTGCATGCTCGCCGCCAGCCACATCATCGGCACCAATGCCTATATCGAATCCGAAGTTGCGACCTTTCTTGCAGCAACCTTGATCATGCAGTATCCGAAAGCGCTGCACACGCGTTACGCCACCCCCGCCGACGGTCAGGATATGGACGGCACCGGCGTCATCGAAGCCGTTGCCGCACGACGCGGCTTCCGCATCAAGGGCGGCGAATTCGATCTGGAAAAAGCGGCAATCACGCTGCTCAATGATTACCGCAGCGGCGCGCTGGGACGGATCAGCCTTGAGACACCCGCATCCCGTGCGGCGCGCCCCCAGGTCGCCGGCAACAATGATGCACTGCCGGAATCCGCTGACGAGCCGGATTCAGCTGAAACCTGAACGAGTGTCCTGAACCGCATCCCCGGATCAGGACCGCTCCCGCAACGCGATTCAGTCGTACGCGGCATCAGCGGGGGGCGTATAGTGAAGTCACACTATCGCGGATCGAGAACAACATGAGCATGACCGAGCAGGCCTATATCGCCGCGTATCAGAAAATTGCCGGCAAATACGAGAACAACCAGTCGACGATGGAAGACTATCTTGAGGCGATGAAAAAGCTCAAGGAGAGCTACCTGAAGGGCAGAACCGAAGCCACGCTGCCCGCAGTGCCCTGATCAGCGGCACAAGCACCGATACCACCACTCAGTTCCGGTTCAACGCCAGCCACTTAGCCTCATGCACGGGACGTGAAGCATCGCGAAGCACGAGATGCTCACCGCGTTTTTCACGGGTCGGCAGGTAATTGCGGTCGATGCGCCCTTCGAGCGTCATCGCCAGATCCCGCGCAAACACACGGTTACCGATATGCCATGAGTGATTCCACCAGCCCGCCTTGTTCGGCTGCGCGGCGGGATCAAGCCCGCTGAAGTATTCGCTACAGTCGACATTGACCGCCTTCGAATGTGCGTCTTCGCCGAGGCCGACCCTCCCGGCCCGAGGCGCCGTCCCCAGACGCTTGGCATTGGAAGCGCCCAGCACATCATCAAAACCGTTCTGGTAATTGGTCAGGCGCATGATGCGGCGGAACATCGGTTCGGCCCACTGAGAATCGGCATTCAGGCTGCGCGCCGACACATCACCGCCGATAAATCCGACCTGACCGATACGCCAGTCGTTCTTGAAGAATTCGCCTTTTTTCTCGGCGGCAATGAATGCCTCCATGATGACGAATGCGCCTGTCGAATGACCCAGCAGATGCACATTGGTGTGGCAGCCGCGCGCCTGCCCCTTGATGATCAGACCGATGCCGCTGCCGACAAGGTAACGGGCCGTGGCGGCGGCGTCCGCGCGATCCTCCAGATAGTTCAGCGTCTGCTCGCCGGACGGCCAGTCAAAAGACACCACTACGCCTTTCCAGCCCTCCGCCGCGAGGTCGGCCTTGAGGATTTCGTGGCGCCTGCGGATTTCTTCGAGGGAATTGTTATATCCGTGCACGAAGACCAGCACATCACCGCTTGCAGAAATCCGCTTGTCGGCCTGGCCGTCAGCCGCATCCTGTACGCACTCCAGCCATTCCGGCGCGTTCATCCGGTACTGGTCGTCGGTGCTGATCGGTTTGCCCTCGGGGATGAGCAGATAGCGCGGCTTGCCCGGTTCCGGAACAAACTCGCCTTTGCTGATCGCGCGTGCGCTCAGAATGAAATTCTGCATCTGCAGCCTCCCCTCGGCATTGCACATTCCCGGGATCGATTGTCACGGTCAATGTGTTGCTACGCGCTCTTTAGCCGATCGGATGCTAGGGTTCGCCGGGAAGTGAGGCAAACTTAACAAAATGATAAGTTTTACCGCAGCTTGCGGACTGCGGCAGAGACGAAAATTTATTTAACTTATTGTTTTTAAATAGTATTAAATCAAATCGTCGAGGGTCAACAAAAACTCCGGATCGCTACCCAAAAAAGAACAAAACACAGTCTAATCGGGTCCCTGCCGCGTCAAATGGTCTGCACAACGCGGGGCAAAAACAGGTGCAGCAGCAGGCCGCGCAGACCCAGAAACGTCGCGACGGCGGCCCACAGGCCGGCGTTGCCGAACACAGGCATCGCCAGATGGAGCACAACCAGAAAGCTGATGAATGCTGCGATGACAGTATTGCGCATGATGCGGGTACGCGTGGCGGCGAGATAAACCCCGTCATAGGTAAAGGCCCAGACAGCAATTAGCGGCATCAAGGTCGGCCACCACAGATAGGCCGCAGCAGCGGCACGCACTTCGGGGATGCCGGTCAGCAAGGCAATGATGCCGTGGCCCGCGGCGATATAAACCAGCACGTTAAGGAGTCCGACCAGGCCAGCCCACAGAAAAACCACACGCATGCCCTGACGGAAGGCCCGGCGGTCACGCCGGCCCACGGCTTCGCCGAGGATCGCTTCAGCCGCGTGCGCGAAACCGTCAAGTCCGAAGGAAGTGAACATCAGGAAATTGTGCAGCACCTGGTTGGCCGCCAGCGGCAGGTCGCCGAGCTCCGCACTCTTGGCCATAAACATTGCCAACACCGACACCACGCAGAACGTGCGCAGTACGATATCGCCGTTGATCGCCACCATGCGCAGCAACTGCATGCGGTCCAGCAGGCGGCTGCGCAGCCCGTCATCGGGAAGCCGAAGTAATATTCGATAGACACAAAGAAGCCCCACCAACAGTCCGGCGTATTCCGAAATCAATGACGCAACCGCAACACCGGGCACACCCCAGCCCAAGCCGAATACAAACAGCAAGCTCAGTACAATGTTGGAGCCGTTGGTGACGAACAGGATGATCAGCGGCGTGCGTGCATCACGCATGCCGTACATCCAGCCGATGACGGCATAGGTGCCCAGCACTGCGGGCAGCGCCCAGACCCGTATCAGAAAGTATTCGCGGGCAAAATGCTCCACCTCCCGGCTGCCCTTGATCAGCCACATCGCCAGCTCAAGGATCGGCAGTCGCAGCGTCAGCAGCAGCACACCGATCACCCCGGCCAGCAGCAGGGCGCGGCCGAGAATGGCCCTGACCTCGGCAAAGTTGCCGGCGCCGCGGGCCTGCGCGGTCGGGCCGGTGGTACCCATACGCAAACAGTTGAACAGGTGGTAGATGAAATTGAACAGCATCGCGCCGATGGCCACGGCGCCGATGTAGTACGGCTCAGGTAGATGTCCGACGACTGCGGTATTTACCGCTCCCAGCAGGGGCACGGAAATATTCGCGAGAATGATCGGCGCCGCCATCGCCCAGACCTGGCGATTGGTGACTGCGGTGCTGGATGTCGAGGCAGTGGTCACTAAGAGCGCATTCTAAACGGTGGCCACTGCAGCCTGTCAGCGACCGGCACAACGGCTGACATCAGCGCAACGGATTGCCGGATATCCGAAACGCCTACTTGCCGCGCCAGAACCGCTCCATTTCCAGATAAGTAAACGATGCCGTCCACCCGATCATCACGAATCCGGTCAGCGCCTCCATACCTGACAGAAAACGGATCGGCCCCACAGGCACCACATCGCCAAAACCGACCGTGGTGTAAGTGATGGCGGAAAGGTAGACCGAATCCAGCAGACCCAGCGCACCGAGTTGATGTTCACTGCTCGAAACGATATGCCCGCATTCGGGCCATTGGAGCAGTAACCAGATGATGACACCGAAAACCCAGATCTCGATGACATGCAGGATCAGCATCGAGAATATTCCATACAGCACCTTGATCCGCTGCGGCCCGCCCATCAGCTGCAGGCCACGAGAGGTCAGCAGCAGGCCTTCGTAATGCAGCAGCACGCAAAGCGCAACCGCAGCGCATGCGCTTGCCACGACCACCAGATTTACCGACCAATGTTCATACATGAGAAAAATCCCCCCCCTTTTCGCCCGTTACCGGCGACAAAATCAGGATGCGCCACCGCATCTCAAATGACAATGTCGAGCACTGGTTTTCCGACCATGCGACGCTCTTCATAAGCCGCATGCGCATCCTCGACATTATCCAGGGTGTAACGGCCGGAGATGCCGATTTTCAGGGAACCGTCGATCAGCGCACTGAAAATGTCATCCGCACGGCGCTGGATTTCATCAGCACTTCGCAAATGGTCGGCCAACCGCGGTCGCGTCAGGAACAGCGAACCGGATTCACCAAGCTCCAGCGGATCAAGATCCTTCACCGATCCCGACACATTGCCGTAGTTGATGATAAGGCCCCGGGTGCGCGCCGCGCGGAAACTGTCGCGCAATGAAGTCTTGCCGATGGAATCAAACACCACGTCCACACCCAGACCGCCGGTCGCCTCGCGCACCGCCTCGACAAAACGACCGCCGTCGTACAACACGACAAGATCGGCGCCACGTTTGCGCGCCACAGCCGCTTTTTCTGCAGAACTTGTTGTCGCGATGACGCGTGCGCCGCTGCGCTTCGCCAATTGGATCAGCACCTGGCCGATGCCGCCGGAGGCGGCGTGCACCAAACAGGTTTTGCCGGGATCAAGCTGGCCGACGTCATGCGCCAGGTAATGCGCGGTGTAGCCCTGAAACACGGAAGCCGCAGCCAGATCCAGAGGCACCGAGTCCGGTACCTTCACCGCCTGCCATGCCGGCACCACGGCGTATTCAGCGTAACTGCCCCAGACAATGCACCAGGCCACGCGGTCTCCGATGCGATGAGTCGTCACGCCCTCGCCCAGCGCCACCACGTCGCCCGCCCCCTCCATGCCCAGCGTGCAGGGCAACCGCACCGGATAGGTCCGTGATTTTTCATACTTGCCCTGCCGGGTGTGAATGTCCATGAAATTAATGCCGGCATGGTGCACACGGACCAAAACACTGCCGGGAGCCGCCTCGGGAACCGGCGCATCAATGCGCCGCAGGACTTCGGGTCCGCCGTACTGGTGGATCTGGATGGTTTTCATGAATGCGAATATAGGGAAGAAGCAAAGGCCGCCATTATCCCGCATCCGATGCCCGTCTTCTGGTCTGGTGTAAGGACTGATACATTGTCACGACCAAGCCATAACCGTCGGCGCCAGGGAATTTTCCGCAACAGGCGCGGTCAGACGGCTGCACAGGAGAAATCATGAAACGACGTGGATTTTTGCAGGGACTGACGCTGGCGGCATTCGGCGGCACCTTTTACCAAACGGCTGCAGCCGCCCCGGTCGGCACGATGAAGGAAATACAGGCCATGCAGAACAACTGGCGGTCCCTGCTCTCCGCCGGCATCAAGGCACCGGCAGCAAACGAGGTGCTGAAGCTGTCCAACGACGAATGGCGCAAACGCCTCGACAAGGCGCAGTACAACGTACTGCGTGAAGAAGGCACGGAACGGCCGGGCAGCAGCCCGCTCAACGCCGAGAAGCGTCCCGGCGTGTTCGCCTGCGCCGGTTGCGACCTGCCGCTGTTCACCTCCGAGATGAAATACGAATCGGGAACCGGCTGGCCGAGTTTTTTCACGACCATCCCGGGCGCCTTCGGGACCAAAAAAGACCATCTGCTGTTCACACCGCGGACCGAATACCACTGTGCGCGCTGCGGCGGCCACCACGGCCACGTCTTCGACGACGGCCCGGCGCCGACAGGCCAGCGCTGGTGTAATAATGGCGTGGCGCTGAAATTCATTCCCAAAACCGCCTGAGCCGCCACCGACACAGGACCGGCTCCACAATAAGCATCGGCTGATCTCGCAAATATCCGCGATTACGCTACACTGCGACGCAGGAGCCGGCCCTTTTGTCAAAAATACCCTGCACATTACGCCTTGCCCGCGGCAGCGATATCCAGCAGATCGCTGTGATGTCGCGCTGCCTGATCGAAGTCGGCCTGCGTGGCTGGACCTGGCATCCCACCCGCATCGCCCGCGCGCTGCGCAGCCGTGAAACCTGTGTACTGGTTGCCGAAACCGAAGGCCGTTTCGCCGGTTTCGCGATCACCGAATTCGGCGACGCCCGCGCCCACCTTTCGCTGTTCGCGGTGCAGCCTGCCCATCAGCGCCGCGGCATTGGACTGGCAATGATCGAATGGATCATGGAATCGGCACTGACGGCCGGCATCACGCAGATTGACGTCGAAATGCGCTCCAATAATTTTGCCGCGCGCAGCTTTTACGAGGCACTGGGTTTTGCACCTAAAGGACAAGTCGCCGGTTATTACCAGAACATCGAGACCGCTGTGCGAATGCAGCGCCGTATCGGCTCAATGGCTGCCGCACCCGAACAATAGACGGCCACGAACCGCCATTAAAAAAACGCCGGCAAATTGCCGGCGTTTTTTATGGAACACTCATTCAGTGCGCCTCGGTCATAACCCGCCGTGACGCGCCAACGCCCAGACAACATGCTCGCGCACCAGCGCCGACGGATCGTCCGCGCGCGTGCGCAGCGCAGCAATCACCGCAGCCGAGGTTGGCGCATTGCCGAGACCAACAGCGATGTTGCGCAGCCAGCGCTCATGACCGATGCGATGGATGGCGCTGCCGGCAAGACGTACGGCGAATGTTCCTGCATCCCAGGAAAACAGCTCGACCAGAGTCACGTCATCCAGTCCGTTGCGCACCGTAAAGTCGGGTTCAGCACTAACCTGGGCAAAACGGTTCCACGGACAGACCAGCTGACAATCGTCACAGCCATACACACGGTTGCCGATCAGCGGTCGGAGCGGCTCCGGTATGCTGCCCTTGTGCTCGATGGTCAGATAGGAAATGCAGCGCCGCGCCTCCAACTGGTAGGGGGCAACAATCGCCTGTGTCGGGCAAACCGTGATGCAGCGGTTGCAGGTTCCGCAGTGTTCGGTCTGCGGCGGGTCCAACGGCAACGGCAGGTCGGTATAAATCTCGCCGAGAAAAAACGCCGACCCGCCCTCGCGATTCAGCAGCAGCGTGTGTTTGCCGCGCCAGCCCAGACCGGCCTTTTCAGCCAGCGCCACTTCCATCACCGGCGCGCTGTCAGTGAACACGCGATACCGGTATTCGCCAACCGCCACCTGAATGCGTTCAGCCAGCTGCTGCAGACGGTTGCGCAACACCTTGTGATAATCACGGCCGGTCGCATAGCGCGAGATAAAAGCCTGCGCGCCATCGTTGATGACGGACCAGCTTTCCCGGGCCCCGGGGGGCGTGTAATTCATGCGCACGGCAATGACCCGCAGCGTGCCGGGCACCAGTTCCGCGGGACGGGAACGTTTGGCGCCATGCCGTGCCATATAATCCATATCGCCATGCCAGCCCCGCGCCAGCCATTCTGCGAGACGCGGTTCGGCATGTGACAGATCACAGTCAGCGACCGCGACCTGCTGGAAACCGAGCTCGGCGCCCCAGCTTCCGATGTCGCGGCGAAGCGCCGACCAATCGACGATTTTCTGGACTGCACTGTTTTGCATAGCCCTCATCATAAACGCACGTTGCAACTGGCCTCTGAAGAAGAGACGCTGGCAATGGGCCGCGCGCTCGCTCCGCTGCTCGAACCCGGCATGACGGTGCACCTGCGCGGCGACCTTGGCGCCGGCAAAACCACCTTGGTCCGGGGGGTCCTGCGCGGCCTGGGTTATGAAGGCCGGGTCAAAAGCCCGACCTTTACCTTGCTTGAACCTTACAATTTTTCTAGGTTATACTTGTATCACTTTGATTTTTATCGGTTCCTTGATCCGCAGGAACTGGAGGAAACAGGCTTTCGGGAATACTTCAACCCGCAGTCTGTATGCCTGATCGAGTGGCCGGAAAAAGCGCCTGACCTGCCACCCGCGGATCTGGACTTTGAATTGCATGCCATTGATCAAGGGCGATCAATGGTGATCACGGCTCACACGGAGGCTGGCAGGCGTTGTCTCGACAAGCTGAAAAACTGAGACCCGTCACTCCCATTGCGGCAAACCCGCCGCCGTCCCGTCGTTTTTTCCATGCGTTGCTGCAATCGCTGCTCGGCAGCATCGCACTGCTGCTGACCGGGCTCCCGGTTTGGGCTGCCGATACCGCGGTGAGTTCGACCCGCGTCTGGCCCGCACCGGATTACACCCGCGTCACCATCGAGTCCCAGCAGCCGATCCGCCACAAGCTTTTCAATCTCGAAAACCCCGACCGTCTGGTACTCGATCTGGAGGATGTCGCGCTCAATGCCGCACTGACCGACATCGCCGGCAAAATCAGCGTCGAGGATCCTTATATCAAAGGCGTGCGCGCCGGCCGCTTCAAGCCAGGCACCATCCGCTTGGTATTCGACCTCAAGGCCAAGGTCAAACCCGAAGCGTTTGCGCTGGCACCGATTGCCGGTTACGGCCACCGGCTGGTACTCGACATCTACCCGCTGACGCCGCCCGACCCCCTGCTGGCCTTCCTCAAGCGTCGCGAATCCGGACAGCCGGAAACTCCCGCGGCCACAACGGCGCCAGTCCCGGCATTGACGCCAACACCGGAGATTTCCGCGCCTGAAGTCGGCCCGCCCCAGGTCGCCGCAAAAAGCGAGACGCCGGCAACAAAACCCGCGGCACGCGCACCCCGCCCGGCCTCCGAACGGCTGATCACCATTGCCATTGACGCCGGTCACGGCGGCGAGGATCCGGGCGCACGCGGACGTGCGGGCACGCTGGAAAAAAACATCACGCTGTCGATCGCGCAAAAACTGAAGGAGCGCATCGAAACCGAACCGAACATGCGCGCCGTGCTGACCCGGGACGGCGACTTCTTCATCCCCCTGCATATGCGGGTCGAGAAGGCGCGCAGGGTGCGCGCCGACCTGTTTGTTTCAATACACGCCGACGCCTTCGTCAAACCCTCGGCCAACGGCTCATCGGTCTTCGCATTGTCGGAACGCGGTGCCACATCGGTCGCAGCACGCTGGCTGGCGAAACAGGAAAACGACGCTGACCTGATCGGTGGCGTAAACCTCGGCATCAAGGATCCTTACCTGAAGCAGACGCTGCTCGATCTTTCGCAGACGGCTTCGATCAATGACAGCCTGAAATTGGGCAAGGCGGTGCTGCAGGAAATGGGGGGCATCAACCGCCTGCACAAGAACTACGTCGAACAGGCGGGCTTCGCAGTACTGAAAGCGCCGGACATCCCGTCGATCCTGATCGAAACCGCCTTCATCAGCAATCCCGACGAGGAACGCAAGCTGCGCGATCCCGCATACCAGAACAAGATGGCCGAAGCCATTTTCAACGGCATCAAACGTTATTTCTCGAAAAACCCGCCACTCTCCCCGGCCCAGGTCGCCAACAATCCCTGATCGCCGCCGGCGCGGGGTTTCCACTATAGAATAGGCAACAAGAGATGCGCATTGATGCGTACGCCCGGAGGGGGAAATGAACCAAGCAAGGTGCACGGTCGTCATGATCGTGCTGGCACTGACTGCCGGATGCGCGTCACTGTCCGGGGATGACCCGGCGGACATGATCGCGCTGCCGCAGGTTCGCAGTTTTTCCGGGCATCCGGAAGGCGAAGCCCTGCCACCCGGCTGGCAGCCGTGGACACTGTCGCGTTTCAAGCGCTCGACCGCTTACCGCCTGATCAATGAACAGGGCCGCACCGTCGTCAGAGCCCGCGCGGAATCGTCGGCATCAGGACTGATCCACCCTCTGAAGCTGGATCCGCACAGTTATCCGCTGCTGCACTGGCACTGGAAAGTCGATGAACTGATCCAGAAAGCCGACAACACCCAGAAACACCTCGAAGACTCCCCGGTAAGGCTGGTCGTCAGCTTTGAAGGCGACCTCGACAAACTCGGCATGCAGGACCGCATTTTCTTCGACAACGTGCGCCTGCTGACCGGACAGCAGATGCCCTATGCCACGCTGATGTACATCTGGGAAAACCGCGCCCCGCTGAACACCGTGATCGATAACCGGCACACCTCACGCATCAAGATGATTGTTGCCGAATCAGGGCGGGACCGGCTCGGCAAGTGGCAGGAGGTGACGCGCAACGTCATCGAGGATTACCGCCGCGCCTTCGGTGAGGAGCCGGGACGGATCACTGCGATCGGCATCATGACCGACACCGACAACACCGGCGACAATGTACATGCTTGGTATGGCGACATCGAATTCCGCAAGGCACCGGCACCTCCGGTGATCGCGGAAAAATAAGTCCGTTTCGTTCAGGCCGCCAGTTCCTGCCGGATCGCCGCGACGGCGCGCTCCAGGTCATCCTCGTTGTTGGCAAAACCCATTGAAATGCGCAGCGCGCCGTCTTTGACGTTGACGATGACACGGTGCTTTTCGCGCAGACGGTCCATCAGGGCACCCGCATCAGGCACAGGAATGCTGACGATCTGTGCGCGTTCCGCCCACGGCTCCGGCGTCAGCGTCGTCAATCCGGCAGCCTTGAACATGGCCATGCACGTCGTGGTCAGCTCACAGATACGTGATTCGATCGCCGGCAATCCGATCCCCGCAATAAAAGCGGCGCTGCGCCGCAGAACATGCAGTCCGAGAAAATTGGGATTGCCGCCCTCGAAACGGTGCGCCGTGCGCACATAGTCGAACTGGCTTTTCAGATGGGCGCTGGCCTTCGCGGATCCGGGTGCCACCGGCGCCTTGAGGAACGGCGTCTTCAGTTCGTCAATCAATGCCTCCCGGCAATACAGCAGCCCGGTGCCGGTCAGACCAAACAGGTTCTTGTGACCGCCAATGGCCACAAGATCAGCCCCGAGGCCCGACAGCGGCACGGCAAGCACGCCGGCGGCCTGCACGCCGTCAACCACCAGCCGCGCACCGAATTCCTGACAGGCCTTGCCGAGGGCCGGAATGTCGACACGATAACCGTTGCCGTAAGTGATGTAAGCGGTGGACACGACACGGGTCCGGTTATCCATCTGCTCCAGGAAGGCCTCCACCGGCAGACGGCCGTCACGGTTCTTCGCGAAACGGATTTCGACGCCCTTCGCCGCCCAGTGCTGCCAGACCCAGACATTGGCGACATGCTCCATGTCGGTCAGCACGATGTTGTCGCCGGGCCGCAGGTCAAACGCATGCGCGGCGATGTTGAGCCCTTCGGTGGTGTTTTTGGTGAAAGCGATCTCGGCCGGCTTCGCGCCGAGCAATGACGCCATCGCAGATCGGGTTTCGGCGACATTAACCGCCGACCAGGCCTCGGCACCGGCCGTTTCACTAATGTCATTCCAGTAATCCCGCATTGCATTTTCCTGGCAGCGCGGGGGCACAGTCTTGCGCGCCGTATCCAGATAGGTCCAGTTGGCCAGCGCAGGAAATTCCTCGCGCAGTTTCGCCCAGTTCACGTTGTTCGCACTCATCACGCCTTCCCTCCCGTTCCGGCGGCTTCCGCAGGCCGGTGCTTGCTGATACTCTGCATTCAGTGTTGATGTAACGGACGCCGTCCAGCGTAACATCACATTCCGCGACTATGCCGTTGACGCCGCATTTTACCGTTAAAGGAGCACCCGCCATGCGTCGCCTGATGTCCGTAATTGCCGCAACCATCGCAGCACTGCCGCTGGCCCTTCACGCCGCCGACAGCGTTTATCCGTCGCGCCCGGTGCGCATGATCGTGCCTTATCCGCCCGGCGGCGGCTCCGACATCACCGGCCGCGCCATCGGCAACAAGCTCACGGAATATTTCGGCCAGACCTTTGTCATCGACAACCGGCCCGGCGCCACCGGACTGATCGGCACAATGATCGCATCCCGCGCCCCGGCCGACGGCTACACCATCCTGCTGGCCGATGCGCCTCACACCATCAATTCGCTGGTGTATTCCAAACAGCAATACGACGCCATCAAGGATTTCACGCCCCTCAATCTGGTTGCCACCTCGCCGCAGGCCCTGCTCGCCCACCCCAAGTTCAGCGCCAACACCTTCAAGGAACTGCTGGCGATGCCGCGTGCGCAAACCGAAAAACTGGCAATGGGTTCCAGCGGCCTAGCCAGCGGCCCGCATCTGGTTTACGAGTGGCTGCGCCTGAAATCCGGACTTGTGCTGAACCATGTGCCGTATAAAGGCGGCGGCCCCTCTCTGGCCGACGCTGCCGCCGGTCAGATTCCGCTGGTCATGAACGCAGTCCCGGCGGCACTGCCGCACGTCAAGGCTGGACGGTTGAAGGTGCTGGCCATCACCAGCGCGCAGCGTCATCCGTTGCTGCCCGGCGCACCGACCTTCGTCGAATCCGGCGTAAAGGACTTCGTGTCGTTCCAGTGGTACGGCATGCTCGGCCCGGCGGGTCTGCCGAAGAACGTGACGACCGTCCTGAACAAGACGATCAACAAGGCGCTGGAATCCACCGACGTCAGGGACCGCTTCACATCGATGACCTTCGACATCAATGCCGGCAGTCCCGAAGATTTCAGCAAGCTGCTGGTCTCCGAGGATCTGCGCTGGAAAGACGTGTTGCGGCAGGTGAAGGTCCAGCTCGACTGATTGCGGTGGCGACAAAAAAAGGGCCGCTGCTGCGGCCCTTTTTTCTGCGATGCGGACTGAACGTCAGGTTTTGAGTACCACCAGCACCTCGTCCAGCATCTTCTTCGCATCCCCGAAGAGCATTCTATTATTTTCTTTATAAAACAATGGGTTATCAACACCCGCGTAACCGGAAGCCATGCTGCGCTTCATCACGATCGAGGTCTTCGCTTTCCACACTTCGAGTACCGGCATGCCGGCGATCGGGCTGGTCGGATCATCCTGTGCCGCCGGATTGACGATGTCGTTGGCGCCGATGACCATCGCGACGTCGGTGTCGGGGAAATCCTCGTTGAGTTCATCCATCTCCAGCACGATGTCGTAAGGCACCTTGGCTTCGGCCAGCAGCACGTTCATGTGGCCCGGCATGCGGCCGGCCACCGGGTGGATGCCGAAGCGCACATTGACGCCCTTGTCGCGCAGGTACTTGGTGATCTCGTTCACTGTGTGCTGGGCCTGCGCCACCGCCATGCCGTAACCGGGAACGATGATCACGTTCTTGGCTTCACGAAGCAGTTCGGCGGTTTCCGATGCACTGACCGGCACCGCTTCGCCCTGAGGTTGGGCTGCAGCGCCTGCAGCAGCAGCCGGAGCCGGCGCACCACCGCCGAAACCGCCGGCAATGACGCTGATGAAGTGACGGTTCATCGCCTTGCACATGATGTAGGACAGGATCGCGCCGCTGGAACCGACAAGCGCGCCGGTGACGATCAGCAGATCGTTGGACAACATGAAGCCGGTGGCCGCTGCCGCCCAACCCGAGTAGCTGTTGAGCATCGACACCACGACCGGCATATCGGCGCCGCCGATGGCCATGACCATATGAATGCCGAAGAGCAGGGAAATAACCGACATCACGATCAGCGGCAGCATTCCGGCATCGACCGTATCGGCATGAATGAATTTCGCGCCGAAATAAATCACCACCAGCAGCCCGATCAGGTTGATCGCGTGGCGGCCGGGCAGCAGCAGCGGCTTGCCGCCGATCTTTCCAGACAGCTTCCCGAAAGCGATAAGCGATCCGGAAAACGTGACCAGACCGATCAGGATGCCGACATAGATCTCGATTTCATGAATTACTTTTTCTGCGCCACTGAGACTGCTGGTCACTGCAGGATCAATATAGGTGGCAAAACCGACCATAGCAGCCGCAAGACCGACGAGGCTGTGCATCAGCGCAACCAGTTCGGGCATCTGCGTCATCTTGACGGTGCGCGCAGCGTAGAGGCCGATCGACCCGCCGACAACCATCGCACCGATGATCCAGGCATAACCGTGCGCAGTGACCTGCGGCCCTAAGACCGTGGCCAGCACGGCGATGGTCATGCCGATAATGCCGTAGAGGTTGCCGCGGCGCGAGGTTTCGGGATGGGAAAGCCCGCCGAGACTGAGAATGAACAGAATGGTGGCGGCGATGTAGGCGACCGTAACAAGGCTGAATGACATTATCGGTCTCCTATTTCCGGAACATGTCGAGCATGCGGCGGGTCACTGCGAATCCGCCGAACATATTGATCGTGGTCAACACGATACCGAACACCGCAAGACCGAGAATCCATGCGGCGGGCCGCGTTCCGGCAGTCTCCACAGGAAGCGGCGCCACTTGTACCAGCGCGCCGATGCAGATGATGCTGCTGATCGCATTGGTCACACTCATCAGTGGCGTGTGCAGCGCAGGTGTGACGTTCCAGACCACCATATAGCCGACGAAACAGGCGAGGACGAAAACCGTGAAGTGATTGAGGAATGCCGGTGGCGCATAGGCGCCGACAAACCAGAATGCCAGCGCGCCGAGACCAAAAACAATCGCCAGCGTCTGCGCCGGCATCGGCTCGCTGCTGCCGCCATGACCATGCCCTTTCTTCTCGGCTGGCTTGGCTGCCGCAGCCGCAGGCTTCGGCGGCGCCGCTGGCATCTTAATCAGTGGTGGCGGCCAGGTAATACCGCCCTCCTTGACCACCGTCAGACCGCGGATCGCATCATCTTCCATATTGACATTGATGACACCATCCTTAGTCTTGCACAGTTCCTCGGTCAGGCGGAACAGATTGGTCGCGTAAAGCGTTGATGACTGCTTGGCGAGACGCGAATTCAGATCGGTGTAGCCGACGATGGTGACGCCGTGCTTCACTACCGTTTTACCGGCTTCCGTCAGTTCGCAGTTGCCACCGCGTTCCGCCGCCATGTCGACGATAACGCTGCCCGGCCTCATGCTCTGCACCATCTCGGCGGTGATCAGCCGGGGGGCGGGCTTGCCGGGAATCAGCGCGGTGGTGATGATGATGTCCACTTCCTTCGCCTGTTTGGCGTACATCTCGCGCTGGGCCTTCTGAAAACCCTCGCTCATCACTTTGGCATAACCGCCACCGCCGGAACCTTCTTCTTCGTAATCGACTTTGACGAATTCACCGCCCAGCGACACCACCTGATCAGCGACTTCGGCACGCGTGTCGTTGGCGCGCACGATGGCGCCAAGACCGGCTGCGGTGCCGATGGCAGCGAGACCTGCAACACCGGCGCCGGCGATGAACACCTTGGCCGGCGGCACTTTGCCCGCCGCAGTGATCTGGCCGTTGAAAAAACGGCCGAAGGCGTTGGCCGCCTCAATGACGGCGCGGTAGCCGGCAACACCGGCCTGCGAAGTCAGTGCATCCATCTTCTGTGCGCGGGACAGCACCCGCGGCAGCGAGTCGATGGCCAGCACGGTGGCCTTCTTTGCCGCCAGTTGCTGCATCAACTCGGGATTTTGTGCGGGCCAGATGAAGCCGATCAGGGTGCCACCCTCACGCAACAGGCCGACTTCTTCCGCCGTCGGAACACCAACCTTGAACACAATGTCGGAACCGGACCACAACTGGGCAGCGCTCGCGGCAATCTCAGCACCGGCAGCACGATAGGTGTCATCACTGCAGTTGGCCGCATCACCGGCACCCGACTGCACCATGACCTTGAAGCCCAGCTTGATCAGCTTCTCAACGACTTCCGGAACGGTCGCAACGCGTTTTTCGCCGGCCGCGGTTTCTTTCGGCACACCAATGATTTGAGGCATGGATTCCCCTTTATCTATTGCTCTGTTGGCACTGGAACTGGATATTGAAAGGTTCTGGATACTGGATATTGAGATAGATCAGCCAGGCTGATGGACGCCATGGGCGCAGGGCTGCCCGGATGAATATTGCGTTTTATCTTGAGCATCAACTGGCGCATTGCGATATGGTTTTGATTATAAGGTAAAAACACGGTCACCGGCCCGTAGCAACATGACCTGCAGACAGGGATATCGGGGGACGCCCGTACCGTTGACAGCCCTCTGCAGCCTTTATAATCCACAGATGTCCGCGATACGTGTTTTACCCGAACTCCTCATCAATCAGATCGCCGCGGGCGAAGTCATTGAGCGCCCCGCATCCGCATTGAAAGAATTGCTGGAAAACAGCCTCGATGCCGGCGCGCAGGCGATCAGCGTCGAGCTGGCCGCCGGGGGCGTGAAGCTGGTCTCCGTCACCGATGACGGCAGCGGTATCGACCGCGATGATCTCAAGCTGGCCCTGGCCCGCCATGCCACCAGCAAAATCGCCTCTCTCGACGATCTGGAACATGTCGGCAGCCTCGGCTTCCGCGGTGAAGCGCTGGCCAGCATCGCCTCGGTATCACGCATGGAACTGACCAGCCGCCGCGCCGACGATCGTCACGCCTGGCGTGTTGCGTCCGAAGGCCCGACGCTGACGGCTCCGGAACCGGCGACACTGCCCCGCGGCACACGCATCGATGTGCGCGAGCTGTATTTCAACACCCCTGCACGACGCAAATTTCTCAAGTCGGAGCAGACCGAGTTCGCGCATTGCGAAGAAGCCTTTCGCCGCATCGCACTGTCCCGCCCCGACGTCGCTTTCTCGCTGACCCACAACGGCCGCGTCCGGTTGCAGGTCAAACCGCAGCCGCTGGCCGCACGTGTCGCTGCAGTGCTTGGTGATGATTTTGGCAACGGCGCGCTGGAAGTCGATGAATCCGGCGGCCAGATCGCCATCCGTGGCGCGATCAGCTCACCATCGCACGCCCGCGGCACCCGTGATGCGCAGTATTTTTTCGTCAACGGCCGCTGTATCCGCGACAAGCTGGTCGCGCATGCCATCCGCCAGGCCTATGCCGACGTACTGCACCATGACCGCCATCCGGCCTTCGTGCTGTTCCTCGACATTGATCCGCAGCTGGTCGACGTCAATGTGCATCCCGCCAAGGCCGAAGTACGCTTCCGCGATTCTCGCGCGGTGCACCAGTTCATTTTCCACGCGCTGCACAAGACACTGTCCCACCCTGCCGGTGACGGTGCCGTCGGGTTGCCGCCGGCGCCGGCAATAAGCCACACGCCGTATCAGCCTTCCGCGCAACCGCCGGCGATGCCGCAATACCGCGCACAGGGCGCGATGAGTCTGGGCATCGCCCAGCCGGCTGCCGCCTATGCCACGCTGTTTGCGCCGCAGGCCGCCGCAACAACTCTTGCACCGCCGCCCCCGCTGCCACCCACCGGCGATGAACACCCGCTGGGTTATGCGCTGGCCCAGCTTGCCGGCATTTACATCCTCGCCGAAAACAGCAAAGGCCTGATCATCATCGACATGCATGCGGCCCACGAACGCATCATGTATGAAAAGCTGAAGAATGCGCTCGACGGCCAGGCCATTCCGATGCAACCGCTGCTGGTGCCCGTACATTTCAACGCGGAAGCCCTGGATGTAGCAACAGCGGAAGATGAACTCGAAGCACTGCAGGGTCTCGGCTTTGACATTGCACCCGCCGGACCAGGTGCATTGATCGTACGCGGCGTGCCGGCACTGCTCGCCGACGCCGACGCACAGGCACTGGCGCTGGATGTGCTGCACGAAGTGCGCGAGTACGGCGCCAGCCGCATCGCCACCGAACGCCGCAATGAACTGCTGGGCACAATGGCATGCCATGCCGCGGTACGCGCCAACCGCAAACTGACAGTGCCGGAAATGAACGCCCTGCTGCGCGACATGGAAGCCACCGAACGTTCCGGCCAGTGCAATCACGGCCGACCCACCTGGCATGCCTTCAGTGTCGCCGACCTCGACCGCCTGTTTCGCCGCGGCGAATAGCCACAGTAATTGGCAACTATTTGTTTTTATTGAAATAAATGGCAAACCCCGCCCCGCCACCCGCGATCCTGCTGATGGGCCCCACCGCCAGCGGCAAAACCGCCGTCGCGGTTCAGCTGGCGACCACGCTGCCCTGCGAAATTATCAGTGTCGATTCGGCGCTGGTCTACAAGGGTATGGACATCGGCACCGCCAAACCCGACGCCGAAACCCTGGCTCGCGCGCCGCACCACCTGATCAACATCATCGAACCACATGAAAGTTATTCGGCGGCGCGTTTCCGCGACGATGCGCTGGCGCTGATGCGCGAAATCACCGAGCGGGGCAAGATCCCGCTGCTGGTCGGCGGCACGATGCTTTATTTCAAGTCGCTGGTCGAAGGCCTCAATGACCTGCCGGAAGCGGATTCCACCGTGCGCCTGATCATCGAGACCATGGCCGAAGAGGAAGGCTGGCCTGCAGTGCACGAAAAACTGCGCAAGGTCGATCCGGAAACCGCTGCACGTCTGGAACCAAATGATTCACAGCGCGTACAGCGCGCACTGGAAATCTATTACATCACCGGCAAGTCGATGACAGACCTGCTGAAAAAACCGAAATATGTTTATTTTCCGTACACGCCGATCCGCATCGCGCTGCTCCCGGGAGACCGCGCCGTACTCCATGACCGCATTGCGCAGCGTTTCGAGAAAATGCTCGACGCCGGACTGGTCGATGAACTGCGGGCGCTGCGCGATGAATACGCGCTGGAACCGGACATGCCCTCGATGCGCTGCGTCGGGTACCGCCATGCCTGGGATTTCATGCACGACCGCATCAGCCGCACAGAACTGCTTGAACAGGGCATCGCCGCGACACGCCAGCTCGCCAAGCGTCAGTTGACCTGGCTGCGTTCAACAGAAAACCTGACCGAATTCGACTGCCTGACCGAAAACGTTGGTGATCTGGTGCTGGAATACATCCGCCAGGAACTTGAAGCAATGGTCATCGACGCCGAATCCTGATCGAGGAGGCCTTGCCATGCCCTACGCCATTGCCCGCGACAACACCCGGCTTCACTATGACGAATCCGGCAAAGGTACGGCGCTGATTTTCGTGCACGAATTCTCGGGCGATGCGCGCAGCTGGGAAGCGCAGATGCGCTTCTTCTCCCGCCGTTACCGGTGCATCGCATTCAATGCCCGCGGTTATCCGCCCTCGGAGGTGCCGCCGGCGCGCAGCAAATATTCGTGGCGCATTGCCGTCGATGACATTGCCGATGTGCTGCGCCACCTCGGCATCCGCAAAGCGCATGTCGTCGGCTGTTCAATGGGCGCGTATTCGGCGCTTCAGTTCGGAATGCGTTATCCGGCAATGGCCCTGTCGGTGACGACACTGGGCGCCGGTGCCGGCTCGGACCCGGCAACACGCAAGGCTTTCCTGAAAACCACCGAAGCCCATGCACAGTTGTTTGAGACCGCGGGCACGGCCGCAGCACTGAAGCAGCGCGGCGTTTCCGCGGCGCGCATCCCGCAGATGCTCAAGGATCCAAGGGGTTTCGCTGAATTCCGGCGCATCCATGAAAGCCATTCCGGCATCGGTCTCGCCGGCGTGCTGCGCGGCGTGCAGGCCAAACGCCCGCCGGTTTATGACCTCGAAACTGAGTTAAGGAAATTCCGTCCGCCACTGCTGGTGATGTGCGGCGATGAAGATGACGGCAGCATCGGACCAGCGCTGTTCATCAAGCGCGTGTGTCGCAACGCCCGGCTGTGGATCTGTCCCGCTTCAGGACACACGCTGAACACCGAGGAGCCGGAACTGTTCAACCGCAGCGTGCTGGATTTCCTGACGCTGGTGGACAACGGCCGGTGGTCGCCCCGCGATCCGCGCTCGATCAGCAAATCCGCCTGAGGTTGGCCGAGGCGTTATTTGCGCCCGGTATTGCGCAGGCGCGTGGCCAGCGCCCGCAGCAGTGACACACCGAACGCGGGATTGGTCTTGATCAGCGTCAGGAAGTCGTTGCGGTTGATTGACATCAGGTTGCAGTCCGATGCTGCAGCCGCACTGGCCGCACGCTTGGACTGATCGACCAGCGCCATCTCGCCGAACACGCCACCCGACTTGACCACCTCGATGATCTTCTCGCCGGAGGTGATGCGCACGGCGCCGTCCATCACCACATACATGAAAATGCCGGCTTCGCCCTCGCGCATGAGGACGGCATTCTTGGGCTGGAAAGTCGGCGGCCGCGCCGGAAAGTTTGAGGCCAAGTCTTTCAACAACGCCTCATCGAACACCGCCCCCGAAGACGGGATTGTCTCGACGACACCGGAAGGCCGCCCCTTGCCCAGCATCTGCATCGCCAGAGCCAGGCGCAGGCGCTTGATCAGGATTGCCAGCAGCATCAGCGCAAAATCAGGCGCCTTCTGGATTGCCGACGAAAAATTCGCAGCATCCATTTCAATGACTTCGCAGGCTGAACGTGCCGTCGCCGTCGCGCTGCGCGGCGCACCGGTCAGCACCGACATCTCGCCAAGCACCTCCCCCGCCTTGATCACATCCAGCGGCTTGCCGCCACGCGTCAGCGTGATTTCGCCGTTGTTGAGGAAATACATGCTTTTGCCGGCCGCATTCTCTGCAAACAGCGGGCTGCCGGCGGCAACAGCTTTCGCCTTGCCGTTCGCATGAAAAAAAAGCCTCGCCACGTTGGCGTTGTAGACCTCGCTTTGTGCGGGCCGTGTGAAATCGAAATCATCCATGGGACGGGCCTCTCTCGTTTGCTGCGAAGCAGCTGTTTTATCCAATCACCGGGTACTCTGCCCGGCAGTCCTGCTTATTCAAGGAAACTTATAGGCAGCAATCTGCAATGCGTCAAGCCGGCAAACCGCTCAGCCAGTGCGCTTGACGCGCACGCTTGCCCAGCCGCGAGCCAGCGTCACTTTCAGTTCCTGCTCAGCGGTCAATTGCATACTGTCCCGAACGATCGCTCCATCGGCGGTTTCGGTGATGCTGTAACCGCGATCCAGTACACGTTCCGGGCTCAGGTGCAGGAGATGCGACTTCGCCCCGTCGACGCGTTCAGCCGCTGCCGTCATCCGGCTGCGCATGGCCGTCTGCAGGCGCCGCAGCAGCTCCTGCTGCTGCAACAACAGGGCGCCGGTGTCCGGCGCAGATCCGCGCAGACGCTGTGCAGTGTCGCGCAACCGCCATGACTGTTCATCAGCACCACGCAGCCAGGCACCGCGCAAACGCGTCGCCAGATGCTGCAGATGACCCTGCTGGTTACGTATGCGCTCACCCGGATGGGTCAGCCGCCGCGACAGAAAATCCAGCCGCTGCATACGGTCCTCGATGTCGCGCTGGAACACACGCACCAGCTGTTGCCCGGCAAATACCACGTCACGGCGCAACTGCACCCCGTCCGGACTGACCAGTTCGGCCGCCGCCGTCGGTGTCGGTGCACGCACATCGGCGGCAAAATCGGCAATCGTGAAATCGGTCTCATGGCCGACGCCGCTCACTACCGGAACGGGACAGGCACGAATGGCGCGCGCCACAACCTCTTCGTTGTAAGCCCACAAATCCTCAATGCTGCCGCCGCCGCGACAGACGATCAGTACATCGCACTCGGCGCGCTCGCCGGCCAAGCCGATGGCTTCAGCGATTTTTGCACCGGCACCCTCGCCCTGAACCGGGGTCGGATAAATGATGACGTTTATGCCCGGCATGCGCCGGCGCAATGCGGTGATAACGTCCCGCAATGCCGCCGCCTGCGGCGAAGTGACAACACCGACGGTACGCGGGAATGACGGCAGTTCGCGCTTGAGGGCCGGATCAAACAGGCCTTCCTGCTCAAGCTTGGCCTTCAGCTTCTCAAAGGCGGCATACAGTGCACCCAGGCCGGCTCGGCGCATCGCGTCCACTGCCAACTGGAATTTGCCGCGCGCCTCGTAGACCGTCGCCGTTGCGCGCACTTCGACCTGCATGCCGTTCTGCGGCTGCCAGTCGAGATACTGGGCCTTGTGGCGGAACATCACCGCATCGACCTGCGCAGCCTCGTCCTTCAGCGTGAAATAGCAGTGCCCGCTGTCATAGCGCTTGAAATTGGAAATCTCGCCGGCCACCCAGACCAGGGGCACTCCGCGCTCCACTGCATTACGCGCAAGCCGGTTGAGTTCGGCCACGGAGATGACCGTCTGCTGGGTCGCCTGATCAAACAAGGTGGACATGAGTGGATTCTACGCCGGACAACCGCTCAGTTAGCTGCCCGCCGCACCTCACCGCCGTTGATCATGAACACTTCGCCACTGATCCAGCGTGCATGAGGGCCACAGAGATATCGCACCAGCTCCGCGACCTCCTCGGGCGTGCCGGGACGTTTGATCGGAATCGTCGACAACCGTTTTTCCCAGCGCCCCTCCTCGCGCAGCATGTCGATTCGTGCTGTGTCGAGAAAACCCGGCGCCACAACGTTGGCCGTAATGCCGGCAGGCCCCAGCTCATCCGCCAGCGAGGAGGTCAGCGCATGCACGCCCGCCTTCGATGCCGCATAGGCCGCAAAATTGACCGGCGCCTTGACCGCCGCACCGGAGGAAATACTGACGATGCTGCCGCCCTGCCCCTGCTTGAGCATTTGTGCAGCCGCATATTTCGAGCAGAACATCGCGCCGTTCAGATTGACTTCGACGATGCGCCGCCACAGATCATCATCCAGCTCCTGCACCGGCACGCGATCGCGGGTGCGCGGGTAGGCGGCATTATTGACCTGGATGTCGATGCGGCCGAGCGCCGCCACCACTTCACCAACCATGCGCTTCACTTCGCCGGAATTGCTGACATCAACATAAACACCATGCGCACGCCGCCCGAGTGCACGGATCTCGTCAACTACACTGGGCAGGCCCCGCCAACCATCCTGCCTTTCGTCATCCGTAAGGCTTCCGGATTCGCTCGCGCCGGTAACCGCCACATCCGCACCGGCGCGCGCCAGACACAGGGCGATCGCGCGTCCAAGTCCGCGTTTGCGCGTGGCGCCGGTCACTATAGCCACCTTGCCCTTCAGTTCATCGCTGTTCATCCGGATCCTTTTCTGACTAATTCGCCGCCGGACTATGCGCCCGCAGTTTGGGCCGCGCGCTGATCGAGCAATTCCCAGCGCTCGAATTTGACGGCCTGCTGGCGCTCAATCTCATCGAGACGCTCACGATCAGCCTTCAACTGAGCGGCGCCCTGCCTGTGATAATCAACATCGCTCATGCGAGCCATCAGCGCCGCCTGTTCCTTTTCCAGCGCATCGAGTTCATCCGGCAATTGAGCGAGTTCGCGCTGCTCCTTGAAGCTGAGCCTTGACTTGACCGGTGGCGCAGTGCGCGCCGGCTTCTCCGGATTCGCCGCCCTGACCGTAGGCGTGTCAGGCTTAGGCCGCTGCGTCAGCCAGTCACTGTAACCGCCGACATATTCCTTCCAGCGCCCATTACCTTCGGACACCAGCGTCTGCGTCACCACGTTGTCCAGAAACGCGCGATCGTGGCTGACCAGCAACAACGTACCGTTGTAGGACTGCAGCGTGTCTTCCAGCAGCTCCAGGGATTCGATATCGAGATCATTGGTCGGCTCATCGAGCACCAGCACATTCGCCGGCTGCGCAAACAACCGCGCCAGAAGCAGGCGGTTGCGCTCGCCGCCTGACAGCATGCCGACCTTGGCCTGCGCGCGCTGCGGCGGAAACAGGAAGTCGGACAGATAACTCATGACATGCTTGCGGCCAGCGGCGGTTTCCACCCATTCCGACCCGGGGCTGATGGTTTCAACCAGCGTTTCTTCGAGATCGAGCTGATCACGCAGCTGGTCAAAATAGGCAATCTCCTGTTTGGTGCCCAGTCGCACCTCGCCGGCGTCCGGTTGCAGCTGGCCGAGAATGATCTTGATCAGCGTCGATTTGCCCGCACCGTTGGCGCCGATCAGCCCGATGCGGTCGCCGCGCAGAATACGCAGGTCGAGGTCCCGGATCAGTGATTTGCCGTCATAGGCCTTACTCACACCGGTCAGCTCGGCAACCAGTTTGCCTGAACGTTCACCGGCATCAAGGGCGAGCTTGACATTGCCGATGCGCTCGCGGCGTGCGGCGCGTTCGATCCGCAGTGATTCGAGCCGGCGTACGCGACCTTCATTACGGGTACGCCGAGCCTTGATGCCCTGTCGAATCCAAACTTCCTCCTGCGCCCAGAACTTGTCAAAACGGCGGCTGGCCTTTTCCTCTTCGGCAAGCTGATCGGCCTTGCGCGCCTCATAGGCGGCAAAATTACCCGGATAGGAACGCAGTAGGCCGCGGTCGAGCTCAACAATGCGTGTGGCAACACGATCCAGAAAAGCACGATCGTGGGTGATGATGATCGAGGATTTGACCTGGCCCTTGACCAGCAGATCTTCAAGCAGCGTGATGCCGGCAATGTCGAGATGGTTGGTCGGCTCGTCGAGCAGCAACAGATCCGGCTGCATTGCCAGTGCCAGCGCCAGCGCCGCGCGTTTGCGTTCGCCGCCTGAAGCCGTTTGCGGCGGGCGCGACTCATCGAGACCGAAGCGGTGCAGATACTCAAACAGTCGTGCGTCGGTGCGCCAGCGCTCGCGCTCGTCATGCATGTCTTCGAGGCCGCCGCGTGCGGTCAGGCTGGCATGCAGGTTGTCGGCATCGGGAAGCAGTGGCTCCTGCTCGACCATCACCACATGCGAACCGTCCTGGCGGCGGATTTCTCCGTCGTCCAGTGCACCGCGACCGGCGATGATGCTGAGCAGCGAGGATTTGCCGGTGCCGTTGCGGCCGATGAGGCCGATTCGTTCACCGTCGTGAATGGTGAGATTGGCGCGATCCAGCAGCGGATGGAGACCGAAAGCGAGTTCGGCGTTATCAATTGTCAGTAATGCCATCGGCCCGAGTATAGCCGCAGCCGGCGTTCAGGCCTGGACGGCTCATGCAACTCCATGCCGCCAAAGGATTTTTTACACTTCGGCCATCCACAGTGAAATGGCTGTTGCAGCCTTTTCTGTGGACACTTCCCGTCCCGAAACGATGGGGTCGCATAACATCATGTTTTAATTGATTTATTAATCTAGTTTAACAAATAGGCAATACGTAAATAATTCAAACAGGCGCATCACTTAGTATCGTCATTGACATACTATGCACAGCCTTATCCACAGCTTTTGTGGAAAAGTAAAAAAAGTCCATACCGTTCAATGGCTTCGCAACGTCAGTCAGGCCATCACGCTTGCTGATTCAGTGAGTGACAGCTACAGTTACGCGAATTTTTCCGCGGCGCTGACCGCTTTTCCCGCAACCTTCATCGGAAACTCCGCGTGCTCTCCATTATCGAAGCTGCCGGCTGGCCCATCTGGCCCCTGATCATCTGCTCCGTCATCGCCCTCGCCATCATCGGTGAGCGCCTGTGGTCACTGCGCCAGAACGTGGTGCTGCCGAAAAACATGCTGGCGCACGCCATTCAGGCCTACCGCCAGAACGGCGTGACCCCTCAGTTGCTTTCGCAACTGTCCGCGACCGCCCCGCTCGGCCAGATTCTCGCAGCCGGACTGCGCAATGAAAAACATTCCGCAGCCGTCATGAAAGAAGCCATCGAGGAATCCAGCCACGCCGTCGCCGTTGATCTGGAACGCTTCCTGACCTCGCTCGGCACCATTGCGGCCATTTCCCCGCTGCTCGGCCTGTTCGGCACGGTTATCGGCATGATCGAAATCTTCGGCGCGCAAACCCCTTCGGGCACCAACCCGCTGGTGCTGGCACACGGCATTTCCATCGCCCTCTACAACACGGCATTCGGCCTCGTTGTCGCGGTGC
>Ga0192647_100450_pt1 | contig 28860 bp, 32 predicted proteins | sample LauGreFa1BDMLBSN_2_FD_133046 | JGI IMG/M metagenome (GOLD analysis project Ga0192647, IMG submission 133046) | Freshwater lake microbial communities from Lake Michigan, USA - Fa13.BD.MLB.SN - reassembly | ecosystem: Environmental > Aquatic > Freshwater > Lake | place: Lake Michigan, USA... | reverse complement strand
TTAGGTGATTTGTTCGCTCTTGTTGATGAATCTTTAGAAGGTGTCTTGCTTTTCACTCATTACCTGCATAGGTTGTTTTATACTCTCTACTGCCCCTTCAAGATGTTTTATTTCTTCTAAAGTAGGCAGTTCATTTAATGCTGTCATATTAAAATAATCTAAAAACTGCTTGGTCGTACCATATAATCCTGGCCTTCCTGGAGTTTCCTTGTGACCTACCAGTCTTATCCACTCGCGCTCTAGTAATGTTTGAATAATACTTGAGCTAACACTAACACCTCTAATATCTTCAATATCAGCACGGGTTACCGGCTGCCGATAGGCAATTATAGCCAGTGTTTCTAATAACGCCCGTGAGTACTTAGGCGGCTTTTCTTCAAATAAACGCGAAACCCAGTGTGATAAATCCTGTTTTATTTGAAACCGGTACCCACTCGCGACTTGCTTTAATTCAATTGGTCGATATTTATATTCTTCTGCTATTGCCTCAATTGACAATTGCACTTCCTGGAGGCTTGGCTGCTCCAGCTCAGGAAATGTCAGCAATATTTGCTTTGCCGACATAGGTTGCTTTGCAACAAATAAAATCGCCTCAACTATACGCTGTATTTTCACATTAATATCAATTTGCTCACTAGTTGTAGAGGATGGGCTCAAAGTTACCGACTGTAATTGTTTAACGCTATTTCTATACTTACCAAAAGGACGTAACCTAATTGGTTTAATTATCTGCCTATCATCATAATCCAAATAATCCGTCTCAATTTTTTCATGATGCCCGACATTATCATGGTTTTCAACAATTCGGTTTGCCTTTACATTAATTACTTTCTTTGAGGGTTGCGAAACTGTGGCTTCTAATTCGTATTTCGGCAAAGGGCTCTGACTGAATAATTTCGATGAGTCCTTCTTTGCCAAGCTCGAGGATGGCCAGAAATGAGACGACAACTCCTTGCCGACCTTCTTTTCGGATAAATAACTGCGAGAAAAAGAGACTATTTTCTCCTTTAAGGTTTGCCAAAATGGCTGCCATTCGTTCACGGACAGATAAAGCTTCTTTGGTAATTTGATGATGACTAAGTTGATCAACTCGTTTAAGCACATCCTGAAAAGCCAGTAACATGTCTTTTAGCCGAACATCCGGCAACTGTTGTTCAACACTTAAGGGTGATATATCAACTTCTATTTCAAATATATCACGTTCAATTCTAGGTAATAAATCTAACTCTTCAGCAGCAACTTTTATACACTCGTATTCCTGCAACCTACGAATTAAGGTCGCCCTGGGGTCTTCTTCGTCTTCTTCTTGGGCAGACTGTCTAGGCAACAACATTCTGGATTTTATTTCTGCCAAAAGTGCCGCCATAACCAAATATTCAGCCGCCAACTCGAGATTCAACTCACCCATTATTTGTATATAAGTGATGTATTGTTGCGTAATCTGAGCAATAGGGATATTTACTATCTCCAGGTTCTGTCTTCTTATTAAATAAAGCAATAAATCGAGGGGACCTTCAAATAAATCCAGAAAAACTTCCAATGCATCAGGTGGAATATAAAGATCATCCGGCAACTGATTGAAAGGAGCACCATTAACCATTGCAAAAACGGACTCTGTCAAAATTACAGAATCCATATTATCAGTCATATTGCAACCCTCTTTTCATAAGAGATCAACACTAAACTCATCAATGATGAGAATGATACTTTCAAGCAATTAAAGACCGGCAATTGTAAAAAAAACTTTTTGAGCAATAAATAATGGATATTCCAGCATAACATTCAAAATCTTTGTATAAAGCAACAATAATAAAATTATAAAACCATAGCGTTCCAAGCGATTATATTGCCATGCCCAATAATTGGGTAAAATACCCGTCAAAATACGACTACCATCAAGGGGTGGAATCGGTAATAAGTTAATCAAGGCCAAAACCAAGTTAATAGAAATGCCGGCAACGCCTGAATAAATTAAAGGATGAGCAACTGCTTCATTACCAGCACCAATAAAAACACCTAATCGGGCAATTAATGCCCAAAATACCGCCATTACCAAATTAGACACTGGCCCTGCCAATGCAACAAATGCCATATCTTGCAATGGTTTTTTAAAATTCCGTGGGTCAACGGGTACCGGCTTTGCCCAACCGAAAATAAACCCGGTCCCCGTCACAAGCAATAGCCCTGGCAATATAATAGTACCAAATAGATCAATATGTTTAATAGGATTTAGCGTCAATCGCCCTAGATTAAAGGCAGTATTATCACCATATTTTTTTGCCACCCAGCCATGTGCAACTTCGTGTACCGTTATTGCAAAAATAACTGGCAATATCCAGACAACTATACGTTGAATTAATGTTAACTCATCCATTTTGTTTCATACCTTTTTAATCTAGCATCGGGGCAAGACCTTTGCCCTGTCTGATAATCTCTATGCCAAGACTGGAAATCTCAATCATAGTCGTTTCTTCAGATTCAATAATACCTGCATCAATTACCAAATCCAACTCATGCTCAAGTTTAGTTCTGATCTCAAATGGATCATTCATCGCTTTACTCTCACCAGGCAGAATGAGTGTTGAACTAAATAAAGCCTCTCCTAACTCCTCAAGCAATATTTGCGCAACTGGATGACCGGGTATTCGTATCCCTATCGTTTTTTTCTTGGGATGCAATAATCTTCGTGGCACTTCACGCGTAGCATCTAATATGAAAGTAAATGGCCCAGGCGTTAAAGCTTTAATTAGGCGATAGGCATCATTACCAATCTTGGTAAACATTGCTACTTGCGTCAAATCTTTACAGGCTAGGGTAAAATTATGCTTATCATCCAGATGCCTAATTCGACGTATTTTATCTAATGCCTGCTTGTCTCCAAGATGGCAGGCCAAGGCATAAGATGAATCCGTTGGATAAACAATAACTCCTCCCTTACGAATAATTTCCACAGCACGGTGAATCAATCGTAGTTGCGGATTTTCAGGATGTATTTCAAAATACTGAGACATAACTACTAGACTAAATCGAGATTTTACAAAGCGATATTATACCTCACATCCTGAAAAGCTTGCAGCATGAATAGTCATACCTTTTTTATAGATTTACTTAGGATGACAAGGATTTATAGTAAAAATTAAGTACAATAAACATCAGACATTTAAATAAATACTGGTCGCTCTCTTGATTATAAGAATTGCTCTAATATTAACCTTTGCTGCATTAACCCTATTTATATCAGCGGATATATTGTTACTTCTAAGTATTCCTAAACTATCTGAAATGATAACCCAGTTAGGTTTAGTAACGCTATTAAGTGCATTTTCTTTATTACTGATTATCGGGCTATTAACTATTAGTAAATTAATCGGCTCATCCTGTATTATTTATTTTTCAGCCGGTCAACGTTTACAAAGACGATTATTATTTATTCTTACCAAGCAGCAACAACTAAAACAATTATTTTACTTTAAAAAAGAACAAATTCATTATGTTACAGAACACACAAGAAAGCGTTTATTAGTCGCTGACAATCGTCAACAGATAAAAACACTATCAACAGCTATAAGTAATGACCTAAAGTCGCTTAAACACCAATTACCAAGAAACCATTTTTTACAATTACAAAAAGAAAACATCCAATGTCGTGAACAACAAGATATTGAAGCTTTGATACAATTACAGCAGAAAATAGCAACTATTCATTACACATGACTACCATAAAAAACTGGGCTTTGGCATTACTCAAGAGTTTCCATGCGCTTAAAGATGAAAACCTGCTATGGGAACAGAATAATCAGGAACAGAGAACCCGTCTGAAACATACGCAAATCTTAGCCGCGAAAACACTGCAAGCACAATTAAAAAAGAAAAGCGTGATATTGGAGCATGAGCTTACCTTATTAAGAACAAGCAACGATGCAAAAGTGGCGATGCTAAAAACCAAATGCAAACAGGATATTAAAGACTATAAAGAGTACTTAAACTCGCTGGAAACTCTTAAAAATTCTATACAAAATAGCTTTGATCATCTTCCAGAAGCTGTTGCCTTCACAATTCACCATCATGCCAAACAGTTGTTAAACCAAATGTGGGAAACAGATAATTTTGAACATAAGATACATCATGAACTTCAGTTAATTAAGTTTATGACCACTATCCATGAAGATACTCACCGTCATTTAGAAGAGGGAACCTCTAGTGAGAGCATACCCGAAAAAACACTCCGTTTAATTCAGAATAAGCCCACTTTTTAATTCAAACCTAGCGATAAAACCAACAATGCCTCTTGATCTAATGGATTGATAACATATTTTCCAAGGCATACTTAGCCAATCTTGCCTCTTCAACGGGCACAGATATACGATTTATCACATGGCCTGCTGCTAAATTTTCCATTACCCATGCTAGATGCTGCGGATCTGTCCTAAACATAGTTGAGCACATGCAAAGAGTTGGTGACATAAAATGAACATTTTTACCCTGCGCTTTACATTCATCGTGCAAGCGATTAACCAAATTTAACTCAGTTGCAACCAGCCAACGGGTATTGGATTCTGCCTCCCGAACCGTTTTAAGTATATACTCAGTCGAACCCACAAAATCGGCTTTTTGACAAACCTCAAAACAAGCTTCCGGATGTGAAATGACTTTTGTTTCCGGATAACGCTCAAGAAAACTATCAATTTGTTCAGGCTTAAACACCTGATGCACAGAACAATAGCCATTCCATAAAATAATTTTAGCATTGCGAATTTGCTCTTCGGTTAAGCCTCCCATAGGCTTATTAAAATCCCAAGTGACCATTTCCTCTAAGGGAATACCCATAAGATAGCCCGTATTACGACCCAAATGTTGGTCAGGAAAAAACAATACTTTTGAGCGCTTATTAAAACTCCATTCCAATATTTTTTGCGCATTGGATGACGTACAAACTATCCCATCGTGCTTACCACAAAAAGCTTTAAGGTCAGCAGCTGAATTAATATAGGTAACAGGAGTTACTTCATTCTCTACATCTATGACTTGTGCCAATTCTTGCCAGCATTTTTGAACTTTTAACAGATTAGCCATATCGGCCATTGAACAACCTGCCGCCAAATCCGGCAAAATAGCTATTTGTTCGGGACGAGACAAAATGTCAGCTACTTCTGCCATAAAATGTACCCCACAAAAGACAATATATTCTGCTTCCGATTGAGCCGCATCTCTGGATAATTTCAAAGAATCACCCGAAAAATCAGCATGTTTAAAAACCTCATCGCGCTGATAATGATGACCAAGCACTATACAACGCTTACCCAATTTGGCTTTAGCAGCAATAATGCGGACATCGCATTCTTCATCATCTAGTAATGCGTAATCTTGAATAGGAAAACGTGTTGTTGTCATTTATTTACCATTAAAAACGTTAAATATTAAAATCTAAGGCGTATTGTTTTTTATCAAAACTAAAAGTAACTGACTAAAGACGGACATTGAAACTATTATATACATTCAAATTCAATATAACGGTTATCAAACTAAACGGGCAATAACAGAAGGCAATTTTTTAGGTGCTTTGATACGCAATTGCTTATTAACATTCATTCGTCCAAACACAACTACAATATCAGAAGTAGAAACATCAAATTCTTTGGCTAAAAAACGCACCATGTGATCTGTAGCCTTACCTGCTTTTGGAGTCCCAGTAACACTGATTTTAAGTTGATTGCCTTTAACCTTACCAATAACATCTTGTTTGGCGGCAGGTGTACCTAATACATTCAGTATCAATATATCTTCATCCCAGGCAAAAAAAGAACTCATTTTTTTTGGGATTGTAGATGGTTGCTTAGGTATTTTTTCAGTACTGGCCTTTTTTGCCACGATAATTATAACTATGTTACTGGCCGTTATATTTAAATCATCTTTCGATAGATAAACTGGCATATGTATTCATATCCCAGTTTACTAAAGTTTAAACAAACTTGCTTACTTACTTAAGCTTCTCTTTTCCTGCCGGCTTTATTAAGCGAATCCCCAATTCCTTTAATTGCTCATCTGTGACTACTGCAGGAGCACTAACTAATGGGCATGCCGCAGACTGCGTTTTTGGAAATGCGATTACATCACGAATAGAACTTGAACCTGTCATCAACATCACTAAACGATCCAAACCAAATGCCAAACCACCATGTGGCGGCGCGCCAAATTTTAGAGCATCCAACAAAAAGCCAAATTTTTCTCTGGCTTCTTCTTCGCCTATGCCTAATATTTCAAACACCGTTTGTTGCATGGCGGTTCGATTAATACGAATTGAACCACCACCCACTTCAGTGCCGTTTAAGACCAAATCATAGGCACGAGACAATGCAATAGCCGGATTCGCAACCAAGTCTTTAACTGAACAACTAGGCGCAGTAAAAGGATGATGAATCGCATTAAAACGCCCGCTTTTTTCATCCCAGTCAAACATGGGGAAATCTACAATCCAAACTGGCTTCCATTCACCTTGCAATAAATTCAGATCCTGACCTAATTTGACACGTAAAGCTCCCATCGCTTCATTAACGATACTAGCTTTGTCAGCCCCGAAGAAAATTAAATCGCCTGTTTGTGAGCCTGTTTTAGCCAAGACCCTGTCCCAAACTTCTTTAGGTGCAAATTTAACAATAGGTGACTGCAAACCGTCCAAACCTGCGCTGAGATCATTCACCTTTATGTATGCCAAACCTTTGGCTCCATAAATACTGACAAACTTGGTTAACTCATCAATGTCTTTACGACTTAAATCTCCAGCATTCGGAACTCGCATTGCAACCACGCGCCCTTTAGGGTCATTCGCGGGCGCTGAAAAAACTTTAAAATCGACCGATTTCATTTCATCAGCAATGTCAACCAATTCCAATGGAATACGCAAGTCAGGACGATCAACACCAAACCTTGAAACAGCTTCGTGATAACTCATCCGTGGAAATTCAGCATCTAATTCGACATTAATGACTTTCGCAAATAATTGACGAATCATCTCTTCCATAACAGTCATGATGTCATTTTCATCCATGAAAGATGTTTCTATATCAAGCTGGGTAAACTCTGGTTGCCTGTCTGCACGTAAATCTTCATCTCGAAAACAACGCACGACTTGATAATACCTATCCATACCTGCAATCATCAACATTTGTTTATACAATTGTGGTGATTGTGGAAGGGCAAAGAATGAATTTTCATGCGTACGACTTGGCACGATATAGTCTCGAGCGCCTTCTGGCGTCGCTTTAGTTAGATAAGGCGTTTCAATTTCAAAGAATTCATTATCATCAAGAAAATTCCTCAAAACCCTAGTCACGTCACGACGTACCTTCATTTTCTCTTGCATCGCAGTCCGTCGCAAATCAATGTAACGATAGCGCAGACGTAATTCTTCATTAACTTCAATATCACTTTCTATAGGGAAAGGAGGTGTTTCAGACTCATTCAAAACCACAATTTCTTTAGCCAGTATTTCAATAGCACCAGAATACATATTAGCATTAGCTGTACCTTCTGGGCGATTACGGACAATACCAGTAATTTGTAATACGTATTCACTACGAACCTGTTCAGCTATAGAAAAAGTATCTTCCACATCAGGATCGACAACAACCTGTACTAAACCTGCACGATCCCTAAGGTCTATAAAAATAACTCCACCGTGATCTCGGCGCCTATGAACCCAACCACAAATTGAAACGGTTTGACCTAGCTGTTGTGTATTTAATTCTCCGCACTTGTGGGTACGCATAAATTTTCCCTGTGGATTTGAAAGTTGTATATTGAGTGAAATAAAAATAGTTAGCACCAAGTTAATGTGGCTCAGTGCTTTTTATACTAATCGCCTTTACAGCCACCTGCTGGGCAACTACTGGCTTTAGGTGTGCTCGGCGTTGAAGAAGCCTCGCCAACGACATTCTTTTTGGTGCCACTTTTAAAATCAGTTTCGTACCAACCGCTGCCTTTTAATCTAAACCCAGCAGCAGAAATTTTTTTCATAAGCTCCGGTTTTGTACAAGCAGGACATATAACAATTGGATCGGCGCCTAATTTCTGTAAAGCCTCATGCTCATGACCACAAGATTGACATTGATATTCGTATATTGGCATTAACCACTCCGGTGGTAATAAAAAAAATAATAACTACTATAAGGACTGAATTTAGTTTTTCCAAGTACTTACTATAGAATAACCGTCTATTTTACAGACACACTGCCACTAATGAAAACTTTAACCATTACCCGCCCCGATGACTGGCATATTCATGTTCGCAATGGCGCTGTTTTAAAAACAGTATTGCCGCATACCGCAAGGCAATTTGCTCGGGCCATTATAATGCCAAATCTTAAGCCACCAGTGACAACAGTAGAGCAAGCATTAACCTATCGAAAAGAGATCTTACAAGCTGTTCCTGCTGGCATTGATTTTATTCCATTGATGACCTTGTATCTAACAGCAACCACCAAGATTTCAGAAATAAAAAAAGCCGCTGAATCTGATCAGATCTATGCATTTAAATTATATCCAGCCGGCGCAACGACAAATTCAGATTCTGGTATCGCTAATATATCTGCTATTTACCCATTGCTGGCAGAACTTGAGAAGTTTGATATTCCATTACTGATTCATGGTGAAACAACCGATATAGACTGTGATATTTTTGACCGCGAACGTGTTTTTATTGACACTATTTTAACTGATATTGCCAGAAATTTCCCCAATTTACGTATTGTGCTTGAACATGTTACCACCAATGAAGCCGTGCAATTTGTTTACGCATCTGGAGATAATATTGCAGCAACCATAACCCCTCAACATCTATTGTATAATCGTAATGCGTTATTATCAGGCGGTATTCGTCCGCATTACTACTGTTTACCAATCATCAAACGGGAAAAACATCGACTTGCATTAGTCCAAGCAGCTACCAGTGGCAATCCAAAGTTCTTTTTAGGTACCGATAGCGCTCCGCACATTACTTCATTAAAAGAAACCAGTTGCGGTTGCGCGGGCTGTTACAGCGCTTATACAGCATTAGAGCTTTATGCTGAAGTATTTGAGCAAGCAGGTTCATTAAATAAACTGGAAGGCTTTGCTAGTTTTTACGGGGCCGATTTCTACCGATTACCCAGAAACTCTGGCACAGTGACATTAGAAAAAATCACTTGGCGGATCCCCTTAACTTTCGGAAAAAACGATAATACTATTACTCCAATCAAAGCTGGAGAAGAATTAAGCTGGAAAATGCAGTAGAGCCTAATTTTTTCCTATCTAGGGCCAACTTGGCGTAAGATAATCAACTTTTAATACCTTCGAAAAATCAAACTCAATGGACACACCTGTGATTCCTTTAGCACAACGCTTTAGAGGCTACCTTCCCGTAATTGTGGACATTGAAACGGCCGGATTTAATTCGAAAAAAAATGCATTACTGGAAATTGCTGCTGTAATTATTGAGCTAACTAACAACAATGAGTTAGCAATTACCGAGCGCTATTCAACACATGTTATTCCGTTTAAAAACGCTGAACTTGACCCTGCTGCTCTCAAATTTAATGGCATAGATCCTTATCATCCGTTTCGTATGGCAATTGACGAAAAAGATGCATTAAATATGTTATTTAAACCTATCAAACAAGCAGTAAAACGTAACGATTGTAAACGGGCGATCTTGGTAGGCCATAATCCCGCATTTGACATCGCATTCCTAAATGCAGCCATTCAACGCACACAAATTAAACGCAGTCCATTTCATCCTTTCAGCACCTTCGATACAGCAACTCTAGGTGGATTGGCTTATAAACAAACCGTATTGGCTAAAATTGCTCAAGCTGCAGGTTTGGACTGGGATAATGAGAAAGCGCATTCGGCTCTATATGACGCCGAAAAAACAGCGGAATTATTTTGCTTAATCGTTAATCGCTGGAATCGACTTGAATCAATTGATGATCAATCTTAAATTTAAAGATACGGCTGGTTTAGATCTAAAAACAAAATCAACTTATCGTAAATCTGCAATAATCAATGCCAGCCGTACAGTTTGATCTATTACTCAACGCCGCCAACTGCTTCTAACATGACAACCAACTCACCTTTTTTATACAAATCAATAACGATGTCACAACCTCCAACTAATTCACCATTAATGTAAAGTTGTGGATAGGTAGGCCAATTTGAATACTCCTTAAGGGCTTCACGCAATTCTGGATCTTCAAATATATTCACATAGGTAAATTTGGCCTGGCAAGCATTTAATATCTGTACTGTTTGCCCCGAAAAACCACATTGTGGAAAATCTGGTGATCCTTTCATATATAAAACGACCGGATTACTGAACAGTTGATCTTTAATTCTTTCTACAACACTCATAGTAGTCACTCAATTTAATAAAAATATCTTTGATTCTATCAACTTTATGTGATTTAAAAAAGGAAATCTTTAAATCCAGCACTTGCCTGTGAGCAATTTGATACCTATAATTGAAAATTTTTTACTGAGTAGCAGATCGCCACCAGTACTTTAATTTACAGGCAGCTAGAATGACCAGCCATATCATGCCAACATACAATCGATTACCCATCACTTTTGATCGAGGAGAAGGCGCATGGTTGTTTGACGAAAAAAACAATCGTTACTTAGATGCACTTTCCGGTATAGCTGTATGTAACCTAGGGCATGCTCATCCTGCTATCCAGCATGCTATCTGTGAGCAAAGTAAAAAACTCATACACACTTCTAATCTCTACGGCATCCCTGGCCAAGAGCTTTTAGCTAACAAACTAACTGAGAAAAGCGGCATGGATAATGTCTTTTTTTGCAATTCAGGTGCGGAAGCTAATGAGGCTGCTATCAAGCTTGCTCGTAAGTACGGTCACGAAAAAGGTATAGAAAATCCGGCAATTATTGTCATGGAAAAAAGTTTCCATGGACGTACTTTAGCAACTTTATCTGCTACTGGGAATAGTAAAGTACAATATGGTTTTACCCCGCTTGTTGAAGGCTTTGTGAGGGTTCCTTACAACAACATAAAAGCGGTTGAAATTGCGTTGGCACAAAATAAAAATATAGTCGCAATTTTAGTTGAACCCATTCAAGGTGAAGGCGGTATTAATATACCTGCACCTCTTTATATCAACGACTTGCGTAAGCTTTGTGACCAATTTGATCTGCTATTAATGCTCGATGAAATCCAGACAGGCATTGGGAGGACCGGCAAATTCCTTGCTTTTCAACATAACGATATTATCCCTGATGTATGCACCTTAGCTAAAGCATTAGGCAATGGTGTCCCCATTGGCGCATGCCTTGCTCGAGGCAAAGCTGCAGAATTACTCTCCTCAGGTTCACACGGATCCACTTTTGGCGGCAACCCTTTAGCTTGTAGTGCAGCCTTAGCTGTATTAGCAACACTTGACGAGCAAAACCTGATTAAATCAGCCACACAAAAAGGTGAGCTTATCCGCTTAGGCCTTGGCGAACACCTCAAAAACAACAATCATGTTGTTGATATACGTAATAAAGGCTTAATGATAGGTATCGAACTTGACAGTCCCTGTGCTGAATTAATTAAATTAGCATTACAACAGCACTTACTAATTAATGTAACCAATGAAACGACTATTCGATTATTACCGCCATTAATTATAGATGACCAGCAGATCGAGCTGCTGGTAGAAACATTGTCCGGCATTATTAATAATTACACAGAACAAACTGCTTAAATAACATCAAAAATGAATCTAAGACATTTCACAAGCCTCCTTGATTTATCCAGCGACGAATTTCGCCATATAATCTACAGAGCCATAACGCTCAAAAACAATCGGGCTAGAGATTACCAGCCTTTAAAAGGTCAGGTTTTAGCCATGATTTTTGAAAAGTCATCGACACGTACGCGTATTTCCTTCGAAACTGGTATGGTTCATTTTGGCGGTAACGCGCTATTTTTATCGCCCAGAGATACTCAGCTAGGTAGAGGTGAACCCCTACATGACAGTGCTAAAGTAATATCCAGTATGGTTGACTGCATCATGTTAAGAACAGACAAACATGAAACTGTTACTACATTTGCAAATTACTCCAGCGTACCTGTCATTAATGGCTTAACCGATCAACAACACCCATGTCAGTTACTTGCTGACATGCAAACTTATTTTGAATATCGAGGTGATATCAAAGGAAAAATCGTAACCTGGATAGGTGATGGTAACAACATGTGCCATTCATACATCCATGCTGCGATGCTACTTGACTTTACTTTACACATTGCTTGCCCTAAAGGGTATCAACCACTCCCCGAGTTTGTTAAGGCGGCTGGCAAACACGTCAAATTTTTTAATAGTGCATTAGAAGCCGCCAACAACAGTGATCTCTGTGTTACCGATGTCTGGGCGAGTATGGGTCAAGAAGAAGAGCAAAAGCTGCGAGAAATTGCTTTTATGGACTACCAAATTAACGAAAATATTATGCATGCCGCAAAAAATGACGCACTATTTATGCACTGCCTACCAGCCCATAGAGGTGAAGAAGTGACTGCTAAAGTGATAGACGGGCCGCAGAGCGTCGTTTTCGCTGAAGCAGAGAATCGCCTCCATGCACAAAAAGCACTTTTAGAATTTTTACTTTGTGAAAAAACACCTTAAATAAATTCAACTGACCACTACTAATAGAAGATAATTGTGAAAAAATTACTCAGTGTTTTTCTTATTTTACTACTTAATATAGATTTTTCTGAAGCAGAGACTATTTATGTTGCAGATGATGTTAATTTAACTTTAAGAGGCTCCCCCAGCATTCACGGTAAAGCTTTAAAACTATTACCGATTGGAACGCCCCTCATGGTGATTGAAAATGAGAGTAAGTTTGATTTTATCAAAGTACGTCTTTTAGATGGCACTGAAGGTCATATTAAATTACGCTTTACTACAAAACAAGCGCCTGTTATTGACCCAAAGGACACTGCAAGTAAAACCATAGAGCAATTACAATCTAATAATACCAGACTAACTACAGAAATTAATACGCTAAAAGATAAGCTCACCCCAGGATCATCTTTAGAAAAATCGTTAGCAACCGAACGTGATCAACTGTCGAGAGAGCTTGAAGATCTTAAGAAAACCGCTGCTAATTCATTCCAACTAAGAAATGAACGTGACGAATTGCAAGAACGTGTAGTTAATGTTGAACGTGAATTACAACAATTTAAATTAGAAAATCAAGCTCTTAAAGATACAGCGAGCCAAGACTGGTTCTTATACGGTGGCATTTTATCGCTAATTGGTGTTCTTTTAGGATTTATCCTCCCTAAACTTGGCTGGAGACGGAAAAATAGCTGGAATTCTTTTTGAAGACATAGGCCTACTATAAGACATAAATTTAAAAGTTAGATTCAATAAGCATTACAATTCATTCTTTACTTATATCCCAGGAATTAATGACATGGCTCATTCAGATGACCACAACACACGACACTTTTCTTCTTTAGTTGTTGACGGTATGGAACGTGCACCCAGCCGAGCCATGTTGCATGCTGTTGGTTTTAAAAACGAAGATTTTAAAAAACCACAAATAGGAATTGCTTCTACTTGGAGTATGGTCACCCCCTGCAATATGCATATCAATAAACTAGCTGATTCAGCGGCTACAGGAGTTGATAACGCAAATGGTAAAGCTGTAATTTTTAATACCATTACCATATCTGATGGAATTTCAATGGGCACTGAGGGGATGAAATATTCCTTAGTATCTCGTGAAGTGATTGCCGACTCAATTGAAACAGTCGTTGGCTGCCAAGGCTTCGATGGCATTGTTGCCATCGGCGGCTGTGATAAAAACATGCCTGGCTGCATGATTGCTTTATCACGATTAAATCGCCCCAGCGTTTTTGTTTATGGAGGCACTATTATGCCAGGCTGTCATAAAGATAAAAAACTTGACGTTGTGTCTGTTTTTGAAGCTGTGGGTGCCAGAGCCAACAACCAAATTGATGATGCCGAACTTGCCGAGATTGAAGCTAAAGCTATTCCAGGAGCAGGCTCCTGCGGTGGCATGTACACCGCTAATACTATGGCATCTGCAATTGAAGCACTGGGTATGAGTTTACCCAACAGCTCTGCCCAAGCCGCCATTTCAAACGATAAAAGATTAGATTGCGAACGCGCTGGCGCAGCCGTATTAGAATTGCTTAAACAAGATATAAAACCCAGTGATATCATGACCAAAGCGGCTTTTGAAAATGCCATTACCATAGTGATTGCGCTTGGAGGCTCAACCAATGCTGTGTTGCATATTTTGGCTATGGCAAATGCTGCTAAAGTTGACATCAAATTGGATGATTTCACTCGCATAGGCAAACATGTTCCTCTTGTTGCCGACCTTAAACCGAGCGGTCGCTACCAAATGGCTGAGCTAATTGAGATTGGCGGCATCCAACCACTGATGAAAATATTACTAGATAAAGGGTTATTACATGGTAATTGCTTAACAGTAACTGGAAAAACCTTGGCTGAAAACTTAGCCGACGTAAAACCCTATCCGGAAGGACAAGACATGATCCATTCCTTGGATAACCCTATTAAAAAAGACAGTCATTTAGTAGTCTTATACGGCAATTTAGCACCTGCTGGTGCAGTTGCAAAAATCACCGGTAAAGAAGGTTTACGATTTGTCGGCACAGCCAAAGTATTCGATGCTGAAGAGCAAGCATTACAAAGCATTTTAAATGGAGATATTGTTAAGGGTGATGTGATTGTTATCCGCTATGAAGGCCCCAAAGGCGGACCAGGCATGCGTGAAATGCTCTCCCCGACTTCTGCCATTATGGGTAAAGGCTTGGGTAAAGAAGTCGCACTAATTACAGATGGTCGCTTTTCCGGCGGTACACATGGTTTTGTTGTTGGCCACATTACCCCAGAAGCTTTTGTTGGTGGTCCATTAGCAATCATTGAGAATGGTGATACTATTATCATCGACGCTGAAAATAATGAATTGAGCCTGGTTATCGATGAACATGAAATTGCTCACCGCCTTGATGCATGGACACAGCCCGCACCACGCTACACCCGTGGCGTGTTAGCAAAATATGCAAAATTAGTAAGTTCAGCTTCGTTAGGTGCCGTAACGGACAATCTTGACTAATAGTCAGAATCCAATACTTTATTGACTCCTTTGATGAGCAAAAGTCGCTGAAGAGTAATTATACTAACAACCTAGATCATGACTGCCTAATCAGGCAGTCCGTTCACAAGTAAAAATTCAAGCGATTAATTATGAAATCACAAAAATCATTTGTTAGCTGGTTTAGAGATTCCTCACCCTATATACATGCTCACCGCAACAAAACTTTTGTCATTTCATTTGGTGGTGAAGCTTTACTAGCTAATGATTTTGAGCACCATGTTCATGACTTCGCACTTCTTAGTAGCTTGGGAATACGTCTGGTTTTAGTTCACGGCATACGCCCACAAATTGACCAACGGTTGACCAAGCTAAACATCCCGCCACTATTCCATAATAACTTAAGAATTACCGATGATTTAGCACTCCAATGTGTAAAAGAAGCAGCAGGACTAGTTCGAGTAGAAATTGAAGCCCTTTTATCGATGGGCTTAGCAAACTCACCTATGGCAGGCTGTAGTCTCAAAGTAGCATCGGGTAATTTTGTTACCGCGAAACCAATCGGTGTCATAAACGGAATCGATTACTGCCATACCGGTGAAGTTCGCCGTATTGATAGCACTGCAATTCATCAGCAACTTGATCAAAATAATGTGGTGTTAATCTCACCCATTGGTTACTCACCGAGCGGAGAAATTTTCAACCTGTCTGCAGAACAAGTTGCTACTGCAATATCAATTGCTTTAAAAGCAGAAAAATTAATTCTACTCACCGAAAAAAGTTGCTGCTACCCTGAAAATAATGAACAAATACGGCAAATGACGACCAATGAAGCTGATATTTTTCTGCAACAATACCAAGGGCTTAACGACGTAATTAGCCTACCCCTAAAAGCCAGCATTCAAGCCTGTCGTTCTGGCATTGAACGAGTTCATTTAATTAATCGTAGTATAGATGGCGCTTTGTTATTAGAGCTATTCAGCCGAGATGGTATTGGCACTTTGATAAGTTCCACGCCTTTTGAAGAGTTGCGCCCTGCCACACTCAATGATATAGGTGGCATTCTTGAATTGATTAAACCACTCGAGCAACAAGGCATACTAGCAAGACGTTCTCGAGAGAAAATTGAAATGGAAATCTCTGATTATATAATCATTGAAAGAGATGGATTAATTATTGGCTGCACTGCTTTACATCTTAATTTAGACCATCACTACGGAGCTATTGCCTGTCTTGCTATCCATCCTGATTATCAAAGATCTTCCCGAGGTAATCGACTGCTGGAATATATTAATCAAAAAGCCAAAGAATTAGCACTAAAAAAACTCTACGTTTTATCAACCCAAACCATGCATTGGTTTATTGAACGCGGTTTTTTATCGTCTGCAATTAATCAACTACCTGACCAACTCAAATCTCTCTATAACCCTGAGAGAAACTCCAAAGTACTGGTTAAGGAAATTAAATAAACTAACCATGACTCCGATTTCAGTATTACAAATTACTGACCTGCACATCCAACCGGGACTACATGATACATTTCTGGGCATTAATACAGAATATTATTTTAATGCCATCCTTGATTTTGCATTTACCAATGCTCATCCCATTGATTTAATTATAGTTACTGGTGACTTGGCTCAAGATCCTTGCCCAGCAAGTTATCTCAGGATTTTAAAAAGCCTTGAATCTTATAACACTCCCTCAATCTGCATTCCCGGCAATCATGATGATTATGCGTTAATGCAACAAATTTTTTGTACCGACAAAGTGAATTGTCAAAGACACATTTCTATTGATAACTGGCAGTTAATTTGTCTTAATAGTCAGATACAAGACTCTCCGAACGGCTATTTACCAGAACAAGAATTACTATTCCTTGAGGATTGTTTGTCCAATACTCCAGATCAGCATACGCTAATCGCAGTTCATCATCACTGCCTAATGACAGATAGTGCTTGGCTTGACACCATGATTATAAAAAACAGAATAGATTTTTTAAGCATTTTAAGAAAATACCCTCAAGTAAAAGCTATTACTACCGGTCACATACATCAACCAAAGGAAACGATTACTGACGGTATTCTTGTCCTTGGATCACCTTCAACATGCTTTCAATTTAAACCTCATAGTAAAGAATTCAGTCTAGACACAACACAACCAGGCTATAGAATGATAAATCTTTATACTGACGGCCATATAGAATCGAGTATCACTCTTTACCCTGAACCATTACACGGACTCCAAATACATACCAGAAGCTACTAATAAGTAATCTTGTGTATGCAACTACAATAATGCTTTACTTAACTTTTGCCTCTTGCTTTTGATTATAAGCGGCCAATTGTTCAGGTGTCGCTTCTTGTTGAAACTTATCTTTCCAATCGTTATAGGGTATCCCATAAATTATTTCTCTGGCCTGCTCATAATCGATTGCATGGTTTTGCTCTTGTGCCGCAGCCATATACCATTTTGCAAGACAATTTCTACAAAAATCAGCGGTTATCATTAGATCGATATTTTGGACCTCAGAATGTTGCTGTAAGTGACTGATAAGACGTCTGAATGTAGCCGCTTCTAATTCGGTTTGTGATACTTTATTCATCAATAACTCTCAAAATTTAATAATATTAACAGAAAAAAAACCACAATCATGTACATTGACAGTAAAAAAAACTACAATATTTACTTTATTTGGGTTGCTATAAAATCCAATTTTATATAAATTTCAATTACAAATAGCTTTACGTGACTTTACAAAGCTTCCAATTAAATGACTATTTCAGCCGAATATAGAAATTGGAAAACAACTTACCTTAAGTAAAAACAACAATCAAATCCTCTAAAATTGATCCTTTTCGATGCACCTATAATCAAAAGCTAGAGCTTTAAACCTTACATCCGATCAAACTCATTCTGGAACCCATGAAACAACTGATTGAATTTATTCCTATAATTTTATTTTTCATTGCCTATAAACTTTATGACATTTATATAGCGACTGCGGTTGTTATTGTAGCCACTATTATCCAAGTTGGTTATGCATGGTTCAAGTATCACAAAGTAGAAACTATGCAATGGATCACTCTAGCCTTAGTTATTGTTTTTGGGGGAGCAACTATCTATCTTCATGATGAGCAATACCTGAAATGGAAGTTCTCCATCATAGAATGGTTATTTGGTATTGCTTTCTTAAGCAGTCACTTTATAGGAAAAAAGACCTTTATCGAAAGAATGATGTCAAGCAACTTAACGCTACCACCGTTAATATGGAAACGCCTTAATTTTAGTTGGGCCAGCTTCTTCATAATTGTCGGCTTTATCAATGTTTATGTTATGTACAATTACAATACTGATGATTGGGTGACCTTTAAAACATTCGTAGCGCCCGGCTTAATGGTTGTTTTCATGATAATACAAATGTTTTTTTTATATAAATACATCCCCGATGCTGAGGAATAAAGAGTGTTATACGCAATAATCAGTGAAGACGCCGAAAATAGTTTAGACAAAAGGCTTGCTGCTCGCCCATCCCATATTAAACGACTACAAAATCTTCAAGATGAAGGACGATTAATTTTAGCAGGCCCACATCCTGCAATTGATATTGAAAATCCGGATAATGCTGGTTTTACTGGTAGCCTAGTGGTGGCTGAATTTAATAATCTGGAAGCAGCCCAATTATGGGCAAAAAGTGACCCCTATAACGATGCCGGAGTTTATGCTAAAGTTATCGTCAAACCATTTAAAAAGGTATTTCCAGAATGACAACCGAAACAATTAAGCAACTACTGAACGAATCTCTTAAGCCAGATCTATTAGAAATTATTGATAATAGTGCTGCACATGCTGGACATGCTGGGGCAAAGAGTGGTGGCGGTCACTATCATGTCACTATTATTGCAGAAGCCTTTGAAGGCAAAACATTAGTACAGCGACACCAGCTTATCTATAAAGCACTCGGCGACATGATGAAACAACAAATTCATGCCTTGGGCATCAACGCTCTATCACCCTCTGAAGAAACTAAAGGAAACTTATAAATGAAAAAAAGCATTATCCCTCTACTTATCGTCGGCACTGCATTTATTTCTGGTTGTGACCAAAAAGGTGCCTCCACCTCTTCAGCTCCTAAAGTCGCTAAAGCTGATGCTATTGCTGAGGTTAACGGCCAATATATAGCGAAATCGACATTAGCTGAATTGGAAAAAGAAATTGCTGAGCGTAGTCATGGTCAAACTTTTCCTAAAGAAAAATTGATTGAAGAACTAATTCAACGTGAATTATTAGTTCAGGATGCGATGCAAAAACAACTAGATAAATCTGCTGAAATTATTGCTCAACTGGATAGCGCTAAAAAAACCCTGCTAACACAAGCTGATGTCCAAAATTTCATCAAAGCGAATCCAGTTACTGATGCAGAAATTAAAGCTGAATATGACAGTAAAGTTGCCGGCGAAAATGGCACTGAATACAAGGCACGCCATATTTTAGTAAAAACTGAAGATGAAGCAAAAAAAATAATTGCTGAATTAGATAAAGGTGCTGATTTTGCAAAATTAGCCAACAAGAACTCTTTAGATGCTAAAGAATCACAAAATGGTGGTGATTTAGGTTGGTTTGTTGCCGGCCAAATGGTCGCGCCTTTCTCAGAAGCCGTTGTTAAGTTACAAAAAGGTAAATATACCGAAGCTCCTGTAAAAACTCAGTTTGGTTACCATATAATTTTAAGAGAAGATTCTCGTGCACAAACTCCACCTTCATTGGATTCTGTGAAAGAACAATTGATACCTTATTTGCAACGAAAAAAGATTCAAACTATGGTTGAAACTTTGCGTAAACAAGCCAAAGTTGAAATTTTAGTTCCCTTAACTGAAGAACCAGCCAAAGCACCTGCAGCTAATGCCGACAAAACACCAACAGGAGACACGGTTACTGAAGAAGTTGCAGTAGAAGAAATTAAGGATGCCTCAGGTAAAACGGTAGCTGCTGAAGAAGTGGTAGTTGAAACTGTTAAAGACGCATCCGGTAAAACAGTTGCCCAAGAAGTTGTTATTGAAGAGGCTGTAAAGGAAAAAACAGCTGAACCAGCTAAAGCTGAAACAAAAAAATAAATTTTTGATTCAATATAAGGGCGGATTTTCCGCCCTTTTTTATACTACTTTTTCAAAATATGGCACGATAAGTTGCACAGTTCTATTTCCTCTAAACTCATTAATATCAAGACGATAGACTGCTTTAATTTGCCTTAATCCTAACCAAGACTCCGGTTTATCGACAAAAAAAGAAATGGCATCAATAATCAAATCGCCACCGAGTTTTCTTAATACCAATTTGAGATGTCTTTGCCCAACGATCCTCGATTGAATCACATCAAATACACCCTCAAATAAAGGCTCCGGAAAATCTTGCCCCCAAGTTGCAGCATTTTGTAATAAATCAGCTATTTCAAGCGTCATTTCTTGCTCGGACAACTCCCCATCAGACAGAAGTTTTTGTTCCAAATCCATATTAGCAAGACGTTTACCTACCATCTCATCAAAAGCTAAGGCAAAAGGTGGATAATCATGCATTTTTAAGACCAAACCAGCGGCCATTGCATGACCGCCAAATTTACTCAGTAGATTGGGATGTGCTGCTGCAATATCGCTCAACACGTCTCTGATATGAACGCCCGGAATAGATCGTGCGGAACCCTTAATTAAGTCTTTACCCGCAGATGCAAAAGCGATAACCGGACGATGTACTTGATCCTTAATTCGTGAAGCTAAAATACCTATAACACCTTGATGCCATTTAACATCAAACAAACAAACACCTGCGGGCAAACGATGTTCATCTAACATTTTCATTTCATTTAAATAATTTAACGCTTCGTGCTTCATAACCGACTCAATATCACGACGATCATTATTTAATTCGTCAAGCTTTAGCGCTATATCTTTAGCAGTAATTGTATCATCTGTTAATAAGCATTGAATTCCCAATGACATATCATCCATACGACCAGCCGCATTTAAACGAGGACCAATTGAAAAACCCAAATCGGATGCCGTAATCGTTTTAGCATTTTTTCCCGAGACTTCAACGAGTGCACTCAATCCAGGATGACACTGTCCTGTCCGAATTCTCAATAAGCCTTGATGCACCAAAATCCGATTAATTTGATCGAATGTAACCACATCAGCGACTGTTCCTAAAGCCACATAATCCAATAATTGCGCCAGATTTGGTTCCATAACCTGATGAGTCTCAAACCAATTCATGTCTCTTAATCGACTTCTTAGGGCCATCAAAACATAAAATATGACACCAACACCCGCTAATGATTTATTAGGAAATTTATCATCAAGGAGGTTCGGGTTAACAATGGCAGTTGCAAGAGGTAGGTCAGCTCCTGGAAGATGATGATCAGTAATCAAAACTTTTATACCTGCATCAATGGCTACCTTTACTCCTTCGATACTGGAGATACCATTATCGACAGTAATAATTACATCAGGATTTTGTAATTTAACCAGTTCGACAATTTCTGGAGTTAATCCATAACCGTACTCAAATCGATTAGGGACGACAAACGTTACTTGCCCCGCTCCTAATAAATGCAAGCCTTTTATTGCAACTGCACAACTGGTTGCACCATCTGCATCAAAATCAGCAACGATACAAATTTTTTGTTGGTCATTGATGGCAACAATCAAATGAGCCACCATCTCTTCCATACCTAACAATAACCAAGGCGAAGGAAGTTTAGATAACGTTCTATCGAGTTCTAATTCAGAAGTGATTCCTCGTGCTAGAAATATTCTTTCTAATAAAGGATGCAGATTACCCTCTAAGGTATATTTTTTCTTAATAGAACGAAGGACTATCGTTTTTTTTACGCCATGAGAATACATTAAGTTTCCAATAAAAAACGAGAGGCTTTACTTTGAAAGAGTAAACAACAGATTTCCGCCAATAAAACTGATATTAACTCAGGATTATCGGCAACGATTCTTACCAATATAATTTTGCAAGAGTCTTAAATAAAGGCTAAAAACTAATTAACGGAATTTTGGTACTTAACCGTAAAATCATTCAAATTAGAAATTATAAAAGGCAGATATTCGATTTTTTCCGGAGCAAATGCATTGACCCCAACTCGTGAGAGATAAAAGACCTGATCAGGCATAAAATGCCCTATAGCCCTAATTTCTCCTTGATAACCAAAACGACTTCTAAGATACCAAGCATGAGAAAACAAACGACCATCCGCAAAATCCGGAAAATCTAATTCAACTAAATCGATATCTCTTAGATTTAAAGCCATCTCATCAACTGAGTCATAGGGTGCAATTCTTAAACCAAGTTTACCATCATGAACACGTAACTTCTGGTTATCTGTATTCCATCTAGCCAATGAAACAGTAATATCACCTACTAACGATTCGGCATCATCCGCTACATATCGCCAGTTATTATCAATAATCTGATTATCTTTAACTATCTGCATAAACTTGCTCTTTAAATGGAGTTACACCAACACGATTAACCATAGCCAAAAATGGTTCGTCATTTAAACGATTTTTGATGTAAACATCAAGAATAGTAGTGATTGCATTGGTTATCTGATCTTTGGCAACCGCCGGCCCCAATCTTTCACCAATTGCTGCGTCATTTTCAGATGAGCCGCCCAAAGTTATTTGATACCACTCACTTCCTTTTTTATCAACACCCAATATTCCAATATGACCAACACTTTGATGTGCACATCCATTCATACAGCCGGACATATTAATTTTTATGTCGCCAATATCATGAATATAATCAATATCGTCAAGAGCCTCATTGATTTCTCTAGCAACACCAATAGAACCAGCATTAGCAAGTGAGCAAAAATCGAGACCCGGACAACAAATCATATCAGTTACAGTACCAATATTGGGGGTAGCCAAGTTCAATCTATCAAGTTTTTGCCACAACATGAAAAGATCGGCTTGTTTAACATCAGCCAGAATTAAGTTCTGCCTGTGTGTACTCCGGATTTCTCCAAAACTGTATTGATCAGCTAAATCTGCTACTGCATCAAGTTGACAATCGGTCATATCGCCAGGCGGAACTTCTGGTGCTTTCAAGGACAAAAATACCGCACGATAACCGGCAACTTTATGAACAGTAGTATTAAATTTCACCCATGTTGTAAAAGCTTTGTTCGCTTGTTGCTGTTCAGTAAAACTGATATCTTTATCCGCTGCATTATCATAAGCAGGGGGAGCGAACTGAGCTTTAATGGCGTTAATTCGAGCATCACTTAATTCATTACTATCACGAATAAGCAACCATTCTTTTTCAACCAGCGTTGAAAACTTATCTAATCCGGATTCTTTAACTAAAATTTTAATACGGGCCTTATATTTGTTGTCTCGACGACCGAACAAATTATAAATACGTAATATGGCTTCCAAATAGGACAACAAATGCTTCTTTTCTAGATAAGGCTTTATTACTTGACCGATAACCGGTGTACGACCTAATCCACCACCGACTAATACTCTAAAACCTATTACTCCTTTGTCATTTTTGACTAAATGTAAACCAATATCGTGAAATTGTGTCGCCGCTCTGTCATGCAGAGCACCACTCACCGCCATTTTAAATTTACGTGGCAAATAATCAAATTCTGGATGTAAAGTTGTCCACTGTCGAATAATTTCACAATAAGGCCGAGGGTCTTCAATCTCATCAATACATACCCCAGCCAAGTGATCTGAAGTCGTATTTCTCATACAATTGCCACTCGTTTGAATGGCATGCATTTGTACATCAGCTAATTCTTCAAGTATATCAGGCACTTCTTCTAATTTTGGCCAGTTAAACTGTACATTTTGTCGCGTTGTAAAATGACAATAATTTTTGTCATAGGTACGGGCAATATGAGCCAACTTTCTGAACTGAGTAGAATTAAACAACCCATAAGGTCCTGCTACCCTTAACATAGGGGCATGTATTTGAACATAAAGGCCGTTCCGCAAACGTAATGCACGGAACTGATCTTCAGTAATTTCGCCACTTAGGAATTGTTCTGTTTGTCTTCTAAATTGAGCTACCCGTTCGTTAACCAGGGTCTGGTCTATTTCGTTATACTGATACATAGATGGAAGTTAAATATGTCTTTTTAGCAAAAAATCATGTCAGGTAATCATATACTGTGAGTCATAAAATGACAAAATTTATTAGTTGGTGATACTATTAACAGTTAAAATTTGTCAAACGTATTATTTATAAAACCAAGTAAGGGGAGATTTTTGTGCGATTTTTGTTAATTTTGTTAGCGGTATTGCTGGTGCCTCAAATGGCAATGGCAGGTGGTTTTGAAAGCCTTGGTATGACAGGAACTGAACGTGGTATTTATACTGTTCTTATTTTTATCATCGCATATGGCTTTGTGATGACTGAAGAGTTTACGCATATGCGTAAATCTAAACCTGTCATCCTTGCCGCTGGTATAATTTGGGCTCACGCAGCTATTTTGGCCTCACAAAAGGGTGTTTCAGTTGAAGCCATGCATGAAGCTTTCGAATATAATTTGAAAGAGTATGCCGAGTTAATGCTATTTTTGTTGGTTGCAATGACTTATATCAACTCGATGTCAGAACGTAATGTATTTGAAGCATTGCGCTCATGGATGGTCAGAAAGCAATTCGGCTATCGCAAGTTATTTTTGATCACTGGTATTATCACTTTTTTCCTATCAGCCGTCGCTGATAACTTAACAGCAGCTTTATTGGTAGGTGCTGTGGTAATGGCTGTTGGTGCAGATAATGAAAAATTCATTAGTATCGGCTTTGTAAATTTAGTAATTGCAGCTAATGCTGGCGGTGCATTTTGTCCTTTTGGTGATATTACTACTTTAATGGTATGGCAGGCGGGCTACGCTGAGTTCTTTGATTTCTTCAAATTATTTATTCCTTCAGCGGTAAATTATGGTGTGCCAGCTGCCATCATGTATTTTGCTGTGCCTGATGAACAACCAAAAGTCACTTCAGAAGAAGCCGTTGAATTAAAGCCAGGTGCTATTCAGATTTGTGCTTTATTTCTATTGACTATCGTCACTGCTGTAAGCTTCAAACAAGGCCTTCATTTGCCTCCATTTATGGGTATGATGGTAGGTCTTTCAGTATTAATGTTTTATGGTTATTATTTAAAAAAGAATCACTGTGCTGAGGGTGAATCAGGATTTGATATTTTTAACAAGGTAAAACTTGCAGAATGGGATACTTTGTTATTTTTCTTCGGTGTGGTTTTTGCCGTAGGTGGTCTAGGATACATTGGTTATCTTGAGTTATTATCTGGAGCCATGTACGACGGCTTAGGACCAACAACAGCCAACATATTAGTCGGTGTCATCTCTGCCATTGTTGATAATATTCCTGTCATGTTTGCAGTATTAAATATGAATTTGGACATGGATTTGTATCAATGGTTATTAGTAACATTGACAGCTGGTGTTGGTGGATCATTATTATCTGTCGGTTCAGCAGCAGGTGTCGCTTTAATGGGCCAATCTAACCATAAATATACTTTCTTCAGTCATTTAAAATGGACCCCCGCTATTGCTGGTGGTTATGCAGCAAGTATTTTTGTTCATTATTTAATTAATGGCTAACAATCAACGATCGCTATGATTATTTTGTAGCGTTCAACATTTGCAGAGGTTGTGATCTTACTCAAAGGGAGCAACCTCTCCATTTAATCAGTCACACCCCATCATAAGAAAATAATCCAAATTCATACCGTTTTAACCCCTTCAAAATCAGTACAGGTCTATTTTAAAATAGTTATAGAATAAGATTGGCATAACTATTTGAATAATGATAATTTAAATCATTCTGATATTTTTAGAACTACCATTGCAAACTAAGATTACACAACAGGTATTCTGTGACAAATAATACAAATATCCGCAAGATACTCTTTAATAAACACATGATTATTTGTATCTTAACTGGATTTAGTTCCGGCTTACCGCTGTATATTCTAATTTCTCTGCTTCCGGCTTGGTTACGCTCTTATAATGTTGACCTGAAAGTCATAGGCTTGTTTTCACTTATCCAGTTACCCTTTACCTGGAAATTTCTTTGGTCACCTCTGTTTGATCGTTACACCCCACCACTTGGTCGCCGTCGTGGCTGGCTTTTCATTTGGCAATCAGCATTACTGCTTACAATTCCTGGATTCGGTGTATTACATCCAACTCTTGATTTATGGACCATTGCTTATTTAGCCAGTCTCGTTGCATTCTTTAGTGCTTCACAAGATATTGTTATGGATGCTTATCGACGTGAACTATTACTCGATAATGAGCTTGGTTTAGGCAATGCAATACATGTAAATGCTTACAAAATAGCAGGTCTAATACCAGGCTCACTGTCTCTTATTCTCGCTGACCATATGCCCTGGAACTATGTGTTCATAGTTACAGCTTTGTTTATGTTACCCGGCCTTTTCATGACACTATTTGTGAACGAACCGATGCTTAAAAATGGTACGCCTAAAACTCTCAGAGCTGCTGTAATTGAGCCTTTTCAAGAATTTATTAATCGTAATGGCTTTAAGTCAGCTGCTTTGGTGCTAGCGTTTATTTTTTTCTATAAATTAGGTGATAGCATGGCTACTGCTCTCGCCACGCCCTTCTATCTTGACATGGGATTTAGTAAAACTGAGATTGGACTTATTGCTAAAAATGCGGGCTTATGGCCAAGTGTAGCTGGGGGATTGCTTGGTGGTATAGGGATGATTAAACTCGGTATTAATAGAGCCTTGTGGCTTTTTGGTATGGTTCAAATGATCGCGATTTTAGGCTTTGCCTGGCTAGCCACAGTCGGTCACAATTTACCTTGGTTAGCCATAGTAATTGGTATTGAAGCTTTAGGTGTAGGCTTGGGTACTGCTGCTTTTGTTGCCTTTATCGCCCACACCACCCACCCAAACTACACTGCCACCCAATTCGCTTTATTCACAAGTCTGGCTGCTGTACCTAGAACATTTGCAAATGCAGCTACTGGTTATTTAGTAGATTTGCTAGGATGGATGACTTTTTTTCTATTTTGTTTTCTAATAGCCATACCAGGCATGTTACTTCTACTCAAAGTTGCTCCTTGGAATAATCAAGAAACATCTATGCGCTCTTGAGAAGTATTTTAATATTCATTAAATTCTTTTTCATAACGCATTAGAGCGTATTAATATCCAAAGCATAATCAACTGTAAAAGGTGCATGATCAGAAAAACGCTCATCCTTATAAATGGATGTCGCTATTACTTTATCTCTTAACTCTGCACTTATTATTTGATAATCAATCCGCCAACCTACATTCTTTGCCCACGCTTGACCTCTGTTTGACCACCAAGTGTATTGATCCGATTCTTGATTAATAAGCCTGAAAGCATCTACCCAACCATCATTTGAAAATAATGTATCAAGCCAAGACCTCTCTTCAGGTAAAAAACCGGAGTTTTTCTTGTTTCCACGCCAGTTTTTTAAATCAATCTCTTTATGAGCAATATTCCAATCGCCACAGATTATATAGTGGCGTTTAGTTAGTGCGCAACCTTGTAAATAAGGCATAAAACGGTTCATAAAACTAAACTTAAATGCTTGTCTCTCTTCACCCGAAGAACCAGAAGGTAGATAAAGAGAAATTACACTTAAGTTGCCAAATTGCGCCTCAATAAAACGTCCTTCTGCATCAATATCTGACCACCCTATTCCATTGATCACCTTATCCGGTTTTCTTCTCGCGTAAATAGCAACCCCACTGTAACCTTTTTTATCAGCATCATGATAAAAACAACTATAATCTTTGGGACAAAATAGATCCCTATTTAACTGACTTATCTGGGCTTTTGTTTCTTGAAGACAAATAATATCGGCATTTTGTAAATGCATCCAATTAAAAAATCCCTTACGTTCCGCTGCTCGGATTCCGTTTACATTTAAAGAAATAACACGCATATATTTATCAAAGGGGTTGCCAATTACTAATGAAAAAAGTATTATACTAAGTTGTATAATGTATATATAGTCATCTTTGTGGGTAATGAGTAAGTAATATGAAACCAGAAATTCATCCTGAATATAAACAAATTACTGTAAGCTGTGGCTGCGGTAATACATTTTTAACCGGCTCTGTATTGTGCAAGGATTTACAGGTTGAAGTTTGCTCTTCATGTCATCCTTTTTATACAGGAAAACAACGGGTTGTTGATACAGCAGGTCGAGTCGATAAATTCCGTAAAAAATACGGAAAATAAAATCACTCTTGCCTTATGTTGCGCTAACAATACCTTATTTTTACAATTGCGATCACCTACCAACAAGGCTTGCATACGTAATAAATACTCTTTGATGCGAGCAATCGCTGGAATAATGCCTTGCATCAACTGATTTCTTAAGAAGTCGTTGATGTACAGGTGTATCAACAATAGCCTTCATATATTTTCAACTTTAACATCATTTTTGTGCAAAACCTTCTTGGCTACTTAATCGCCAAAAATTATTCTTCAAAATTACAAAATACTAATCAAAAAAAAAGATAAAATAATTCGTCTCATTTCTTCATAAGTAACAATAGCTTTAAGCTATATCTAACTATATATTTTTAATTGTTGTCTGGCCGTTAATCTTATTCATACATACAAACTACAATTCAATCTAAAACGTTAAATTAAACAACATTTTCATTACTA
>Ga0192647_100442_pt1 | contig 29204 bp, 31 predicted proteins | sample LauGreFa1BDMLBSN_2_FD_133046 | JGI IMG/M metagenome (GOLD analysis project Ga0192647, IMG submission 133046) | Freshwater lake microbial communities from Lake Michigan, USA - Fa13.BD.MLB.SN - reassembly | ecosystem: Environmental > Aquatic > Freshwater > Lake | place: Lake Michigan, USA... | reverse complement strand
CACATCCCATCCTGTGGCCGTTCAACTTCATCTTCCAGATGATTGAATTCGTCGCCAAGACGGTGTCGCACGGCATGCGACTGTTCGGCAACATGTATGCCGGCGAGCTCATTTTCATGCTGATCGCCCTCATGGGTGGTGCGGCCGCGGCCTCGCTCACGGGTGTGCTGCTGCCCGTCGGCCACGTCATTGCTGGCTCCATCTGGGCCATCTTCCACATCCTGATTGTCGCCCTGCAGGCCTTCATCTTCATGATGCTGACCCTGGTCTACATCGGACAAGCCCACGACGCCCACTGAGGCGCCGTTTTCAACCGTTTTCTTTCAACCTTCCATCTCAACCTCTAGGAGCATCACATGGAACACGTTCTTGGTTTTGTCGCACTTGCCGCCGGCCTGATCATTGGTCTGGGCGCCATCGGCGCTTGTATCGGTATCGGCATCATGGGCAGCAAGTACCTCGAATCTGCCGCTCGTCAGCCTGAACTCATGAACGAACTGCAGACCAAGATGTTCCTGCTGGCCGGTCTGATCGACGCCGCTTTCCTGATCGGCGTGGGTATTGCCATGATGTTCGCCTTCGCGAACCCCTTCGTTCTGAAGTAATTCCCGCAACCACCCATAGAAAGGTGTTGTCGTGAGTATCAACGCAACCCTGTTCGTCCAGGCGATCGTTTTTGCGATCCTGGTCTGGTTCACGATGAAGTTCGTGTGGCCGCCGATCGCCAATGCCTTGGATGAGCGCGCCAACAAGATCGCTGACGGCCTGGCCGCTGCCGACCGAGCCAAGTCCGAACTCAGCGCTGCCAACAAGCGTGTCGAGGACGAGCTGGCCAAGTCGCGCAACGAGACGGCTGCCCGCCTGGCTGACGCCGAGCGTCGCGCCCAGACCATCATCGAGGAGGCCAAGGCTCGTGCCAACGAAGAGGCCGCCAAAATCGTGGCCGCTGCGCGGGCCGAGGCTGACCAACAGATTGTCAAGGCTCGCGAGTCATTGCGCGACCAAGTGGCAGCCCTCGCGGTCAAAGGGGCCGAGCAGATTCTTCGCAAGGAAGTCAACGCGGGCGTTCACGCCGAGTTGCTTTCCCGTCTGAAGACCGAGCTGTAAGAGGATCCCATGGCTGAACTTGCCACCATTGCCCGTCCCTACGCTGAGGCCTTGTTCAAAGCGGCCGGTTCGGCGCTTGACGGCACGGCTGCCTGGCTCGATGAGCTGGCGGTCATTGCGGCCGACCCGCAACTGCGCCAGTTTGCCGATCACCCCAAGGTGAGCGAGCAGCAGGTTGTGGACCTGATCGCTGGCGTTGTCAAGACGACCTGGCCCGATCTGGCCCAGCAGTTCGTGCGCACCGTCATCAGCAACGGCCGTCTGGCTGCGTTGCCCGAGATCGCGGCGCAATTCCGCGCCCTCAAGAACGCCCAGGGTGGCTCCTCCGATGCGGTGGTGGGCAGCGCTTTTGCGCTCGACGCCGCAGCTGTGGCCGATCTGTCGTCGGTGCTCGAGAAGCGTTTCGGTCGCAAGCTGAATGTCTCGGTTGATGTGCAACCCGATCTGATCGGGGGCATTCGCGTGGTGGTGGGTGACGAGGTGCTCGATACCTCTGTCAAGTCCCGTCTGGAACAAATGAAAGTCGCGTTGACGTCGTAAGCCCCCACGGCTTGCCACGTTGGCCAAACATAGGAAAAGGAAAGAGTCATGCAACTCAATCCCGCAGAGATTTCTGAGCTCATCAAGAGCCGCATCCAGGGGCTGTCTGCCAGCGCCGACATCCGTAATCAGGGCACCGTGATTTCCGTGACGGACGGCATCTGCCGCATTCATGGTCTGTCCGACGTGATGCAGGGCGAAATGCTGGAGTTCCCCAACAACACCTTTGGCCTTGCGCTGAACCTCGAGCGTGACTCGGTGGGCGCGGTGATTTTGGGTGAGTACGAGCACATCTCCGAAGGCGATACCGTCAAATGCACGGGTCGTATTCTGGAAGTGCCCGTGGGTCCCGAGCTGATTGGCCGCGTGGTCAACGCCCTGGGCCAACCCATCGACGGCAAGGGCCCGATCAACGCCAAGTTGACCGACGTGATCGAAAAAGTGGCCCCGGGCGTGATTGCGCGTCAGTCGGTGAGCCAGCCGATGCAGACCGGTCTGAAGTCCATCGACTCGATGGTGCCGATCGGCCGTGGTCAGCGCGAACTGATCATCGGTGACCGCCAGACCGGCAAGACCGCTGTGGCTATCGATGCCATCATCAACCAGAAGGGTCAGAACATGACCTGTATCTACGTCGCCATCGGTCAGAAGGCGTCGTCGATCAAGAACGTGGTGCGTGCGCTCGAGCAAGCCGGCGCGATGGACTACACCATCGTCGTGGCCGCCTCGGCCTCCGAGTCAGCCGCCATGCAATACGTGTCGGCCTACTCCGGCTGCACCATGGGCGAATACTTCCGTGACCGTGGCCAAGACGCCTTGATTGTGTATGACGATCTGTCCAAGCAAGCCGTTGCATACCGCCAGGTGTCGTTGCTGCTGCGTCGCCCCCCGGGCCGTGAAGCCTTCCCCGGCGACGTGTTCTATCTCCACAGCCGTCTGCTCGAGCGTGCCGCTCGCGTCAACGCCGACTTCGTCGAAGCGTTCACCAAGGGTGAAGTCAAAGGCCAGACGGGTTCGCTCACCGCACTGCCCGTGATCGAAACGCAAGCCGGTGACGTGTCTGCCTTCGTGCCCACCAACGTGATCTCGATCACCGACGGTCAGATCTTCCTGGAAACCAGCCTGTTCAACGCCGGTATCCGCCCCGCTATCAACGCCGGTATTTCGGTGTCTCGCGTCGGTGGTGCTGCCCAGACGAAGCTGATCAAAAACCTCTCCGGCGGTATCCGTACCGACCTGGCGCAGTACCGTGAACTGGCCGCTTTCGCACAGTTCGCCTCGGACCTGGACGAAGCCACCCGCAAGCAGCTCGACCGCGGTGCCCGCGTGACCGAACTGCTCAAGCAGCCGCAGTACAGCCCCCTGCCCATCAGCCTGATGGCGGCAACTCTGTTTGCTGTGAACAAGGGTTATTTCGATGACCTCGACGTCAAGCGCGTGCTTGGGTTTGAAACCGGCCTGCATGCCCACCTCAAGGACAAGCACGCTGCGTTGTTGAGCAAGCTCGAAGCCGACAAGGCCATGGACAAGGACGCGGAAGCCGAACTGACCAACGCCATCGTGGCCTTCAAGAAGCTGTTCGCTTAAACCGACCGCAGCTAGGAGCCCTTCATGGCAGCAGGCAAGGAAATACGCGGCAAGATCAAATCGGTGGAAAACACCAAGAAGATCACCAAGGCCATGGAAATGGTGGCCGCGTCCAAAATGCGCAAAGCGCAGGACCGCATGCGAGCCGCTCGTCCCTACAGCGAGAAGGTGCGCAACATTGCGTCCCATCTCGGACAGGCCAACCCCGAGTATGTGCACGCCTTCATGAAGCCCAACGACGCCAAGAAGGCGGGCTTCATCGTCGTCACAACCGACAAGGGCCTGTGTGGCGGCATGAACACCAACGTGTTGCGCACCGTGACACAGAAAATCAAGGATCTGCAAGCCCAGGGCATTGGCACACAAGCCGTAGCCATTGGCAACAAGGGCCTGGGTTTTCTCAACCGAATCGGCGCCGATGTGGTGGCCCATGCCACCCAGCTGGGTGACACGCCCCACCTGGAGAAGCTCATTGGCCCCGTCAAGGTGCTGCTCGATGCGTACACCCGTGGCGAAATTCAGGCGGTGTACCTGTGCTTCACCCGCTTCATCAACACCATGAAGCAGGAACCCGTGGTGCAAAAGCTGTTGCCGCTGTCATCCGATGAGATGCGCGAGCAAACGGCCCAGTCTGGCTCGCACGGGTGGGATTACCTCTACGAACCCGATGCCCAAACCGTCATCGACGACTTGCTGGTGCGCTATGTCGAAGCGCTGGTGTACCAGTCGGTGGCCGAGAACATGGCGTCCGAGCAATCGGCCCGCATGGTGGCCATGAAGGCTGCCACCGACAACGCTGGCAATGTGATCGCCGAGCTCAAGCTGGTTTACAACAAGACCCGTCAAGCGGCGATCACCAAAGAGCTGTCGGAAATCGTCGCCGGAGCGGCCGCCGTCTGACCCCGGGGTCGAACGTCGTACAGATTCAAGCAATATTTATTGGAGCAAACACATGGCTCAAGCGCAAGGAAAAATCGTTCAATGTATCGGTGCTGTGGTGGACGTCGAGTTCCCCCGTGACCAGATGCCCAGGGTGTATGACGCCCTCAAGCTCGAGGGATCGGCCCTGACCCTGGAAGTGCAGCAGCAGCTCGGCGACGGTATCGTTCGTACCATTGCTCTGGGCACCTCCGACGGTCTGCGTCGCGGTCTGATGGTCACCAACACCGGCGCGGCCATCACCGTGCCCGTGGGCAAGGCCACCCTGGGTCGCATCATGGACGTGCTGGGTAACCCCATCGACGAACGCGGACCGGTCGACCAGACCCAAACCGCGTCCATCCACCGCAAGGCACCCGCCTATGACGAGCTGAGCCCCTCGCAAGAACTGCTCGAAACCGGGATCAAGGTGATTGACCTGGTCTGCCCCTTTGCCAAAGGCGGTAAGGTGGGTCTGTTCGGCGGCGCTGGCGTGGGCAAGACCGTGAACATGATGGAACTCATCAATAACATCGCCAAGGCTCACTCGGGTCTGTCCGTGTTTGCTGGTGTGGGTGAGCGTACCCGTGAAGGCAACGACTTCTACCACGAGATGGCAGAGTCCGGCGTGGTCCGCTTGGACAACCTGGCTGAATCCAAAGTGTCCATGGTGTACGGTCAGATGAACGAGCCCCCGGGCAACCGTCTGCGCGTGGCCCTGACCGGTCTGACCATTGCTGAATCCTTCCGCGACGAAGGCCGTGATGTGCTGTTCTTTGTGGACAACATTTACCGCTACACCCTGGCCGGTACCGAAGTGTCTGCGCTGCTGGGCCGTATGCCTTCGGCCGTGGGTTACCAACCGACGCTGGCCGAAGAAATGGGCCGCTTGCAAGAGCGCATCACCTCCACCAAGGTGGGTTCGATCACCTCCATCCAGGCCGTGTACGTGCCGGCCGATGACTTGACCGACCCGTCCCCAGCCACCACCTTTGCTCACCTGGACTCCACGGTGGTGCTCTCGCGTGACATCGCCGCTTTGGGTATCTACCCAGCCGTGGACCCCTTGGATTCCACCAGCCGTCAGCTCGATCCGCTGGTGGTGGGTTCAGACCACTACGAAACCGCCCGTGCCGTGCAGGGTACCCTGCAACGCTACAAGGAACTGCGCGACATCATCGCCATTCTGGGCATGGACGAACTGGCTCCTGAGGACAAACTGGCGGTGGCACGCGCGCGCAAGATCCAGCGTTTCCTGTCGCAGCCCTTCCATGTGGCCGAGGTGTTCACCGGCTCCCCGGGCAAGTATGTGCCCCTGAGCGAAACCATCCGTGGCTTCAAGATGATTGCCAATGGCGAGTGCGACCACTTGCCCGAGCAGGCTTTCTACATGGTCGGCACTATCGACGAAGCCTTCGAAAAGGCCAAAAAGGTCTAAACCATGAGCACCATTCACGTTGACGTGGTCAGCGCGGAAGAGTTGATCTTCTCGGGTGAGGCTACCTTTGTGGCCCTGCCCGGTGAAGCCGGTGAACTGGGGATCTATCCCCGTCACACCCCGCTCATCACCCGTATCCGCCCGGGTTCCGTGCGTATCCAGACCGCCGATGGCGGCGAGGAATTCGTGTTCGTGGCCGGCGGTATTCTGGAAGTTCAGCCGGACTGCGTCACCGTTTTGTCCGACACCGCCGTGCGTGGCAAGGATCTCGACGAAGAGAAGGCCAACCAAGCCAAGCAGGCCGCCGAAGAGGCGGTCAAGAATGCCAAGAGCGACATCGACTTGGCCCGTGCCCAGACCGAACTCGCCATCATGGCGGCCCAACTCTCGGCGCTTCGCAAATACCGCAGCAAAAAATAATCGCCAGTCAGCGCGCTTGCGCTGTGTGACCGATCCAACGCCCAGCCCGATCCCGTCGGTGTTGGGCGTTGTCACCTCTGGCTATTCATCAGAGCACAAGGCACAATCTGCCCATGCCCAAAGCCAAACTTCGCGCGGCCACGGTGGGTGGCACGGCCGACGACATCGAATCTGCGTTCTACCAAGCCTTGCGACAAGGCGATATTGACAAACTCATGGCCTGCTGGGCGGATGAGGACGAGGTCGTGTGTGTGCATCCTGGAGGTCCCAGACTGGTGGGCACCGGGGCCATCCGTGCCGCTTTTGAATCCATGTTTGCCAATGGCACGATCCAGGTCCATGCGCACAGCGTGCGCAAGATCGAATCGCTCACCAGTGTGGTTCATAACGTGGTCGAGCGTGTCGAACTCTTGCTGCCCGATGGGCTCAAGCTGGCTAGCGTGCTGGCGACCAATGTGTACCACCGCACCCCGCAGGGCTGGCGCATGGTGGCTCACCACGCCAGCCCCGGGACGCCTCAGGAACTGCAAGAGGGGCCGGACGCGCCACAGGTGTTGCATTGAGTTGGTCGTATCGGGCGCCCTGGTGGTTGCCAGGTGGTCAGGCGCAAACCATTTATTCAGCGCTTTGGGCGCGCACGCATGAACAGCCCGAACCTGCGTGGCATCGTGAACGGTGGGACACACCCGATCAAGACTTCATCGATGTCGACTGGTTGAGCGACATCGCGAGTCCTTCACACAACAACACGCTCATCCCGTCGACCAACCCGAGCATTGATTCAAGTGCAGCGGGCGCAGAGTCTGTGGGTGTGCTGTGCGTTCTCTTTCATGGACTGGAGGGGTCATCGCGCAGCCACTACGCGCTGGCCTGGGCAGACCAGGCCAGGCAGTGGAGGTGGCGTCTGGCGGTGCCGCATTTTCGTGGCTGCAGCGGCGAGCCGAATCGAGCACCACGTGCCTACCACTCGGGAGATTTCGAGGAGGTGGGCTGGATCCTGCAGCGTATCCGCAGCGAGCATGCCGGCCCTCTTCTGGCGGTGGGTGTTTCGTTGGGGGGCAACGCCCTGATGCGTTGGGCGCAGGAGGCTGGTGAGATGGCCCGACACACCGTGGATGCAGTGGTGTCGGTGGGCTCTCCGCTGGATCTGACCGCCAGTGGCCATGCGATCGGTCGCGGCTTCAATCGACGGGTGTACACGCCCATGTTTCTGCGCACCATGAAACCGCGTGCGATGACCAAGCTTGCGCAGTATCCCGGACTCTTTGACCGTGAGGCCTTGCTCCGGGCCCGGGACCTGTACGAATTCGACAACCTCTTCACCGCGCCCCTGCATGGATTCAACGATGTGCAGGATTATTGGCGTCGCGCCTCGTCGGCGCCACACTTTGGTCAGGTGCGTGTGCCAGCACTGGTCATCAATGCCTTGAACGACCCGTTTGTGCCCGCATCGTCCTTGCCGGGGCCGCACCAGGTGAGCGACTGCGTCACGCTGTGGCGACCAGCGCATGGGGGCCATGTGGGCTTTGCTGCCGGCGTATTTCCTGGCGATGTTCGTGGTTTGCCCCAGGCTATCGGCGACTGGTTCCGCGCACTATGATCGCTGCTGGTTGTTGACAGGCTGTACCAGCCTTGGCGGTATTCACCATGGACGAGATTGTTCGACAAGCGCTGGCCAAATGGCCGAATGTGCCTGACTGCTACGGTTGGCTCGGGTTGGATGCGCGTGGGCAGTGGTTCATGCGCGACGACGGGGTGCAAGCGGCTGGACCCTTTGCGCAACACAAGGGATCTCTTCTGCGGCACGACAAGCTCATCAGTTTTATCCAGCGCAACTATGAAGCTGATTCACGCGGGTGCTGGTATTTTCAAAATGGTCCTCAGCGGGTGTTTGTGGAGTTGGAAAGTACGCCGCTCATTTGCCGTGTTTCGCCTGCGGGAGAAGTCAATGCGCACACAGGGCAAACGCTGCAGGTGCAGGGGGTTTGGACCGACGAGTTCGGCCACGTGTATCTGCAGTCACCGATGGGGGTGGGTTTGGTGCACAGCCAGGATGTCATCCACGCAGCTGAGCAGATCGAGCAAGGCCGCTGGGACTTGCAGACCTTGAAGCACCAGGAACTCGAGCAGAGGTTCGGGTTTTGTCGCAGTCCTCAGTCCTGCTCGGCCTGAGGTTGTGCTGCTCCGATCGGGCTCGATTCCCAGAGCTTGGTCATGAAAAAAGCCGGTCAACAGACCGGCTTGGGCTTCGGGCAGTCAGAATTTATTTGGCTGATTCGGGCTTTTTGGGCTCTGCCATCTTGCCGCCAGAATTGTTGACCAAATACACAACAGCGCGACCGATCTCGAGGTCGTCAAAGTCGCCGCCCCCTTGTGCGCCCATGGCGCCCTTGCCCTTGAGCGCAGAGTTCAACAAGGCGTCGTAGCCAGTCTTGATACGGGCACCCCAGGCACCCGCATCGCCAAACTTGGGTGCGCCGGCAGCACCCACAGCATGACAGGCTGCGCACTGGGCTTTGTAGACCTCTTCACCGGCTTTGAGTTCGCGATTGGCATCACGCACCTCGATCATGCCGACCTTCTGGATCCGGGAGGCCACGGCTTCAGGCGTGTTGGAAGAGCCGGGCGCTTCTTTGTTGGCCGAGGTGACGTAGTACACGAGGCCAATGATGATGAACACCGGCGCCACAAATGAGTAGAACACGGCCCACAGGAGTTGACGGGGCGTCTTGATCGGGCCGGTGTGGGCTTCTTCGTGGTGCTCGCTCATGAAATCCTCGAGGGTGCTGGGGGCTACAAACAGCCAGAGATTATAACGAGGCCGCGCTGTCGCGCCTTTCGCCAGACTGACCCGGATGCTTGGGTTGGTCGCAAAGCTCTACAATGGGCAGCTTCACGCGCGGCTGTAGCTCAGTGGATAGAGTATTGGCCTCCGAAGCCAAGGGTCGTGGGTTCGATCCCCGCCAGCCGCGCCACCCTCTCGGTAGCGATGTGGTCTGTGAAGACCGGTCCTCTTATCGGCCGGCCATCCCCGCACAGCGAAGACCTCAACTCGCTTGAATGCCGGCGCTTCGGATCACTTTTTTTCCATTACGTGAACTCGACATTGATCTTGTCCAGCAGAGGCTGCGGTGTTTGGGCCGGGGCGAACAAGGCCGCCCACGCCAGAGTCGGCAAGGGTTGAAGCGCAGGGGGCCAGCGTGACGCGCATGCGTAGTTACACCATCTCCGGTGTATGCCGGGTTGATCTAGCATGGCGGCATCATCATTCCGAGCAGTGCCATGAGTGCGTATGTGATTTTTGATGTTGAAATTTTCCTCTGAGATGAACGGCCCGATGCTGCACCCGCCACTCAAGGGCTACCCCCTGCACGCACCCCCCATGTCAACAGAGGATGTGGCGAGCCAGGGGTGGCAACTCTTGCAGGGCGATCTGCCGTTGCCGCTGGCGGTGCTGCGCGAAAAGGCGCTGACGCACAACCTGAACTGGATGCGCGAGTTTTGCCGCGAGCGCGGTATTTCCCTCGCGCCGCACGGCAAAACCACCATGTCTCCCCAGTTGTACAGGCGCCAACTCGACGCCGGTGCCTGGGCGATCAGTTTTGCCACGGTGTACCAGGCGGGCATCGGTGTTGCCCATGGCGTGAGGCGTGTGTTCATCGCCAACCAAGTGTTGCAACCGGCGGATCTGGATGGGTTGACACATCTGTTGACGGCACATCCCGACCTGCAAGTGTTCTTTCTGGTCGACTCGCTGGCGCAAATTGAACAGATTGAACATTGGCGCCACTCGCGATCCGAGTCCGTGGTGTTTGCCGTGTTGCTCGAGCTGGGTCTGGATGGGTATCGCACGGGGTGCCGAACCCATGAAGAGGCGTTGGCGGTGGCGCAGCGCATCCATGCCAGTGCTGCCTTGCGATTGGTGGGCATCGAGAGCTACGAGGGGTCGCTCACAAGCTGTGACCATGCACACGCCACCGAGGCCGTGGCCGCGCTGATGCAGCGCCTGCAGGCATTGGCCCAGGCTTGCGATGGCGCGGGTTGGTTCGAGGGTGACGAGGTGCTGATCTCGGCCGGCGGATCGGCGTTGTTTGATCTGGTGGCTCGGGACCTGCGGCCTCGGCTGTCACGCCCTGCTCGAGGCGTGCTGCGCTCAGGCTGCTACCTGACCCACGACCATGTGCAATACCGTCAACTGCTGCGTTGTGTCGGCGAGCGCCTGCACCTCACCCAGACGCTGGAGCCAGCGCTGGAGGTGTTGAGCGTGGTGCAGTCGTGTGCGGAGCCTGGGTTGGCACACCTGAGCATGGGCAAGCGCGATGTGTCGTATGACCTGGACCTGCCCGTGCCCTTGTGGCGCGCCGAGCGTGGTGAAACTCGAACCCATCCAACCCCCTCGCACTGGCGGGTGGTGGCGCTCAACGACCAGCATGCGCATCTTCGTTTTGATGCCTCGCGACCTGCGCATGAGCATCCCCAAGTCGGACAGATCGTGGGCTGCGGAATCTCGCACCCTTGCACCACTTTTGACAAATGGCGCTGGATGCCGGTAGTGGACGAGGCTTATCGCGTGGTCGACGCCATCACCATTCACTTTTGAGGGCGCGCGAACCGCTCAGACGTACGTCAATCCTCTTCGGGCGTGTCGACTGGCGCACGCAGGCGCAGGGCTTGCTCATACAACGCATTGCGTGCCTGGCCCGTGATCTCGGACGCCAGGCGCACCGCGGTTTTGACGGGCAGTTCATTCAAGAGCAGGCGCAGCACCCGATCATCGGCCGCAGCGTTTGGTGTGGCTGCGGCCTGCGGGTGCACCACCAAGGCAAACTCGCCGCGTGTGCGATGTGACGAGCCCTGCAGCCAGGCGGTCAAGGCGTCGGCACTGACGGTGGCAATCTCTTCGAATTGCTTGGTCAGTTCTCGCCCCACGGTGATGCGACGCTGCCCCAAGGGCAACAGCGCTTGCGCCAGTGCCTCGATGCGGTGTGGCGCTTCAAGCAGTACCTGTGCGCGGGACTCCTGTGCAATGTGGGTCACTTGTGCCTGACGCTCCTGTGCACGAGAAGACAAAAATCCGACAAACACAAACCCGGGCTGGGTGTCCTCCCATTGACCACTGACACTCAAGAGCGCTGTCACACTGCTGGCACCCGGCAGTGGCACGACGCGAACACCCTCGGCTTGCACGCGCGCCACCAACCGTGCGCCGGGGTCGCTGATGGCGGGCGTGCCGGCATCGCTCACGAAGGCAACGCGTTGTCCCTGCTTGAGCCGAGCAAGGACGGCCTCGCTGCTGGCGGATTCGTTGTGCTGGTGCACGGCCAGCCAGGCCCCGGCAGGATGGTCGATCCCGAACGCGCGCAGCAGCGCCTGGCTGTGACGGGTGTCCTCACAAGCTACCGTGTCCACGAGTTGCAAAACATGCAGGGCGCGCAGGCTGATATCGGCAAGATTGCCAATGGGCGTGGCCACCACATACAGGCAGCCTTCAGGATAATCCTGTGCAGCCGCTGCCGCATGGGCTGCGGCGCGGGCGGCATCAAATGAAGCGCTCACTCAACTCTTTCCTAGACCCTCAGGCTGTCACATCCCGCACCACCAAGTCCCTGGGTGATGCAGCCGAAAGCAGCGCCTCGCGCTACTTGCAAGCGCAGGGCCTGCGCTTGCTCGACAGCCATTATCGGACGCCTGGCCGGGGGGGTGGTGAAATCGATCTCATCATGCGGGCACCCGATGGCACCCTGGTGTTTGTCGAGGTTCGGTTGCGACGCAACCAGCGCTATGGCAGCGCCTTGGCGAGCGTGACGGCCCTCAAGCGGTCGCGCATCATCTGGGCCGCACGGCATTACCTGCGGCGGTATGCCGTGGCACCCCCCTGCCGCTTTGACGTGGTGGGCCTGGATGGCCAGGAGGTGTTGTGGATTCAGGGCGCCTTTGATGCGTGTTAACCCACACCGGCGCCCCTGATGGCGTTGGGGTGGCAGTTGGGTCTCATGGGTCGCGGGTATCATATGCAACATGCTTGAGCAACGCATTGAACAGCAGTTCATCGACAGCGCCGACCTGAAATACCAGGCGGCCCAGGTACTGGCCAAACCCATCGCAGCGGGCGTCCAGGCTTTGCTGGCGTGTGTGACCAGTGGTGGCAAGGTGCTGGCGTGCGGCAATGGGGGTTCGGCCGCCGATGCGCAGCATTTTGCGGCCGAGTTTGTGGGGCGTTTCGAGCGCGAGCGCCCTGAGTTGGGGGCCCTGGCGCTCACCACCGACAGCTCCATTCTCACGGCGGTGGCCAACGACTACAGTTTTCTGCAGATCTTCTCCAAACAGGTACGAGCCTTGGGCCAGCCCGGTGATGTCCTGTTGGCCATCTCCACCAGCGGCAATTCGGCCAATGTGCTGGCGGCTATTGAAGCGGCTCACGAACGCGAAATGACCATCATCGCCCTCACGGGACGGGGAGGCGGCAAGATCGGCGCCCAACTGCGGGACACCGACGTCCATATCTGCGTGCCTCACGAGCGCACCGCGCGCATCCAGGAGGTGCACCTGTTGGTGCTGCACTGCCTGTGTGATGGCGTGGACAACCAATTACTTGGCGAACAGGAAGGCAATCCATGAAACAACAACGTCTGTGGACACGTGGCGCAGCAGCGCTGGCACTGGTTATGAGTCTGGGGGCTTGTGCTCCCTTGATGGTGGGAGGTATGGTCGGTGGCGCCATGGTGGCCAGCGATCGCCGCACTTCGGGGATTCAACTGGAAGATGAGACCATCGAACTGCGCAGCGCCAGCCGGATTCGGGACATGCTGGGCAGCCGTGTGCACATCAACATCACCAGCTACAACCGTCAGGTGCTGTTGACCGGAGAAGTGCCGGCGCAGAAGGACAAGGACTATGCCAACCAGCTGGTGTCCCAGGTTGACAATGTTCGGTCAGTGGTCAACGAACTGGTCATCGCCCCGACCAGCTCCATCGCAGACCGCTCGATGGACACGCTGATTTCCGGCAAGGTCAAGGCCAGCATGGTGGACAGCAAGGACATTTTTGCCAATGCCTTCAAGGTGGTCACCGAGCGCGGCACGGTGTATCTGATGGGGCGTGTCACGCAACGCGAAGCCCAGCGTGCATCCGACCTGGCGCGTCAGGTCTCGGGCGTGAAGAAGGTGGTTCGCATCTTCGATATCCTGACCGAAGAGGAACTTCAGGCCCTCTTGCCTGCCCCGCCCAAGTCGACGGCCCCGGCCCCGGCTAGCAGCGGCAAATAAGACCCAGGCTAGCCGGGATTACTTCAGCCGCTTGACCAGGCTGGAGGTATCCCAGCGATTGCCACCGAGTTGTTGCACGTCAGCGTAGAACTGGTCCACCAGCGCGGTCACCGGCAGACGAGCGCCGTTGCGCTTGGCCTCATCCATGGCCAGTCCCAGGTCTTTGCGCATCCAGTCCACCGCGAAACCGAAGTCAAACTTGTCGGCCACCATGGTCTTGCCGCGGTTGTCCATTTGCCAGCTTTGGGCGGCCCCTTTGCCGATGACGTCCAACACCAGGTTCACGTCAAGTCCGGCCCGCGAGCCAAAAGCAATGCCCTCGCTCAGCGCTTGCACCAGACCGGCGATGCAGATCTGGTTGACCATCTTGGTGAGTTGACCCGCACCGCTCTCACCCATCAGGGTGAAGGCGCGTGAGAAGGCCATGGCCACCGGCTTGACCTTCTCATAGACGGCCACATCCCCGCCGCACATCACAGTCAGTTGGCCATTTTGCGCACCGCCCTGACCGCCGGAAACCGGCGCATCCAGAAAGGCGGCACCACTTGCCTTGGCGGCCTGGTAGAGCTCGCGCGCCACGTTGGCAGAAGCCGTGGTGTGGTCGACCAGAATACTGTTGGCCTTCATGCCGGCCAATGCGCCGTCCGGCCCCAGGATGACCGAGCGCAGGTCGTCGTCGTTACCCACGCAGCAAAACACGATATCTGCACCTTGCGCGGCTTCGCGTGGGGTGGCGGCACTGCGCGGCGCCTTGCTGGCTGCAAACTCCTGGCACCAGGCCTGCGCCTTGGCAGCGTTGCGGTTGTACACGGTCACCGCGTGTCCGGCTTGTGCGAGGTGGCCGGCCATGGGGTAGCCCATGACGCCCAGGCCAATGAAGGCCACCGAGGTGGAGGGAGTCGAGTCGTAGGTGCGGGGGTTGATGCTGGACATGGTGGGCAAAGTTGAGCAATGACAGGGGATGAGGACGTGAGCGCCAAGTGGATGTCAACGCCACGGACATCATCATAGAGCGCTCGGTGCAGGTATGCCACGGCCAGGATATTGCCAGCTGGGGGGTTGCTCTGGCGGCGCATCAAGGCGCGTATGCGTCAATTCCGTTTGCAGACTTCCTTTTAGCTCTGTTCGACGGCCCCTCTCAAGCGACCATAAAAGCGGCCAATCGACCGGCTGAAACGCCCCGTTGCAAAGCTTGCTGCATGGTTTGCATACCGTGGGCAGCGCCAGTTTGCAGGGCGTTGTCGATGTGCGACAGCTTGTCCTCCCGGATCAGGTGCCGAATGGCCGGTGTGCAGCTCAGCACTTCGTGCACTGCGATGCGAGGCCCTTGCAATGAAGGAAGCAATTGTTGTGACACCACGCCCAGCAGCGACAGGCTGAGCTGGTTGCGCACCGAGTGTTTGTCTGCGGGGGGAAACACATCGACCAGCCGGCTGATGGTGTGGGCCGCGCTGCGGGTGTGCAAGGTGGCCAACACCAGATGGCCGGTTTCGGCCGCCGTGAGGGCCAATCGGATGCTGTCGAGGTCTCGCAACTCCCCCACCAGGATCACGTCCGGGTCCTCTCGTAGCGCGGCGCGCAAGCCGGTGGCGAAATCTGGGGTGTGGCGTCCGATCTCGCGCTGGTGAATCTGACATTGGGCCGATGTGTGGACAAACTCAATAGGGTCTTCCAACGTCAGGATGTGGCCCTGGCGGGTCACGTTGAGGTGCTGTACCAGCGCAGCCAGGGTGGTGCTTTTACCGCTGCCAGTGGCGCCGGTGACCAGGACCAACCCGCCGGGGGCGTCTAGCCAGGGCATGACGGCAGGGGGCACCTCCAGTTGCGCCAGATCGGGCACGTGGTCCGGCAATAGCCGCAGGACCAGACCCGCGCCATGCAAATGTTCAAAGGCATTGACCCGGCAGCGGCCATGGGGCGGCAGGTTCAAGGCGAAGTCTGTGTCGGTGCTGGGGTGTGCGATGCCAGCGCCCTGCAGAGCCTGACGGCGCAGGGCGTTCGCCTCATCGGGTGAGAGGGGATGGTCCGAGAGCGCGCGCATCTGTCCCTCGGCACGCACCCGCGGAGGTTGGCCGGCCGATAGGTGCAAGTCGCTGGCCCTGGCGGCTCGTGCCAAACCGAGCCAATGCTGGAGGGTTTGAGGTGGGACAGGCACGGGCAGGCAGCGCAGGGGGGTTAGGATCGAGGCATTATGGAAATCCTGGCGCAGCACTATCAAGAGGTTTGTGACCGCATCACGCGGGCCGCGCAGGCCTGTGGTCGGGAACCGTCATCGGTGCGTTTGCTGGCTGTCTCCAAGACTTTCGGGGCTGAAGCCATCCGCACCGTGGCGGCTTGCGGGCAAGTGGATTTCGGCGAAAACTACATCCAGGAAGGCGTCGACAAGATTCGGCAACTGCGCGCCGAGTCCGCCACCGCGGGTCTGGTCTGGCATTGCATCGGCCCGATTCAGAGCAACAAGACCCGTCTGGTGGCCGAGCATTTCGATTGGGTCCACAGCATCGACCGACTGAAAATCGCCCAGCGACTGAGCGAGCAGCGGCCCGCGCATCTGCCGCCCCTGCAGGTGTGCCTGCAAGTCAATATCGACGGTGGTGAGACCAAATCTGGCGTGATGCCCAACGAGGTGTTGGCCTTGGCCCGTGCTGTGGTGGCGCTCCCTCGTTTGACACTGCGTGGGCTCATGACCATCCCCGACCCTGCCGCAAACGAGGCGGCCATGCTGGCGGTGCATCAGCGCACGGCGGTGCTGTGGCGCGAGTTGCAGTCAGGCCTGCCGGATCAGGCGCTGGATGTGCTGTCGATGGGCATGACAGCTGATCTGGAACTGGCCATTCAGGCAGGCAGCACCCTGGTGCGTGTGGGGACGGCGATCTTCGGTCGTCGTTGATCCTGCGCCGGGTACCAGCCTGGGCGACCCAGCGGGTTCCCGGCAGACGCTGTCATACCGGCTTGCGAGTGCTCAAAACCGCTCCAGCGTGGGATGCGGCACTTGCCCCCCGCGCACCACCACACGACCGTACTCGGCGCAGCGATGCAGCGTGGGAATCACCTTGCCGGGGTTGAGCAGTTCCAGCGGATCAAAGGCCCGCTTGATGGCGAACATCTGCTCGCGTTCCTCGGGGGTGAACTGCACGCACATGCTGTTGAGCTTTTCAACGCCCACGCCATGCTCGCCGGTGACGGTGCCACCCATGGCCACGCTGGTCTCGAGAATGTCGGCACCAAAGGCCTCGGCACGGTGCAGTTGATCCGGGTCGTTGGCATCAAACAGAATCAGCGGGTGCAAGTTACCGTCGCCGGCGTGGAACACGTTCAGGCAGCGCAACTGGTGCTTGATTTCCAGGGCCGAGATGGCTTCCAGAATGTCGGCCAGGCGCTTGCGAGGGATGGTGGAGTCCATGCACATGTAGTCGGGGCTGATTCGGCCTGACGCGGGAAACGCGTTTTTGCGCCCGCTCCAGAACCGAAGCCGCTCGGCCTCGCTCTGACTCACGGCGATCGCTGTGGCACCGCACCCGCGCAAGACCTCGCTCATGCGCTCGATCTCCTCGGCCACTTCCTCGGGCGTGCCGTCGCTCTCGCACAGCAAGATGGCGGCAGCCTCCAGGTCGTAGCCCGCGTGCACATAGTCTTCGACAGCCGCGGTCATGAGCTTGTCCATCATCTCCAGACCAGCCGGGATGATGCCGGCGGCGATGACTGCTGCCACCGCGTCGCCCGCCTGACGCACATCGGCAAAACTGGCCATGATGCACCGTGCCAGTTGTGGCTTGGGGACCAGCTTGACGGTGACCTCGGTGGTCACGGCCAGCATCCCCTCCGAGCCCACCACGAGGGGCAACAAATCGAGGCCAGGGGTGTCCAGGGCATCGCTGCCAAACTCGACCGGATCGCCTTCGATGGTGAATCCCTTGACCTTGAGCACGTTGTGCAAAGTGAGCCCATATTTGAGGCAGTGCACGCCGCCCGAGTTTTCGGCGACATTGCCCCCGATGGTGCAGGCAATCTGGCTGGAGGGGTCGGGGGCGTAATACAGGCCCAGGGGCGATGCCGCCTCGCTGATGGCCAGGTTGCGAACGCCGCTTTGCACCACGGCGGTTCGGCTGTAGGCGTCCACCGAGAGGATGCGGTTGAATTTGGCGAGGGACAGCGTCACACCGTCCCCATGGGGCATGGCCCCGCCCGAGAGACCCGTGCCCGCACCCCGAGCCACCACCGGGACTGCCAGCGCATGACAGGCGCGCAAGATCTGCTGCACTTGCTCGTAGGTTTCCGGCAAGGCCACGCACAAGGGGCGCTGGCGGTAGGCGGTCAGGCCGTCGCATTCGTAAGGCGTGGTGTCTTCCGGCGTGAACAGCACGGCATGCGCGGGCAGGTGGCGGCGCAGGGCAACCACCACGCGGGACTGCCGCTCGGCGCGGTCCAGGGCCTGCTGCTGGGATGGGGAGGCGGGAGCGTTCATAACCTCCACTGTACGCCAAACAACTTGTCCATGGGGCCCGCTGGGGCTCGGCCGCCCCGGCCTTTGCACGGGAGCCCCAGGCGGCTTCCTGCGCGACCCAGCTTATTTGAAGATGACGGTTTTGTGCCCGTCCAGCAGCACGCGGTGTTCGCTGTGCCACTTCACGGCACGCGCCAGCACCTGGCTTTCGGTGTCTCGCCCGATGGCGGTCAGATCCTCGACGGTTTTGCTGTGGTCCACCCGGGCCACGTCCTGCTCGATGATGGGGCCTTCGTCGAGGGCGGCCGTCACGTAATGTGCGGTGGCGCCAATCAGCTTCACACCGCGCTCATGGGCCTGGTAATACGGCTTGGCCCCTTTGAAGCTGGGCAAAAAGCTGTGGTGGATGTTGATGGCACGGCCTTGGAGTTCTCGGCACAGGTTGTCCGAGAGAATTTGCATGTAGCGCGCCAGCACCACGAGTTCGGCTTGTTCTGCCTGGATGATTTCCAGCTGGCGCGCTTCGGCTTGCGCTTTGGTGGCGGCGGTGACGGGCACGTGATGGAAAGGAATGTTGTAGCTGGCGGCCAGTTGGTAGAAGTCCCGGTGGTTGCTGACGATGGCGCGCACGTCCAGCGGCAGCAGTCCGCTTTTGCAGCGAAAGAGCAAATCGTTGAGGCAATGGCCCTCGCGGCTGACCATGATGACGCAGCGCATCGGAGAGGTGGCGTCATGCAGCGACCAGCGCATGTCAAAGCTCTGGGCCAGCTGCGTAATCTGCTGCTGCAGCGCCAGGATGTCGATGTCGCAGGCAAAAGCAACCCGCATGAAGAACAGCCCGGTGTCACGGTCGTTGTATTGCGCCGCCTCTTCGATGTTGCCCCCGCGCTCGAGCAAGAAGCCGGAAACGGCATGCACGATACCCGTGCGGTCAGGGCAGGAGAGGTTCAGAATGTAAGAGGACATGCCGTCATTGTAATTTTCGATGCACAATTGGCTTTTCACCTCCCCATGGGGCATGGAGACGATATGGCTTTCCACGACTTTCATCTCGACAACCACTGGTTGCCCTTTACCCCCAACCGGCATTTCCGCCAGCAACCGCGTGTGTTCGTCGGTGCGCAGGGTATGCACTTCACCACGCACGATGGACGACAGGTCATCGACGGCATTTCCAGCCTGTGGTGTGTGGGTGCCGGACACAACCGACGTGAGCTCAACGAGGCGATCAAGCAGCAACTCGACACGCTGGACTACGCTACCGCCTTCCAGATGGGCAACGACAAGGCCTTTCAGGCTGCCGAGGCCATAGCGGCGCTGGCCCCTGGCGACCTCAACAAGGTGCTGTTTTGCAACTCGGGCTCCGAGGCCGCGGACACCTCCCTGAAAGTGGCGCTGGCCTACCACCGGGCTCGCGGCGAGGGCCATCGCACCGTCTTCATCGGGCGTGAGCGCGGCTACCATGGTGTGGGCTTTGGTGGCATGAGCGTGGGCGGTATCCCGGCCAACCGCAAGGCGTTTGGCACGGCCCTGCTGCCTCGCGTTGATCACATGCCTTTCTTCCACAACCCCGAGCGCAACGCCTACTACAACTGGGTAGAGCCGTCAGCCGACGAGTCCTACCTGAATGAACTCGAGCAGCGCATCTTGCCACTGCACGACCCCAGCAATGTGGCCGCCATCATCGTCGAGCCGGTGGCGGGTAGCGCAGGGTGGTTCATGCCACCGCAGGGTTACCTCAAGCGCCTGCGTGACATTTGCAATCGCCACGGCATTCTGCTGATTTTTGACGAGGTCATCACCGGCTTTGGGCGGCTGGGCGTACCCTTTGGCGCTGACTTCTATGGCGTGGTGCCCGACATGCTGAACTTTGCCAAGTGCGTGACCAACGGCATCATTCCGTTGGGCGGGGTGGTCTGTCGCGACATGATCTATGACGCGATGATGGGGGTGGACGCTCCCGAGCACGGGATCGAGTTCTTCCATGGCTACACCTATTCAGGACATCCGGTGGCGTGCGCGGCGGCCTTGGCCACGCTCAAACTCTTGAAGGAAGAAGACTTGTTTGCCCGCGCTGGCGCGATGGGGCGTGTCCTGGGCGATGCCATGCACGCGGCCTTCAAGGGCTTGCCCAACGTCATCAGCATCCGCAGCCATGGCCTGGCCGGGGCGGTGGAGATGAGCCCGCGTGCCGGTGCGGCGGGGCGACGCACCTATGACATCTTCCTGGATTGCTTCCAGCGTGGCGTGCTGGTGCGGCCCTCGGGCGAAAGCCTGGTGCTGGCCCCGCCCTTCATTGTCGAGCCGTCCCACATCGACCAGATGGTGAGTACCGTGGCCGACTCAATTCGCCGCCACGCCTGAGAGACATTGTCAGCGACTCGATCAACGCCATGACCGCCTTCACCCGTCGTACCCTTTTGAAGCACTCGGCCACACAGGCGGCTTGGTTGGCCGTCGCCAGTCCACTCGCAGCGCTGGCGCAGGACAAATATCCCAGCAAGCCCATCACCTGGGTGTGCCCCTACGCCGCCGGTGGCAACGCCGACTCACGCTCGCGACAAGTGGCCAAGGTCATGTCCACCCTGCTGGGGCAACCCATCATCGTGGACAACAAGGCGGGCGCTGGAGGCAATATCGGGACCGAGATCATCGCGCGCGCCAAGCCGGATGGCTACACCATCGGCATGGGCAATTTTGCGCCGCTGGCGGTCAACCACGCGTTGTTCAAGAAGTTGAACTTCGATCCCTTCACCGATATCGTGCCCATTACCCTGATCGAGCGCGGACCGCTGGTTCTGATGGTTCGCGACGACTCCCCCTACAAGACCGTCAAAGACATCGTGGTAGCCGCCAAAGCGGCGCCGGGCAAGCTGAGCTTTGCTTCGGGGGGTATTGGCGGCACCCACCACCTGAGTGGCGCCTTGTTTGAACATTCCGCAGGCATCGACATGATTCACGCACCGTACAAAAGCGGTGCGGCCGGAGCCACTGACCTGATGAGCGGGCAGGTTCACATGATGTTTGAGCAAATGTATAGCGCCATGCCAGCGATCAAGGGCGGACGTCTGCGCGCGCTGGCCATCACCAGCAAGACCCGTTCCCCACTGTTGCCAGAGTTGCCCACCATGGCTGAGCAGGGCTACCCTGCTGTGGAAGTGTTGAACTGGCAAGGCCTTGTGGGGCCCAAGGGCTTGCCTGCCGATATCGTGCGTCAACTCAATGCGGCGTGCAACAAGGCACTGCAGGATGCTGATGTGCGCGAGAAGATCACCAGCCAGGGCAACGAGGTGGCCGGCGGCTCGCCCGAGCAATTCGCTGCACTCATCAAGGCCGAGGCACCACGCTGGGCCAAGGTGGTGCGCGACGCGAAGATAGAACCGGAATAACGCCTGAGCCGCGATGACGTTCAGTGGACCAGCACGGGTTGCTGAGCCAGACCGCTGTATTGCTCCAGCGTGGCTTCCACCTCTTCCCGGGTCGGGCTGTTGCGCTGCCAGGCTTGCAGGTGCTGCTGAAAGAGTTCGGCCCAGGAGCCATCCAGGTACACCTCTTTGCCGGAGCGTTTGTCGACAATTTCAAACCCGTGCCTGGGCATGGCGGGAATCTGGTGTTGTGCATCCCCGCTTGTGGCGTCGGACCGGGGGAGTTCGGACGCTTGCAGGTGCACGACCACAAAGGATTCGGAATCGTAGAGTGTGTTCATAGTGGGGCACATGGGGCGGTGGTTCGACTCTTCAAGCCCGGGACTTGTCGCATCAACCCGTGGGTTCCAGGCGGCGCAACACCTGGTCGGCCACATCGCCGTTGGGATGGGTCACGCGCAGACGAACGGGCAGATACCCCAGGGACGGGGCAAACCACAGGTCCACCTGCTGGTCGTAGGGCTGTCGGGGTAGCCTGGTCAGCCGCACCGCCGGGGTCGGGCCCAAGGGCAGTTGCAGGGTCTCCGCCGGATCCACCCGAAAAGTCCATGGCTCGGCTTCACGCGCCGACACGATCTGCAGGGTGATCTGCGTGCCCGTGGGGTAGCGTTGCGGGGCACCCGCCAACAGGGACGCCAATTGCAAGAAGAGGCTCAGTCGGTCCTGAGCCCCGGGCTCCAGCGGCGCGGAGGGCGTGTTAGCACTGAAACTGATGAGCCCTTTGTCGCGCTCAAAATGTGCTGCCTGTTCGCTGCGCACCTTGTCGCCAAACCGGGTGGGGAGCAGGCCCCCGCCGCCGATTTGCCCCTGGCTGGTCTGTACCCGGGAGCCCAGCAACGGCATCCCGATTTCAAAGCGGGACTGGTATTGGCGACCGTCCTGTTGCCAGGACAGCTCTCCGCGGACGGTGTAACCAAAGCCTTTGATCTTGCCCAGGACGTCAAATTGCAAACGCGCAGAGCTGGGCGGCTTCACCGGCGCCTGGATGAGGCTTTCATTTGTATTGGAGCGTAGTAAAGACTCGCTTTCGGCCGTGGCTTGCGCCAGAATCCAGGTCGCTGATTCCGCGTCAACTGCCCCCGCACCGACCCGTTCAGGTGCAAGCACCGTCACGTCCGACATCGGGGCCTTGTCGGGTGCAGGCACCGCCGCCTTGGAGACTGTCGGCGTGACAGGGGCCCACTGAGCCACGCGCACACGCAACGGACCAGACGGTGATGGGGCGTGATCTTGAGCGCGCGACGCAAGAGGGGGGAGCTGGCTCGAGTCGTCGCTCGATGTCCGGGGAGGAGATGTGGGACCCAGGGCTGCAAGACCGCCCGGACTGCTGACGGCGGGCAGCGGCGAGCCGAGCCACGCCAGGTGCAGTCCTATCACGCACACGCTGGTCAGCACCAGATGACGGCGTGGTGGTGAAGCGCGTGTCAGTTGTGGCATGGACATGGGGTGATGAATGCTCAACGGGGCGAGAGGCCAATGGTTGACGCAAGTGTCCCACGAAGCCGCTTTGTAGAATGACCAGTATCTTCCCGCCCCGTGCTGGCCGACACTGATGCGGCATCGCAAGCAGGGGGCGAACCCAATCGAAAGACTGTGCGATGAAACTTGCCACCTACAAGGATGGTTCCCGTGACGGCCAGCTGGTTGTTGTCTCCCGCGACCTCACCACGGCACATTACGCCAGTGGCATTGCCCATCGCCTGCAACAGGTGCTGGATGACTGGAATTTTCTTTCGCCCCAGTTGCAGGATCTCTACGAAACTCTCAACCACGGCAAGGCGCGGCATGCGTTCCCGTTCGAGCCTCAGCGCTGCATGGCACCCCTGCCGCGTGCGTACCAGTGGGTGGACGGCTCGGCGTACATCAACCACGTGGAATTGGTGCGCGCGGCCAGTGCCACACAGGTGCCCGACAGCTACTACACCGAACCCCTGATGTACCAGGGTGGTAGCGACGATTTCATCGGACCTACCGACCCCATTGTGTGTCGCAGCGAGGACTGGGGCATCGACTTCGAGGCCGAGATGGCTGTGATCACGGGCGATGTACCCATGGCAGCCACACCCGAGCAGGCGTTGGACGGTATCCGACTGGTGATGCTCGCCAATGATGTGTCCCTGCGCAACCTGGTCTCCGATGAGTTGGCCAAGTACTTTGGCTTTTTGCAGAGCAAACCGGCCACGGCGTTCAGTCCGGTGGCGGTCACCCTGGACGAATTGGGCTCGGCCTGGGACCACGGCCGCGTACACCTTACCCTGCAAACCACCTGGAACGGACGCAAGGTGGGCCTGTGCGACGCGGGTACAGACATGACCTTTCACTTTGGCCAATTGATTTCGCATCTGTGCAAGACGCGTCATGTGCGCGCAGGCAGCATCATCGGAAGCGGCACGGTCAGCAACCGAGGTGTCGAGATCCAGGGCCGCAAAGAATGGCCCAAGGGCTACAGCTGTATTGCTGAAAAACGCACCATCGAAACGCTGCTCGATGGCGCGCCCTCCACCGGCTACATGCGTTATGGAGACACCGTGCGCATTGAGATGAAGGGGCTGGATGGTCAGAGTGTTTTCGGTGCCATCGAGCAGGCAGTGACGCCACTCGCCTGAGACCGTCACCCGGGCTCAGTGCGGATGAAGTTTCTCAAGGTGTGTTTGACACGACACACAGCGATCCGCTTCAGGGCTGGCTTGCAGCCGAGCCAGGTCCATCGGCTCCCCACAGCCCCTGCATTGCCCGTAGGTGCCTTCGCGAATTCGCACGAGAGCGGCTTGTACGGCATTGAGTTCAGCACTTTCGTGCTCGTCCATGGCAAACGCCAGGTCGCGCTCGGTGATGTTCTGGGCATGATCGTCCTCGCTGTGCCCCAATTGTTCGGCCGCAGCTTCCACGCGGCCGAGCGCGCCACCGCGTTGTTGCGCGATGCGCTCCATCAAGTCATGGCGCGTGTCGAGCAGGCGTTGGCGCAGGGCGTTGAGATCGGCGGGTTTCATGGGGACTCCAGGGTTCACTGACGTCCATCATCTCGGGTCTGCGCCCGGTCGTCTTTGACAACCATCAAGTCGGGGTCGCCCTGGTCGCTAATCCAACGCTGCCAGCGCCATGCGTGCGGGCGGCGGACCCTGGCAGGGAGATCAAGAGCGTGCTCAGTGTTTGTGCGTGGACATCGTGTTCATGGCACGCACGGGCACTTGCAACACCTGCTGCGACTTCTGCCCCTTGGCGTCCTCAAAGGTCAGGGTCAACGGTATGTTCGATTTGTCGGCCAGAGGATTTTTCAAGTCCATGAGCATGACGTGGTAGCCGCCGGGTTTGAGTTCGACCGTCTTGCCAGCGGGCAAATCCAGCGCGGCAACAGCCGACATGCGCATCACGTCCTTGTCCATCTTCATTTCATGAATTTCGGTGATGCCCGCCACGGGGGTGCTGGCAGCGACGAGTTTGCTGGGTTGCTTGGCGGTGATTTTCATGAAGGCACCAGTAGCTTTCTGGCCGGGCACTGTGGCACGGGCCCAGGACTCAGCAACCGTCACCTCTTGCGCCAGCGCGGAGGTGGCGAGGACGAGGGAGGCCAGGGTGACAGACAAAGGATGCAAGTTCATATGAATTCTCCTGAAGCGTGAGAGAGAAGAGGGGTGGTCGGTTACAGGTGTTGGCGAACGAATGACGGCGATATTCCATCTCAGTGGCCGTGATGCTGAGCATCATGGCCAGGGGGCGTCATGCTGGGTAGGGTGGGGTCAGTATGAGGAAGTCAACCCTGTGGTGTCGACTTCTCAGGCAGTCTTGCCATGACCGCCGGCGGACTTACAGGAACGAGGAGGGTGGCCCGCGCGAGGGCAGGGGCGGTGCAGTGACCGTTGCCAGGTGTGCCGCTGCGACAGGGTGCAGGGCGTGCGCCAGGGTGGAGGGGGCCAGGAGTTGGCCAGAGCGTTGGGCCGAGGGTGGCGCCGACACCGAGGCGCACAAGGGGCAGTCCATCGGCTTGGCCAGCAAAATGTCGCCATCACCTTCGCGGGTGTCCACCATTTTCATGCCGCCATCACTGGAGCAGACCATTTGCAGGGTGCCCGGATGGATGAGGGAGGCGGCCATGGACGACCCCACAAACAGCGCAAACCACAGCAGCACCAGGCTGGCGATGAAGTTGGAGTTGCGCAGGGCTTGCATGGGGACGGATTATGACACTGGCCACCCACCGGGCGCTGCACGCTGGGCGCCGCATCGCTCGGTTCCTGGGGCTGTCGGCCAGGACCCCATGTCACAATACAGCCCTCACCACTTGGAACGGGTCCGTCCGGCCCTCAAGACCATGCACACCGAGTTGTCGCTTGCCGGGTCTCGTGAATTCACGCTGACCGATTTCGATTTCGAACTCCCCCCTGAATTGATTGCGCAGCATCCGACCAGCGAGCGCAGCGCATCGCGTTTGCTCGATGGCCGAGGAGATACGCCCGTGGACCGTGTGTTTCGCGAGTTGCCCGATCTCTTGCAACCTGGCGATCTGATGGTCTTCAACGACACCGAGGTGATGAAGGCGCGCCTGTTTGGCGAGAAATCCACGGGCGGTAAGGTCGAGTTGCTGGTTGAACGGGTGTTGCCGCCTGACCCGCTGGGTCAGGAACCCCCGCATCAGGTGGTGGCCCACATGAAGGTCAGCAAGAAGCCCTTGCCGGGTGCTCAGTTACGCATGGACGGGGGCTATACCGCCACCTTGCTGGGACGCTGGCCTGATGAGCACGGTGCCTTGTTTCGCTTTGCGCTGAGCGATGAGCCCCATGCCCTGATGCAAGCGTACGGCCATGTCCCGTTGCCCCCCTATATCGAGCACACCGACACCGAGCAGGATGTCCAGCGCTACCAGACCGTGTTTGCGCGCGAACCGGGCGCGGCCGCAGCGCCCACGGCGGCCTTGCATTTTGATGAGTCGGTGCTGACGGCCATGCAGGCCCGCGGTGTTGTACGCGCAAACGTGACTCTGCATGTGGGTGCCGGCACGTTTCAGCCCGTCAAGGTCGAGGATCTGCGCCAGCACCGTATGCACAGCGAGTGGTACCGTGTGCCTCCCGAAACCGTACAGGCCATTGAAGCGTGCCGACAGCGGGGGGGACGCGTGCTGGCCGTGGGAACCACCACGGTGCGCACGCTCGAATCCTGGGCGGCCAGTGGCAAGACCTCTGGCGACACGCAAATCTTCATCACCCCGGGTTTTCAGTTTCAGGTGGTGGATGTGCTGCTCACCAACTTTCACCTGCCCAAGTCCACCTTGCTGATGCTGGTGAGCGCCTTCGCTGGCTACGACACCATGCGTGCGTTGTACCGGCATGCCATCGATCGGCGCTACCGTTTTTTCAGCTATGGCGACGCCATGCTGCTCCAGAGGAAGATCCATGCTTGAGTTTGAACTGCTTCGCACCGAAGGGCTGGCCCGCCGGGGCCGCCTGACTTTGCACCACGGCGTGGTGCAAACGCCCATCTTCATGCCGGTGGGCACCTATGGCACCGTCAAGGGCGTGATGCCACGCAGCCTGGAGGAGATGGGCGCGCAGATCATCTTGGGTAACACGTTTCATTTGTGGATGCGCCCGGGCCTGGACATCATGCAGAGTTTTGGTGGCCTGCATGGGTTTGAGCGCTGGGACAAGCCCATCCTCACCGACAGCGGGGGCTTCCAGGTCTGGTCGTTGGGCGACATGCGCAAGATCAGTGAGGAAGGTGTGCGCTTTGCGTCGCCGGTGAATGGCGACAAGTTGTTTCTCACGCCCGAGATCAGCATGCAGATTCAAACCATCCTCAACAGCGATATCGTGATGCAGTTCGACGAGTGCACGCCCTACGAGGTGGGCGGCACCCTCACCACCGAAGCGCAGGCGCGCAGTTCAATGGAGTTGAGTTTGCGCTGGGCCCGACGCTGCCTGCAGGAGTTCCGACGTCTGCAGAACCCCAACGCACTCTTTGGCATCGTGCAAGGTGGCATGTTCGAGTCCTTGCGCGAGGCCTCGCTGCAGTCCCTGGTTGAACTGGACTTTCCAGGCTATGCCGTGGGTGGTGTGAGCGTGGGCGAACCCAAGGAGGACATGTTGCGCATCATGGCGCACACGCCGCATCGACTGCCAGCGCACAAGCCACGCTATCTGATGGGGGTGGGCACACCGGAAGACCTGGTGCAAGGCGTCGCCAGCGGGGTGGACATGTTCGACTGCGTCATGCCCACCCGCAATGCGCGCAACGGTCATCTGTTCACGCGATTTGGCGACCTGAAAATCCGCAACGCTCGGCACAAAACAGACCATGCGCCGTTGGACGAGACCTGCGCCTGTTACACCTGCCGCGGGCATGTGCGGTCCGACGGCACGGTGAGTGGTGGGTTCAGTCGTGCCTACCTGCACCACCTCGATCGCTGCGGTGAAATGCTGGGCCCCATGCTGGCCACGGTGCACAACCTGCACTACTACCTGAATCTCATGCAGGAAATTCGAGATGCCCTGGATGCTGGAAACTTTGCTGCGTTTGCGCAGCGTTTCCGTGCCGACCGCGCCCGCGGCGTGTGATCGGTGACTCATCGCCAGTCACCTGTTGCCGCGGCCTGCCTGTCTGAGCGTTTCAGCGGTTGAGTGCCTGTGTGCGTAGGGGGCCGAATGCAGGGTAGACGAGGGATCAACCTTTCTTCGCACCTTCAGGCAAGGTGATCCCCGGGAAGATCTTGATCACCGCACTGTCGTCCTCGCGGGCATGCCCCGCGGTCGAGGCCTGCATGAACATCTGGTGTGCGGTGCTAGACAGCGGCAGGGGGAACTTGCTGGCGCGCGCCGTATCGAGCACCAGCCCGAGGTCTTTCACGAAGATGTCCACGGCAGACAGCGGGGTGTAGTCGCCAGCCAGCACATGGGCCATGCGGTTTTCAAACATCCAGCTGTTGCCGGCACTGTGGGTGATGACCTCGTACAAGTCGTTCGGGTTCACGCCCTCGCGCAGGCCCAGCGCCATGGCCTCGGCGGCCGCAGCAATGTGTACGCCGGCCAGCAACTGGTTGATGATCTTGACCTTGCTGCCGGCACCAGCGCGGTCGCCCAGTCGATACACCTTGGCAGCCATGGCGTGAAGCAAGTGATCCGTGTGGGCATAAGCATCGGGCTTGGCGGCGGTCATCATCGTCATCTCGCCGCTGGCCGCGCGCGCGGCGCCCCCCGAAATGGGCGCGTCGACGTAATGCAGCCCCATCGCGTTGAGCTCGGTCTCAAGCCGAATCGAGAACTGGGGGTCCACAGTCGAGCACATCACAAAGGTACTGCCGCGTTTCATGTGCGCGGCGCAACCCGTGCCGTCACGACCCGGGCCAAACAGCACCTCCTCGGTTTGCGCCGCATTGACCACCACCGAAACGATCACATCACTGGCCGCCGCCAGTTCGGCCAGCGTGGCGCATGCATGACCCCCTTGTTCGGCAAATGCGGCCGCAACGCCTGGACGGATATCAAAGACATGCACATCGTGTCCTGCCCGACGCAACGAGCCTGCCATGCCCGAACCCATGGCACCCAGACCAATCAAGCCCACTGCAGATGTCATCATTCTGTTTCCGGTTCTGTGGTGAAGACGGTCAGCACGCCGGTGTACCCGTACACATGCTGGTGGGCGATTTCACCGCCCGCAAAAAAACCAACCAACGGCACATCGCCCAAGGCGCGTCGTACCAATTGCAATTCTGCACTGGGCGCGCCAAAGTGTGGCCCCCCCCGACCAGCGCAGCTCACATAAATGGCGCCGGCAATCCGCCGTGCGGGGTGGGGTTCGGACAGCGCACTGTCTGAGAGTTCCAGGGCCAGCGACTCGGGCAGCATGTCCGGCTCCAGCGATTCTCGAATCTCCGCGCCAATGCGCAACAGATCGGCGCGCGCTGCCGCGGCATGGCGCTGACACCAGGTCAGCCGCATGCCAGGCTCCACTGCCTGGGCAATGGCCACGGCTTCACGCTCGGGGTCCAGGCCAATCAGATGGCGCACCATGACCTCGTCGCCGAACTCGCCGGTGCGGCGCAGCGTAGGTTGTGCGCCCTGGCTCAA
>Ga0192647_100440_pt1 | contig 29332 bp, 22 predicted proteins | sample LauGreFa1BDMLBSN_2_FD_133046 | JGI IMG/M metagenome (GOLD analysis project Ga0192647, IMG submission 133046) | Freshwater lake microbial communities from Lake Michigan, USA - Fa13.BD.MLB.SN - reassembly | ecosystem: Environmental > Aquatic > Freshwater > Lake | place: Lake Michigan, USA... | reverse complement strand
GTCATTCAAGCCACACCGACGACCGACCCTTATGCCGTTGAACCCGTTGATATCGCAGAACGTTTTTTGTTCAAAGTGGTGTTGTCAACGACGGGCAAACAGTTAGACCACGCACTCATTTACGTCTACTTGCAACAAACACCACGTCCTGTGTTGCTTCAACAGGCGAAATATTTTGGCCCGTTCAAATCAAGCAAACAAGCTTATTTGCTGACCGGCGAACAACATGTTTACGGCGGGCCCATCGAGCGTGAATTGATTTACCAATGTTGGTTGAGTGGCATCAAACCATGAAAACCATTCACTGGCGTCATCTGGCAGGGGCACTGGTTTGGCAGGTCGCTTGTGTGCTCAGCGTGCAAGCGGCACAAGAAGTGAGTCTGGTGTTTGCAGGCGACACCGTGTTAGATGACACCGCAGGCCAACGGATTGAACAAGGTGGCGACCCGTTTGCCCCTTTTGAAACCTATTTGAAACAAGCCGACATCCGAATCGCCAACCTTGAATGCGTGGTTGCCACCCAAGGGGAAGCCAACGAAAAGATGTACACCTTTCGCGCGCATCCCCGCGTGCTGCCTGTTCTGAAAAAACATTTTGACGCGGTGACCTTGGCCAACAACCACAGCGGTGACTTTGGACCGGTCGCATTTGCAGAGATGCTTCAACTGTTGAAGCGTGCCCAGCTTGCGCAAGTCGGTGGTGGCATGAATTTGAAACAAGCGCATGCACCTTTGGTGTTTGATCGGCACGGCTTGCGCATCGCGGTGCTGAGCTACAACGAATTCCACCCACGAAGTTTCGAGGCGGGTCATGACCTGCCCGGCGTGGCTTGGAGCGAAGACCAACAAGTGGTGGCTGACATCAAAGCCGCTCGACTGCTTCACCGTGCCGACCTGGTCATCCCCATCATGCATTGGGGTTGGGAAAACGAGCGACAAGCCAACGCCAGACAACGACAGCTTGCCCAACGCATGATTGATGCAGGTGCCGATGCGGTCATCGGCGGCCATCCGCATGTCACGCAAGACATTGCCGTCTACCGGGGAAAGCCGGTGATTTTCAGTGTGGGCAATTTTGTGATGAAAGAAACCGACAACGAATTTCAACGCAAAGGCTGGGTGTTGAAACTGTATTTGGACAAGCATGGCGTGACACGTTTTGAAACCTTGCCCGTCAAGATCGACATGGAAGGCTTGCCGACCATCGACCAAGAGGCCATCAGCCCTTGTTGGTCTCGCGGCGAAAGAGTTCCCCAGAACTGCATCAACCGCCCTTGAGGCCCGCCAGTGCGCATGGCGAATGTGTTTACAAAAATCGGTCGAGTAACTTGCGGCTGTGGCGATCCAGCGCCGGTAAATCGCGAATCAAGAATTGCACACCATGTTCATCTGCCACGATCAAGGTTTTGGCGCTGATGCGGCGTATGTCTTCTTCGCCACGCAAGACAAACTGCGTCGAACCACGGTGGGTTTGCACAGTCCATGTGGACGGTGTCGCGAAACTGCTGACGGCATCCACACGTTGAATTTCCGGCATGAATTCGCGCGCTTGCAATGCCGCCCACACCGCTTGTGCCTGTGATTGCGGCAGTTGCAATGGCTGGGCCAACCACAAGAGTTCGTGCCCCTCCGCATCCAAAACAGACACTGCTTCATTGGGTGCACCAATAGGGAAAGCACGCACCACCACCACCCCTTGATGCAGCACACCGTCCAATCGCAATTGCCACACGCCATGCGTTGACAAGCTCAATTCAAAAACGGGATGGTTCATGCTTTGTGCTCCTTGACGGCGCCCAAGGTCAAGCCCATTTCTTCAGCCTCTTTTTGGCGGGCTTGGGCCTCGTACAAACGCCAATACGCACCTTGGCTGGCCAACAATTCGTCATGTTGACCTTGCTCAACCAACTGACCCTGTTCCATCACCACCAAACGGTCGGCGCGTCGCAAGGTCGACAACCGGTGCGCAATCGCGATGGTGGTGCGACCGCGCACCAGGTTGTCGAGTGCTTTTTGAATTTCTTGCTCGGTCTCGGTATCCACCGAGGAGGTGGCTTCGTCCATGATCAAAATGCGCGGGTCAATCAGCAAGGCGCGTGCAATCGAAATGCGCTGGCGTTCTCCGCCTGATAAACCCTGGCCGCGCTCGCCCACCAGTGAGTCGTAGCCTTGTGGCAATCGCAAAATAAACTCATGCGCGTGTGCCGCGCGGGCGGCGGCCACGATTTCTTCGCGGGTCGCGCCAGGTTTGCCATAAGCGATGTTGTCGGCAATGGTGCCGAAAAACAAAAACGGTTCTTGCAGCACCAAGCCGATATGCCGCCTGTAATCAGCGATGCGAATGTCTCTGATGTCGGTGCCGTCGATACGGATCGCGCCTTCGCTCAGATCGTAGAAACGGCAAATCAAATTGACCAGCGTGCTTTTGCCTGAACCGCTTTGCCCAACCAACCCAATCATCTCGCCGGGCGCAATGTCCAGCGTCAAATCTTTGATCACCGCGCGGTTGCCATAACGAAAACCCGCGTTGCTGATTTGAATGCGACCCACCACTTCGTTCAGCGCCACAGGGTTGACAGGCTCGGGCACGCTCGAGACATGGTCCAAAATTTCGAAGATGCGTTTGGTGCCTGCCGCGGCTTTTTGGGTGTGCGACACGATCCGACTCATGGCGTCAAGCCGCGCATAAAAACGCGTGCTGTATGCCAAAAAAGCGGTCAGCACGCCAACGGTGACTTGGTGATTCGCGACTTGCCAAATGCCAAAGGCCCACACCACCAGCAACCCGATTTCTGTCACCAAAGTCACGGTCGGAGAAAACAAGGACCACAAAAAATTGATGCGGTCATTGACCACCAAATTGTGTTTGTTGGCTTCTTCAAATCGCCGTGCTTCACGCTGTTCTTGCGCGAAGGCTTTGACCACACGAATGCCTGGAATCGTGTCAGCCAACACATTCGTCAACTCTGACCAAACCCGGTCAATTTTCTCAAAGCCCGTGCGCAACCGGTCACGCACAATGTGAATCAACCATGCGATCAAAGGCAACGGCAACAAGGTCGCACAGGCCAACCAAGGGTCGATGCTGAATAAGATCACCGCCGTCATCAAGATCATCAACACATCGGTGGCGAAGTCCAGCAAATGCAGAGACAAAAACACGCACAGCCGGTCGGTCTCACTGCCAATCCGAGTCATCAAGTCGCCGGTGCGGCGACCGCCGAAATACTCCAGCGACAATTTCAACAAATGTTCGTAGGCGGTGGAACGCAAATCGGCGCCGATGCGCTCGGACGCCAAGGCCAACACGTAAGTTTTGAACCAACCCAATCCCCACGCCAGCAAAGCCGCGCCCAGCAAGCCGCCCAAGTACATCCACACCAAGGACACATCAATTTGTTGTCCGTTTTGGAACGGGATCAACACATCGTCCATCAACGGCATGGTCAAGTAAGGTGGCACCAGCGTGGCCGCGGTCGAAGCCAGCGTCAAACAAAAGCCTAAAAACAACTGGCCTTGGTAAGGCTTGGCAAATCGCCACAAGCGAAACAAGCTCCAAGTGGACACAGGGGCTTCATCTTGTGCGGCTTCACAACTGCGACAGGCGTCATCCGCACTGGCCAGTGGCGCATGACACACGGGGCACCATGCCTGCTTGTGCGTGTCTGAGGTGAGGTTCAGGCGTTGGTTGAATCGGGTCAGCAAGGCATTCGCTTGTGAATGGCGACCGAGGGTGAAGCGCCAATCAGCCAATGACGTTTGCGCATGAAGCAAGCGCAAGTGGCCCACGCCCGCATGGTCGCTCAATTCCAAACGCCAATCAGGTTGGGTCAACAAACTGTGCCAGGTGTGTTGCTCGCCGGGGACGGACCAAATCAGTCGATCGCGGGTCAGAACCAGCAAACCCTTGGCGAAATACAATTGCCGGTCGAGGTCAACCTCCAGCCAAGCTAGAACGTTCTCTTCTGATGTCAATTGAAGCTGCAGATCCCGACGCCAGTGGGCTGGCACATCCAGCAGTGCTGGCGCAACTTGAGAGGGAATATTCATTCTTTTTGTGATGACCTACAGTAAATCCATTCTAACCCTGCGTCCTTTTCAAGCGCCCACAAGACGTACACAAGCCTTACCCTCATGACATTTCCTGATATCGACATCTTGCGCTTGCGCTATTTGCGCGGCCCGAATGTGTGGACCTACCGCCCCGTGATTGAAGCCTGGGTCAATTTAGGCCCCTTAGAGGACCATCCCTCACACACATTGCCCGGGTTTGTCGATCGCTTGAATGCGTGGTTGCCCGGCATGGTCGAACACCGTTGCGGCATTGGTGAGCGTGGCGGTTTTCTTCAGCGACTGAACGAAGGCACTTGGTGCGGCCACATCATGGAGCACGTGGCCATCGAATTGCAAACCTTGGCTGGCATGCAAGTCGGTTTTGGCAAAGCCCGCGAAACCAGCCAACGCGGTATTTACAAGGTGGTGATTCGCACCCGACAAGAAGAAGTGGGCAAAGAAAGCATGATTGCAGCGCGCGACTTGGTCATGGCGGCGATCAACGACACGCCGTTTGACCTCAAGGGCACAGTGAGTCGGCTCAAGTCCATGGTGGACCGGCTGTGCTTGGGACCGAGTACCGCCTGTATCGTGGACGCAGCCACCGAACACCGCATCCCTTCCATTCGTCTGACATCGGGCAATCTGGTGCAATTGGGTTACGGTTCTTTGCAGCGCCGCATTTGGACCGCTGAGACCGACCGCACCAGCGCGATTGCCGAGAGCATTTCCAGTGACAAAGATTTGACCAAGTCATTGCTCAAACAGTGCGGCGTGCCAATTCCATCGGGTGAAGTGGTGCATTCGCCAGCCCATGCATGGGAGGTTGCGCAAGACATAGGGTTGCCAGTCGTGGTCAAGCCCACCGACGCCAACCATGGCCGCGGTGTGGCGCTGGACTTGCGTGAGCGTGAAGACATCGAAGCCGCGTTTCTGGTGGCACAACGAGAAGGCACCGATGTCATGGTTGAAAGCTTTATTCCGGGGGAAGAGCACCGCTTGCTGGTGGTTGGCAACAAGGTGGTCGCGGCCTCTCGCGGCGAGACCGCACGCATTGTGGGCGATGGCGTGCACACGGTTGAGCAATTGATTGAGTTGCAAATCAACTCTGACCCACGCCGTGGCGAAGAAGAAGACTTTCCGCTGGACACGATCCGATTGAAAGACCTGCCCACAGCGGTATTGGAGTTGCAACGCCAAGGCTTGGAAGCCCACAGCGTCCCAGAGAAAGACCGCGTGGTCGTGGTGCAACGCACTGGCAACATGGGCATTGATGTCACCGATGAAGTTCACCCGCAAGTCGCTGCCGTGGTGGTGCTGGCTGCACGGGTGATTGGTTTAGACATTGCAGGGATTGACTTGGTGGCCCAAGACATCAGCCAACCGTTGCATGCGCAAGGCGGCGCGGTGGTCGAAGTCAACGCTGGCCCCGGTTTGCTGATGCATTTGAAGCCAGCCATTGGCCAACCAAGACCCGTTGGCAAAGACATCGTGGCGCATTTGTTCGAGCCGCAACAACCCACCCGCATTCCCGTGGTGGGCATCATGGGCCGCCAGCACACCACCGAATTGGCGCACTTGGTGAATTGGTTGATCCATTTGTCAGGTCGTCGAACAGGGCTTGCTTCCGCACGCGGCCTGTTCATGGACCAACGCTTGGTCGATCCCAAAGACGCTCGGGTGTTTGAAGCCAGCCAACGCTTGCTGATCAACCGTTCGTTGGATGCCGCCGTGTTTGAAAACACGCCCTTGCAAGTGCTGGAAGAAGGCTTGCCCTATGACCGCTGCCAGGTCGGTGTGTTGACTGACATGCCAGACCACAGTGGCTTGCAAGACCACGACATACGCACACCCGAGCAAGTGCGTAACGTGGTGCGTACCCAAATTGACTTGGTGTTGCCCGAAGGTGTGGCGGTGCTCAACGCCGAGAACGCAGCAGTGGTTGATCTGGCCGAATTGTGCGATGGCGAAGTCATCTTTTATGCCAGCGACTTGCACAATGCCTGCATCCAAGCGCATTTGGAAAAGCAAGGCCGCGCCGTTTTTTTTCTGCAAGACGAAGTCGTCATGTCACGTGGCGCCCACCAAAGTGTTTTGTTGAAACTGGACTTTCCAGCGATTGCCAAACACCTGAAAGACGGCACACTCAGTTTGCACAACTTGTTGGCCTCGGTCGCGGTGGCTTGGGCGCTCGACCTTTCACCCGATTTGATTCGCGCAGGTTTGAAAAATTACGGGCAGCCTTCCGCCATCGCCAACATTGATTTAGCAAGGAAAACCGCCTGATGGAAGTCTCCCGCATCCGCGCACTGCGCGGGCCCAATTTATGGACGCGCCACACCGCCATTGAAGCCATGGTGCGTTGCGCGCCCGGTCTGGAAAGCGACCTCAGTGCTGACCAACAAGCGTTTGAAAAACGCCTGCGCCACATGTTTCCCGGCTTGGGGCGATTGCAACCCGGTGAGCGCGAAGCCCGTCTGAGCATGGCGCATGCCTTGGAAGCCACGGTGTTGCATTTGCAAATTCAAGCCGGATGCCCTGTGACATTCAGCCGTACCACGGCCACGCCAGAAGCAGGCTTGTTTCAAGTGGTGGTGGAATACTCGGTCGAGCAAGTGGGCAAACTTGCGATGCAATTGGCAGAGCAATTGTGTTTGGCTGCGTTTGAATCCAGTTCGTTTGATGTTGACCAAGCGCTGCACACTTTGCGCGAACTCGATGAAGACATTCGCCTCGGGCCTTCCACGGGCGCCATCGTTGACGCGGCATTGGCGCGTGGCATCCCCTTCCGCCGACTCTCTGATGCCAGCTTGGTGCAGTTTGGCTGGGGCAGCAAACAACGTCGCATTCAAGCAGCAGAAACCGATGCCAGCAGCGCCATCGCTGAATCGATTGCACAAGACAAAGAGCTCAGCAAAAAAATGTTGCAAGCTGCTGGCGTGCCTGTGCCGCTGGGTCGACCCGTGAACAGCGCCGAAGACGCTTGGGCTGCCGCGCAGGAAATTGGTTTGCCGGTCGTGGTCAAGCCGCGTGACGGCAACCAAGGCAAGGGCGTGGTGGTCAACATCCGCACGCGCGAAGAAGTCATTGAGGCTTTCAACAACGCGCTGGAATACCGTGACGACATCATGGTCGAACGCTTCCTGCCAGGCAGCGATTACCGTTTGCTGGTGGTGGGTGACCGCATGGTGGCTGCCGCACGCAGAGAACCGCCGTTGGTGGTGGGCGATGGCGTTTCCTCTGTGCGCCAATTGGTCGACAAAGTCAACGCTGACCCACGCCGTGGCGACGGACACGCGACATCACTGACCAAAATTCGCTTTGACGACATCGCCGTGGCGCGTTTGAAAGAACAAGGCTATGACGCTGACAGCGTGCCACCCAAAGGCGCACGCGTGGTGCTTCGCAACAACGCAAACCTGTCGACGGGCGGAACCGCCACCGATGTCACCGATGACGTTCACCCTGAAGTGGCGGCCCGTGCCGTCATCGCAGCGCAAATGGTGGGGCTGGATGTCTGCGGCGTTGACGTGGTGTGCGAATCGGTGATCAAACCCATGGAAGAACAAAACGGCGGGGTGGTGGAGGTGAATGCAGCGCCAGGTTTACGCATGCATTTGCAACCGTCTTTTGGCAAAGGCCGGGATGTGGGCAGCGCGATCATCGACACCATGTTTGCCCCCGGCCAAGACGGTCGAATTCCATTGATTGCCGTCACCGGCACCAACGGCAAAACCACCACGGTGCGTTTGTGTGCGCATTTGCTCAAAAGCAGCGGACTGCGTGTGGGCATGACCAACACCGACGGTGTCTATGTGAACGGCTTGCAACTTGACACGGGCGACTGCAGTGGTCCGCGCAGTGCGCGCAGTGTGTTGATGCACCCGGATGTCGATGCAGCCGTGCTCGAAACCGCGCGTGGCGGCATGTTGCGCGAGGGCTTGGCATTTGACCGTTGCCAAGTCGCCGTGGTCACCAACATCGGTTCGGGTGACCACCTCGGTTTGAACTACATCAGCACGGTTGAAGACCTGGCCGTGCTCAAGCGCGTCATCGTGCAAAACGTGTCACCCCAAGGCATGGCGGTTTTGAATGCCAGCGACCCCATGGTCGCCGCCATGGCCCAAAATTGCCCTGGGCAGGTCACGTTCTTCGCGGTTGACCCACACCACCCGGTGCTGGCCACGCACCGTGCGCAAGGCAAGCGCGTGCTGTATGTGCAAGACGGCCATATCGTCGCGCAAGAAGGCTCGCAACAAATTCGCATTTCATTGAATGAAGTGCCGTTGACACAAAACGGCGCCATTGGTTTTCAAGTGGAAAACGCCATGGCCTCCATTGGCGCGGCTTGGGCTGTGAACTTGTCTTGGGCCACCATTTGCCAAGGCTTGTCCACGTTTGTCAGCGACACCCAAGCAGTGCCCGGGCGCTTCAACATGTTCAGCTACAAGGGCGCGACCATCATTGCAGACTACGGTCACAACCCTGACGCCATCAAAGCTTTGGTGCAAGCGGTGACCAATTTGCCTGCCAAAGAACGCAGCGTGGTGATCAGCGGCGCGGGTGACCGGCGCGACGAAGACATACGAGAGCAAACCCGCGTCATTGGCGATGCGTTTGAACGCGTGGTGTTGTTTGAAGACGCTTGTCAACGTGGCCGTGCAGATGGCGAAGTCATTGCCCTGCTTCGCCAAGGTTTGCAAGACGCCAGTTTGACCCGCGACGTCGTGGAAATCCAAGGCGAGTTCATCGCCATCGACCATGCGTTGGGCAAATTGAACCCAGGCGATTTGTGTTTGATATTGATTGATCAGGTGGAAGAAGCGCTGGCGCACATCGGCAAGCGGGTGGCTGAGCAGGTTTGATTCCTGCGCTCCCTTGTCAATCCTCTTGCATCACAAAGGGAAATCATTGTTCGACTGTCTCTGGCAAATTCAACTACATTCAGTCAAACAAGGAGACCCACCAGATGCAACGCAGAAAATTCCTCACCCGCAGCGCCTTGGGCGCCACCGCAGCCACGGCGCTCGCCGCCCCCGCCATTGCCCAATCGGCTCGGCCTGAGATCCGTTGGCGGCTGGCCTCGAGTTACCCCAAATCGTTAGACACCATTTATGGCGCGGTCGAGATGATGTGCAAGCGCGTGGGTGAATTAACGGATGGGAAATTCAAAATCAGCACGCATGCGGCTGGCGAATTGGTGCCTGCGCTGCAAGTGCTGGACGGTGTGCAAAACGGCACCATCGAAGCGGGTCACAGCGCCAGCTATTTCTACATTGGCAAAGACCCGGCTTTCGGTTTCGGTACCGCCATTCCGTTTGGCATGGGCACGCGAGCGCAAAACGCATGGATGTATGTGGGTGGCGGCATCGAACTGCTCAATGAGTTCTATGCCAACTATGGCGTGCTGGCCATGCCCGTTGGCAACACGGGTGCGCAAATGGCAGGCTGGTACCGCAAAGAAATGAAAACCGTTGCCGATTTCAATGGTTTGAAAATGCGTGTCGGTGGACTGGCCGGCAAGGTCTTGGCCAAGATGGGTGTGGTGCCACAACAGTTACCGCCCGGCGATTTGTATGCCGCTTTGGAAAAAGGCGTGATCGACGCCGCCGAATTTGTCGGCCCGGCAGATGACGAGCACCTCAGCTTGAACAAAGTGGCGAAATACTATTACTACCCCGGATGGTGGGAAGGTTCTGCCACGCTGTCTTTGTTCATCAACCAAAAAGCGTTTGATGCCTTGCCAGCCAATTACAAAGCGATTTTGAAAATCGCTGCTGCTGAGGCCAACCAATGGTCCACCGCCAAATACGATGTGACCAACCCCGCTGCTTTGCGCCGCTTGATCAGCAATGGCGCGCAACTCAAACGCTTCTCCCCCGACATCTTGCAAGCTTGCTACAAAGCCAACCAGCAGTTCATGAGCGAGATGATCGACGCCAGCCCTGCGTTCAAAAAAATACACGGGCCTTGGTCTAAATTCAGAGACGAATACGTGTTGTGGTCGCAGTTTTGCGAGATGCCGTTTGACAGCTTGATGGCAACAGGCAGAAAAGGCTGAGCAGTTGGGGGGTCGTACCGGGCAGGCACGCCCTGCATCACCCTTCCTCAAACCGCCAATACCTTTTGTCCCAGGCTCTTTCACACCACACCGCGTCGGGTTGGTCGCTGCGCCAATGCATGGCACCGCAGGTGGGTGAATACAAAACTCGGATGCCGCGTTGCAAGTAGCGTTGCACCACCACCGGTGCGGGATGACCGTAGCGGTTTCGGTAACCGTGTTGAAACAGCGCCCAGCGCGGTTTCACGGCGTCGATGAAACCTTCGCTAGACGATGTCTTGCTGCCATGGTGCGGCACCAGCAACACATCCGCCCGCAGCGCGTCTCCCATGCGTTGCAGCAACGCTTGTTCCTGCATGGCTTCGATGTCAGCTGTCAACAGCACCGTTTGTCCTTGTGCGCGAATGCGCAGCACACAACTGCGCGCGTTGGGGCTGAACGGTTTGTCATAGTCACTGGCCAAAGGATGAATGAAGTCGAACGACACCCCATCCCATGCCCATGCTTGACCGGCTTCGCAACGCTGCATTGACAACCGATGAGACAGCCAGTGTGCCTGTGTGATGGAAGACCAGACGCTGGCTTTGGCATGCTGCGCCATCAAACTCAAGGCACCGCCGGTGTGGTCGCTGTCTTGGTGGCTAAGCACCAGCATGTCGACACGTTCATTCATGTGCTGCAACAAGGGCAATAACACGCGCTGCCCGGCATCGTTGTCCACGCCAAAGCGCGGCCCTGTGTCAAACATCAAACTGTGTTGCGCGGTTCGCACCCAGACCGCATTGCCTTGGCCGATGTCGGCAAACATCAATTGCACCACTCCGGTCGCAGGACGCGGCGCTTGCCAAAACAACACGGGCAATGCCAGTGACACGCCCACCATGCGCAGCCACCACCGTGGTTGGCTGATGATCAACCCAACTCCGGCAGTGGCCAAGAGCGCCCACCCCCATGGGGCAGCGGCGGCGCGCCAGACAGCCCATGACAAGGATGACAAGGGCTCGAGCACTGCCATCATCGCCTGCAAAGCCGCACCACTGACTTGCCACAAAGGTGACCACAGCATGCCAGCAAATGCCAACGGGGTGACCAGCAGCGTGACCCAAGGAATGGCAAAAAGATTCACCACCAAACCGATCAGACTGACTTGCTGAAACAGCCACAAGGTCAACGGTGTCAATGCCAGCGTCAACCACCATTGCTCGCGCCAGAGTTGCTTCGCTTGGGCGATGAATGTGTGCCAAAGCAATGGCCTGTCCCCGCTGACTGCTGTTTCAGCGCGGGACCATGGCGGCATCAAAAACAACGCCCCGACCGCCAGAAAACTCAACCAAAAACCGGGCTGGTACAGCGCCCAAGGGTCCCACACACTGACCGCAGCGGCAGCCAATGACCAGCGTTCCCACACCGGCCAACGGCAGGCACGCCATTGCAAGACACTGGCCACGGCCAACATGCACACCGTGCGTTGCGCCGGTACACCCCAACCGCTGAACACGGCATACATCCCTGCAAAACACAAACCACCCCACAAGCCTGCGTGTACAGCGGGGTAGCTCAAGCACCAAGAACGACCGAACCCGTCACTGTGTCGCCAAGCCAGGCTGACCACACGACTGGCTACCCAAGCCCACAAAGTGATGTGCAAGCCCGAGATACTCATCAAATGCGCGATGCCGGTGAGGCGAAACACCTCCCAGTCTTTGCTGTTGATGCTGCCTTGGTCACCGATCAGCAAAGCAGCGATTTGCCCGGCCCATCTCGCTTGGTTGAGCGCGAAATGAATGGCGTCGCGCGTCGACTGCCGCCATTGCTCTACCGGATAACGCCATGTGCTGTCCAGCCGTTCAGGGGCAAGTGACTCGCGCACATGGCCGGTGGCCCGAACCCCCTGCGACCATGACCACAACTCGGCATCAAACCCGCCCGGGTTGACCAAGCCATGCGGGCGCTTGAGACGCACAGGCAAACGCCAGCGCTCCCCTGCCCTGACCAAGGGCAAGGACTGGGGTTCATTGCCAAATCCGTGGGTATACCAACCCAAGCCCAGTGTGTCGGGCAATGTCACCGCTTGGCCATCGTTTTGGCGCCGGGCATGCTCGACCTTGAAGGCGAAACGCACACCGTCCACGCGAGATTGCGGCATCTCGGTGACCACACCCGTGACCCACAGGTCCACCCCTTCGATGGCGGGCGCCAAGCTTTGTTGATGGAAGGATGCGGCTCGCCAGCCCGTGAGCGCAAAAGCCATGCTGGCCACACACACCACCTGCCAAGCGACTCGCGCAAGTTGTGCTGCCTGACAGCGACTGGTCAACCCGGCGCAAAGACCGAGAACACCGATCGCTGCGTAATGGCCGACTGGCCACAGCGCAGGCTGAAACAGTTGAAGAAAAGTTCCGGCAGACCAAGCGAGCAAGCCTGGTCCAGGGCCGCCAAGCGCGCGCAATCGAATCCTTTCATGACTGCCGGACACCTGCCGTGCAGATCACCCACTTTAAGTGGCTGGGTCAGGAGGTTGCGCTAGTACAAATTTGTTTTTTCAGCAGTGACAGGTACGAGCCCGGACGAATCGCTGCGTCGCGTGGCCGCCAATCTGCGGCCTCATAAAACGCCACCTCGCGGCCTTTGCCGTCGGCTTTGGCATAAAAACTTTCTGACAGCTTGATGAAAGAATCGGTTTTGCAATTGATGCGCCAACGCGCCATCGATGACTGGTATTCCTCGCCATTGGGCGCTTTGACACCTTTGGCAGAAAGAATCGTCATGGTCCATGCAATGCGGCTCACATGAACGGCGCGTACCGAGTCCTTGTCCCAGACATAAGTGATGTCATCGTCTTTCATCAACTCGGACCATTCGGCTTGCACGCTGCCAACAGTCATGCAACCGATGCACAACACAGCCAAGATACGTGGGAGGAATGACAATGAACTCATGCTTGAGGGATCGACACCAGCCAAACAAACTTGACCTGCGCCAAGTCAATGGTTGTCGGCAGCGGTGGGTGGTTTGACCGGGTTGATCATCAGCATTTTTTTGCCTGCGGTGACGACAGCCGGTGGGGAGCTGGCAGGGTCGTCATGGCCAGACACCGCTGTTTTGCTGTGTGGGGCATTGTCATGGCCACTGTCATGGGCTGCGCCCACGGGCTGCGCATGCGCTTTGCTGGGTTCTTCTTTGGCGGCAGCGTCTTGCTTGTCATGCTTATCGTGCTTGTCATGCTTGTCGTCGTCAGACGGATGCGCAGCCTCGGCTTTCGCACTGGCCTGTGGGCTGGGAGCTTCTTTTTTGCCATCGTCTTCTTTGGCTGCTTCGGTTTTTTCCGCCTCGACCTTTTCCGATTCTGCTTTGGCAGCTTCCACCTTGGCCGCTTCAGCCTTGGCCAATTCGGCTTTGACCAATTCTTCTTTCATTTTGTCTGCACGCGCGAGTTCTTCTAACGCGCGGTCAACCTTGGCCAATGCCGCAGCTCTGACCCGCTCGGCTCTGGCGAGTTGCGCCTTGGCCTGTTCTTCTTTGAGTTTTTCGGCACGCTCTTGGGCAGCCTTGGCGCGCTCAGCCTTGGCCAATTCGGCTTTGGCTTTGTCTTCTTTCATTTTTTCTGCCCTGGCCAGCGCGGCTTTGGCTTTTTCTTCTTTGAGTTTTTCGGCGCGCTCTTGCGCCGCCTTGGCGCGTTCGGCTTTGGCCAATTCGGCTTTGCTCAGGGCGGGCTTGGCAGGCTCAGCTTGGCCATGATCGCCCGCACCGTGGTCTTCATCTGAATGGTTTTTGCTCGGGGCGGGCGCGGCAGGCTTGAGCGGCTCAATCCGCTGAACCAACAATGAAGCTGCGGTGGGCTTGGCTGGCTGAGGCGCAACACTGGCAGGCGCTTGACGCACCCCAGCTGGCGGCTGGGCTTGGCTGCTGGCATGGCTGTGGCTCGCCGAATCAGGCGCTGGTTCAGGGGCAGCTTTTGGAACGGCAGCCACAGGAACAGGTGTTTCAACCGCAGGTGCGACGGCAGGCTCAGCTGTCTTGGGCAGTGGCGCGGCAGGCACAGGCGCGCTTTGGCTCACAGGCGCGGTTTGCACAGGCACGGCTTCAGCGCTGTTGTCAGCCGTGCGAACCACCCTGGCAGCCCCATTGCTGTCATTTTGATTTCTGGGCAAGACACGCAAGGGGTAGAACAAATAGCCCCGCTCGACCAAATCCGACTCCAGAGGACCAGCGATCAACCGACCTTGGTCATCGAGCTCATTGGCAAAAACAGGCTGGCCGACAAAGACCATCAGCCAGGCAAGCAGCTGTACCGGCAAGCGTAAATCAAATCGTTGTGTTTTCATCTTGGACGTGACTCTGATCAACCACATTGGCATTCTTGAATCGGATTGTTCAACCAATACTTGAGCTGGGCAAGCGCAAAATGCCACTTCGCTTGGCTTCAGTTTGCATGACAATCCAATGCGCATTCTTTTTGTTTCATTTTTCAAGGACTCTCATGGCCATTCACCAACGACTCAAAGAGCGAAACATCCAACTGCCCGATGTTTCTGCACCCGCTGCTGCTTACGTGCCTTATGTGCAAACGGGCCAATTGCTTTTCGTCAGCGGCCACATTGCCAAAAAAGACGGCAAAGCTTGGGTGGGCCAACTGGGCACGAACATGGACACCGAAACAGGCAGGCAAGCAGCTGAGGCGATTGCGATTGATTTGTTGGGGACCTTGCAAGCCGCTTGCGGCGGCGACCTCAACCGCATCAAGCGGATTGTCAAAGTGGTGAGTTTGGTGAATTCGAACGGTGCGTTCACCGAGCCCCATTTGGTGACCAACGGCTGCAGCGAATTGCTGATGCACATCTTGGGAGAAGCCGGTGCACATGCGCGCAGCGCTTATTGCGTGGCGCAATTACCCATGGGGGCGTGCGTGGAAATTGAATTGGTTGCAGAGTTGAATTGAGCCTTCTCAACGCTTGAACCAAGCCGCCAATTTGGCAAACAACTTACCCACATCGTCGACGTACAAATAAACCGCTGGAATCACCAACAGGCTCAGGAAGGTGGATGTGATCAAACCACCGATGACCGACACCGCCATCGGCGAGCGAAAACTCGAATCCGATGCACCCCAACCGGCGGCAATCGGAAACATGCCTGCGCCCATGGCGATGGTGGTCATGATGATCGGGCGCGCCCGCTTTTGACACGCGTCCATCAACGCATCAAACCGGTTCAACCCGTGGTCGCGCTCGGCAACGATGGCGTACTCCACCAACAAAATAGAGTTTTTCGTCGCCACGCCCATCAACATGATCAAGCCGATCAACGAGGGCATGGAAAAACTTTTACCCGTCAGCAACAAGGCCACGAAAGCCCCGCCAATCGACAACGGCAAAGCCGCCAAGATGGTGATCGGGTGCAACACGCTTTTGAACAACAGGACCAGCACCAAATAAATACACAAGATGCCCGTCAACATGGCCACAGCGAAACTGGAGAACAGTTCTTCCATCACCTCTGCATCACCGACCTCCACCAAGCGGATACCGGTCGGCAACTGTTGCACCGTGGGCAAATTCTTCACCGCTTCTTTGGCGTCACCCAAGCCCACGCCCGAAAGCTCAATTTGGAATTGAATGTTGCGCTCGCGGTTGTATCGGTCAATCACTGCTGGGCCGCCGCTGGGCTCGAGTCGCGCCACCTCAGCCAACAGCACAGGGCCACGTGCACCCGGCACGGTCAAGCGCCCGAGCAAATCCAAGTCCTGACGTGCGTTGTCTGCCAGCTTGACCATGATCGGAACTTGGCGTTGTGCCAGATTCAGTTTGGGCAAAGCCACGTCATAGTCCCCCATGGTCGCAATGCGCAATGTTTCGCCAATCGCGGCGCTGGTCACGCCCAAATCGGCGGCACGCGCAAAGTCAGGCAACACCGCGATTTCTTGACGTACCAGACTGGCGCTGGAAATCACCGACCCCAAACCTGCAATCCCACGAAGTTCCCGCTCCAATTGGGTCGCGGTCTGCTGCAAGGTGACCGGGTCATCGCCCGTCAGCATGACCAGGTATTTCTCACCGGACGCGCCGAGTCCGACTTTGACCCGCATGCCCGGCATGTCTGACAACATTTGGCGCATTTGCTTTTCAATCACCCCTTTGCGCGGTCGCTCACCACGCTCTGTGAGTTGTATCGTCAAGGTCGCCATGCGGGTTTCTGCGCTGGCCTGCGGCATGCTCGGGTCTGAACCGGCAGAACCGCCGCCGATGGTGGTGTAAACCGATTTGACCTGCGGCAAAGTCATGACGCGTTGGCGAACTTCTTCTGCGGTTTTTTCAGTGAACGCCAGCGATGTGCCCGGGGGCAACTCAATGCCCACCTGTGTTTGCGAGTTGTCATCCGGCGGAATGAAACCGGTGGGCAACAAAGGAATCAAACTGAGGGAAGCAATGAAAAAAGCCGCTGCGCCCAGCGCTGTCCAAAAACGATGGGTCAAACACCATCGCACCATGCGCAGATACACCGGCATCCAAAACGGCACAGGGGCGGGTTTGTTCGAGGGCTTGAGCATGTAAGCCGCCATCATGGGTGTCAGCATGCGGGCCACCACCAGGGAAGCAAACACTGCCAACGCGGCGGTCCAGCCGAATTGCACAAAAAATTTGCCGGGGATACCGCTCATGAAAGCAGTGGGCAAAAACACCGCCACCAAGGTGAAGGTGGTGGCAATCACGGCCAGACCGATTTCATCGGCCGCCTCCATTGCCGCAGCAAAGGGCGACTTGCCCATGTACAAATGCCGCTCAATGTTCTCCACTTCCACAATCGCATCGTCCACCAAAATACCAACGACCAAGGACAGCGCCAACAAGCTGATGACATTGATAGAAAAACCCAAATACCACATGCCAATGAACGCCGGGAGCACCGACAAGGGCAAGGCCACGGCAGACACGAACGTGGCGCGCAGGTCACGCAAAAACAACCAGACCACCAACACGGCGAGCAAGGCGCCCTCATAAAGCAAGATCAATGACGCGTTGTACTCCTGCCTGACTGGCGTGACAAAGTCAAAGGCGGTGGTGATGGTCACATCTGGATGGGCTGCACGCAATTCTTCCAACGCTTTGAACACGCGCTCGCCCACATCGACTTCGCTGGCACCGCGACTGCGCGACACCTCGAAACCCACCACTGGTTTGCCATTCAAATACGCAGCCGAGCGCTTTTCCGCAAAGGTGTCGGTGACGGTGGCAATGTCACTCAAACGGACACGGCCACCTTGACCGACTGCGATGTCAAGTTCTGCCAATTCCGCGGCTGAGCTGACTGTGGCGATGGTGCGCAGCGGTTGTTCGCTGCCACCCAAATCGGTACGACCGCCAGCGCTTTCGCTTTGCACTTGACGCAATTGGCGCGACACGTCAGCCGCAGAAATGCGCAAAGACTGCATTCGCACAGGGTCAAGCGCAATGTCGACTTGACGTTGAACACCACCCACCCGGGTGACCGAGCCCACACCTTTGAGAGACAGCAAACGTCTGACCACGGTTTGGTCGACAAACCAACTCAAGCCCTCTTCGTCGAAATTGGGTGAGGTGATGGTGAACGCCAACACGGGTGCCCCGGTCAGGTCGAGTTTTTTGACAACCGGCTCCAGCAGGTCATTGGGCAAATCGCTGCGGGCTCTGCTGACCGCAGAGCGGATTTCATCCAGCGCTTCTTGCACCGGTTTTTCAATGCGAAATTCGCAGGTCACCAACACCGAGCCATCTTGTACTTTGGTGTAAATGTTTTTCAAACCCTGTACCGACACCACGGCATTTTCAATTTTGCGCGCCACCTCGGTTTCCATTTGTCCGGGGGAGGCCCCGGGCAACGACGCGGTGATGACGATGGTGGGTAAATCGAGGTCAGGAAAGTTTTGCACCTTCATGCTTTTGAAGGACAACAAGCCCGCAAAACTCAGCAGCACAAACAGCACCACCCCAGGCACAGGGTTGCGTATGGACCAAGCAGATACGTTCATGGAACGACTTTCACCAAGTCCCCGTTGGTCAAAAAGCCTGCGCCGCGCACCACCACATTGGCTTGCAGCGGCAAGGCTGACGTGATTTCAATCATGTCACCTTGCCTGCGACCGACAGACACTTTGAGCAATTTGACACGTTGGTCTGGGCCCACCAGGTAAAGTTGTTGAAACCCATCGCGCACCACCAGTGACTGCTGTGGCACCAAGAGGGCTTTGGTGCTGCCGAATTCAAATTCACCGCGCACAAACATGCCGGGCTTGAGCAAACCTTGCGCCGCCGCAGGCAAATCCACATACACCAGGCCGGTGCGGTTTTGTGCGTCGACGGTGGGCGCAGTCAGACGAACCTGGCCACTGACCTCAGCGCCGCTGGCCAGCGTGATGCGCACTTTTTGGCCGGGCTTGATTCTGAACAATTCGCTGGACACAAGGTCTGCACGCCACTCCAAGCGGTTGCCCCGAATCAGGCGAAACAATTCACTGCCCAAACCCACCACCGACCCCACGCTGGCCGTTCGCGAGGAAATGACACCGCTGTCCGGGGACCGCACTTGCGTTTGGTGCAAACGCAATTCAGTGACCGCCAAATTTGCTTGGGCAGACTCGACACGGGCCTTGGCCGTGGCTTCGGCAGTGACATCCTTGTTGTATTGCTGGGCGCTGATCACGCCACTGGGCTGCAAAGCACGGGCGCGGTCGGCGTTGGCTTGGGCTTCGGAGGCCACGGCTTTGGCTTCGTTCAATGCGGCTTTGGCTTGGTTGATTTCCGCCAACACGGATTCGTTGGCAAACACCGCCAGCACCTGACCGGCCTTGACCTGATCGCCGACATTGACCCGCACTTGGGTCAAACGCAAACCGCCGATCTCTGCGCCGACACTGGCTTCTTGCCATGCCGCCACGGTGCCGTTGGCACTCAAACGTTGCGAGAGTTGCTGGTTTTGCGGTTGCGCCACTGTCACGGTCATCGCCGGTTTGGCTGCGGCTGCCGGTTTGGATTCCGGTTGTTGCGCAGTTGCGAGCAACGATAACGCGCCGATGGCCCCACACCCTGTCAGACGAACCCATGTCCGTCGCTGTATGAATTGCATGTTTCTGCCTTTGAACAGATGAATGAACGCGAGGTACTTACAACACCCTCAATACATGGGTGGGCTTGAAGCCCAAGTCCGCCATTTTTCCTTTTCGGGCTCGTGTGCCACGCGCATTATTCAAGCTTCTGATTTCCAGCGTTTCATCGCGGGCTTTGCCCCCGCGACCCACGCCCAATAAACACACACTGCGGGTGTATGCGGCGGCACCCGCCAAGCTGTCTTTGTCTTCAAGGTCCATCAACATCAAACCGCGCCCGCCTTTTTCCATGGCTTTGAGCTCGGCAATGTCAAACGTCAGAATGCGTCCGCCAGTGGACGCGCACACCACATGCGTGGCAATCGGCAAGGGCTCGGCGCCATTGCCACCGCCCACGACCGAGGGCACGCACAACGTTTCACCCTGCTGCAAACTGATGAAAGCTTTGCCCCCTTTGTTGCGTGAGAGCAAGTTGTCAATGCAACACACAAAACCATAGCCGCCAGACCCGCTGAGCAACAGCGTCATGGTGGTGGGGCCCGCGAGATAGTGAACCAGCTGGGTGCCAGATTCGACATCCACCAAGGTGGTCACGGGTTGGCCGTCGCCTCTGGCACCGGGCAACGCAGACACGGGCACCGAATACACGCGACCATTCGATCCAAAGGCAATCAACGGGTCAACGGTGCGGCATTCAAACGTGTCGTACAAACCGTCGCCCGCTTTGAACGCAAAACTGCCGGGTTCGTGTCCATGGCCTTGGCGCACACGCACCCATCCTTTTTCAGACACCACGACGGTGACCGGTTCGTCAATGACTTTGACCTCGGCCACGGCCTTTTTCTCGGCCTGAATCAAGGTGCGGCGCGGGTCAGCAAACAACTTGGCGTCGGCTTCGATTTCTTTGACCATCAAGCGGCGCAATGAGGAGGTGCTGCCCAAAATGTCTTCCAAGCGGCCTTGCTCTTCCCGCAACTCTTTGAGTTCTTGTTCAATTTTGATGGCTTCGAGTCGCGCCAGTTGACGCAACCGAATGTCCAAAATGTCATCGGCTTGACGCTCGCTGAGCTTGAATCGCTCGATCAACGCAGGCTTGGGTTCATCACTGTGACGGATGATGCGAATCACCTCGTCAATGTTGAGCAACACCAGTTGCCGGCCTTCCAAAATATGGATGCGCGCCAGCACCTTGTCCAAACGGAATTGCGAGCGGCGTTGCACGGTGGTTTGGCGAAAACTGATCCACTCTTCCAACATCTGGCGCAGCGTCTTGGGCACGGGGCGGCCGTCCAAACCAACCATCGTGAGGTTGATCGAGGCCGAACTCTCTAAGCTGGTGTGCGCCAGCAAGGTGGTGATGAGTTCTTGTTGCTCAATGGTGCGTGTTTTCGGTTCAAACACCAAGCGCACGGGTGCATCTTTGGACGATTCATCACGCACACCATCCAACACTGACAGCACCGTGGCTTTGAGTTGGGTTTGTTCTGCTGTCAGCGCTTTTTTGCCGGTCTTGACCTTGGGGTTGGTCAACTCTTCAATTTCTTCCAGCACTTTTTGCGAGCTGACGTTTGGCGGCAATTCGTTGACCACCAATTGCCATTGGCCCCGCGCCAAATCTTCAATCACCCAACGCGCACGCACTTTGAGTGAACCGCGACCGCTGGCGTAGGCGTCAGAAATATCGGCGGCACTGCTGATGATTTGACCGCCACCGGGGTAGTCCGGGCCGGGCAGCCACTGCAGCAATTCTTCGTGCGTCAACTTCGGGTTCTTGATCAACGCCACGCACGCATCAGCGACTTCGCGCAAATTGTGGCTGGGAATTTCGGTGGCCATGCCAACCGCAATGCCACTGGCCCCATTGAGCAAGGCAAACGGCAAGCGTGCGGGCAATTGCTTAGGCTCTTCGGTGGAGCCGTCGTAGTTGGGCTGAAAGTCGACCGTGCCTTCGTCGATTTCATCGAGCAACAAACTGGTGATGCGTGCCAAACGCGCCTCGGTGTAACGCATGGCGGCGGCACCATCGCCGTCGCGCGAACCGAAATTGCCTTGGCCGTCGATCAGCGGATAGCGTTGAGAAAAATCCTGCGCCATGCGCACCAAGGCATCGTAGGCAGCGCTGTCGCCGTGCGGGTGGTAACGACCGAGCACATCGCCGACCACACGCGCGCTTTTGACGGGCCGGGCACCGACCGCGCCATTGGCCCCGCCAAAGCCCAAACCCATGCGCGACATCGAATACAAAATGCGTCGCTGCACCGGTTTTTGCCCGTCACAGACATCGGGCAAGGCACGGCCTTTGACCACGCTCAAGGCGTATTCCAAATAAGCACGCTGGGCGTAATGGCCCAAGGCAATGCCGTCGTCGGATTCGGACGAATTCAAATCGAGTGTGGTTTGTTCAGTCATCTTGCTTAGACATCAATTTCTATCGAGTCGCCGTGCAACTCCATCAATTCACGGCGCGCCGCGGCTTCGCCTTTGCCCATCAATTGGGTGATCATGCCTTCGGTTTGCGCAAAATCCAAAACACCAAGTTGCACCGGCAACAAACGGCGGGTGTCTGGGTTGAGCGTGGTGTCCCACAGTTGCTCGGCGTTCATTTCGCCCAAACCTTTGAAACGGCTGATGCTGCATTTCTCACGCGGCACACCGTCTTTCGCGCTTTTGTCCAAGATCGCGGTCAATTCGCCTTCATCCAACGCATAAACCTTGGTGGCGGGTTTTTTGCCACGGGCGGGCACATCGACCCGAAACAACGGCGGGCGCGCCACGTACACATGACCGGCTTCGATCAATTTCGGGAAATGGCGAAAGAACAAGGTCAGCAACAACACTTGGATATGCGAGCCGTCGACATCCGCGTCGCTCAATATGCAGACCTTGCCATAGCGCAGGCCGGACAAATCGGGGGTGTCGTTTGGGCCATGCGGATCGACACCGATGGCCACCGCGATGTCATGCACCTCGTTGTTGGCAAACAAGCGATCGCGCTCGACTTCCCAGGTGTTGAGCACTTTGCCGCGCAACGGCAGGATGGCTTGCGATTCTTTGTCGCGGCCCATCTTGGCACTGCCGCCCGCGCTGTCGCCTTCGACCAAGAAAATTTCGTTGTGCGCCAGGTCGCGGCTTTCGCAATCGGTGAGTTTGCCCGGCAACACCGCCACGCCAGAACCCTTGCGCTTTTCCACTTTTTGTCCGGCTTTTTGGCGCAACTGCGCGGCACGAATCACCAATTCAGCCAGCTTTTTGCCGTAGTCGACATGCTGGTTCAACCACAGGTCCAAGGCAGGTCGCACAAAACTCGACACCAAACGCACCGCATCACGTGAATTGAGACGCTCTTTGATTTGTCCTTGAAATTGCGGATCGAGCACTTTGGCACTCAACACAAAACTCGCGCGCGCAAACACATCTTCGGGCAACAGCTTGACCCCTTTGGGCAGCAACGCATGCAAATCGATGAAGCTTTTGACGGCGTTGAACAAACCGTCGCGCAAACCGCTTTCGTGCGTACCGCCCGCGCTGGTGGGGATCAAGTTGACATAGCTTTCGCGCACCGGCGCACCGTCTTCGGTGAAGGCCAAACACCATTGCGCGCCCTCGCCTTCGGCAAAACTCTCATGCCCGCCGTCAGCAAAACCTTCGCCATCGAACAAAGGAATGAACGGGTCTGCGTGCAAGGTCTGCATCAGGTAGTCTCGCAAGCCCCCTTTGTACAACCAGGTTTGGGTGTCCTTGGCTTTTTCTTGCACCAGCGTGACGCTGACCCCAGGCATCAACACCGCCTTGCTGCGCAACAAATGGATCAACTCATTCAAGGGCAAGGTTGAGGATTCGAAGTACTTGGCGTCGGGCCACACACGCACCAACGTGCCTTGTTTTCTGTCACCCTCAGCCGCTTTGCGCAGCTTGAGTTTTTCAACCACGTCGCCGCCTTGGAACACCAAGTGTGCGACTTGCCCTTCGCGGTAGGACGTGACCTCCATGCGCTTGGCCAGCGCATTGGTCACGCTCACCCCTACGCCGTGCAGACCACCGGAAAAGCTGTAAGCGCCGCCACTGCCTTTGTCAAACTTGCCGCCGGCGTGTAGCCGCGTGAACACCAGTTCAATGACCGGGGCTTTTTCTTCAGGGTGCATGCCAAACGGAATGCCTCGTCCGTCGTCATCAATGCCGATGGAGCCATCAGCAAACAAGGTGACGGAGATTTTTTTGCCAAAGCCAGCCAAGGCTTCGTCGGCCGCGTTGTCAATCACCTCTTGGATGATGTGCAAGGGGTTGTCGGTGCGGGTGTACATGCCGGGCCGTTGCTTGACCGGCTCGAGTCCTTTGAGAACCCGTATCGACCCTTCTGAGTATTCGGATTGTTTGCTTGCCATGGGGCGCGATTGTAGACAGGGCGCCAAACCCACACTGGATAAATGCACAGTAGGCACTCTTCAAACCGTCGCCAAGGCCTCGGCTTCGCAAAATCGTTACAGTTGTTCGGATGAACAACCCTCACAAAACGCTTCCCCTGTGGCAGGTGCTGATTTGCGGCGCCGCCATCGTCTCACTGGCCATGGGGATACGCCACGGTTTTGGTCTGTGGTTGCAGCCCATGACGCAGGAAATGGGCTGGGGACGCGAGGATTTCGCCACCGCCATCGGCATCCAAAACATTTGCTGGGGGTTGTTTGGCATTTTCTCGGGCATGTTGGCCGATCGCTTTGGCGCATTCCGCGTGATGGTGGTGAGTGCCTTGCTTTATGCCGTTGGCTTGTGGGGCATGGCGCACGCGACCTCACCGGTTTGGTTGGCATTGACTGCCGGCGTGATGGTCGGCGCGGCGCAAGCGGGCACCACATTTGCCATTGTGTTTGGCATCATCGGACGCAACATCCCCGCTGAAAAACGCTCTTGGGCCATGGGCGTGGTGTCGTCTGCAGGTTCATTTGGTCAGTTTTTGTTGGTGCCCACCTCTTCTTATTTGATTCAGCAGATCGGCTGGCACCAAGCCTTGGTGGTGTTGGCCACGGCGTTGATCGTGGTCATGCCCTTGCTGTGGGGCTTGCGTGAACCGGCGTTTGCCGATGGCCAAGCCCCTGTGAGGCAACAAAGCATTTTGCAAGCCTTGCGCGAGGCGTTTGGATACCGCAGTTTTCAGTTGTTGATGGCGGGTTATTTTGTGTGTGGTTTTCAAGTGGTGTTCATCGGGGTGCACATGCCGAGCTACTTGAAAGACCAAGGACTGGACCCGCAAGTCGCAGGCACGGCATTGGCCCTGATTGGTTTGTTCAACATCTTTGGCACCTATACCGCAGGCTACTTGGGCCAACATTTGCCCAAAAATTTGATCCTCACCGCGATTTACGTGGCGCGGGGTGTGTTCATCAGCCTGTTCATCAGCATGCCCATCACACCCACCACGGTGTACCTGTTTGCGGCTGCGATGGGGTTGCTGTGGTTGTCCACGGTGCCTGTCACCAATGCGGTGATTGCCCAAATATTTGGCATCTCGCATTTGTCCATGTTGAGCGGTTTTGTGTTCATGAGCCACCAGTTCGGCAGCTACCTGGGCGTCTGGTTGGGCGGTTGGGTGTATGACCGCACCGGCAGCTATGACTCGGTTTGGTATTTGTGCATTGGCTTGAGCGTGTTCGCCGCCTTGATCAATCTGCCGGTGCGTGAACAACCGATCTTGCGCCGAACGGTGGTTGCATGATGAAATGGCAACGATGGCTTCCAGTTCAGGGCTTGTTGGCCTTGGCCATGGTTGCGGTGCTGGCGGGCGTTTTCTGGCTTTATCGCCAACCGGGGTTTGTGGTCCCGTTGTCTGATTTGTTCTGGGGGTGTGTCTGACATGCCAAACATCATCATCACCGGCGCGTCTGACGGCATAGGCGCGGAAATGGCCAGGCAACTGGCCAGGCGTCATGGCTTGCAAGCCATGCTTGTGCTGGCGGCGCGCAATGCCAACAAATTGCAATCGGTGGCGGCCGAATGCAATGCCCTTGGCGCACGAACGCTCATCATGCCCACTGACGTGACCGATGCCAACCAATGCATTCACTTGATTGAAACCACGGTGCGTGAATGTGGCAGCTTGGATATCCTGATCAACAACGCGGGTATTTCCGCGCACGCGTTGCTCGAGGATGTCCCCGCAGACAAACTGGGCTGGTATGAACAACTCATGCGCGTGAACCTGTGGGGCAGCGTTTACTGCACCCATGCCGCATTGCCGTACTTGAAAGCCAGCCACGGTCGCATCGTGGCCGTGTCGTCATTGGCGGGGCTGGTTGGTGTGCCCGGGCGCACGGCTTATTGCGCCAGCAAGTTCGCGATGACGGGGTTCTTTGAAGCCTTGCGCAGCGAACTCAAAGACAGTGGCGTGAGCGTGACGGTTGCTTACCCTGGCGTGGTGAGCACTGACATTCGCACGCACGGCTGGAACGAACACGGCGAGATCGCCGGGGTCAGTGGTTTGCACGAAGACAACGCCATGTCGACGCAAGAATGCGCCAGGCTCATCATCTACACCATGGTCAGACGGCGCAGAGAAGTGGTCATGACCGCCAAAGGCAAGATGGGCCGATGGCTCAAACTTTGGGTTCCCAGCTTGGTAGACCGCATGGCGATGGCGGCGGTCAAAGCAGATTTTCGACCGCACCCATGAGTGGCGTTTTGCACAGCACAGCCGATGCGTCGGCTTGGGTCATGCGTTGGGCGCACTTGATCCCCCAGCAAGGCAAGGTACTTGATTTGGCCTGCGGACACGGGCGACACATGGCGTGGCTGGCTCAACAAGGCTTTGCGTGTTTGGGCGTGGACCGCGACCCCATCGCACTGCAATCTGCCCAAGCACATGGCGAGGTCATGCAAGCCGACTTGGAAAACCAAGCTTGGCCCTTGGCAGGCCGTCAGTTTCAAGGCATGGTGGTGACCAACTACCTGTGGCGCGCGCTTTGGCCCGATTTGCTCAACAGCTTGGCCGCGGGTGGCGTGCTCATTTACGAAACCTTTGCACGCGGAAACGAAACGGTCGGCAAACCTTCGAACCCCGCTTTCTTGCTCGAACCGGGTGAATTGCTGAGCCTTTGCAAGGGCTTGCGCGTGATTGCATATGAAGATGGCTTTGCCGCAAAACCAGACCGTTTTGTGCAACGCATTGTGGCTGTGAGTGAACCCAGCCCGGCCTCGCCGCCACATCGCTATTCACTGCGTCACTGATTCGGACGCAAGGCCCGAGCCGTGGCATGCCTAAAGCTAGAATGCTTCTTTTGTCACGAACCCACTGAATTCCATGGCACCTATCACAGGCAGTATCGTGGCCTTGGTCACCCCGATGCTCGACGATGGAAGCATCGATTACCCACACCTCAGACAACTGATTGATTGGCACATCAGCCAAGGCACTGACTGTATCGGCGTGGTGGGAACCACCGGCGAGTCCCCCACTGTCACCGTTGAAGAGCATTGCGAAATCATTCGCGTGTCTGTCGAACAATCTGCAGGCCGAGTGCCCATCATGGCGGGTTGCGGCGCCAACTCCACCGCCGAAGCCATCGAACTCGCGCGTTTTGCCAAGCAGGTGGGAGCCGATTGCCAATTGCAAGTCGTGCCCTACTACAACAAGCCGACACAAGAAGGCCAATACCAACACTTTCGCACCATCGCAGAAGCTGTCGATTTGCCCATGGTGCTCTACAACGTGCCCGGTCGCACCGTGGCTGATCTTCAACACGACACCGTCATTCGACTGTCACAGGTTGACGGCATCATTGGCATCAAAGAAGCCACCGGCAACCTTGAGCGCGCCCAATGGCTGATCCATGATGCGCCCGAAGGTTTCGCGGTGTATTCAGGCGACGACGGCACGGCCGTGGCTTTGATGTTGTGCGGCGGCCAAGGCAATGTCAGCGTGACCGCCAATGTCGCACCGAAACTGATGCACGAACTCTGTGTGGCTGCCATCGCTGGCAAAGCCCACGAAGCCATGGCGATCCAAAACGCTTTGCTGAATTTACACAAGCACATGTTCACTGAAGCCAACCCCATACCCGTGAAATGGGCCGTGGCCCGCATGGGCTTGTGTGGCGGCACCATGCGGTTACCCATGACACCATTGTCTGCCTCGCACCAACCCGCCCTTGAAGCTGCGATGCGTGCTTGCGGTTTGATTTGAATTCCCTTTTTAGGATTGACGACATGTTGCCCTTAGCGATTCCTTCTTTACGGTCAAGCAGTCTGATCGCACTTGTCCTTTGTTTGGCCGCATGCGGTTCGGTACTCGAAAACGACAAGCTGAATTACAAGTCTGAAGGCGAAGAAAAAAATGCGGCCCCCCTAGAAGTGCCACCCGACCTCACCAAAATGTCGCGCAACAAACGTTACGAGTTGCCTAACAGCAGCATCAGTGCAAAATCCATCAGCGGTGAAACTGCCACGGTCGACCCCGACACCACCAGCCCCCTGAAAATTGCAGATTTGCAAATCAAAAGAAGCGGTGGACAAATCTGGCTCGAAGTTGGCAGATCACCGGACGTGTTGTGGCCATTGGTCAAAACCTTTTGGACAGAGTCTGGTTTCACGCTTGCACGTGATGAGCAAAAACTGGGTTTGATGGAAACCGACTGGGCAGAAAACAGGGCCAAACTGCCCCAAGATTTCATTCGCCGAAGCATTGGCAAAGTCATAGACTCGCTTTACTCTACTGGCGAGCGTGACAAGTTTCGCATCAGCTTGGAACGCACGGCCGACAACAAAACAGAGATTTACATTTCCCACCGTGGCCTGATCGAAGTGTATGCAGACAGCATGGCACGCAAAACCGTGTGGCAACCACGTCCCAGCGACCCTGAACTTGAAAAAGAATTTTTACGCCGCTTGATGATCAAGCTCGACCCCAGCTCTGCCGGCAGCGACAAAGTCGCTGAAGCCAGCGTGGCGTCGAAAAGCAGTGCCAGCAGTCTGATCAACATTGACGGCAAACCTGCGGTGTCTTTTGACCAAGGCTTTGACATCACTTGGCGTCGTGTGGGTTTGACACTGGACCGCAACGGCTTCACCGTGGAAGACCGAGACCGCAAACTGGGTGTGTATTTTGTGCGTTATGTCGAAGTCAATGCGGATGGTGAACCGGGCTTTTTCAGCCGCATTTTCAGCAAATCCACGCCGGTGAAAGAGCCACAGCAATTTCGCATCAAAATTGACAGTACCCAAGAACAGCAATCGACCATTTTGATTTTGAATTCGTCAGGCAAACCGGATGGCTCTGAGACCGCGAAGAAAATCGCCCAATTGCTGGTCAACGAATTGCAATGATTTGTGCTTCGTTTTAAAAACTTAGGCAGCGGCAGCGCTGGCAATGCCACCCTGATCGAAGCCACGTGTGGGTTGCAAGTCTCGCGTCTGTTGGTCGACTGTGGTCTGAGTGTGCGTGAACTGACCCGCCGACTGTTGGTGGCTGATTTGTCCATAGACGACATTGACGCTGTGTTCATCACCCATGAACACGCCGACCACATCGGGCATGCCAAATCCTTTGCGTTGCGCACCGGCAAACCGGTTTGGATGAGCCGTGGAACCGCTCTGGCGAGTCAATTGTTTGATTGGGGCTTGTCAGATGCGCAATGCCAGTTGGCCAGCGACAACCAGCCGTTTGAACTCGGCTGCCTAGAGATCAAGCCTTTCACCGTGCCGCATGATGCCCGCGAGCCTTTGCAGTTGCGATGCAGCGATGGTGCGCACCATCTGGGCATATTGACCGACTTGGGGCACGGCAGCGCGCATGTGGTGCAAGCCTTGCAACACTGCCATGCGCTGTTGCTCGAATGCAACCATGACCGTGAGTTGTTGGCAAATTCAGCTTACCCGCCATTTTTGAAAAAACGCATTGCGGGCCCGCAAGGGCATTTGTCGAACGAAGAATCTGCGGACTTGGCCAAAGCACTGGTGCACCCGCAATTGAATCTGATCGTGGCTGCACATTTGAGCGAGCGAAACAACCGGCCTGAATTGGCGCAAGACCTCTTGGCGAAAGCCACAGGCTGCATGGCGTCGGATATCCCGGTGGCAGACCCGGTCACCGGCACGCCTTGGCATTCGGTTCATTGACCCACTGATGAACGATTGACTGCTTCACCTTTGTGGCAG
>Ga0192647_100439_pt1 | contig 29337 bp, 25 predicted proteins | sample LauGreFa1BDMLBSN_2_FD_133046 | JGI IMG/M metagenome (GOLD analysis project Ga0192647, IMG submission 133046) | Freshwater lake microbial communities from Lake Michigan, USA - Fa13.BD.MLB.SN - reassembly | ecosystem: Environmental > Aquatic > Freshwater > Lake | place: Lake Michigan, USA... | reverse complement strand
TGGATGACCTCGAGGTCGTTGTTGAGCAGGCCGACCAGCGGCGCGTCGGTGTGCTCGACGCCGAGATTGTTGAGCGCGGAGTAATTGAACTCGCCCGGTGAACGGATCACCCGGACCGCCGCGCGGCCGTCCGTGCCGGTGGTGGAGGAGATCTCCTTGAGGTAGGCGAGCGTCTCGGCGTCGTCGCTGTCGTTGTCGACGATCAGGAGCTCGAAGTTCGGGTAGGTGGTCTTCGCCAGCAGGCTCTCGACACAGGGCCGCAGGACATCGAGGCGGTTGCGCGTGGGGATGACGAGGGTCACGCGGGGCGCGGGATCGGGGACCGGGTAGTGCACGCGCCAATAGGAGCCCTTGGTGGGGGAGATCGTCGCCTCCACGCCGGTGCGGATGAAATGCTCCGAGATTACCTTCTCCGCGGCGACGGCGGCGAACGGCTTCTCGCCGATCAGCATCGCGGTGGAGCCGGGCACGCTGCGCCAGTGGTAGAGGATCCGGGGGATGTGGCGGATGCGGTCGGGGCCGCTCCGTTCTATGACGCGCATCGCGAGGTCCCAGTCCTGCGAACCCTCGTACCCGACGCGGAACCCGCCGACCTCGCGCACCAGCAGGGTGCGGTAGACGCCGAGGTGGCTGATGAAATTCTGGACGTTGAACAGGTCCGGATTCCAGTCGGGCTTGAAGTAGTGGTCGTAGCGGTGGCCGTTCTCGTCGATCTTGTCCTCGTCGCTGTAGACCACGTCGGCCTCGGGGTGGGCGTCGAGCTCGAGGGCCACGCAGGCGAGGGCGTGGGCGCGCAGCTCGTCGTCGTGGTCAAGCAGGGCGATGTATTCGCCGTGGGCGAGAGCTAGGGCGGAGTTGGAGTTCGCGGAGATGTGGCCGTTGGTCTCGCGCAGGATGACCTTGATGCGCTTCGGGTCCTTGCGCTGGTAGCGCTCGAGCACCTTGCGAACGTGAGGCTGCTTGGACGCGTCGTCCGAGATGCAGAGTTCCCAGTTCTCGTAGAGCTGGCGGCGCACCGACTCGATTGCTGCGACGAGCAGTTTCTCCGGGGTGTTGTAGACCGGGAGGACGACGGAAATCAGCGGGCGGCGGGTGAGGCTGGCGAGCTTGGTGCGGATTTGGGCCGCGCTTTCCGGGGTGAGGGTGTCGTAGGCGGCGACCCAGGCGCCGTAGGAGTTGGGAGGGGGCGGGGCGGCCTTGCCGGAGCGGCGGACCGCCCGGGCGTGGGCCACATGCCACGCGCCGCCCTCGTCCTGCACCTCGATCACGAGCAGGTGGGTGCCGCGCCGCGGCACCTCTACCTTTACCTGCCAGCCGCAGCGCTCGGCGCCGGGGTAGTCGCGGAAATGGTCGAGCACATCGAGCCGTTCGTCTCCGTACACGGCGTGGGCCTGGGTTTCGCCCAACCGGGCGCGGATTGCCTTGAGGCGCCGACGGTCGCGGTGCAGCGACCAGCCGCGGATGCTCAGGGTCTCCGCGACGACGGACCAGTCCTGCGGGTAATCGATATTGCCCAGCAGCGCCGGGGAGGCGGCCGGGGGGGCGGGTTGGTCCAGAAAGCGCCGGCGCAGCGCGCGGAACGGCGAGGTGACCTTCCAAGAGAATGACGACTGCATCTTCGCCAGCTTCTCGTCGCGGGAGCGTACCAAGGCCTCGACCTGCGCGAGCTGGTCGGCGGCGACCGCCAGTTCGGCGGCGTGGCCAGCCCGCAGGTGGGCTTCGGCGGCCTCGGCGGCGGCGCGCATTCGTGCCTGCTCGGCCAGTCCGGCGGCGGTCTCGGTGCGGGACGCGGCGAGCGTCTCCTCAAGACGGGCGACCTCGGCCTTGAGCGCGGCGATCTCGGCGTCGGCGCCGAGCAGGGCGTTCTCGTAGGCCGTGACCTGACGACGGGCGGTGGAAAGCAGCGTGTCGGCCTGATCGCGCCGCAGCTTATGCTTCGCGCATTCCTTCGCGATGTTGTCGGCGTAGACCTGCGTGAGGTCGCGGGCCTTCTCGAGCCCGGCGGCGTGTTCGCGGGCGGCGGCGAGCAGTCCCTCGATGTTGCGGACGTGGTTTTGCGTGAGCTGCTCCCGCGCGGCGATGGCGTCGCGGTCGGCCTCGACGGCGGCGATGCGTTGGCGGGCGGAGGTCTCCACGCTTTGCTCAAGCTGCCGCACGACGTCGGCGAGGAGTGCCGTCTGGTCTGCGAGCTGCCGGGCGGAGGGGTCGTTCAGTTCCGCGGCGGCCGCGCCGAGCCGGCCGGCGAGTAAACTTGAGAACAACGTGGCGTCGGAGGTGGTCGGCGCGGCGATGGACGACCAGTCGGCCACCGGTGGGCGCTCGAGGCAGTCGGCGTAGAACGCCGCCAGGCCGCGCGTGTTGGCGGCGAGGTCGAAGTGTTCGCGGGCGAAGGCGGCGCCCGCCGCGCCGAGCGCGCTGGCGAGGCTCGGATCATTGAAAATGCGCGTGCAGGCCGCCGCGATGTCCTCGGGCGTGCCGGTTGCCGGCAGAAAGACCGCATCCCTGCCGTCCTGCATGAGGGCGGCGAGGTTGGTGGGCGGGAGGAGGACCGGCCGGCCCGAAGCGAGAAACTCAGGAAGCTTCGAGGGCAGCCGCAGGTCGTTGAAGGGCCCGGGCCTCCCCGGCTGCACCAGGACATCGGCGACGGCGAGCAGGCGGGGCAGCTTCGCTTTCTCCACGAAACCGAGGTCGAGCACGTGGCGCTTCAGGTCGTCCGTTAGCCCGGCGAGAAAGCGGGGGGAGTTGAAGCCGGTACGCACGAGGCGCACGCGGGTTCCTCGTTGGTTCAGGAGCGCGACCGCAACGTACAGATCGCGCATCTCAGGCTCGTTCGCGAAGGTGTTGGAGCCGGTGAAAACGATGACCTTCTCGTCGTTCGCCAACCCCAGTTCCTTCCGCAGCACCTCGGTCTCGGACGCGCTGGCACGGTCCGGTCCGTACAGCTTGAAGTCCACTCCGGGGAACAGCAGGTGCGTCGGCGTGCCGGAGTGAGCGGACGCGGCGAGCGGCGCGATGATGTGTGTCACGCCGTCGGCCAGTCCGAGGAATGTTTCGCTGCGCACAGGGTGCGGCAGGCTGGGGTCGAGTAGCGCGGCCAGTTCGGAGTCGGAAGACGCGCGCAGGCGGTCGAGCGGGCGGCCGGTGTAGCTCTCCAGCAGGAAGTGCTCGTTGTCCTCGAGGTGGATCAGCAGGCGTCCGTCACCGGGCCCCGCCCCTGCCGCGAGCGCCGCGCGGCGGTAGGCCAGGGTGAAGGCGCGGACGCATTCGCGGGGGGTCCAGGCGTGGATGATGTCGGCGGCGCGTCCGTCAGGAAAGAGCCTGGGGCGGGCAAGGGCCTCTTCGTAGGTCGCGGCGATGAACAGCGGCCCGGCGATATGCTGCAGCGTCTCCTTGCGGTGCGGCACCACGACGGCGCACGCATGCCCCGAGGCGCACAGCGTGTTCGCGAACCCTCCGATGTGGTTCAGGCTGTTGGTCGTGAAATCGCCGTAGTTAACAAAGAGTATATTCAAGGGGAGGGACTAAGGAGAAAGGGACTAACGGACTAAGGGACCACGGGACGTAGGGGCGAAAGTTGCCGCTGAATCGGTGGGCGCGGTTTAGAGATCGTGAGCGGGAATGAGTGAAAGGTGCGCGGCACCTAGAACCGCCAAGGCTTTGACCGTCGCAGCTAAACGGTCGGGCTTTCCAGCGTCTTTTTCCTCCGCCTTGATAAGGCCGTGCAGGCAGGCATAGGCCCTGCGGCTGAGTTCCTCCACGGCGTTGGCGTCGGATTCGGGAACGTACTCAAGACGGCGGGTGAGGTGAATGAAATGTCGGGTCTCGGCCAGGGAACCGCGGGCGATGTGAAGAAAATGAAGGTAGTCCCCTTTGGTCTCCCGTGCCGATCCCTCCACAATGTTGGCTGCGACAGAAACGGCTGAACGCCTCATTTGGCTGGTGAGTCCGTATATTTCTTCACGGGGAAGCACGTTACTCAGCCTGTAAATGGCGACCGCGAGATCGTCGGCCAGCTGCCACGCCTCGATCTTTCGGTAGTCCCGCATCGTGGCCGGTGGTTCCTCAGTCCTTTAGTCCCTTGGTCCTTTAATCTCTTAGTCCCTCAGTCCCTCGTCCCTTAGATCCGGTATCCGCAGTCGGCGGCGTCGCGGGCGAACATGCGCACGGTGTCGAGGGAAAGCTCGGTTAGGTCCTGCCCGAACATCTTCACGGCTTTGCCGAGGATGTCGTGCGGCACGGTGATAATACGGCAGCCGCACTCCTGCGCTTGCAGGATGTTGATGACCTCGCGCGTGCTGGCCCACAGCAGCTCCGCTTTCGGCTGCCCTTCCAGCAGGGCCAGCGAGGCGCGCATCAGGGGCATCGGGTCCACGCCGGTATCGGCGATGCGCCCCGCGAAGACCGAAACCACCGAGGGCACCTGGGGATTGAGCGCCTCCGCCACGCCGGCGACCTGGCGGAGTGTCAGCAGGGCGGTCACGTTCAACTTCACCCCGGCCAGGCCGAGTTCGCGGATGAGGGGCAGGCACGATTCCCCGCGGGAGTTGGTGATCGGGATTTTAGTGTAAACGTTGGCACCCCAGGACGCGATCTTCAGCGCCTGCCGCTTCATATCGGCGAGATCGTCGGTAAAAACCTCCAGTGAGATCGGCTTCGCCGTCACCGTTTGGAGGATGTCCTTGGCGAACGCCTCATAGTCCTTGATGCCGGCCTTCTTCATCAGGCTCGGATTGGTCGTCAGGCCCTTGATGTAGGGCTTGGCGTAAAGGTCCAGGATGCCGGCGCGGTCCGCGCCATCGGCGTACAGATGAATGGAAAGGTCTTGGACGGTTTTCATCGGGAGTTTTCCGCCAGTCAGCGGCTCCCACCGTCCTTCGGCAAGCGCGCAGCCCCGCCCTCCCGCAGGATAACCGCGGCCGCCTCGGCCAATGACTTCACGGTGAAATCCGGCGGCGCGCGCAGCTCCTCGGCGTAGCCGAATTCGATGAAGACGGTTCTCACGCCCGCCCGTTGGCCGCAGTCGATATCGCGCCAGCGGTCGCCGACCATCCACGAGTTTCCGAGGTCGAGACCGAGCGCCGTAGCCGCGTCGAGCAGCATGCCCGGCTCCGGCTTCCGTCGGCGGTCGGGCGGGGCCGAACGATCGAGCCCCGGGGCGTAACAAACTTCCACGCGTTCGATCTGCGGCACCCACGCACGCAGGCGGGCATGCATCGCCTCGACGACGGACTGTTCTTGGGTTCCGCGGCCGACGTCGGGTTGATTGGTCGCTACCACCAGCGCGTAGCCCGCCCCAGCCAGCCGCGCGCACGCCTCCACCACGTCGGGAAAAAGCACGAACTCCTCGAGGTTGGCGGGCGGGTAGGGCCGCCCGTCGCGGATTACCTGGCGGTTAAGCGTGCCGTCCCGGTCGAGGAAGACCGCCGGGCGTCGTCCGGCGGGAGAGGTGCCGGTGCCGGGCTGGTTCATCCGAAGGTCGTCCGCGTTTCCTTTTCCGCCGCGCCGTCAGGGCTTGGCGGCCACCGACTCCCACTTCGTTTGGTGGGCCTTCAACGAGGGATGGGAGACGAACAGATGCCAGATGACCGCCTGAAAGGCCTCGCTGTGCGGCGTGATGTTACCCGGGTTGACGGTCGGCACGATCACGCAGGCGTCGGCCACCTGTGCCGTATAGCCACCGTCCTTGCCGACGATTCCGATGACTCGCGCGCCGACCTGCTTCGCGAGCTGGAGGGCGAGGACGAGGTTGGGTGAGACATTCTTCTCGAGGTTGCCGCCGCCGACGGAAAGCACGAGGAGGGCGTCTTCCTTGCGCAGCCGTGAGCCGCGCAACCACTCGGCGAACACGGTCGCCCAACCCTCGTCGTTGGTGCGCGCGGTGAGCTCCGAGACATTGTCGGTCGGCGCGTAGCACTCGAGGCCGCCGATCTTGCGGAAGTCGTTCACGGCGTGCCCGGCGTTGGCCGCGCTGCCGCCGACACCGAGGATGAAAAGCCGGCCGCCGCGCGCGCGCACCGCGACGAGTTCCTGGACGCATTTCTCACACGCCGCCGCGTCGATGCGGGCGACGATCTCGGCGGTCTCCTTCAGGTGCTGGACGGAGTAGGACATGGCTTTGTTTGGTCCCGGGACGGTGTCGGTCCCGCGTGCGCTTGGCTAGGCTGGATTAGGGCCCCCGTTGAACCCGCCGCTTCTCAGCAACGCGTCCAGTTCGTGCAGGCCCTCGTGGGAGCCGATCTCGTAGAAGCGCTCCTTGATCTCGTGCCCGGCGAGCTGGCCGCGCCGGCAGAGATCGGTCTGAACGGCTGCGAGGTCGACGACTGCGTCGCGCGGGCAACCTGCGAACGCCGCCGCGCGGAACACCCCGAGCCCGTAATCGATGTGGCGCATGGCGGGCGTGCGGTGGCGCTTGTCGTAAACGCGGATTTCGCCGCCGGTGAACTCGACGTTGCTGGTGTCGTAGCGACCCTCGTTGCCGTAGACGGTCATGAGCCCGAGCCGGCCGGAGTGAAGGAAATGGTTGCCCACCGCGCGGTAATCCACCGGCAGGTAGCTGTCGCCGTAGAGCACGTAGAACGCGTCGCCCAATTTCGGCAGCGCGGCGATGAGTGCGCCGCCGGTGCCGAGCAGGCGCGGGCCGTCGAACGAGTACTCGATCTTCACGCCCCACGCCGAGCCGTCGCCATAACGCTCGACGACCTGCTCCCCGAGGTAGCCGACGCACAGGACCAGATGATCGAGCCCGTGCCGCTTCAGCAGGCGGATCTGGTGCGAGAAAAACGGCTCCCCCGCGACCTCCACGAGGAGCTTGGGAATTTTTTCGGTGATCGGCCGCAACCGCGTGGCCAGACCCCCGGCAAGGATCGCTACGGGAAGGTGGGAAGACATGGGAGATTGCGAGACTTGGAAGATAGAGAGACGTCGGAGACAGACTTAGAAGGTTCGTGGAGGTACGGCGAAGGGTACGATGAGACCGGCGGTTACTGAACGAGTCAGCGTCCCTTGGCGCGACGGTTTATGGTCGAGAAGATTGCCAAAAGCTCCACGGCCTCTTGTCGCAGATCCTGCAGCAGGTTCTTATCACCGAGGTCAGTCCGCTCGCATAAATCCAGCCAATAGACGGTCTCAGAAGCCTCTTTGAGGGCGATTGCGGTCTTGTGGACAAAGTCGTCGCGGGACTCTGCCCGGTTGGCTTCGCGGTAGTTGGCCCCGATCGAGGTTCCGGCGCGTACGAGTCGGCGCGCGATCACGGACGCAGCATCGTTACGCTTCAAGGTGACGCTGAAGTTCACGGTCGCCGCGGCGAAACACAGCGTTCTTTCCTCAAGCCGGCGATTGTCCTCGGACGAACTCACGCCGCGAGTTTTCGTTGGTCTTCCGATCTCGCACTCTCCCTATCTTCCTTAGTTTTGCGCGACGACCTTCGTCCCCTCGAAGTCGAAACGGAAGCGCACTTCCTGCAGGCCCTTCTCGCGCATCGCGTGGCGGAGGCGTTTCTTGTCGCCGGCGTAGAACATCAGGAACCCGCCGCCGCCCGCGCCGATCAGCTTTCCGCCGAGAGCCCCGTGCGCCATCGCGTGGTCGTACCACTCGTTGATGCGGTCGTTGCTCATGCCGGAGCTGCGTGCCTTCTTGCGCTGCCAGTGCACGTCCATGAGGCGAGCGAACTCCTCGAGGTTACCGCCTTCGAGCGCCGCGAGGGACTTCAACCCTAGCTCCTTGGTGAAGTGCAGGTTGTCGAGCATCGCCTGGTCGGCGCGCTTCGACTTGTCGTTCTGGTCCTTCAGGATCGCCGACGCGCTGCGGCTGTAGCCGGTGAAGAAAAGCAGTAGGTTATCCTCCAGGTTGAACAGGGTCTCCTCCGAGATCGCGCAGGGGCGGTACTCGACGCGGCCGTCGCGGTGGAAGGTGAAGGCCGTGATGCCGCCGATCGCCGCGATGTACTGGTCCTGCTTCCCGATCGGCTCGCCGAGCCGGTTCAACTCGATGTCGCACGCCTGCTCGGCCAGCTCCGCCGGCGAGACGAGGTTCTTCCGGTACGCATGGAGCGCCCGGAGCAGCGCGGTGGTGAAGCTGCCGCTCGAACCGAGGCCCGTGCCGCCGGGGATGTCGGCCATCGAGGTCAGCTCAAGGTGCGGATCGGTCACCCCGGTCAGTTTCAGCGCCTCGCGGATGATCGGGTGCTCGATCTGGTCGACCGAGGCGACGCGCTCGAGCTTCGAGTACTTGACGATGATCTCCTCCTGGAACGTGCGGTGCTGCGTGATGTAGACGTACTTGTCGATCGCCGCCGCGACGAGGAAGCCGCCGTGCTCGCGGTAATACGACGGCAGGTCGGTGCCGCCGCCGCCGAGCGACACACGCAGAGGGGAACGGGTGATGATCATGGAGGGAGGACGAGAGTGAGGAAGGGAGTGGGGGAGTGAGGGACTGAGTGGGGCTCAGGCCGAACGTAATTTCCGGATGGATGCGCTCAGAATAGCTATGATCTCTTCGCATAGGGCGACTCTGGCGCTGATGGTTTCGGGCGGCAGCCAGTGTCGCAGGCGTTGCTCGTAGCGGCCGCGGGTTTCGAGAGCGGAGCCGCGGGCTATGACCAGAAACCGAATGTACTCCGCCCGCGATGAGCGTCCGTAGCCTTCCTCGATATTCGCGGATACGGAGTCAGCGCTGGCGACCTGCTGCGAAACCAATCGCATGCAAAGCGGTTCGCGGGCCAGTGGCGAAAGGTCGGCCACGACCGGATCGAACAGCTCACATGCCTTACGGTAGCCGCCAAACTGATGAAGTTTGTCGTGCGTGGCCAACTCCCTCACTCCCCCTTTCCCTCATTCCCTTCTCCCTGCGGGCGTGCAGACCCACGTACTGAAGATCGATATATCCGCTCCACCACTTCCAGCGTGCGGATCCCCTCGGGGAGGCCGGGGGACGGTTCACGGCCGAGGCGGATGTCGTCGACGAAGGCCTCGGTCTCCAGTGCCCATGACCGGTCGGTGGGAAACTCGTGGATTTCGGGCGGCGTCGGTTTACCGAGCATCTCGACCGGCATCGGGTAATAGGTAAGCCGCTCGGGGCCGTAGCTTCCGCCCAGACCGTCGATGATGATCTTGCCGGTGCGGCCGTAAATTTCGAGGGAGAACAGGTTCTTCCACTCCGTGCAGCTGGCGTGCAGCCACGCCGTGCGGCCGTCGGCGGTGCGCAGCGAGAGGAACGCGTTGTCGTCGACTGCCATGTCCCAGAAGTACGTCGCGGCGTGGCCCTCGACCGTCGGGAATTCCCCCAGGAACCAGCCGGCGAGATCGATCAGGTGTACGCCTTGGTCGATCAGCTCGCCGCCACCCGATAGGGCGGGGTCGGCGCGCCATTCGCGGTCATAACCCTTGCGGCCGCCGTGTCCGTAGCGTCCACGCAGGAACATGAGCTGACCAAGCGCGCCGGCGTCGACCAATTCGCGGGCCTTGAGCATCGCCCCGTGAAAGCGGTGGTTGTAGCCGAGGCGAACCTTGGCGCCGGTGCTCCGCGCCGCCTCGGCCACCGCGCGGAGCTCCGTCGCGTTGAGGCCCCCCGGTTTTTCCACCAGCGCATGCTTGCCCGCGCGGACCGCCGCGAGAGCCAGCGGTGCGAGCGACGCGTTGAGCGTGGAGATGATGACGGCCGTCACGCGCGGATCGGCGAACACCCGCGTGGCTTCGGTGACCGGGGTGCAGCCGGGCACTTCAGCTGCGAGGGCAGTGGCGCGCGCGGCATCAAGATCGCAGGTGTAGAGCAGCGGCGCCTTGGGCCCGAGGGCGAGTACCCGCTTGCGGCCGATGAGTCCGCAGCCGATCACGGCAAATTGGGGTTGCTCGGTTTCGGCGCGATTCATTGCGTCGGCATTGATGTCGAAGGCGAAGCCAAGCGCGACGGGTAGGCAAGTGACGTTTTCCCCGGCGCCTCGGCCCGTGGCTCCATGAGGAACTGGCGCGAGCGCGTGCTGGTTGCCGCGCTGTGCGCGGCGGTGGGTTGGTTTTACGTCTGGACGGTGCGTTCCAGCGGGGACCCGTGGAGATTCGGGCTCGAGCAGCGCGATTACTACAACCTGCTCATCGACGGGTGGCTCGACGGCCAGTTGCACCTGAAGGTCGAGGTCCCGGAGGCGCTGCTCAAAATCAAGGATCCCTACGACCCGACCCAGCGCCCGCCGGGGCTGGCGCTGCATGACGCGTCATTCTTCCGGGGGAAGTACTACGTTTACTTCGGTGCGGCGCCGGTGGTGACGCTCATGCTGCCTTTCCGTCTGTTGGCCGGCATCGACCTGCCGCTGGCGGTGGCCGTGCTGGTTTTTGTTTTCGGCGGATTCCTTGCCTCCGTCGCGCTGCTGCTGGAGGTGCGCCGCCGTTATTTTCCGGAAGCGGGGGCGGGGATCGTCGCTTCGGGAATCCTCGCGGTCGGGCTCGCGGGGCTGGGGCCGGTGCTGCTGCGCCGCCCGCATATGTGGGAGCTACCGATCGGCGCGGGCTCCTTTTTCGCGCTCCTCGCGCTGTTCTGCGTGTGGCGAAGCCTGCACCGCGCGGGTCCGGCGCTCGTGCGCGTGTTGGGCGACCGACCGGACGGCCCGCCGGGCGCGGGACCGCTGCTTCCCGCCGATCGGCGGAGTCGCGCCTGGTGGTTCGCCGGCGCGGGGTTATGCCTGGGATGGGCAATCGCCTCGCGTCCCACGTACCTGATCGCCGGTCCGATGCTGGCGGTCCCGCTCATCGTTTGGTGGCGGGAGGAGCGGCGGTTGCCGTGGTCGCCCCTGCTGGCGGCGCTGGTGCCGTTGCTGCTGATCGGTTCGGCGATGGCGTGGCATAACCACGCGCGCTTCGGCCATCCGCTCCAGTTCGGCCAGGCCTACCAGTTCAGTTTGGATTACGAGTCGAAGATGGCCCACTTCCGACTCACGCACGCCCCTTTGAACCTATGGCGCTACTTCTGGTCGCCGGCGGAATGGGCGCCCGCTTTCCCGTTCATCCGTCCGGCTGACCTGCCGCCGAAGCCGCCGGGTTACGGCGGGCACGGTGATGTCTACGGCCTGTTCACGAATCTCCCGTTCACGCTTTTCGTTCTCGCCGCCCCGCTGGCGTTCTGGCGACGCGCCCCGCACGAACGCGTGGCGTTGGTTGCCTGGCTGGGGACGGCGGCACTGCTGTTCGTCGCGATCGCCGGCACCCTGGTCCATTTCTTCGGCTCGCTGGCTCGCTACCAATGCGACTTCGCACCGCCGTTCGTCCTGCTCGCCGCGGTCGGCGGGTTGGGCTTTCACCGCTGGCTGGTAACGGTTCTGCCCCGCGTGGGATCAGGGGTCGCCTCCGGCGCCGGTTTCGGGGCCGCGGTTTTATCGGGCGCTTTCGCGGTCCTCTACAGCCTGCAGTTCGACGGTCTCTTCCAGGAGAGAAACCCCGACGCCTGGCGGGAAATGGCGCGCCGTTTCAACACACCCGCGGCGGTTGGGGAAAGCTGGGTCGGGGTGAAGCACGGGCCGCTCGAGATCCGTGTCACGATCGAGACGGCGCCGGCCGGCTCGCGTTCGCTGCTCGCCGAGTTTGGCCGCGCTCCGTCCTTCGAGCGTCTCTGGTTGGTGCACACGAGTGACCGGCAGCTCGCGGTCGAGGTGGAGGCAGCCCACGGTCGCCGCGTGGCGTCGCCGCCGTTGGCCTTCAAGCCCGGAGGCATCCACACGGTCCGCGTGGAGACCGGTGCCTTGCTCCCGCCCGGTGAGCATCCGGTCTGGGGCCGGCTCTCCGCGGCCGGGACAGCCGCCGTTTTACGGCGCCTCCGTTTGTCGTGGGACGCGGTCGAGGTGATGGATGTCTCGCCGTGGTTCGGCGGGACCGAGCCGGGGGCTGCGGTTCGGCTTGGCTCGGCGGAAAAGACTGCCGGCCGGGTGCGCGTCGTCGGGATTGTGCGTGACGGAGCGGCGCTAACCGGCCTCCGGGCCGGCGCGGCGGTCGCGGGGGAGGAAGCCGCGCGGCGTTTCAGCCCGCACGGGGACGTGGAATTGCGCCTGACGCCACCGTCGGCCCCTGTGCCCGGGACGCGGGACCCCCTTTTGGTGACCGGTCGGCCGGGCCGTGGGGATTTCGTCGGCATCGAGTACGGAGAGCGCGGCCTGGCCCGCTTCTTCGTGGATCATTGGGGGCAGCCCGGACGCTTCAGCCCGCCGGTCCTGTTGCCGGCGGGGCGTCCGATGGTGGTGCGGATCACCACCCAATCCCTGCGTGAGCCCTCCGCCTCGTGGCAACCCCGTCACGTCACGCGCGGCGACTTGCGCGTGGAGATCGACGACCGCGAGGTCTGGCGCGAGCCGGCGGAACTCTTCGTGGTCGATCCGGTGGAGGTGGCGGTGGGAGTGAATCCGATCGGCGGTACCTCCTGCGGCCCCGCGTTCACCGGTCAATTGCATGCGGTCGCCTGGGGCCGGCGGCCGCGTCCTTGATTGCGGTTGCCGGTGGCCCGGCGGCGGGTTGCGCTCCGCCATGGTTCGCTTCGCCCTGCCTGCTCCCGAGACGCGCCGGCGCGTCGTGCGCTTTCTCGCCGTGGGCGGCGGCTCGGCCGCCGTGCAGTTCGCGGTGCTCGCGTTGCTGCGCAACGCGATGGGTGAGACGACCGCCTTTTCGATCTCGTGGGTTGTGTCGACCGCCACCCACTACCTCGCCAACCGCTTCTGGGCGCTGCCGAGCGCGCGGACCGATGCGGGGAAGCAATTCGGCGAATACCTGGTCGCGGTCGGCCTCAGCTACGTGATCAATCTGGCCGCGTTCAAAGCGTGCACCGTCTGGCTCGGGCTCGGCGTGATGTGGGCCGCGTTCTGGGCCATCCCGCCGTCGACCATCGTCGTCTTTCTGATCCTGAACTACCGCGTGTTTCGCGGCGGGCGTGGCGCCGGCCAATAACGCAGTGCGTTAAGAGGGCCCGGGGGAGGGGCTTTTTCAGCCGGCGTTCTTCTTTTCCGGTTGGTCGAGAAAGTCGGCGAGGTCGGGAATCTCCTTCACGCGCCGGCCGCCGGAGCGGCGTGCGAGGTAGGGGTCCTCGGCGGGGGCCGCCAGCACTTCCTCGTCCTCATCCCCCTCCGCGCCTTCTTCGATTTCGCCGCCTTCCAGGTCGGTCACGACCCAATCCTGTTCGTCGTCGAAGATCTGCGTCAGGCGCCGCGCCTGCGGCTCCAGCAGCAAGGCGGGATTCTTGACCCGGCCCGCCTTCACCGTCTCGAACAGGCAGGGCAGGTGCTGGGTCCGGAAATGTTCCAGAAAGCCGCTGAGCCAGCGGTTCTCCACGCCCTCGCGGCGGTTCAGCAGAACCACATCGGAGAAATGGATGCAGGCATCGTACCACGCGAGCAGCGCGGGGTGGCGGGAGGCGAGGGTGCAGTCGATGACGCAGAAAACGCGGGCGACGGCCGCGTGGTTGCCCTCCAGCCAGGCCTTCACCGCTTCGAGTTGGTCGACGGGGTTGCGGCGACCGTCCATGACGAGGAAGAGGGGACCCGAGACCGAGGGCTTTTCCACGGCGATCAGGGCCGGGGGGCCAGGTTGCCAGGTCCACCGCGGTCCCGGCGGTAGGCTGGCGTCGAGCGGATGCGGGTCCTCGGTGGCGGGAAGAAGCACTGCCGGCTGGTCCCCGGGCGCGAGCCCGTCGGTGATCAGGTCGGTGAGCAGTTCCCGGCGGCCGGAGCCGGCGGAGCCGAGGATAAGATAGACGGGCGTTTTTTCCGGAGACATCGTTGAGCGGGCGGTCGGGCCCGGCGAGCGGAGCAGGTCCGCTCAGAATCCGAACGTGCGGTTCTGGGCGTGATGCCGCAGCCAGTGATCGGCGAGGACAAGGGAGGCCATGGCCTCGACGATGGGCACGGCCCTCGGCACGACGCACGGGTCGTGGCGGCCGCGCCCGGTGAGTTCCGTGGCGGCGCCGGTGCGGTCGACGGTGCTCTGCGGCTGCATGATCGTGGCGGTGGGCTTGAAGGCCACGCGGAAGAAAATCTCCTCGCCGTTGCTGATGCCGCCCTGGATGCCGCCGCTGCGGTTGGTGCGGGTGCGCACCGCGCCGGCGGAACCGGGCTCGAAGGCGTCGTTGTGCTCGCTGCCCTTGAGGCGGGCCCCGGCGAAACCGCTGCCGATCTCGAATCCCTTGGTCGCCGGCAGCGAAAGCATCGCCTTGGCGAGGTCGGCCTCGAGGCGGTCGAAAACCGGTTCCCCGAGACCCGTGGGCACGCCGCGGATCCGGCATTCGATCACGCCGCCCACCGAGTCGCCGTCGGCGCGCACCTGCTTGATGCGCTCGATCATCCGTTCCGCGGTGGGTCCGTGGGGGCAACGCACCGGGTTGGCCTCGACTTCGGCCAGCGAGGGGAACTTCGCAAGGGCGTCCGCGGGCACGGCGATGTCATGCACGGCGGTGAGGTAGGCGCGCAGCTCCACGCCGCCGCCGAGGGCGAGCAGCTTGCGGGCGATCGCGCCGGCGGCGACGCGGCCGACGGTCTCGCGGGCGGAACTGCGCCCGCCGCCGCGGTGGTCGCGGATGCCGAACTTGGCCTCGTAGGTGTAGTCGGCGTGGGACGGCCGGAACTTGTCGCGCATCTCGTCGTACGCGCCAGGCCGCTGGTCGGCGTTGCGCACGAGCACGGAGATCGGCGTGCCGGTGGTGCGGCCCTCGAAGAGGCCGGAAAGGATCTCGACGCGGTCCTCCTCCTTGCGCGGCGTCACGATGTCGCTCTGGCCGGGCCGGCGCCGGTCTAGCTCCGTCTGGATCTCCGCCGCGTCCAGCGGCAGCCGCGGCGGGCAGCCGTCCACCACCGCTCCCACGGCGGGGCCGTGGCTCTCGCCCCAGGTGGTGACGGTGAAGATCTTCCCGAACGTGTTCGGCATAGGCTCGCGGAAGGCGAAACCCTGCGCCCGTGCATGGCGACGGAAAAACGCGTCCGCGCCGCCGCCGGTCATCAATCCCCCGCGTGGGAGAAGTCGCGGGCGTTCACCCGGGCTCCCGACGCGGTCGGCCGCGATTTTTTATTTCCCTGCGGCCGGCGGCAGGGAGGGCGATGCCGGCGGTCGGCGGTTCCTTGGGCCTTGGTTGCCCGGGCGCGGAGAAAACGCCGGGTTGCGGGCAGCTGGTGCGCGGGACCGCTCAGGTTCCGCGTCTTTTCACGCCGAAATGCGCGAGCACGTTGCGCAGAAGCCCGGCCATCCTGGCGTCGACCGAGAGCACCCAACCGGACCCGATCGCGGCGGCGTTGAAGACGCGGCCGCCGGCGGGGCGCTCCCAGTAGATCATCTCGCCGCCTTGGTCGCTCTGCGGCTTGATGCGGCGGAAGAAGTAGTCGAACGCGCTGCCGCCTTTTTTCCAGAAGACCTGTCCGTTCGCGAGCAGCGTGATCCCGGCGGGGTCTGGCGGCACGCGTCCACCCTCGGGCGGAGGTTCCTCCTGCAGGCGCAGGAAAGTGGACGGCCGGATGTCGAACTCGTGGGCGTTCGCGAGCCGGATTCCGTCGCCGGCGGAACCGAAGGTGTCGCCCGGGCGGAGGCCGAGGTCCTCGGGTTGGCGGAACAGGAAATGGTCGGGCTGGCTGACAACATACGGGCCGAATTGCTCGGGCGCGCCCGGCGAATTGAAGCCGAGGCAGTCGAGAGCGATGAGGTCGACCCCGGGGAATCCGCACTCGCGCAGCATGCCGCCGCGCAAACCATCCTGGCTGTGCCACGTCTCGCCGCGCCGCGCGGCCGGCACGCGCTGGCCGGCGGCGTCGGCCTTGCGGCACTCCATCACGGTGCCTGCGGCGTTGAACGACACGCGCCAGAAGACCGAGTTGCCGCTGAGCACGACGAGGTTCCCGCCGGCGCGCAGGTAAGCGTCGGTGCCCCGGTACATCGGGAGCGACCAGTACTCGTTGTGGCCGGTGACGAGCATGGCGGCGTAGCCGCGCGGGAGGGATGGGTCGCGGTGAAGGTCGAGGTCGCTGACGAGGTCGTAGGCGTAGCCCTGCTCCTCGAGCCAGACCTGCGTGAAGCGCTCCGCGCGCGCGAGGTGGCTGTACTTGGTCGGTCCGCCGTAGAGCACGTACGGCCCCGCCGCCGGCCAAGGCATGCGCAGGCCCATCTGGTAGGTGCCCTGCCCGTTGGCATGATCGCGGTAAAAGTTGTACGCCGGCAGCCCGCGGGCGTCGCGCTCGATGCCGCCGGTGCCCCAGATCTGGTGGCGCGCCTCCGGGGTGAGCGCGAAGGGCGTGCCGCTGTAGGCCCGCCAGGTGTTGGTGGCCGCGATGAGCAGCAGCGGGGCGCGCTTCTTTCCCGCGGCGCGCCGCACGATGAAGGTGCAATGGTACTGGCGGGGCTTACCCTCCCACTCGAAGTCGAACCGGGCGACGAAGAACCCGCTGCGCGCGGCCGCCGGCGAGGTCCAGCGGTGCGTCACGTTCCAGCGGCAATCGTACAGGTCGTCCGAAGCCAGCCTCAGGCCGTGCCCGCGCCTCGCGTCCTTTGCCGGGTCGTACGGTCCGAAGCGGGGAACTTCGGCGGCGAACGAGGGGCCGCCGATCATCCAGGTGGCTTGGTTGACGATCACGCCGTGGCGGCCGGCACCCGAGACATCGGCCACGCGCTCGCCCTGCTCCTCCGTGAGCGGCCAGGCCCCGAGCATGCCGGCGCCTCGGGCGGAGGTGAGACCGCCGTCGGCGAAACGATCGGCGATCTCCGCGGTGGACAGCGCGCGGTCGTACACCGCGGGCTGCGCGATGTCGCCGTCGAGGAAACGCGTCGCGGCGCCGGCCTGCCCCATCGCGCCGAGGCGCAGGGGATGCCGGCCGGGCACCAACTGTCCCGCGAACGGCCATGCACCCGCCTCGCGGCCGTTGACGTGCACGCGTTTGGTCGCGCCGTCCCAGATCGCCACGACGTGGTGCCACTCGTTGCGTTTCAGCACGCCGGCGGCCGTGCGGTGGATGACCTTCTCGTCGGGCGAAACGCCGTCACCGAGAAAGAAGCCGACGTAACCGTCTGGTCCGACGCCGAGCGCGAAGCCGTCGTCGGCGTCCTTGTCCTCCTGCGTGATGACGCCCTGCAGCACCTTGAGGTCCCAGGGCCGCACCCAGCATTCGAGGGTGAGCGCGCGCCGCGGGCCCTCGATGCCGCGGGCGCAAGTAACGTAGGAACCCGGATGGACCGGTTGCGGGTTCGCCGGAAAGGAGCCGAGATCGGTGAGCACCTCGTCGCCCGCGGGGTCGTCGACGTCGCGGCCGAGGCGGCAGATCGACAGGCGGTACGGCACGCTGGTGCTCACGCACAGCTCGAGTGTCCCGCCGGCGGCGATCGAGTGTTCGAGCGGATACGCGTGCACGCCGGGCACGGCGAGGGCGCGGTGCGGCGGCGGGGAGGCGGGCGTGGACGAAAGCGCCGGCGCCGTGGAACAGCCCGAGGGTAGCAAAGTAACCGCACTGCTGGCGGCGGCCGTGGCGCCGGCGTCGCGCAGGAAGCGGCGGCGCGAAACCGCGCGTTCCCCGCTCATGCTTTCTTCTTCGCCGGGGTTTTCGCCTTGGGTTTCGCCGGGGCGGGGGCGGGTTTGTCGTCTAGGTTTCGCTCTAGCGCGGCCGGGTCGAGGTCGACCTGCACGCCGCCCGCGGGGACCGGCAGGCCGGCGCTCCACAGGATGCCGTTGAGGACGAGCGTGCGCTGGCTCGGGTAGGACCAGCTTTTATGAAGATCCGCGCCGGTGAACCCGAAGCCGCGGCCGCCGTCCGGCCGCTGGTGCGCCCAGGCGATCACCTCGGCGCGGCCGGCATGTTTGCGGGAGTCGGCGGTCGAGCGCGACTTGTCGGGCACGGCGCCGCGCAGCAACGGGGTGACTCCCGCGGGGGCGAAGTGCAGGTTATAAAGCCAGCCGTCGGCGGGAGCCGCGAAGGGTTTCACACCGCGGGTCACCTCGTGCGCGGCGATGTCGTTGAACTCCATGTCCCAATGGCCGCGGCTGCCGATGTCGCTGTGGAAGACCGCGCCGAGCCAGCCCTTGATCGCCGTTCCGTCCGCCCCGAGGGGGAAATCCATGGCTTGGTGAAGTAAAACGAGGCCGGTGCCGCTGGCCATCAGGCGGGAGAGGCCGGCCCAGCGCCGCGGTTCGGCGAACGGCTGTTTGCCGCCGCCGTCGCCGAAATAGACGACGCAGCGCGCGCCCTCGAGGACGCGTTCATCCTTTGGCCAGCCGCGCGCCATGACCGGCCAGACGCCGGGCTGGGCGCGCAGCCAGTCCATCAGCAGCGCGCACCCCGCGAAATACTCGTGGGCCATCGGCTTGCTGCTGGGCGTGCCGGCTAGGATCACGATTTTGACGAGTCCCGGCCGCGGGGCATCGACCTCGAGCGGTACGCCGGACTGGTCATACGACGGTGCCGCGGCGAGTGGTACGAGGGCGGTGAACAACGCGATCAGGGCAGGGGGTGTGCGCATGGGAAAAGTGAAAGCTTTCGGCGGGGTATCTTCGCCCGAAACCAATCTGCCGGCGCATGCCGGCGACCGGCGTTGGAAGATCAAACCAGAATGTCGTGCACGACGCGGCCGTGGACGTCGGTGAGGCGGTAGTCGCGGCCGTCGTGGCGGAACGTGAGGCGCTCGTGGTCGAGGCCCAGCTGATGCAGGATGGTCGCGTGGAGGTCGTGCATGTGGACCTTGTTCTCCACGGCGAAGTGGCCGAACTCGTCGGTCTCGCCGTAGGCGAAGCCGGGTTTGAAACCGCCGCCGGCGAGGAGGACGGAAAAGCCGGTCGGGTTGTGGTCGCGGCCGGTGCCGTTCTTCTCGGCGTAGGGCGTGCGGCCGAACTCGCTGCCCCACCAGACGATGGTGTCCTCGAGCAGTCCGCGGGCTTTCAGGTCGGCGAGAAGACCAGCGACGGGTTTGTCGACGCGTACGGCGTGGTCCTTATGCTTGGGCAGATTGGAGTGCTGGTCCCAGGCCGGGTTGTTGGTGTTGTCGGAGTAATTGACCTGGATGTAGCGCACGCCGGCCTCCGCGAGGCGGCGGGCCATCAGGCATTGGCGGCCGTAGTCGTCGGTGGGTTCCTCGCCGATCCCGTAGAGGGCGAGCGTGGCGGCCGACTCGCGGGAAAGGTCGAGGACATCGGGCGCGTGGTTCTGGAGGCGCCACGCGAGCTCGTAGGAACTGGCGAGGGCCTCGAGCTCGCGGTCGCCGGGGCGGGCGCGGAGCTGCTCGCCGTTCAATGCGCGGATGAGCTCGAATTGACGCTGTTGGGCCGCGGCGGAGAGGTCAGGGTGCCGGACGTTGCGGAGGGCAGCCTCGACGGCCTTTTGGCCCGAGCGTCCGATCGCAGTGCCCTGGAAAACCGCGGGCAGGAAACCGCTGCCGTAATTGCGCGGCCCGCCGTTCGCCATCGTCGGGCTGAGGGCGACGAACGCCGGGAGGTTCTCGCTCTCGGACCCGAGTCCGTACGTCACCCACGAGCCCATCGAGGGCCGGATCTGGTTCGTCGTGCCGGTGTGGAGAAAGAGGGTGGCCGGACCGTGCGCGACGCCCTCGGTGTGCATCGATCGCACGACGCAGTAATCGTCGGCGTGGCGCGCCATGTGCGGAAACAGCTCCGAGACCCAGCGCCCGCTCTGGCCGCGTTGGCGGAATTCCCACATCGGCTTCATCACCCGGCCGGTGGCGCCCGCGCCGGTCTTCGCGATCGCGCGCTGGTCGAGGAACTCGAGCATCCGGCCGTCGTTGGCGTAAAGGGCGGGTTTGTAATCGAAGCTGTCGAGGTGGCTCACGCCGCCGCCCATGAAGAGGAAGATGACGCGCTTGGCCCGCGGGCGGTGGTGGCCGGCCCGGGCGGCGACCGGGTTCGTGCCGCGGGTCGCGGCCTGCGCCGCCATGCCGGCGAGGGCGAGGAAACCGAAGCCGCACGCGACACGGCTGAGGGCTTGCCGGCGGGAAAGGGGGAGGGGTGACGTCATGGGGCGGGGCTCAATCGAGGTAACGGAAATCGGCGCTGGCGAAAAGCGCCTGGTGCAATTGCGACCACTGCGCCTCTCGCGCCTCTCCGCCGGGCGCGCCGGCGAGGAAATCGAGCGCGACGGCCCGCTCCTGTTCCCGCGGGGGCCGGCCGAGGACGGTGCGGTACGCGTGCGCCACGCGCGCGTCGTCGGCCGCGTCCGGCGTCTCGCGCCGCGTGCGTTCGGCGGCGTGGCGCGCGTGCTCGATCACGAAGGGATGGTTCAGCATGAACAGCGCCTGCGGAGCCACCGTGGTCGCGCCACGGCGGGCGAGCGGCGCGTTGATGTCGGCGAAGTCGAACACTTCGAAGAGCTCCGGACGGCGGTTGCGGAACGCCGGCGTGTAGACGCTGCGGCGGACGTCGGTGAACACGTAGCCGTATTCGCTCGCGGGCGTGGTTGCGCCGAAGTTCGGGCCGCCGCGCGCTAGGTCGAGCCGGCCGGCCGCCAGCAGCAGCGCGTCGCGGATCTCCTCCGCCTCAAGCCGGCGGCGCTTGGTGTGCGACAGCAGGCGGTTGTCGGGATCGCGTTCCGACGCCCCGGGCCCGGGCAGCGAGGAGAGTTGGTAGACGCGCGAGAGCATGATCTCGCGCACCAGGGTCTTCACCGACCAGCCGCCCGCCGTGAACCGCAGCGCCAGATGGTCCAGCAGCTCCGGATGCGTCGGCGCCTCGCCCGTCGTGCCGAAATTGTCCACCGAGCGCACCAGCCCTTCGCCCAGCAGCCAGGCCCACACGCGGTTCACCGTGACGCGCGCCGTGAGGGGATTGTGTTCACTCGCGACCCAGTCCGCCAACTCCCGGCGGCCGCTCTCGTCGGGCCGGAACCGCGGGGCCTCGCCGTGGTGGGCGACCGCCAGGAATCCGCGCGGCACTTTGGGGCCTAGGTTGCGCGCGATGCCGCGCACGCGGATCTCGGTGTCACCGATCTCCCCGGCGGCCTCGCGCACGCTCATCGTCAGCGGACGCTTGGGTCCGGAGGCGGTGAGCTTTTTCAACTCGGCTTCAACCCGGCGCAGGTCGGCGGCGCGTTTGTCGGCTTCGGGATCAACCTTCGCGGCTACGGGCGCCGCGGGCGAAGCCGCTTCGGTGCGGGCATCGATGGGCAGCAGCTGCAGGGCGTCGACGACCACGAAGCCGTCGGTGCCCTCGTTGGACACCAGCACGTAACCCTGGCCGTCCTTCTCGAAACGGAACTGGCCGAGCGAGAGCAGGCGTTCGCCGGCGGGCGGGTCCTTTCGTTGGTTGACGGTGATCGTGACCTCGCCGTCGGCATGGAGGATGGTGACGGGCACGTTGGTCGCGCGGTTGGTGCCGGCGGTGTAACCGAACCGCACTTCGTATCGCCCCGTGCTCGGCACGGCGGGGGTGAAGGAGATGGTCTTCTCACCTTTGCCCTCGTTGGCGTCGGACAGGTAGCCCTCACCGACATAGCCGGGGGTGGTCTGCGAGTTTTTCCACGCGCCCACGACACGGGCCTGGGTTTCGTCGAGCACGAGGCCCGGCAGGTCGCCAGGCGGAATGCTGCGGGACTTTTTCGCGGCGGGCGCCTTGGTGGCCGCGCGGAGGCGGGCGGCCTGTTTCTCCAATGTGGCGACCTTCGCCTCGTGCGCAGCCAGGGCCTTCTCCTCCTCCGCGGCGAGCGGCAGCGTGGCGTCAACCCACCGGGCGACGTTGTCGGTGTAATTATGAAGCGTGTGCGTGCCGCGCAGGATGCCGGCGAGGCCGTAATAATCCCGCAGCGTGACCGGATCGAACTTGTGATCGTGGCACCGGGCGCAGCTCAGCGTCATGCCGAGGAAGGCCTTGCCCAGGGTGTCGAGCTGCTCGTCGACGACGTCCATGCGCAGCTGGTCCTTGTTCTGCTCCTCGTAGTTCGTCGGCCCGAGGGTGAGGAAGGCCGTCGCCGTGAGCCGCCGCGCACGCTCCGCCGGGTTGGCGGCGGGCAGCAGGTCGCCGGCGATCTGCTCGCGGATGAATTCGTCGAAAGGCAGGTCGCGGTTCACCGCGTCGATCACATAGTCCCGGTAGCGCCAGGCGTCCTTGAACAAAAGCGTGCGCCCGCCGCCGCTCGACTCCGCGAAACGCGCGACGTCGAGCCAGCGCCGGCCCCAGCGTTCGCCGAAATGCGGCGACGCGAGCATCTCGTCCACCAGCCGCGCGAAGGCCGCGGGGCCGGGATCGCGCTCAAACGCGGTGATCTGCGCCGGCGAGGGCGGCAGGCCGAGCAGGTCGAACGACGCGCGCCGCAGCAGCGCCGCGGGCGCGGCGTCGGGCGCGGGCGCGAGGTCCCTGTCCTTCCAGCGCGCCGCGATGAAACGGTCGATCTCGGTGCGGGCCCAGCCCGCGGCGTCGGTTGCCGGCGTCGCGGGCCTTGCCGCCGGGATAAAGCTCCAGAACCGCCGGCCTTCCTCGACCGTCATCGCGCGCCGTCCCGCTGTCACCCCGGCGACCGGTGCCGGCGTGGCCGGGGCGGGCGCGCCGCGGCGCACCCACTCCTCGAGTAGCGCCACTTCCTGCTTCGGGAGCGCCGACTTCGGTGGCATCGCCTCGAATTCCAGCTTCGTGTACCGGATCGCCTTGATGAGCGGACTCTCGTCGGGCTTGCCGGGAATCACGGCGGGCCCCGAGTCACCGCCGCGCAGCCAGCCCTCGGCGTGGTCGAGCCGCAGGCCGGCCTTCACCTTTTTGTCCGCCGCGTGGCACTCGTGGCAGCGTTCGATCAGCACCGGACGAATCTTTTTTTCGAAGAAATCGACCCCGGCCTCGTCCGCCTTCCCCGTCGTCGCGGCCGCCGCGAGCAGCGCGCAGGCGCGCACAAGGCGTCGGGAAAAAGCGGTCGCGGTCATGGGGTGGATCCGGCGGGGTGGGGCTGCGGGGAAGAAAAAAGGATGCTCCCACGTCGTACGCAAGCGGCCAGATTGAGCCCGCTTCGACGCGGTTTATGAACTCCGCCTCTCTCTCCCCTCCGTTTGCTCCTGTTGAGTCCTGTTTTTCAACAGGAGGTAACAGAGGTAACGGAGGACGAGGATAAATCAGGTAGGCGGCCGGAAGCCGCGTCGCGCCTCGCCGCCCATCAGGGCGGCAGGCCCTTGGCGAGCGCCGCGTTGATGCGATCAGTGATCGCCCGCATGCGCGCGCGCACCGCGGCGGCGTCGACGGTCAGGACGCGCCGGTCCTCCATCACGATGCGGCCGTGGATGATCGTGGTGCGCACGTCGCGCGGGCTGGCCGCGTAAACCAGCGCCGCGTACGGGTCGTGCAGCGGCACCATCGCGGTGCTGTCGGTGTCGACGAGGATGACGTCGGCGAGTTTGCCCGGCTCCAGCGAGCCCAGCCGGTCCTCGAGGTGCAGCGCGCGGGCGCCGCCGCGGGTGGCCATTTCGACCACGTCGACGGCGGGCATCACGTTGCGGTCCCGGCGGTCGAGCTTGTGGACCTTCGCCACGTAACCGAGCTGGCCGATGATATCGAGGGTGTTGCCGCTCATCGGTCCGTCGGTCGCGAGGCCGACGCGCACGCCGGCCGCGAGCATCTTGGTGACGGGCGCGACGCCCTTCGCGGACTTTATATTGGCGACCAACGCGTGGGCGACGCCGGCGCCGCTCGCGCGGAGGAGCTCGATGTCGGCGTCATCGACGAAGATGCAGTGGGCGGCGACCAGCCGGCGGTTGAGCAGTCCGACAGACTCCAGGTGCTGGACCGGCGTGCGGTTGTGGTCACGGCGCAGGTTGGCGATCTCGTCGGTCATCTCCGCGAGGTGCATCAGCACCGGTACGTCGAGTTCCTCGGCCAGACGGGCGATTTCGCGAAGGCGGTCGGGCTCGACGGTGTAGGGCGCGTGCGGCGCGAAGGCCGGCGTGATCAGCGGGTCGCCGCGGTGGTCGGCGATGAAACGTCGCGCGCGGGCGATGCCGCCGTACGGCTCGGGGGCGTCGGGCGCGGGGAAGTTGACGATCGTCTGTCCCAGTACGCCGCGCATGCCGGCGAGGCGGGCGGCGCGGGCGACCTCCTCCTCGAAATAATACATGTCGGCGAAGGTCGTCACGCCGCCCTCGATCATTTCCACGATGCCGTGGAGCGCGCCCCAGTGCACGATGTCGCGGTCGACGAAGTGCTTCTCCAGCGGGAAGATGAAGCGCCGCAGGCGGTCGGGCACGTCGTCGCCCAGCCCGCGGAAGACGGTCATGGAGGCGTGCGTGTGGGCGTTCACCATGCCCGGCAGTACGAGGGCTCCGCGTGCGTCGAGGGTGCGGCGCGCGGCGAAACGCGCCGCGAGCTCGGCGCCACCGACCGCGACGACGCGTTCGCCGCGGATGGCGACCACGCCGTCGCGGATCACCTCGCGGCGCTCGTTCAGGGTCAGCACGTGGCCGCGTACGATCAGCAGGTCGGCGGGCTCGGGTTGGGCGGCGGCCTGGGTCGGGAGGAGGGCGGCGAGCATCATGACGGCGGCCGTCGAAAGGTTTCTCATGGGCGAGAGCAGAGATCGACAAACAGGTCGCGGAAACGCGGGACGTCGAGCGCGAGCTGAACTTCGGCCGCGGTGCCGGTCGCGCCGGGCGAACCCGCGGGCCGGTGCAGCGTTTCACCCCAGGCGGCGTCCGGGATTGTCTCGACGTCGAGGTGATGGCGCTCGGTGCGGGTGACGAGGGTCGGGTCGATCCAGGTGGCGGCGGCGACCTCGTCCCACATGGGTCGATCGCGCCGGCCGAAGCGGTCGAGGTACGCGGCGAGCGGCGTGCCGGCGCGGGCGATGCGCGCGAAGAGGTCGGGGGTGGCGCGCTCGTTCTGGGAGATATCGATCGGCGCGCAGACGAGCCGGCGCCACGGGGCGCGGAGGACGGTACGCGCCGCCTCGGGATCGAAGCGCAGGTTGAACTCGCGGCGCGGGTTCTGGACGAACTCGCGTGCCGCCGTGGCGGGCGCGAAGGACCCGCCCATGAAGTGAACCTCGCGGATCAGTTCCGGCAGCCGCGGCTCGAGGGCGAGCGCCAGGGCTACGTTGGTGAACGGCGCGCCGCACCAGAGTGAAATCTCCCCCGGGTGCCGGCGGGCGAGGCGCACGATCAGATCGGACGCCGCTTCGGCCGCGGGTGGCGACTTGGGGTTGCCCTCCGGCAGGTCGCACACTTCGCGCGGGTCGGCCCAGCGACCGGGGCGGGCGAGGTCCCAGGCGCCGTTGTAGACGAGTTTGCCGTGGACGGCCTCCCACGCGGCGACCGTCGCGGGCGTGCTCGCGAGCGGCATCTCCGCGCCAGGTGCGACGGGGATTTCCGTGCGCACCATGATCTCGAGAAGCCGCAGGGCATGGCGCACCTGCTGGTCGCGCCAGTGGTCGCCGGTCGGGACGGTGATCGCGAGCACCTCGATTTCAGGGGCGTTCAGCAGCAGCGCGACCGCCTGCAGGTTGGTACCGGCGGGCCCGAGGGTGTCCTGGTCGATGATCACCTTGCGGCGCATGCGGCGCGCATGGCCGCAAAAAGCGCGCCCGGCGCAAAGAAAGAAATTGGCCCGGCGCGGCGGCCGCGGAGAGTGGGGCCGTGGACTACCTGGCGCTGATCGACCGCAGCAAGCTGCACTACAAACGCAGCGATGTGACGCCCATCTTCGCGGATCCCGCGGCGTTCGTCGCGCTGGTCGGGGATCTGGTGGCGCCGTTCCGCGACGACGGTGTGCAACGCGTGGTCGGTACGGACGCGCTGGGGTTCATCGTGGGCGCGGCGGCGGCGCTGCGGCTCGGGGTGGGCTTCGTGCCGGTGCGCAAGGGCGGCAAGCTGCCCGTGAAAAAGGAAACCGCGGTCTTCCGGGATTACTCCGGCGAGGAAAAATCCCTCGAGTTGCGGGCGGATCCGTGGCCGCCCGGCACCCGGGTGCTGCTGGTCGACGAATGGATCGAGACGGGCACGCAGGCGCGCGCCGCGGCGGAGCTGGTCGAGCGCGCCGGTGGCGTCGTCGCGGGCATCGCGGCGATCGCGTTCCGGCGCAACGACCGCACGGCCCCGCTGTGGGCGCGTTACCGCTGTCACGGGCTCTGGCCCGAGCAGCCGTGAGCTTATCGCTTCGGCTGATTCCGAAAAAACCGTTGACTCTCCTCGGGCCGTCTGGGTTCTTGGCCGGCTTTCGTACTTAAGACCGACCATGGCCAACACCAAATCCGCCATCAAAGCCGCCCGCAAGGCCCGGCGCCTCACCGACCGGAACCGGGGCGTGAAGACCCGCCTCAAGACCCTGCGCAAGCGCTTGGATGAGCTGCTGGCCAAAAAAGATGGCGCTGGCGCCAAGACCGCCGCCGCGGCCTACGCCTCCGCGATGGATCGCGCCGTCAAGTCCGGCGTCGTGCACCGCAACGCCGCCTCCCGGGGCAAGGCCCACGCCGCGAAGGCGTTCGCCGCCTGAGCAGTCGGTCCCCGAAAAACCACTTTACACCCCTGATCGCGCTCCGCACGGTGCCGCGGTCGGAACCTAGAACACCATGGGCAACCTGAAGAAGAAACGCCGGCTGAAGATGAACAAGCACAAGCGCCGCAAGCGCTTGAAGGCCAACCGGCACAAGAAGCGCACGTGGCAGAAGTAAGCCTCCGCCCGGCTTCCACCGCTCTCCGCAAACCCGCCCTCCGGCGGGTTTTTTTTCGCCCGTATCGCTCTTTCGGCACGCCGCGCGCCCGTCACGTCGCAAGGGAGTGGCAGCCGAGCAGGCGGGCGTTCGGGGATTCCCCTAGGGATTTGAACTTGTAAGGGGTCGGGACGGCTCGAAATCTCGCGGGCGGGAAAGGGACGGCCAAGCCCCCGCTCCTCCGCCTTCCTTTCTCCGCTTCTCCTCCCCAACCGCGCGCATGTTTCTTTCCCGGAAGGCCAAAGGTTTCTTCGTCAGCCTGAACGAGCATGGGATCCAGATCGCCCGGACGTCCTCACCCACGGCTCCCTTCGCGGTCGAGGAACTCCGTGAGTGTGCCGCTGGTGACGCGGCCGCGCGGGACGCGATGATCAAGCAGGTGCAGGCCGGACGCACCGCCGGCGGTTACGTGGCGGCCGTGGTCGGCGCCCACCCTGCGCGCCGGTTGGTACGGCGCCACACGATCGAGCCCAAACGCGCCAAGGAGCCCGGTTACCTCACCGAGGTTTGCGCGCAGCAGTTCCGCGTCGAGACCGACAAGTACGCCCTCGCGGTCATCAGCGCGGCCGACGGCTCCGAATTCGACCCCGCGGTCGCTTCGGTGAAGGACGTGATCTTCTGCGGGCTGCCCTCGGACGACGTGGTTTCCATCCAGGAGGAACTGCTCGAGGCCGGGATTTACCCGCAACGCCTCGAGCTCGGCTCCGTGGCCGCGCTTGGCGGGCTGGCCGACTCCCTTTCCCACGCGCGGGCTCGCACGCCGGTGCTGGTGGTCGAGGTGGGCGCCGACACGACCCACTCTTTCATTGTCACCGCCTCCGGCGTGGAGGCTTCGCGCCCCATCGCCCACGGGCACGCCGCGATGGTGCCGATTGTGCAGAAGGAGCTTGGCCTGAAGGATGAGGAGGCGGCGAGGAAGCTGCTTTTCTCAAACACCTTCGACTTCTCGGGGCTAGGGCCCGCGTTGCTCAAGCGGCTCGTCGGCGATCTCCAGTCCTCGATCGGTTTCTACGAGGTCCAGACGGGCCAGTCGGTCGGCCAGGTGCTCACCAGCCAGCTGCCGGGCCCGCTGGCGTGGCTGGAGGGCGCCCTGGCCTCTTCGCTCGGCATCCCTGTTTTCCGTCCCGATCCACTGCCATGGCTCGCCAGCCGGCGGATCACCGTGCCCGAAGCCCTGGCCGCCACCGCGCGCGATCCGCGCTGGTTCGGTCTGCTTTCCCTGATGGTTCAAACCAACGCCGCCGATGCCGTCCCTGCTCCGGAAAAAAAGTGAGGAGGCGGCCGCGGCGGTGACGCCGGCCTGGCATCCCAACTTCCGCGATTACCAGAAGCTGCCCGACGTGAAGGTCGTGCGCACCGCGTTCTTCGTGAACGGCGGGGCGGTTTTTCTCGCGCTCGGTCTCGCGGTCTACGTCGCCACGCAGGAGCTGCACCTGCGCGCGCTGGACACGCAGATTGCCGAGGAGCAGGCGAAGATCGACCGCGCGAAGAAAGGCAGCGGGCAGGCCGTCGCGGCGTTCAAGAAGTTCCAGGCCGAGGAGGCGGTGGCGCTGGAGGTCGACGCATTCGTGAAGTCGCGTCCGGCGGTCTCGCCGGTGGTCCGCCGCCTGGGCGAGACGCTGCCGCCGGACATCGCGATCGACGCGCTGGATTTCCAGGCCGACGGGGTGGTGCTGCGTCTGGCGGTGCGGGGCGACGCGGTGGCCGCGAGCGGCCGCGCGACGGCCTATCTCGAGCAGTTGAAGGCCGACAAGGAGCTGGCGCAGTTCTCCGAGTTCATCTTCGCGCAGGCGCCGGAGCGCAACCCGGTCTCGGGCCGGATCTCGGTGCAATTCCGCCTGCGCTACCAGGCCGCCACGGGAGGGAAAAAGTAATGTCCAACGAGGAGGCGCTGCAGTTCATCAAGCGTAACCCGGTCGGCGTGGCCGGGGTCGCGGTCGCCCTCGCGCTCGGGGGCTGGATGTATTTCCGCGGGGACGCGGGCACGGTGCTTGAGGAAGAGCTTTCCCGCCACCAGGCCGAGGCGCTGCGACTCGGCAACAATGTGAAGTTCTCCGCGCAGCTCAACGAGCAGCTGGTCGCGCTCCAATCGGCCAACAAGGAGATCGACGCGAGGGTGGTCCGCGCCGGCCAGGTCGGCGCCAACACCCAGTTCTTCTACCAGTTGGAGAGCGAGACCGGAGTGAAGCTGAAGGATCTGCGTCCCGGCCCGGTGCCCGCCCCGGCCAAGGGCGCGAAGTCGCCTTTCATCCCGGTGCCTTTCGCCCTTTCCGCCGAGGGATCCTACGCGCAGCTGCTCGATCTGCTCCGCCGCCTCGAGTCCGGCCCGCGCTACGCGCGCATCGTCTCGGCCTCGTTTTCCGGCTCGCTCGCCAACCGCAACAGCCCGCTGACCCTTTCCCTGAGCGTCGAGCTGCTCGGCCTGCCATGAACCCGCGCCTCCGCCTCCTCGCCGCCGCGCTCCTCGCGGCCGCCGCCGTTCCCGCGCTCCCCGCCGCGTCGCGCGTCGTTTCCGATCTGCAGCCCGCCCCGAAACGCCAGACCAGCGTGGATCTCGCCTCTGGTCTCGCGCGGCGCCCCGCTCCCGGGCCGCTGCCGGGAGATCTCGTCTCGCCTTTCAATCCCCCCGGCTTCGACCGGCCTGAGCCCGCCGCCCGTCCCGCTCCGGCGCCGGCGACACCCGCCTCCGGCGCGACGAATCCCGCTACACCCACACCCGCGCCTGCGGCTCC